>Ga0209068_10001885_pt1 | contig 10373 bp, 9 predicted proteins | sample ColStrG_CSR_2012_FD_187200 | JGI IMG/M metagenome (GOLD analysis project Ga0209068, IMG submission 187200) | Freshwater sediment microbial communities in response to fracking from Pennsylvania, USA - Cold Stream Run_MetaG_CSR_2012 (SPAdes)... | ecosystem: Environmental > Aquatic > Freshwater >...
ACCCGGCGAAAAGGAACACCTGGTGCTGGACATCGAGAACTTTCGGAAGTCGAAGCAACGGTACGCGCGTCTGGGAGTTCCGTACCATCGCGGTTATTTGCTGTACGGGCCGCCGGGGACGGGAAAAACCTCTCTGGTATCTGCGCTGGCGGCGCATTTCGGGCTTTCGATCTATTTGAGTAATCTCGGAGATTTCAACGATCGGACCTTGATGAACGCGGTCAACCAGGTGACGTCCAATTCGATTCTGCTGTTTGAGGACATCGATTGCATGAAGAGCAGCAAGGCCCGCGTGCTTTCGAGTTCGGGCACAAGCGACGGCGCGCAAACCCGAGAACAGGAAGACAAAGTTTCTGAGCGGAATGGCGTCACGCTTTCCGGGCTGTTGAACGTGCTGGATGGTTTCTACGCGCCAACAAATGTCTTATTCATGATGACTACCAACAGAATTGAAACGCTGGATGAGGCGCTGTTGCGGCCGGGGCGAATCGATTACAGGCTGTATCTGGGAAAGGCCAGTGAACGCCAGAAGGCCGAGTTGTACCGCCGGTTTTTTCCGGACGCCTCGAAGTCTGAAGCGCAGGAATTCGTGAAGGAGTATCGGTTGGCGGAAACCATGGCGGAGTTTCAGGGGCTGCTGTTGGGGTTGGAACAGGAGCGAGGGAACTGGGAAACGGGTGCAGAGGCGGTTCCATCGCTGCGGTAAAGTCGGCAAGCAAAAGACGGGTTCAGCGCGGCTTGCCGGAATTCTTCGCTGCGTTGGCTGGCAACGCGAAACCGATGCGGCGCCCGGTTGCGGGAGGCGGCTCCATCAATTCGCGAATGGCTTCGATGACTTCCTGGATGTTGGTGTCGTGGCTTTCGACGCGGTGTTCGAGTTCCGCCAGCTTGGACAGGATTTTCTGATTGCTGGCCAGGGCTTCGCGCATGCGCACGAAGGCGCGGACGACGAAGATGCTCATCTCGACCGCGCGCTCGGAGTTCAGAACCGACGCGGCCATAATGGCGCCGTGTTCGGTGAACGCGTAGGGCAGGTAGCGGCGCCCGCCATGGCTGAAACTTGAGGTCACAAATTGTGACCTCAAGTTTGCGGCTTCTTCGGCAGAGAGTCGAATGACAAAATCGTCGGGAAAGCGTCGGGCGTTGCGCTTGACTTGCTGGTTCAGTTGCTTCGCCTCAACCCCGTAGAGTTCCGCAAGGTCGGCGTCGAGGATGACTCGAAGGCCTCGAACCAGCACGATCTTTGATTCAGCGCGTTTGGCGAGAACTGTGACTTGCTTGGTCATAGGCTTCTTGAGGTCGCAATTTGCGACCTCAAACGTCTGGCTGCGAAGGGCCTGGACCAAGCAAGTATATCGCGGCCGGTTTGAAACATCAGAATGATTGGTGCAAAAGTCACCGCCTGGCCCCTCGGCGTCGCAGTGACCAGCAACGAGAAACAAGCAACCAGCAACTGAAAGGAGCCCCCATTGGCCCGCTTGAAAATGCTTAAGCTGAACTTGGGACGGCGCACCCACGAGGGCATGCCTGCCCGCAGCATCTCGCCGGAGCACCAACTTCGCCGCCTGGTGCTCGCCTGCCCGCCTTGGGAGACGCAGTTCTATCAGGACGGCGTCGAGATCGCCGGCCGCATCGCGGAACTTGTGCCCAAGGTCCAGGCCGAGAAGGTCGCTGCCCTCGCGGTCGAAGCGCGAGAACAGATGAAGCTGCGCCATGTTCCGCTGCTCCTCGTCCGCGAAATGGCGCGTCACGCTACTCACCGTCGCCTTGTAGCCGAGACGCTTGAGCGCGTTATCCAAAGTGCCGATGAGCTTGTCGAGTTCGTCGGTATCTACTGGAAGGACGGGCGTGTGCCGCTCTCCGCGCAGGTGAAGAAGGGGCTGGCCGCGGCCTTTCTGAAGTTTGAAGAGTACGAACTCGCGAAGGGCGATCCCGGCGGGCCTATCAAACTGCGCGACGTGCTCTTTCTCTCGCACGCCAAGCCGCGCGATGCGGCTCAGGCAGGCGTCTGGAAGAGGCTCGTGTGGGGACGCCTCTCCACGCCCGACACATAGGCGTTTACACTCTCGCCGCAGACCCGGGGCAAGGCCGCGCCGCTCGCGTAGAGGATATGGCGTGCACGTCTGCCGTTACCGGCAACGTGTACGCCGCACTTTTCGTCGCCTACCGCTCAGTCAGGAGACCGCAGCAGTTATTTGCTGTCGCCGTCGTGATCGACGTCGCTCTGTGCACTCTTCAGAGTTACTCTATCCTGGACGTCGGCGGATGGCTGCTTGGGTTGCCGTTGACGGGCGGCAGGTTGTGACACCTGGCTCGCGTGGCTGGCCTGCGCGCTGCTCACGGGGTTGATCATCGGCTGTTGTGGGGCTCCTGGCCCCCAACATGGCTATCGGCTGGGCTCAACGGACCTTCACATGAATTCACAGTACTCAGTGTCCACTCGTAACTCAGCTTCGATTACTAGCGCGGATCGAGCCTCTTTAATTGCAAGGGGAGGCCAAGACAAGCTGCTTTCAATATCATCGGGAGAGACACCATGCTTTCGATCGAACCGTGGTTACGAGGTACGGAATTCGACGTGCCTGCAGTTGCGCGTGCCGTCGTTCATGCGCTGCAATTGGCGGAAGAGGATCTACTGCGCTGGTGCAACGGTTTGTCAGATGACGAGCTCAACCAGCGTCCCTATGGGGTCGCTCCGGTGGCCTTTCACCTACGACACGTGGCCCGCAGTGTCGATCGCCTGCTGACCTACGCGGAAGGGCAAACTCTGAGCGAGCAACAACTGGAGCGGCTCAGCACGGAACTCGACATCGGGGCGAAGGGCGCAGAATTGTTTACGGAACTAAGCGCGGTGCTTGCGGATGCGGCGGCACGCGTCCGTGCCTTGGCGAGGACGAATCTGGAGGAGGCAAGAACAGTGGGGAAGAAGCACCTGCCGACCACGGTGGGAGGGTTGCTGGTGCACATTGCCGATCATACGCAGCGTCACGTAGGGCAGGCGATCAGCACAGCAAAGGTTCTGGTCGGGATGCGACCCGAAGCAAGATCCTAGTCGCCAAGCTGGTGTGGCTGGGAGTTTGGAGAGCGTCAGTGTCAGAGGGCGTTGCGCACTGTGCGGTTGGAGTGAACCACGGACCTAGTTCTCAAAAACGACGCGGGCTTTCTTCAGCTTGGCGTGCTCTCTTCTAAGAATGCGGGCTGTCTCCCCGAGGGACCGGGTGGGCGCCTGGGGGAGTTCCCACGTTGGTCGTTCACCTTGTGCGGAAGAATAGTTGGTACCGGCAAGAACATATTGCTCCGCCGCGAGGGCGTGCACGCTTGCGTGTTCGGGATGGCTGGGTGGCTGGTACGGTTGTGGCTGGCTGCTGATCGAAGCCCCGAAGCCAAAGTATTGTCCGAATGCCGCAGTCGTCCAAAGCAAACACAGAACCAGGAATACAGTCTTCATGGCAAGTCGCTCCCAACTTCAAGAACAAGGGTCGTGGGCGCGCAATAGCTCTGAGCTCGGGTGCGAGCAGAATGAGGATGGCATGCTCCAATCCGAATTCGGAGAACCGATTACGCACTTCCGATACATCTAGGAGCAAGCCCGGTTCCAAAGTTTAGGCGTGGGAGATAGCCGGTTGTCAGTCCCCGTCGGGCCGACAGGGGCAATAGTTTGCACAATTGTGGAACGGAGCCTGGTTTTACTCTGGCTAGCAGATGCGATCGACCGTGTGCCAGCGATTGCGGGAGCATCGTTTTCACAAGGCGTCGGCGTTGTGAGGCAGATTCCAGCAGTGCTGTTTTGTTTCCGCGACGTGGTCGCGAGACCTGGGGAGGATGCGCTAAAGTGGTGTTCCGTAAAAATACTGAATGTGGCACCCAAACGCGGGTAAGGCGAAAGGGATGGGCGTCCCGAGGCCGGCGATGGCAATTCTGCTCAGCCGTACAGTCCAACACGGTCCTACGGAAGCAGTGCACTGAAAAAGCACTTGGCGGATATGCGAAACCAGATGCACCGAATTGCGCAGATTCACGAGCGGCTGGCCGTGGCCCGCGGTATTCTTATCTTCGCGCTGATGTGTGCCGCGCTGTTCAGCGCACAGTCCGCCCCCGCGTACTCGGTACTGACCCACGAGCAGATCGTCGATCTTCTGTGGAAGGATCAGATTGAACCACTGCTGAAGAAGCGGTTTCCACAGGCAACCGAAGAGAACCTGCGCGAGGCGCATGCCTATGCCTACGGCGGATCGATGGTTCAGGATATGGGGTACTACCCATTTGGCAACAAGTTCTTCAGCGATCTGCTGCATTATGTAAGGTCCGGCGATTTCGTTGTGAATCTGGTCCACGACTCCTCCGACCTGAACGAATATGCCTTTGCGCTGGGGGCGCTGGCCCACTACGCGGCCGACAATAGCGGGCATCCGATGGTCAACCACGTGGTCGCGCTCGAGTTCCCATCGCTAAAGAAAAAATATGGCGAGCAGGTGACCTACGCCAACGATCCCAAGGCGCATATCCGCACCGAATTCGGTTTCGATATGGTACAGGTTGCGAAGAACCGGTACACCAGCGACCGCTATCACGACTTCATTGGTTTTGAAGTCTCGCAGCGCCTGCTGGAGCGGACGTTCCCCAAAACATATGGCCTGAGCATGGATGATGTCGTCGACGATGAGGACCTGGCGATTGGAACATTTCGCTGGAGTGTCAGCCAGGTCATCCCGGAAATGACACGGGTCGCGCTCCTGAATCGCAAGGACGAGATGGTGAGAGAAGACTCAAGCTTCGACCAGAAGAAGTTTCTCTATTACCTTTCGCGCGCCGATTACGAAAAAGACTGGGGCCATGGCTATCGGCGGCCGGGCATCGGAGCCAAGGTGCTGGCTTTCTGCCTGAAGATCATTCCGAAAGTTGGACCGTTTAAAGCGGTCGGCTTCAAGATCCCGACTGTGCAAAGCGAGGGTCTCTATATCAGCAGCGTGGATCGCACGGTGGAGGAGTATCGAGCGCTGCTGCAGCAGGTGGCCGGGCCAGGACTGCATCTGGAGAATCGCGACTGCGACACCGGCAACTTAACGCGTCCAGGAGAGTACGCCCTCGCCGATCAAACTTACGACAAGCTGGTCGACAGATTGTCGGATCAGGATTTTGATCGGGTGTTGCCGGAACTGCGGTCCAACCTGCTTAGCTACTACTCTGAGCCCGAGGCGCCAATCTCAACGCGAAAAAGCCGGAAACAATGGCGGCGAGCGCGAAGGCTATTGGATGACTGGCGGGTGGCCGGCCAGATGGCGTCCGGTGCCGCTCAGTAGCGGCGAGTCCCGCGGTCTTGCAAGCTAACACCTTGGTGGACAATCAGATACTGGGACACACCTTTAGTAACCTTTGCCTTCATGACCCCTTCATACTTCCCGGATAGAATAGAAATATTAAATTGATTGTGGGGTGTTTGAGCAGTGGATAGCGAAACTCGAACTCGTGAACGCCGGCGGCTGATGGTGGACCTGCTGGAGAGAAAAATACGTCTGCATGCGCGTCAAATCTTTCAGGAACGTGGAGAAGTGGATGGCCGGGCTCTTGAAGACTGGATCAAAGCGGAGTCGGAAGTATTGAAGACCAGTATTCTTGCGCCGCTCTGGAACAAGCGGCAAGAGCGCGAAACACCGGAACTTTAGACCGCAGTCCAACCCTCAGCGATTGACTTCAAATCAGGTCATTGCACCTGGGTAGCGCTAGTAGCTTTCAACCGGAGCGAGGGTACCCTGCCCTCGCAGGACTTGGAGAAGCTGCAACAGACCCATCCGCGTTTGCGGGCATCTCCCCTCAACTTAGGATCAGGTCGTCAAGTTTCTTGCGGCTGAAGTCCTGTGCGGCTTCCACGAAGGCAACCACCAAGGGATGTGGCTTTTCCGGATGAGAAGTAAGTTGCGGTTGAAACAGCGTGGCGATGAAGAAAAGATGAGCGGGTGACTCGATGGCCCGGCATTCTTGCTGCGAGCCGCGGGCCACGACCGGGAAACCGGCCTCCATCGCCGTCCATTCGAAATCGGGATTCACTTCGTAGTTGCAGAAGAATTCTTCCTCGATCGCGTCCTGGCCATAGTACCTGGCAAGATAAGAACCCGGACGCAGCTGGATCTTGGGCACAACTCCCGAGAGCTTAGGCGCATTTTGGGCACGGTTGGGTACGGCGCACGCAACCGGATAGATCACAATGTTCCTGGCGCCCGGATCTTCCTCAGCCGTGGTTGCGTCCTGAATACCAAGCACGTTGCGGGCGCACTCAATGAGCGTGTACTGAAAGCCTCCGCAGGTCGCCAGAAACGGCCAGTCGTGGACGCGGGCGAACTCGATGCCTTTCAGCATACCCTCAAAGCTCTTGTACGGACTGCCGGCGGACGCCCAAAGGCCATCAAACGATTCCAGTTTGCCCGGTTCGGGATTCAGCAAAGACGGCGTAGGCAGCCACTCCGATTCCAGGGTGAAGCCCAGCCTCTGCGCGGCGTGCTGCAGCGAATCGTTGGTGGCGCGGTGGGACCGGAACTCTGGGTTAAAATCTCCGAGAATGCCGATCCGGACTGGTTCGGTCACGCAACAATTCTAAATCAGTGATTCGCGGTACGCGCTTAGCAAGTTGGCTACTCGCCGTTCGCACTCCCCTCGCCTACAACAGGCGCATCTTAAGGAGGAGCGCGAAGAGGCCGGCTAACGTTAGGGTCGTGCCGCCACAGAGCATGAGCGCGGACCGCCAGACACCGGCTCTGCCCTGTTCCCTATAGCTGCGCCAGGAGATCAGGAAAGACGCGTCCGCGGCACCCTTCATAATGACGAGAGCAGTCCTGAGTCCGCGTTCGGATTCATTCTCGGGCGGCGGTGTCTCTCGTCTTTCACTCAAACGGGGCCTGCTGGCCTCGCGGCCTTTGGTGTCGCACTCGGAACCGGTTTGTGGATATGGCACTCCGGCAGCGGCCCAGGCGTCGGGGTTTCGGATGCCCGCCTTGATCAGAGCGGCGGAAACCCTCGACTGTTGCGTCATCGCCTCCTTGGTGAGCGAGCCTGCGCTCGCTGACAGCCGGACCAGTTCCGGCGCATGCGTGTCGCGGGGGTGCGAATTGTCCGCGAATCGCGCCGAGCCTCCCTCGCTCTTCGCCGTGGGAGAAACGGGGCGTACGTCAAGGCCGGGATTCTGCGTAACGGTCCCAGCGACGAAAACGACGCTTTCGGGCCCGATGCAACATTCCTCGATGCGAATGCGGCGGGCAGGGACGACCCCATGGTTGGCGAGAAAGAGGCTGACGGCCGGCGGTACTTTGTTCTGCTCCAAGAACAACGACGGATCGTATTCCTTGTGAAATTCGCTTTGCAGGTCAAGGTCGGCGCCCATCGGCTCGACTAACAATTGGCCGGTCGAATCGTCGAGGAAGAACGGCACGTGCAAAGCTTCGTCGGCGATCTTCTCCCATTCATGGCTCGCCGCTTTGCGCTGCTGCCATGCCGTCGTGCGATACAAATAGCAAGCTTTGCCCGTGATGGGCGCGGAGACTGTGTTCGGGCCGGTCGCGACACCGCTAACCTCAGCCCGTCCGGGCAATGCGGCGGAGATGTTGCGGGCTGGCGCGTTGTGCCGGAGCATGCGGGCCAACAGGTTTAGGCCCCGAAACAACAAATAGGTTCCCGCGACGACCATCAACGACAAGCTGGCGATCAGGCGTGGGGTCGCAATGATGGACGCGAACGGGGCGGTCAAATTTTCTTTCCTGCTGGCGCGAGAGGATCTGTTACGAGGATAGAAAAGCCGCTTCAAGAAGGGCACCGGAAAAAAGGACAAGCGGGCTTACGTTAGTAACGGTTACTGGGTAGCGCTCTTGTGGAGGCGGTTGGCCTCAAGATCGGCTTTCGGAAACCCGCTAACCTCTTTTCGTTTGCATCACCGCCAGTTGCTCCCTGAGAATTTCTTCCACGGCGCCGACTCTGTGTGCTCTTTCGACGATGGCCTTTGCGTCGTTGATGTACGAGCTGCGAAAGATGGCGTGCGAGCTTGGCACGAGCAGCGTCTGCATCGTCGATGCCGTCCAGGAGGCTCTCCGTCGGTACCGGGATGCCGTCGTCTGTCTTCACCATGTGAACGCGAGCGCCGCACGGGCGCTGTGCTTCCCAGAAATACATGACGGACGGAAAATTGAAGTCGCTATAGACAACCTTGTTACGCTGGCCGGAGAAATCGAAACAGGATGCGACTACGGCCTGCCAGGTGATCACGTTCTGGGTGCCAATCGAGCCGCACACCGCGACCATGGTCATCTGGCCCGCGCTGAGCTGGTGGCGCAGCCCGGACTCGGAATTGGCGGCGGAGGAGGACATGGGCCCGTATTCGTATAGCAGAAGTTGAGAGGGAGGGTTGGGGAAAAATTGGCAGCGAAGTGGTCGGGGGAGTCTTCGAAGCCGGGGCTGCGGGCGCTACGCCTGCGCCGAGGCTGACATGGACTGCGCGACTTCAATTTCCTGGCCGCCCAGAACACCTCGTGCCCCGGTGACGTAGAGGAACGGGGGCCGCACGTGACCTTGGTAATCGCACCCGGCGCTTCCTGCGTTGCTGGTGCGTGAAGTCAAACCTAGAATCAAACCGGGGCACTCTGTCCCCGACCGTTCATGCCGGAAAACCCCAATCGCGCTGAGATCGCCCGCCGGGTTGAGAAGGCGGAGAAACTCCTGCAAAAGGGGAAGACTGCCGACGCGCTCAGCGAATACCTGCAGATTCTCGACGACGATCCGCAGAATGATAACGTGCGGCAAATGGCCGCGGACCTCAGCCTTTCTCTGAACAAAGGAGCGCAGGCCGTGCGCCTGTTGGGCGAACTGTTCGAGCGGCAGGTCGCGGTGACGGACGCAACCCGCGCCAGCCTGACCTATAAGAAACTGGCGCGCTACGCCAATCCCACATGGGAACAGAAGATCCGATTCGGTCAACTCCTGGAACAGTCCAACAAGAAACTGGCGATCGGGACCTACGAGAACGCGCTCGAGGACCTGCATCGCCAGGGCCGCAAGGAGGAAGCGCTGTTGGTCCTGCGGAGAATCGTCGGGCTGGAGCCTACGCAGCAAAACCATCTGCGCGCGGCGGAGTTATCGGCCGACTTGGGCGAACACGTCATGGCGTCGCAGGAATTCCTGAAGCTGGCGGAACTGGCGGAGTCTTCCGGCGGGAACGCGGCCCAGTGGTTCGAGCGCGCGTATGCCGAGAATCCGAGCGACGCCAAAATCGCGATGGCCTACGGCAAAAGCTTGCTGGCGCGAGGCGAGGCGGGCGCCGCCATCTTTATTTTCGAGCCGCTTGTGCAAGGTGGAGATGCATCGCTTGAGCTACGCGATCTCTACGCGCAGGCTTTGCTGGCGGCTGGGCGCTGTCTGGATTGCGAGCCCTTGATCTGGCAGTTGTTTGAGCAGAATCCGGCGCGCATCCACCAGGTCGTCAACCTGATCGGGCGGATGATCGATTCCGATCTCGATGTGGAAGCGGTGGCGCTGTCGCAGAAGCTGGAAGTATTTCAGAGACGGCGTGGTGAACGGCGCTCTTTCATCACGACCATGCAGGAACTGGTTGCCCAGCACCGGCCGTCCACCGAAATCCTGGAGTTCCTGGCGGAGCTGTTCAACGCTTCCAACCGCGAAACCGACTATGCGCACGTGCTCCTGAAGCTTTTCGATCTTTACTGCACGAAGCACGATTTCCAGAAGGCGGGCGAGTGTCTGGACCGTGCCGCCGAAGTCGATCCCTACGAGCCCGGCCATCAGAAGCGACTGGAACAGCTGCGGGGCAAGATCGACGATCAGCGTTTCAATGTCATCGCATCGCGCTTCTCGACCGTAAAGAAGGAAGAACCGGCCGTCAAAGTTGAAGAACCTACCCTGGGGGCGGCGGCCCTGCAAGACCTGATGTTGCAGGCTGAAATCCTGGTGCAGTACGGGATGCGCTCGAAGGCGATTGAGCGCCTACAGCGCATTCAGGAACTCTTCCCGCGGGAAGAAGAGCGCAACCAGGAATTGCAGCGGCTGTATATCGCCGCCGGAATCGAGCCCCAATATGCGGGCGCTCTGCCGACGCCTGCCGCGGTTGCGCCTGCCGTGCCGGCTGCTTCCCATGCAGCCGCGCCACCCGCGCCGGCGCCGGAGTTCTCCGACGTCAGCAGTCTAGCGAAGGTCGCCGAGATCACCCGCAAGCTCTACCATCAGGGCAATGCCGAAGGCGTGTTGAAAGCGGCGGCGAATGAGTTGGGCGCGCATTGGCGCGCTGCGCGCTGCATCGCGGCCTTGCGCAAACCGGGCCTGCCGCCGTCGAGCGTGCAGGAGTACCACAGGGACGGCCTGCTCCCGGTGAGTTCCTCCGC
>Ga0209068_10001886_pt1 | contig 10370 bp, 11 predicted proteins | sample ColStrG_CSR_2012_FD_187200 | JGI IMG/M metagenome (GOLD analysis project Ga0209068, IMG submission 187200) | Freshwater sediment microbial communities in response to fracking from Pennsylvania, USA - Cold Stream Run_MetaG_CSR_2012 (SPAdes)... | ecosystem: Environmental > Aquatic > Freshwater >...
GTGATGTTCTCCTCGGACCTGGCGCCATCCGCCGGCCCTCACCCCGACTTCGTGATCCATGAGATCCCGCCGGGGTTCCGGGTCGTCAAAACGTCGGTCTATCGGCCGCGAAACAGAATCGCCTGCAGCTGCGGCGAGGAATTTGCTCTCTAGGCGGGCCGCATACAGGAAGGTCCCTAGGCCGATTTGCCCGCGCGCATCTCATCGATGCTCCAAGCACCTGGACCTGCAGCGAACAAATACAAAAAGACGAAGCAGAACAGGATCGCGGCGTCGCCGCCGTTGATGGCGGGAAAGAAGCTCCCGGGCGCGTGCACCATGAAATATCCAATCGCCATCTCGCCGGCCATCAGGAAGGCGACCGGACGCGTGAACAGCCCGATCAACAACAGCACGCCGCCGACTGTTTCGATCAGTCCGGCGATGCCGAAGAAGGAGAGCAGGGCCTGCTGCCCTGGTGCTGCGCCGGCCGGAAATCCCAGAACCTTGACCAGCCCGTGCTCGAGAAACAGCAGCGCGGCAATGATACGCAAGGCCGCGAGCACGCGCGGCGCCCAAACATTTGAAAGCGTCCGATCATCGATCATTTTGCTCTCCGCTTCATTTCCATGGACAAGTTCCAGGAATCCGATAGGGCCACCGATCCGCCTCCGGGGTCAGAAGGTAGCCTGCCAATGCGCCGAAACGAATACGGTCGCGGCAAAATTCGCACCGGCACGGTCGAGGTCGTTTGTTCGAGTTTCGAGCGCGTTGGGTATTGATCAGCACGGTGCCCGGAAGCACCTGCACCGCTATTTGGCCGACCCCACCGCTTCTGGCTTCGATGGGCTCAATAGATGTGACAGTTGTCTTGCACGTGCCACGTATGGTCCCGACCTTGGACGAAACCATAATAGGCCTTGGCGACGGCCGGATTGCCAAAAATATGCGGGTGGTAGACCGGATTGACGCCGACCAGGCTGCACGGCACCACATACCCGCCGCGCAGGCGGCGATCCGACCCCGCTGCCGCAGAAGATACGCTGAGAGCGCTCAGGGCGGTGATGACTGCAAGCGCTATGAGAACCTTCGTTCCACTCATGGCAGTCTCCTCCTATTTGTTTAAGTCAGCTTGGGACGCCATCTCGGCTGAATTGGGACACTGGGTTCGGATTTAGGGCAGCACGAGGCTGCCGCCTTGGGGCCGCATGCCCCACACGGCCGGCAGTCTCTTGGTAACGACCACAGGGTATTTTCCCTCCACCGGCCGCCCGGCCGCGCAACCATGGACCCGTCCCATGCCGCCGATCATGACCGGACTTTCAGGCAATGAAATCTACTGCCTCGGGCTCAAGGGCTTTGCGCCCGGCGAGCTCGTGGTCGGCAACAGCGTGCATTCGCTCGGCTTCCTGGGCGGGCTTGGGGCCGGCCTCAGCGGGATCGTGGGCGGCGAGGTCGCCCAGGTCACCGAGATCATCCGCGACGGCAGGGAGCAGTCGCACGCCCGCATCATGCAGGAAGCCAAGGAATTCGGCGCCCACGGGGTCACGGGCGTGACCAGCGAATTGCGCCACATGCAGGGCAATGTGGAATTCCTCTCGGTCGGCTCCTGCGTCCACAGCCCCGATTCGCCGGCGCCGGCGCGCGCCTTCTCGTCCAGCAGCAACGGCCAGGAGCTCTTCAGCCTGCTCGATGCCGGCTATACGCCCAAGCAATTCGTCATCGGCAATGTGGCCTATTCGGTCGGGGTCGCGGGCGGCCTGTTCGGGGCGCTCAAGAGCCTCGGCCGCGGCGAGATCAAGGAATACAGCGATGTCTTCAACGCCACCCGGCACTTGGCGCTGCGCCGCATCTGCGCGGAGGCGCGCGCGGCCGGCGCCAATGCGGTGATCGGGATCGAGACCCGCATCATGCCGTTTCGCGGCGTGCACGAGATGCTCATGCTGGGGACGGCCGCCTATCATCCGGCGCTCGGACCGGCGACGCAAAGTTCCGCCGTGCCGGCGCACGCCGCCCAGGAGCCGGTCACCAGCGATCTCACCTGCGAGGAAATGTGGAACCTGGCGAGCCTCGGCTATATGCCGCTCAAGCTCGTGCTCGGCACCGCGGTCTATTCGCTCGGCTTCGTGGGCGGCGTGATGGCGATGTTCAAGGGCATGGCGCGCGGCGAGATCAGCGAGCTCTCCTCGCTCATCTATGACGCGCGCGAGCACGCCATCGGGTTGCTGCGGGACGAAGCCGGCGCCATCGGGGCCGATGACGTGGTCGGCATCACCACCCACATCCACGAGCTCGGCGGCCTGATCGAGTTCATGGCCATCGGCACGGCGGTGAAACGAAGGGCCGGCGCCACGCCCGCGACCGCAAGCCTGCCGGTGCAGGCCATCATCCGCGACAAGGACACCTGGATCAGCGGCGACGATCTGTTCGCGGCGGCGGTGAAATCGGGAGGCGGTGGAGGAGGGGGCGATTGAGGCTCAGCCCCGCTTCGCCTCGATCCTGTCCCACACCATCGCCGCCACGTCGGGGCCGCCGAGCGACTTGATGGCGCGGATGCCGGTCGGGGAGGTGACGTTGATCTCGGTCAGGAAGCCGTCGATCACGTCGATGCCGACGAACAGGAGGCCGCGTTCGCGCAATGATGGCCCGATGCGGGCGCAGATGTCGCGCTCGCGCGCCGTGAGATCGGTCTCCTTGGGGGCGCCGCCGCGCACCAGGTTGGAGCGCAGGTCGTCGGGTGCCGGCACGCGGTTCACCGCGCCCGCGAACTCGCCGTCCACCAGGATGATCCGCTTGTCGCCGTGGCGCACCGCCGGCAGAAACTTCTGCACCACCCAGGCCTCGCGGAACGTCACAGCGAACAGATCAAAAAGAGAGCCGAAATTGAGATCCTGCGGGGCCAGCCGGAACACCGCCTCGCCGCCTTTGCCGTAGAGCGGCTTCATCACGATGTCGCCGTGCTCGATCCGGAATGCCTTGATCTCGGCCAGATCGCGCGTGATCAGGGTCGGCGGCATCAGCTCGGGAAACTCCATCACGAACATTTTTTCCGGCGCATTGCGCACCTGGGCCGGGTCGTTGACCACCAGCGTGTGCGGCACGATGCGCTCCAGCAGATGCGTGGTGGTGATGTAGGCGAGGTCGAAGGGCGGGTCCTGGCGCAGCAGCACCACGTCGAATTCTGTGAGCTCGGCGCGCCGCGGCTCGCCCAAGGTGACATGATCCCCGACCTGGTCGCGCACTGTCAGGGTCTGCACGGCGGCGAAGACACGACCGCCGCTGAGCGCCAGCCGCTCGGGCGTGTAGTAGGCGAGGGCATGGCCGCGCTGCTGCGCCTCCAGCAGCAACGCGAAAGTGGAATCGCCGCGGATATTGATCCGCTCGATCGGGTCCATCTGGACGGCGATTTTCAGCTGCATTGTTTTCCCGGAAAATTGACGCGGAGAGGCACGATCAAGCTGTACGTGAAATTTGTGCGCGCCGCCACGCGGCTTGCCGGCTCTGATCTAGCCGCCCGCATCGAATGCCGCCGGTATGTGGCGCGGGATGCGGCCCGGCACCACCAGCACCGCACCGAAGCGCATGTCCGTGAAGCCATGGTCGCCCTGGCGGGCGAGCCAAGCCTCGGCGGCGGCGGCGATGCGGGCCCGTTGTCGGTCAGTGACCGACCAGGCCGCGTCATCGAAATTCTCCCGCGCCTTCACCTCGACAAAAACCAGAAGCTGCCGGCGGCGCGCGATGATGTCGATCTCGCCGACCGGGCTGCGCCAGCGCCGCGCCAGGATGCGAAAGCCTTTGGCGATGAGGAACGCCGCGGCGCGGCTCTCCGCCGATATTCCCAGCGCAAACGCGACCTGGCGCTCCGGTTGCGGGACCCGATCGGGCGCAGGGCCGTGCACCGTGCGCGCCGGACCGCGCCCTTGGCGGCCACTAGGCTGGTTAGTAGGCCGGTTAGTGGGTCGATCATTCATGTTCGCGATCCTGGCTGAGCGCGAGCGCCCGCTGATAGACCTCGCGGCGCGGGCGGCCCGTGACGGCGGCGATCTCGGCCACCGCCTCCTTGACGGAAACCCGCCCCAGCGCCTGCCGCAGCAAGGCATCGAGATCGGCGGCATCGGTGGCCGGCGCGCCGGGCGGCGCGATTACGATGACGATCTCCCCGCGCGGCTCGTCGCTCGCCGCATAGTCGCGCGCGAGGCCTGCCAGATCGCCGCGGCGGATATCCTCGTAGAACTTGGTGAGCTCGCGACAGACGGCGGCCTCCCGGGGCCCGAGCCCGGCCGCCAGATCAGCGAGCGCGGCCGCGATGCGCGGACCCGTCTCGAACAGCACGAGCGTGGCCGGAATGGCCTTGATCTCCTCGATGCGCTTGCGCCGCTGGCCTTCCCGGGCGGGCAGAAATCCCTCGAACACAAAACGATCGGTCGGCAATCCGCTGACGGTGAGCGCCGCCAGCACCGCGGAGGCGCCCGGCAAGGCCGTCACCGCATAACCGGCGGCACCCGCCTCGCGGGCAAGCTTGAAGCCCGGATCGGAGATGAGCGGCGTCCCGGCATCCGAGACCAGCGCCACCGCGGCGCCTTGCGCAAGCCGCGCCAGAATTTTCGGCCGCGCCGTGACGGCATTGTGCTCATGATAGGGGATGAGTGGAGCGGTAATGCCGTAGTGATCGACCAGCTTGCGGGTGACGCGGGTATCCTCGCAGGCGATCAGATCGGCGGCTGCTAGGGTCTCGAGCGCCCGCAGCGTGATGTCGCGCAGATTGCCGATCGGGGTCGCCACCACATGCAGGCCGGGAGCGAGCGCCGGGGCCTCGATTGCCTGTCCCTTGAGCAGATAGCGCCGTGCGGCCGGCAGGGGGGTGCCGGGCGGGCTGGCCGGGTCGTGGTGGATGCGTGGTTTGTCCATGGCAATCATGAGTTTACCCGCCCCGCCAGCCTGCGTCATCGGTGGGCTAGAAATCGTTATCCTTTTCATTTAGTTAACTATCTACCGAGAAAATGCCGAATTGCCGTGGTGGAGTGACGCCGACTTGGTTCGTAGGCACCGGGCGGTCAGCGTCAAGGAGAACGGCGCGCATGCTTCCAAATTCGCAGGCGAGGACGTCATCGCGCGCCGGCGCGGTGCCCCGCTGGCTCGCCGTCCTGGCGGCCATGTCCGCCGCTATATTGTCGGGTGCTGTCCTGTCGGGCTGTACCGGAAGCTCGACGCCGAGCGAGCTGTTCGCGAACCTGTCCAGCCCGGCCCAGCCGCCTCCCCAAGCTGCAGCCCCGATCGGCGCCGGCCGCGTCAAGGTTGGCCTGATCCTGCCCCTGTCAGGTAGCGGCAATGCGGCGGTGGCGGCGCAATCCATGAAAAACGCCGCCGAGATGGCGCTGGCCGAATTCAACAGCCCGGACTTGCAGCTGCTGGTGAAGGACGATGCCGGCACCGCGCCCGGAGCCCAGCAGGCCGCCCAGCAGGCGCTCGATGAAGGCGCCGAGATCATCCTGGGGCCGCTCTTTGCCCTGTCGGTCGGGCCGGTCGGGCAGCTCGCCCGCTCCCGCAACGTACCGGTGATCGCCTTTTCGACCGATGCCAATGTGGCGTCGCGCGGCGTCTATCTGTTGAGCTTCCTGCCGGAGTCCGATGTCGAGCGCATCATCGGCTATGCGGCGAGCCAGGGTAAAAAGTCATTCGCCGCCCTGGTGCCGGACAACGCCTATGGGACCGTGGTGGAAGGCGCCTTCAAGCAGGCGGTGGCGCGCCGCGGCGGCCGCGTGGTCGCCTTCGAGCACTATCCGCTCGACCGGGCCCAGATGCAGGGTCCGGCCCGCACCATCGCGCAAGCCTCCAGCCGCGCCGACGCCATCTTCGTTCCGGACGGAGCCGACGCCGTTCCGACCGTGGTCCAGTCCCTGATCAGCAGCGGGATCGACACCAAGCGGGTGCAGCTCCTGGGCACCGGCCTGTGGGAGGATGCGCAAATCTTCTCCTCCCCGCCGCTCGAAGGCGCCTGGTACGCGGGCCCCGACGCGACCGGATTCCGCAATTTCTCCGCCCGCTACCGCGGCCGCTACGGTCAGGATCCGGTGCGCACCGCGACGCTCGCCTATGACGCGGTGGCGCTGGTGGCGGCGCTCATCAAGACCCAGGGCGCGCAGCGCTTCTCCGAGGAGACCCTGACCAACGCGTCGGGCTTCACCGGCATCGATGGGCTGTTCCGCTTCAAGCAGGACGGCACCAACCAGCGCGGCCTCGCGGTGTTGCGGGTATCGCCGACCGGCGGCCAGGTCGTGAGCGCGCCGCCGAAGGGCTTCGGGGCGTCCGGAATCTGAACGGCCGAAAGAGACATCGTCTCATAGTTCAGTCGCCCAAAATTAACCACCCGATCCGTGTGGCGCGCGCCGCCTGAACCTTCGGTTTGCTCAGGGCACTTTGATCCCAATACGCAATTCAGCGGACCTGGCTACAACAACAATTCGACCAACGGGCTTGCCTCGAAAGGCTTGAAGTAGCATCGCGGCTTGCCCTGGTCCGCGCTCCCGCGAGACCCAGTCACGCCGCGAGATCCGCCACCACGGCGTCCAGCACGGGAAATCCGGCCGGCGTGACCCGCAGGCGTCCGTCCGGAGTGATCTCGACGGCGCCCTCCTGGTTGAGGGTGGCGAGCCGGCGCGGATCGAGGCCGCGGCCCGCGATCCGGGCATAGTGGCGCGGGTCGATGCCTTCGACCAGCCGCAAGCCCATCAACAGGAACTCGTCGGCGATCTCCTCGCGGACGAGAATATCGTCGGTCACCAGCCCATGGCCGAGCGATTCGACCCGCATGAGCCAGGCTTCCGGCCGCTTCTCGGTCGCGGTGGCATGGCGCCGTCCGTCGATATCGAGCCGGCCATGGGCGCCCGGCCCGATGCCGGCATATTCCTGCATGCGCCAATAAACCAGATTGTGCCGGCACTCGGATCCCGGCCGGGCATGGTTGGAGACCTCGTAGGCCGGCAGCCCGGCGATCGCGCAGATCTCCTGCGTCATGTCGTAGAGGCCGCGCGCGCAATCCTCATCCGGAATGGTGAGCTTGCCGGCCGCGCGCAAAGCCGCAAACGGCGTGTCGAGCTCGATGGTGAGCTGATAGAGCGAGAGATGCTCGGCCGCCTCCGCGATGGCGCGCTTGAGCTCGGCCGCCCAGGCATCGGGCGCCTGGTGCTCGCGCGCGTAGATGAGGTCGAACGAATAGCGCCCGAACACTTGGCGCGCGATCGCGACGGCGGCCAACGCCTCTTGGGCGGTGTGGGTGCGTCCCAGCCGCCGCAGCGCGTCGTCGTCGAGCGCCTGCACGCCGAGCGACACCCGATTGACGCCGGCCGTCCGATAGCCGCGAAAGCGGGTCGCCTCGACGCTGGTCGGATTGGCTTCCAACGTGACTTCCACATCGGCCGCCACAGTCCAAGCGCGCCCGATCCCGTCGAGGATCGCACCGACGGTCGCAGGCTGCATCAGCGACGGCGTTCCGCCGCCGAAGAAAATCGACGTCACGGTGCGGCCGGGGGCACGCTCGGCATTGGCGGCGATTTCGGCGAGGAAGGCGCGCACGAACCGCGCCTCGTCGATGGCTCCATGGCGGACATGGCTGTTGAAATCGCAATAGGGGCATTTGGACAGGCAGAACGGCCAATGGATATAGACCCCGAAGGCCGGCCCGTGGTCATCGCGGTGCAAGGCAGGCCTCCGCGAGTTGCCGGAAGGCGCGCGCGCGGTGCGACAGGCCGGCGCCCGAGGGCGGCAGGCCATGTTTTTCGTCACTCGTCATCTCGCCGAACGTGCGGGCGTGGCCGTCGGGAAGAAAAATCGGATCGTAGCCGAAGCCGGAAGCGCCCCGCGGCGGCCACACCAATGTGCCGTCGATGCGGCCCTCGAACTCTTCCAGATGTTGGTCCGGCCAGGCCACGCAAAGCGCGCACGCGAAATGCGCTCTGCGCTGCTCCGGACGCACGGCTCCGCAGTGGCCGAGCTCGTCCTCGATCCGGCGCATGGCGGCAGCAAAATCCTTGAGCGGCCCCGCCCAACGGGCCGAATGAATTCCCGGCGCGCCACCGAGCGCATCGACCACGAGGCCGGAATCATCCGCAAAGGCCGGCTGTTGTGCCGCCGTTGCGGCGGCCGTGGCCTTGATGCGGGCATTGTCGCGGAAAGTCGCGCCGGTCTCCTCGGGCTCGGCCAGACCAAGTTCGCCGGCCGAGGCAGCCTCGATCCCGAAGGGTGCCAGCAACTCGCGCAGCTCGCGAAGCTTGCCCGGATTGTGGGTCGCGATCACCAGCGCGCCTGCGATCGGACGATGCACGAGCGTTCGCGGTGAGGCATGAACCGGGATCTGGGCTGCGACCGGAGCGCTCACATCACCGCCATCTTCTGCAGATCGATCAGCTTGTTGATGCCCTTGCGGGCGAGCGCCAGGAGGCCGAGCAGCTGCTCCTCGCTGAACGGGACCTTCTCGGCCGTGCCCTGCACTTCCACGATCAGCCCGGCGCCGGTCATGACGAAATTGGCATCGGTGTCGGCTTGCGAATCCTCCGCATAGTCGAGATCGAGCACCGGCGTGCCGCTGCAGATGCCGCAGGAGATCGCCGCAATGTGGTCGCGCAGCGGATCGGTCTTGGTCATCTCGCGCTTCTTCATCCAGGCGAGGCAATCGTGGAGCGCCACCCAGGCGCCCGTGATGGCGGCCGTTCGGGTGCCGCCGTCGGCCTGCACTACGTCGCAATCGACGGTGATCTGCCGCTCGCCGAGCGCTTCGAGATTGACGACGGTGCGCAGGCTGCGCCCGATCAGGCGCTGGATCTCCACGGTGCGTCCGGTCTGCTTGCCGGCCGAGGCCTCGCGGCGGGTGCGCTCGAGGGTGGCGCGCGGCAGCATGCCGTATTCGGCCGTGACCCAGCCGCGCCCCTGGCCCTTGAGCCAAGGCGGCAAGCGGTCCTCGAGGGTTGCGGTCACCAGCACGTGGGTGTCGCCGAAGCGCACGAAGCACGAGCCTTCGGCATATTTCACCACGCCGCGCTCGAGCGAGATGGCGCGCAATTCGTCGGGCTGTCGGCGGCTCGGCCGCATGTCCTGATCCTTCGAGTTCCGTTGTCCCCGGCGATCCCGGATCGCTCGAGATTGGCGTTCTTGCGCGACCGGCGCGGGATCGCTTGTGATGGAGCGAGCTTTGTAAGCAGGGTGGGGGCTAGCGGCAAGGGGCCGGCACCAGGCGCCGTCCACGCGGGGGCGCTGCCGCTGCCGCGCCTCGGGGCCGCCGTGGTATGCTGGGCGCGGCGATTGTTGGGTGCGCGCATTCATCGAGTGCCTGAGATGCGCGCGCGAGGAGCATCAGGAGACCATGGCGCGCAAGCATCCGGATGTTCCCTTCGTCATCGATTTCCACACCCACATGCTGGACGACGAGTTGCGTCAAATCTGCACGCACCGCAACGCCATCACGGGCTTTGGCCAAAAGACCGCCCAGGCCAGCGCGGATTTGCGAAAATTCCTCGATCCGCAGGTGCAGATCGCCGACATGGACGAGCGGGGAATCGACATGCACGTGGTCTTCACCGGGCCGGTCTACATGTCGACCTGGTGGGCCGACGCGCCGACCGCCCTCGAGCTGACTCGGCGCATGAACCAGATCGTCGCCGATTGGGTGCGCCGCTATCCGACCCGGTTTGTCGGCACCGCCACGCTGCCCATGCAGGACATCGGGATGGCGGCGAGCGAGCTGCGGCGCTGCGTGAGCGAGCATGGCCACAAGGCCGTGATGCTGCCCACCAATGTGGACGGCGCCTATCTCGGGGAACGCAAATTCTGGCCGCTCTGGGAGGCCATCCGCGATCTCGACATCCCGGTCTTCATCCACCCGGAGGGAATTCGCGATCCCTGGTACCATCGATTTGCCCTGTGGAACTCGCTCGGGCAATCGATCGAGGAGGCCAAGGTCATGGCCTCGATGATCTATGAAGGGCTGCTCGACGCGATCCCGGGCCTGAAAGTCGTGGTGGCCCATGGTGGCGGCTATTTTCCGACCTATATGGGCCGGCTCGATCGCAACATCCTCAAGCCCGAGGCGGTCGCCAACATCAAAGGCAAGCCCAGCGACTATCTGCGACATTTCTATTACGACACCTGCGTGTATGACGGGCTTGCGCTCGAAATGCTGTTTCGCCGCGTGGGCGCGGATCGGATCGTGCTCGGGGCCGACTATCCGGTCGGCGATGTCGACCCGGTGGGGGTGCTCAAGCAGGCCGTGACGCTGCCGAACCCCGAGCTTGCGATGGTGGCGGCCGGCACGGCCGCCCGATTGCTCGGCATCACGGTGCCGAACTGAGGTAGCTTGCGCTTGCGCGGATCCAACAAGGCAAATTGAACGGAGTTGGTCT
>Ga0209068_10001889_pt1 | contig 10362 bp, 9 predicted proteins | sample ColStrG_CSR_2012_FD_187200 | JGI IMG/M metagenome (GOLD analysis project Ga0209068, IMG submission 187200) | Freshwater sediment microbial communities in response to fracking from Pennsylvania, USA - Cold Stream Run_MetaG_CSR_2012 (SPAdes)... | ecosystem: Environmental > Aquatic > Freshwater >...
CAACCATCTGGAACGCGTTCGCCACGGATCTCCCCTACGCGTTCCTCTATCACGACAACGTGGCCTGGGTCACCCAATCCAAGATCCACGGCCTCGAGAACCCGACCACTCCAGAAGGCATCGCCCTGCCGACCATCAACACCTGGACCCCCTTCTACACGAACGTCTACGTCGCCCCGTAGACACGCTCGACGATGAGGACGACGACGACATGATGAGCATCGACCAACGCACTCGCACTGACACCGAACGCGAACCGCTCGACGTCGAGGACTTCTTCGACGGGCAGCTGCCCGCACTGGCCGCCGAGCACTCATACCTGGCCGTGCCCGGTGCGGTCGAGCTGGGGGTCGAGCCGTTCACGTTCGACACTCCCGCCGGGGCCTGGACAGTGACCCTCGCCGATGAGCGGGTGCTCGTCGAGCGCGGCTCCCAAGGCACCGCCGTCCAACGCCTGGACGCCAACGAGCTCACCGACATCGTGCACGACCTCCGCACGCCCATGACGCTCCTGACCGCCGGAAGCCTGACCATGGTGTCGGGCGACCTCGGCGACGCCCTCGACTGGTGGGTCGTGCTCCGGTCGCTGCTCGACGGCCGCGCCGCGCACACCCGGGGTTCGGTGGAGTTCCACGACCGGGACGGCGCGCCGCTCGACCTGCACCGTTCGTTCGGTCCCGACGATGACCCCGCCGAGCTCGCCCACTTCCTCGCCGAGGCGGGCTACCTCCACGTGCGAGACGTATTCACCGAGGAGGAGATGGCGGAGGTATCCAACGACATGGACGCCGCCGCCGGTACCTATGCGCCCGACGACGGCCGCTCCTGGTGGGCCGGCACCGCCTCGGGTGAACACCTGCCGGTGAGGCTGCAGTACTTCCACGAGCACAGCGAGCGCGCCACCGCCCTGCTGGACGACGACCGCTTCCTACGCATCGGGCGGCTGACCACCGACGGACATCGGAACCGCAGCGAGGGAAACCGGGTCGAGGCGCTCTTTAAGCCCATCGGCGTCGTCGAGGGGATCTCCGACGTGCCTTGGCACAAAGACTGCAGCCTCGGTCGCCACTCCTACCAGTGCAGCGGGCTCACCGTCGGCATATCCGTCACCGGAGCCGACGAGCGTTCCGGCCAGTTGGCGGTCGTCGCGGGATCGCACCGCGCCCTCGTCCAACCGGCGTTTTTCCGCCCCGAATGGGGCTTGCCCATCGTGGACCTCCCAACCCGAACCGGCGACGTCACCGTCCACTGCTCCTGCACCATGCACATGAGCCACCCCCCCATCGACCGGGAGCGACGGGTGATGTACTCCGGCTTCTCGATGCCGGCGTCGGCACCCGAAGCCGCCCGAGCGAGCCTCGCCGCGCTGGGCCGGGTTCGCGAGCAGGCTCACCGCACGGTCAGCCAGGCCCCCGGCTACCTCGACTGAGCAACGACGTCTGGGTCGGTGGTCGAGCAGTGCCTGCGCCATCTCTCTGCTCTCTCTAGCGCAGATACTGCCCTTTGAGGCACTTTTTGCGGTGATTCGCAAGATTTGTGTCTAGGGTGTCGCCATGGCTGAGTATTCGGCGAGGCAGGTCGCGGACCTGTTGGGCGTGAGCGTGGACACGATCCGCCGCTGGTGCGACGAGGGGCGCCTCAAAACATCGAAGTCCACCGGCGGTCATCGCACCGTCGATGGGAAGGACCTGGCCCGGTACCTGAATGAGCAGGCCAAGGCCTACGAGCCCGACTCGGTGTTGTCGCAGTCGGCCCGCAACCGCTTCACCGGCATCGTCACCCGCGTCGAGACCGACAAGCTGACCGCCGTCGTGGAGATCCACGCTCCACCGCATCGCCTGATCTCACTCATGACCCGCGAGGCCGTTGACGAGCTCGACCTCAAGCCCGGCGACCTGGCTACCGCCGTCGTGAAATCCACCTCCGTCATCGTCGAGGTCCCCAACCCCTGACGGCACCTCATCGTCCCATCCGACCCCAAGCCCGAGGAACCTAACGTGCGTAGAAAGCTCACCGTCACCCTGGCCCTAGTCGTGACCTTGGCGTTCGTCGCCGCCGGCTGCGGGTCCAGCAAGAGGACCGACACCGGCGCCAACGGGAGCGCCACGACAACGGCCGCCCCCGTCAGCGGCACCATCACGGTGTCGGCCGCAGCATCGCTGACCTCGGCCTTCGGGACCATCAAGAACGACTTCATCAAAGCCAACCCCGGCGCCAACATCACCATCAACTTCGGATCGTCGGGCACCCTCGAAACCCAGATCGAGAGCGGCGCGCCCGCCGACGTCGCCGCTTTCGCCGACCAGGCCACCATGAAGAAGCTGGCCGACAAGAGCCTGCTGGCCGGATCGAGCCAGATCTTCGCCACCAACAGCTTGGTCATCGTCACCAAGCCCGGGAACCCCAAGAACATCAAGACGCTGGCCGACCTGACCACGGCAGGCACGATCGCGCTATGCGCCGAGACCGCCCCGTGCGGCAAGTACGCCAATCAGATCCTCACCACGGCCACCGTCTCCATCCCCGCCTCGAGCGTGACGCGCGGACAGGACGTCAAGACCACGTTGGCGGCCGTCACCGACGGTGACGCCGATGCCGCGATCGTCTATGTGACCGACGCGCAAGCGGCTGGCTCGAAGGTCGCCACTGTCGAGATCCCCACCGCTCAAAACGCCGTTGCGAAGTACCCGATCGCCGTGATCAAGGCCACCAAGGACGCGGCGCTGGCCCAGGCGTTCATGGACTACGTCCTCGGCCCTGAGGCCCAGAGCGTGCTCAAGGCAGCCGGCTTCCAGGCGCCGTGACCCGAGCGCGACGGCGACCGCCGCTCCTGGTGGTCGCCGTCGCCGCGGTCACCGTCGCGTTCTTCGCCCTCCCCCTTATCGGCCTGTTCAAGCGGGCCTCTTGGGCGACGCTCGTCGATGACCTCACCACCACTGAATCGCTCACCGCACTCCGCCTCTCCCTGGTGTGCTCGCTCAGCGCCACCGCGCTCTCCGTGCTGTTCGGCCTGCCGCTGGCCTGGGTGCTGGCCCGCCTCCGCTTCCCCGGCCGTCCCCTCGTACGGGCCCTCGTGCTGCTACCCCTCGTGCTTCCGCCAGTCGTGGGCGGCGTGGCCCTCCTCGCCGCGTTCAGCCGCCGGGGCATCGTCGGTGAGCACCTCTATGACTGGTTCGGCATCCAGCTCACGTTCACCACGGCCGGGGCGGTGCTGGCAGAGACCTTCGTGGCCCTGCCCTTCTTCGTCATCACCGTCGAAGCCGCCCTCCGCTCGATGAACACCCGCTACGAAGACGTCGCCGCCACCCTCGGGGCCAGCCGCTGGACCGTGTTCCGCCGGGTGACACTGCCGATGATCGGACCGTCGGTGGTGGCCGGCGCGGTGCTGGCGTGGGCCCGGGCCCTTGGGGAGTTCGGGGCCACCATCACGTTCGCCGGCAACATCATTGGCAAGACCCAGACCCTCCCCCTCGCCGTCTACCTCGCCCTCGAATCCAACCCCGACGTCGCGGTGGCCATGAGCCTGGTGCTGCTGGCCGTGTCCCTCGTCGTGATCGTCTCGCTCCGTGACCGCTGGCTGGAGCGATCATGACCACCGCCGCGTCGCTGCGCCTCGATCTCGGCACCCTCCACCTGGACATCGACCTCACCGTCGAAGCGGGAGAGGTCGTGGCCCTGCTCGGGCCCAATGGAGCCGGCAAGACGACCGTGCTGCGAGCCCTTGCCGGCCTGCAACCCATCGACGCCGGTCGCCTCACCATTGACGACCAGGTCGTCGACGACCCCGCCGCCGGGCGGTTCGTCCCCGCCGAGCAACGGCCCGTGGGCGTCGTGTTCCAGGACTATCTGCTGTTCCCCCACCTCACCGTCCTCGAAAACGTCGCCTTCGGTCCCCGGTCCCGAGGGATCCCGAGAGCAGAAGCCCGATCCCAGGCCCAGCGCTGGCTCGATCGCGTCGGCATCGCGGATCTGGCCGGGCAGCGACCCGGAAAGATCTCGGGAGGTCAGGCCCAACGCACGGCGCTGGCGCGAGCACTGGCCACTGAACCTCGCCTGCTCCTGCTCGACGAACCACTCGCCGCGCTCGACGCCGGCACCCGTGCCTCTGTGCGTCGCGACCTGCGCCGCCACCTCATCGAGTACGACGGCGCCACCGTCCTCGTCACCCACGACGCGCTCGACGCGCTGGCCCTTGCCGACCGCATCGTCATCCTCGAAGCGGGATCGGTGACCCAGACGGGCACCCTCGCCGAGGTCACCACCCGACCCCGGTCCAGCTACGTCGCCGACCTGATCGGCATGAACCTTCTCCGCGGCCGCTCGACCGGCACCGTGATCGACTTGGACGATCATCCCGGCCAGCTGATCACCGCCGAAGGGTTCGATGGGCCAGTCCTCGCCCTCATCCACCCGAACGCCGTGTCGCTTCACCGCATCGAACCCGAGGGCAGCGCCCGCAACCGGTGGCACGAACGCATCACCGGGTTCGACTTGCTCGGCGACCGCGTCCGGGTCCGCCTCGACGGTGAGGTCCCCCTCGTCGCCGAAGTGACACCGGCCGCCGTTGCCGAGATGGCCCTGGCCGAAGGTGACACGTTGTGGGCGACCGTCAAGGCCACGGAGGTCACCGCCTACCCGTCATAAACGACAGGACGGATCACCGATCTCGGCCACCACGTCGGGCGCCGACAACGACAGCGAGATCGTCAGGGGGCCACCTCGGTCGACGGCGGAGCCGCCAGCACTCGACGGAGGTTCCCGACGAGCTCCGCCGCCCCTTCCCCATCGGATGCCGTCCCGTAGAGATAGAAGTCGGGCCGTTGCAAGGCCCAGGTCACCTCGTGGCGTGCAAACCACGCGGTAAGGCCGGGCGACGTGTCACCAATGTCGACGACCACCCCGCCGATGGATGCGAACCAATCGATGAGCTCAGAGTCCAGGCTCCCGGCGGCGGGATCGACCGTGACGAGACGCCAGCCGGCTCCGTGGACGTCATCGAACCACGGCCCGTCGAGGTCTGCCTGCGGGAACTGCTCCCCCGCCAGCGGCTCGTCCGGGTGGACGACACCGGAAGCGAGTCCGGGCGCCCCAGGAACGACGGACACCTCACCGGTCACGGCGGCCGCCATGGCCTCGTCGCGGGCTGCCGCCGCCACGGGGTCGGGCACGCAGATGACCTTGCCGAGCTCGATCGACAGGTCGATGGCGAACACGGCGCCGGGCTTGCGCTCCTCCTCGTAGGTGGCGAGGAGCTCCGGGGCGGCTCTTCCGGTCAACACCAGGTCGAGCTTCCACGCCAGGTTGCCGGCGTCCCGGATCCCGGAGCACATGCCCTGCCCGGCGAACGGCGGCATCAGGTGCGCGGCATCTCCGGCCAGGAACACCCGCTCGTCCTGCCAACGCTTCGTCACGCTGGCCTGGAACGTGTACACGGCGTGACGTTCGATCCGTGCATTGCCCGGGTGGATATCCCAGCTCTCAAGGAGCTTCCACGCGGTCGCCTCCTCACCGAGGTCGTCGATCGACTCGTCGGGCAGGCGCATGAACTCCCACCGCCTCCGGCCGGGCCCTCCCGACACGGCCGTGGTCGGCCGGGCCGGGTCGCAGACCTGGAGGTTGATCGGATCGAACACTCGCGGTTCGTCGAGGATGACGTCGACGATCAGCCAGTCGTAGAAGAACCCTCGATCGTCGACGCCGATGCCGAGCAAGGTCCGCACCGTCGAATTCGCACCGTCACAGCCGACGACATAGCGGGCGGTGAGCGCTCCGCCGTCGCCGAAACCGACGATCACGCGGTCGTCGTGCTGCTCGACGGCGTCGACGGCGACCCCACGACGGATCTCGAGGCCAGACAGCGCCTCGGCCCGCGCCTCGAGCACCGCCTCAAGCTCGGGCTGGCAGAACATCGACGAGAACGGCCAGCCGGACGCGCCGGTGCCGATCCGCCCGAACCGCAGCAAGGTCGTACCCGCCGCGTTGCGCCACTCGTACACCTCGGCCGGCTCGGCTACGGCACGAACCTCGTCGCCAATGCCACAGGACTGCAGCAGACGGCCCACCTCGTCATCGAAGTGGACCGCACGGGGCAGACGGTACGGAGCGGGCCACCGTTCGAGGACGACGACCGACTGGCCGAGCTGAGCGAGCAGCACGCCGAGCACCAGCCCCGACGGACCCGCACCGACGATCGCGACGTCGCATTCCACATCGGCCTGAGCGCCACGGTCCTCGCTGGTGCTCATGGCAGGCGCAGCGCCTGGTGACCCCAGGCGCTGATCCGGTCGTACTGACGGTTGTCGTCCCAGTCGTCATCGACCACTCGGGCACCGTGGCCAAACTCGATCTGGAAGCCGGCCGGGGTCTGCAGGTAGAAGCTGAACATGCCGTCGTTGTCGTGGCGCCCGAGCCCGTTGGGGATCGGTAGGCCAGCCTCCCAGGCGCGATCGAACGCGGCCCCGACATCGTCGCGCGAGTTGGCCTCGAACATGACGTGATGGAGGCACTGCGGCAGCTCGAACGGCGCCCGAGCCAGCGCGACGGAGTGATGACGACCATTGCAGTGGAAGAACCGGACCTCGAGTTCGATGCCCGGGGCCAGTTCCATCACGAGCCAGTCCGACTGGGCCAGACCAAGGCCGTCGGTGATGAAGCGGACCGACTCGTCGAACGCCATCGTGGCGAACACGACGTGACCGAACCCGACGTCCTCGGTGAGGAAACCGTCGGCCACCAACGGCGATGAGAAGGGCGACGACGCTTCGGCGAGTCCGAGCACAACCTCGACGTCGACACCCCAGGGTGCCGTGGCGCGAGCCAAGCGCTCGACCCGTCGCTGGCGGGTGTCGTCGTCGGTGCCCTCGGTGACGTCGACCCCGATCGAGCGGAGCCGATCGACCGTGGCGTCGAAGGCGGTCGAGTCCACGGCCTCGAAACCGACCGCCACGGCGTCGTTGGCGGCGCCGGCCTCCACGACGACCCGCTGGGCCCGGGCGTCGTCACGCCACGTGAGCGCGGCGCCGACTTGTTCGCCGGGGACGAGGCCGACGACGTCGGCGAGCACGGGCGTGAGCAGCTCGGGCTCCGGGAGCTCGAGGACGAGGTAGCCGAGTTCGATCTGGTGGTCCATGGAAGTCCTCTCGGGGGTATTCAGTGACTGGGGGCGAGCCGCGGGAAGAGCTGCTCGGTGTTCGATCGGAGCGCTTCGACGAGCGAACCGGGTGGGTCGCCGGCGGCATCGAGCGCGTCCGTGGCCAGGGCGGCAACGAAGTCCGGCGTGTACGGGTAGTCGCTTCCAAAGTGGAGATGGTCGAGCGGCGTGATCTCGAGCAGCGCCTTCAGCTGACGTGGGATCGGGGTGCCCGACAGGTCGTAGTGCAGACCGGCGAGGTCGCGGAGGACGTTGACGGAGGGATCCACGCCGAGCGCCAGGGAGAAGAGCGCGACCCGGTCGGCGATGACCGGGAGGGTGGCGCCGGCGTGCGGGATGATCAGGGGGAGGTGCGGGTACTTGGCGACCGTGCCGTTGAGCACGAGGTTCACCACGGCGCGGGTGGTGTCGAACAGGAACTCCAGCATCGGGCGCGGGCGTCCGAGGGAGGTCTGCTCCCAGCACACGGGTGAGGTCGGGTGGATGAGGACCGGTAAGTGGCGACGGTCGAGCTCGGCGAAGACGGGATCCCATCCGGGATCGCCGAGGTAAGTGCCACCGACGTTGGTCAGCACGATGAACCCGTCGACGTGCAGGTGGTCCACGCAGTACACAATTTCGGCGATGGCCGCGTCGATGTCGGGGAGCGGCAGCGAACCCAGCAGACCGAAGCGGCCAGGGTGGTCGACGACCGCCCTTCGCCCGGCCTCGTTCACCTCACGAGCCAGAGCGGTGGCGGAGGTGTCATCGGCGAAATGCACCCCAGGGGTGGAGACCGACAGCAACGACGTGGCGATGCCGAGCCGATCCATGAGGGCGACGTGCCCCTCGGCTGACCACTCCGGAATCTGCGGCATGCCGTCGGGGTGGCTGTGGCCGGACCGCTCGAGCGCCTGGCGGTAGGGCTCGGGGAGGTAGTGGGCGTGGACGTCGAGCTTGCCGGCCACGGTCACAGTTCGATCGCCTGCCCGCGATGTATCTGAACTCTCCCAAGCTCGCCGGTCGCCGAGCTCATGGCGATTTCGGGAGGAGTTGCGCCCAGCCGACGAGGGTGTCGACATACAGCTGCGGGTCGTGACCGTGCAGCGAGTGCGGGGTGGTCGGGAGGCTGAGGTACTCGAACGGCTGACCGGCACCGGTCACGAGGTGGCTGACCCTCTCGGCCTGCAGGTCGGAGGTGGCCCCCATCAGCGCGCCCGTTGCCTCGTCGATCATACGGAAGTGATGGGTGAACAGGACCGGGACCTTCACCGACCTCAGCATCCGCTCGTGGTCGCAGGGGCCATAGAAGGTGCCCGTCCAGAACGCCCGGCCCCACTCGGGGTCGTACTCCTTGAGCGCCTGGGGAGGTCCGTCTCCCGCCATGCCGAACAACCCGGCGAGCAGACCCATCCATTCGGGCAGCTCGCGCGGCAACGCCTCGACCATGCCCGCCCAGTCGCCGATCGACCACTGGTCCCCGAGGTACTTGGCCATCACCGAGAAGATCGGCCCAATCGCCTGTCGGACGCCCTGGCCCACGGCGGGATTGACCTCGGAGGAGAACAGCGGCGGGTCCTCGTAGTACGCGGCCACGACCTGGTCCGGCTTGGCGTAAGCCGACAGCCAGGCCGAGGCCACCCCGCCGGAGGAGAGGCCGGCCACGATCGTCGGACGCCCGATCACGCCGTCGATGAAGCGGACGAGGTCGTTGCCAATGAGATCGAGCGTGTAGCGGCCGGGAGTGCGGGATGAGCGGCCCTGGCCCCGGAGGTCGACGGCGTACGCCTGGAAGTGCTCTCCCAGCAGGCCGAGCGCCTGCTCGTAGCCCCACCAAGACTCCGTTTGGCCGGGGATGAGTAGAAGCGCGGGCCGGGAGTCGTCACCGACGGTGGCGTAGTTGATCTCCACCTCTCCGGTGTCGAAGCGCTGCTCGTCGTAGGTGTGAGCCACGAAGGTGGCATCGGGCGCGTGCGGCCCGAAGGTATTGGCGAAGGTGGCCATCAGTCCTGGTTTTCCTCGATGCGGTCGGCGTGTTTGATCATGAGGTCGCGGTGTCCGCCGGCTCCTCGACGATGGGGTTTTCCAGCGCCCCAAGTCCGTCGATCTCGACCCGAATGACATCACCCGGCTTCATCCACAGCGGCGGCTTCCGCATGAGGCCTACGCCAGCCGGGGTGCCGGTGGAGATGATGTCGCCCGGCTCGAGCGTGAACGCGGTCGACAAGGTGACGATCTGCGTAGGGATGTCAAAGATCATGCTCCTCGTCGTGCCGTCCTGGACCAGCTCGCCGTTGAGCCACGTGCGGATGGCGAGGTCGTGCGGATCGTCGATCTCGTCAGCCGTCGTGAGCCACGGTCCGATCGGGCCATGGGTGTCGAACGACTTGCCGAGCGTCATGGTCGGCGAACGCAGTTGCCAGTCCCGCACCGTGACGTCGTTGACGACCAGGTAGCCGGCGATCACATCCATCGCCGATTCCGCCGGAACGTGGCGGCACCGCAGTCCGATCACGACGCCCAGCTCGCCCTCGTAGTCGAGCGTCTGCGAAACGCGGGGTCGATGCACGGCATCGCCGGGTCCCACGATGCAGGTCGTCTGCTTGTTGAAGAAGACCGGGGAGGTCGGTCGCGCCATCCCGGTCTCCTCGAGGTGGTCCTCGAAGTTCAGGCCGGCGGCGAGGAACTTGGGCGGTCTCGGTATGGGAGCGAGGAGCCGCACGTCGGCGAGGGGCAACCGCGGCGCATCGGGGACGGCTGACGGCGCGTCGAGCACCGACGTCACGCCGGACAGTGGGACGATCTCATCGCCGACGACGGCGCCAACCGCGACGGACCGGTCGTGTTCATAGCGTGCCAGTTTCATGTTATCGGATGATAACATCGCTGGGTGCGACGCACCAGAGATGATCTGCGCCAGCAGCTCCTTGAATCCGCGCTCGTCGAGTTCGGCGCCAAGGGGTTCGACGGTGCGTCGACACGATCGATCGCCCAGCGCGTCGACGCCCACCAGCCCCAGATCAACTACCACTTCGACTCCAAGGCGGCACTGTGGACGGCGGCGGTCGACCATCTCTTCACCCTGCTCGGCGAGGACCTCGCCGACCTGTCGTTGGCCGGCGCCGACGATCCCGCCGAGCTGGCGGCGAGCTTCGCGGAAGCGATCCGACGGTTCGTTCGGTTTGCCGCCGCCCATCCTGAGCTCAACCAAATCATGGTGCATGAGGCCACCG
>Ga0209068_10001890_pt1 | contig 10362 bp, 7 predicted proteins | sample ColStrG_CSR_2012_FD_187200 | JGI IMG/M metagenome (GOLD analysis project Ga0209068, IMG submission 187200) | Freshwater sediment microbial communities in response to fracking from Pennsylvania, USA - Cold Stream Run_MetaG_CSR_2012 (SPAdes)... | ecosystem: Environmental > Aquatic > Freshwater >...
GCCCGGCAAGGTGCGCTTGGGCGGCCCCATTTTTCTGAAATCGGCCGACCCCACGGAACTGGCCCGCGAACACAGACGGCTGGGCTATAGCGCCGCGTACTGTCCAGAGGCTAGGGTAGGCGATGCGGACCGCATCAAGGCAATTCGCGATGCGTTTGCGAAGGAAGACGTTGTGATTGCCGAGGTGGGGGCCTGGAAGAATATGCTTGACCCCGACGCAGTTAAGCGGCGCGAAAACCTTGCCTATGTAACCGAGCGGTGCGCTCTGGCCGACGAGGTGGGCGCGCGCTGTTGCGTTGACATTGCCGGTTCCTATCATCCGACCGTTTGGTATGGGCCCGATCCGAAAAATCTTTCACGCGAGTTCTTTGAAGCGACGGTGGCGAATTGCCGACACATTATTGATGCGGTGAAGCCCACGCGAACCAAATTCACCATTGAGATGATGGGCTGGAATTTACCCGATGGACCCGACGCGTATTTAGAGTTGATCAAGGCAGTGGATCGAAAGGCGTTTGGGGTGCATTTGGACGTTTGCAATGGCGTGAATTGTCCAGCGCGGTTTTATCGGAATACCGCGTTTATTGAGGAGTGTTTCGCGAAACTGGGGCCGTGGATCGCATCTTGCCATGCGAAGGATCTGCAATGGATTACCGAGTTGAACGTGCATTTTCTGGAAGTTGCGCCGGGTCGCGGGCAGATAGACTACAAGGCTTATCTGCGCGAGTTGGCGAAGCTGCCGGTGGATGCGCCGTTGATGCTGGAGCATTTGAAAACGGCGGAAGAGTATGAGGAAGGAAAGCAGTATATCAAGAAGGTTGGGGAATCGATCGGCGTGGAGTTCGCGTGAGAGCGTTCGTTAAGATGGTGGGTGGAGGAATGGGTGAGTGGTTGAAACCGGCGGTCTTGAAAACCGTTTGCGTCGAAAGGTGCACGGGGGTTCGAATCCCTCTTCCTCCGCCAATATCCTGGAGCAAGTAATAGGGGTTGCCGTTTATCACGCCGGCTGGTTGAGCGCATGCTGCACCGCGGCTTTCAGCGGCGGCAGATCGTCGGTAATCGCAGTCCAGATTGTCTCCAGATCAATTCGTTCATACGCATGCCGAATGTGGTTGCCGATACCGCGGATATCCTGCCAAGGCTGATCCGGGCAGCACCGCTCCGCTTCAGACCCCAGCCTGATAGCGGCTTCGCTTATGACTAAGAGCTTGCGCTCCACGGCGGCGACAACCATGGGATTCGAACGGAACGCTTCGAAATCTAGTCCCGCCGTGAATTGCTCAATCAGGCCAATCGCATCCGCCATGTCTCGAAACCAGCGGTTCGGAGGGGGATTAAAAGACAAGGATCGACTCGCGCTGGGCTCGTTCCAGCACTTCGGGCGGCAGCATCTTTTTGTCCGACACATCCGCGGTAACACCGAGGATATCGGTCATTAGATTCTTGATATGAACCCTGCCGAAGAGCGTCATCTTTTTGGCGTGGTCGAATTCGGCCATAAGATCGACATCCGACTTAGCATTAGCATCGCCGCGTGCCACCGAGCCGAACAAGGATAGCTGCGTGATGCCTTCGCTTTTCAACTCGGCTTCATGCTCGCGTAATTTGGCGATGACGGTTTCTCGATTCATGGCGTTCGGTCCCATTGAGATTGGCCTTCTTTAAGCGTATACCAGCTTCCACATTCGGCGCGACAGCGCTTGGCGTATGATCGAGCAGAACAATAGATATGGACAAAAAACGGGTTTTTCTCTTCGGCAGTATTTTCCTTGCATCTCAGTGCGCGCTCAGTCAGCAGACCGCCAAAGGCGCAAGTTGCGCTGCTTTGCAGAAGATCGAGATAGCAGACTTGATCGTTCTAACCGCCGAGGATGTAGCCTCCGGAACCGAATTGAATCCTCAGAAGCTAAAACTGCCGGTGCATTGCTTACTACGCGGCGAAGTCAACAAACACACCGGCGCCGACGGCAAATCCTACGGCGACACGTTCGAGCTGCGCATGCCCGTCGATTGGAACGGCCAGCTGCTGTTTCAAGGCGGCGGCGGTTTGGACGGAATTGTCCAGCCCGCCGTCGGCGCTGGCGGCCTGGGTGATCGGCCGGCGCTATCGCGCGGCTACGCGGTGGTCTCCACCGATGGCGGCCACGCAGCCGATCCCAAAGCGCCGATGGGCGATGCCGCTTTCGGTTCCGACCCGCGCGCGTTGGCCGATTATCAATACAATTCAACGCGGCTCGTGACCGACGCCGCTAAGAACATTCTGCTGCGGCATTATGGGCGCGCCCCGCGCCGGTCGTATTTTCGCGGCTGTTCGAATGGGGGGCGCGAAGGTCTGATGGCCGTGCAGCGCTATCCGCAGTATTTTGACGGCGTGATCGCAGGCGCGCCGGCATTCAATCTGACACGCGCGATGATTGCGGAGGCGTGGAACACCATGCAGTTCGCGGCAATTGCGCCGCGCGATGCTCAAGGCCGGCCGGAGTTGCACAAGGCGCTCACAGACACCGACTTGCAATTGCTGGCGCGCGGTTTGCTGGCCAAGTGCGACGCGCTCGACGGCGTGAAGGACGATCTGATTTTCAATCCGGCGGCATGTAAATACGATCCGGCGGAGTTGCAGTGCCCCGGCGAAAAGAACGAAAACTGCCTCTCCGCCCCGCAGGTGACCGCGCTGAAAAAGGCGCTCAGCGGGCCGGTTGATTCTAACGGGAAGGCGATTTATGCGGATTGGCCCTACGATAGCGGCATCGCGGGTGCGGGTTGGCGCGCCTGGATCCTGGGTAGTGAAACAAGGCCCGCGATTAATGTGATGATTTTTCCGCCGGCGATTAACGGAATGGCCCTTGCAGGCAAGCCACCAGCCATCGACATCTTCCATTTCAATTTCGACGGTGACAGCACGCGCCTCAACAAAGCTGCGGCGGCTTCTTTGAACTCTGACGCGGCGGACCTGAGCGCCTTCCGGCGGCGCGGCGGCAAGTTGATTCTGTATACCGGCATGAGCGACCCGGTGTTCTCGGCGAACGATTTGATTCGCTATTACAAGGACGTGACGCGCGCTAACGGCGGCGAAAAGCAGACGCTTGGCTTTGCGCGCCTGTTCCTGGCGCCTGGCATGAACCATTGCGGCGGCGGCCCCGGCCTCGATAGCTTCGATACCCTAACGGCGCTTGAAGAATGGGTGGAAGACGGCGCTGCGCCGGCCCATATTGTGGCGCGCGGCAACGCTTTTCCCGGCCGAACGCGGCCGTTGTGTCCCTATCCGCAAACGCCGCACTACAATGGCTGGGGCAATACGGAGAATGCCGCTTCGTTCATCTGCCGCAACTGAACCGCTATGAAGATTGCCGATATTCGCGCTACCACCGTGACGGTGCCGCTCGAAGCTGCCTTGCGTCACGCGAACGGCTGCCATTGGGGCCGATTCGTGAGAACGATTGTCGAAGTCGAGACCGATAAAGGATTGATTGGTCTGGGAGAAATGGGCGGCGGCGGCGAATCGGCGGAAGCCATTTTCCGCGCCATGAAAAGTTACCTGGTGGGGCACGATCCTGCGCGCTTGGAAGAGATGCGTTTTCTCATCGCCAATCCAACGGCATCTCTGTATAACAACCGGACTCAGGTGCTGGCGGCGTTGGAGTTTGCCTGCCTCGATATTTTGGGGCAGGCTTGGGGCGTGCCGGTGTATCAAATTCTCGGCGGCAAATTGCGCGACCGGGTGCCGTTCGCGTCTTACTGCTTTTTCCGTTACGCCAACCCTGCCCAAGGAGTAAACGAAGTTCGCACGGCCGACCAAGTTGTGGCTTTTGCGCGCGCCGCGAAAGAACGGCATGGTTTTACGACGCACAAGATGAAAGCCGGCGTGTTCCCGCCAGAGCATGAGTTGGAATTGTTTCGCGCGCTCGCTAAAGCGTTTCCGAAAGACCGCGTGCGCTTTGATCCTAATGGCGTATGGTCCACCGAGCAGGCTATCCGTTTCGGCCAAGGAATCGAAGATCTAAACAACGACTATTTGGAAGATCCAGTCTACGGCTTGAACGGCATGCGGCGCACGCGCGGGAAAGTTCGCATGCCGTTGGCGACCAATACGGTAGTCGTGAATTTTGAACAACTCGCCGCGAATATTTTGGACCCGGCGGTGGATGTGATTCTGCTCGACACCACGTTCTGGGGCGGCATACGGCCGTGCGTAAAAGCGGCCGGGATTTGCGAAACGTTTCAAGTGGGAGTGGCTGTGCATTCCTCCGGCGAGTTGGGAATTCAACTGGCCACCATGCTGCATTTGGGCGCGGTTATTCCGAATCTTTCATTCGCGGCCGACGCGCACTATCATCACTTGACCGATGACATTATCGAGGGTGGCTTGCTGAAATATGAAAGCGGCGCAATCAAAGTGCCGGACGGACCCGGGTTGGGCGTGAAGTTGAATCGGGACAAACTGCGCGAGTACCAGGAACTTTACAGAAAACTCGGTGGCTATCCGTATGATCAGGATCCGGCGCGGCCGGGCTGGGCGCCCGTGTTGCCAAACGACCGCTGGGCGGATCCGAATGACGATCGCTACCCGGCGGTGCTGGGTTAGCCATGGCGAAAAGTTGTCTCGATTTGACGGGAAAAGTGGCGGTCGTCTTCGGCGCGACCTCGGGGTTGGGAAAAACCATTAGCCTGGGCCTCGCCGAACACGGAGCGGATGTTGTCCCCACAGGCAGGCGCGCCGAATGGCCATCAGACGTGTCGGATCGTGCGTCGATACGCGCGTTGCGCGAGCGCGTGCTGGGGCAATTCGGCCGCATCGATATCTTGGTGAATGCAGCGGGGCAAACGTTTCGTAAGCCGACGGCGGCGGTCGAAGATGTCGAATGGACGGCGTTGTTCGAGACTAATTTGACCGGAGTGCTGCATACCTGCCAGGAGTTTTATGAACCGCTCAAGGCGAGCGGCGCCGGGCGCGTGATTACGATTGCTTCGCTCGGATCTTTCGTGGCGTTTCATGAAGTGGCGGCGTACTGTGCTTCCAAAGCGGCGGTCCTTTCGCTGACTCGCAGCCTGGCATGCGAATGGGCGCGCGATGGTATTTGCGTGAACGCTATTGCGCCCGGCGTCTTTCCCACCGAACTCAATTCTCATCTATTGATGGGAACCGAGCGCGGCCGCGAGATTCTGCAGCGCACTCCCATGAAGCGTTTTGGCGACCCGCGCGAGTTGATTGGCGCGGCGGTGCTGCTTGCATCCAGCGGCGCGAGTTTCATGACAGGCGAATGCCTGGTGGTGGATGGCGGCTACCTCGCCTCAGGTGTGAATTCATGAAGTTCGCGGTGGCTTTGTTAGTACTCGCCTCCATAGCGGCGGGTGAGACCGGGCGAGAAGCATGGCTGCGTTACCGTTCCCTGCCCGGCCGTTTTCCGGGCGTTGTCGTAAAGCTGGGTGACGCGCCGGAGATTGGCGCCGCGCAAAGAGAAATTTCGCGCGCGATATTCGCCTTTAGCGGCAAGTTACCAGGTGGGATAGATTCACTCGCGAGTGACTCATTGGTTCTTGGCACCACTGAAGAAGTAAAACGACTGATGCCTGGGATCGTTCTTCCTGAACTGCGCACGGACGGATTTTTACTGCAGCAAATCGACAGGGAAGGCCAGCCCTTAATGCTGATCACCTCGCCTACCAGCCGGGGCGTGCTCTATGGTGCGTTCGCCTGGATCCGCCGCGTCATGGAAAGCGGCCCTGTGCCATCGGTAATGGAGGTGAGCAACCCGGCCATGCCAATCCGCTGGGTCAATCAGTGGGACAACCTCGACGGCACTATTGAGCGCGGATACGCAGGCCGCTCCATCTTTTTTGAAAATAACAGTGTCGTGGCCGATCTTACACGCGCGGGCGAATACGCGCGGCTGTTGGCGTCAGTGGGAATCAAAGGCTGCACGGTAAATAATGTGAACGCGAATCCACGCGTGTTGGCAAGTGATTTCTTGCCGCAGATTGCGCGTATCGCCGATGCCTTCCGGCCATGGGGCGTGCGGCTATCATTGTCGGCCGATTTCGCCAGTCCAAAAACGATTGGCGGACTCGATACGTTTGATCCGCTGGATGCTCGCGTCATCGCTTGGTGGAAGGCGAAGGCGGACGAGATCTATAAGCTGATCCCGGACTTTGCGGGTTTTGTGTTAAAGGCCGATAGCGAAGGGCGCGTCGGTCCTTCAACGTATGGGCGAACTCACGCGCAAGCCGCCAATCTGCTGGCCAATGCTTTGCAACCGCATGGCGGCATTCTGATCTATCGCGGCTTCGTTTACGATCATCACGCCGACTGGCGCAATTTGAAGAACGACCGGGCGCGTGCGGCGTACGACAATTTTCAACCGCTCGATGGCCAGTTTTCTCAAAACTCGGTGATTCAGGTCAAACACGGACCCATTGACTTCCAGGCGCGTGAGCCGGTGTCGCCGCTGATTGGGGCGTTGAAGAACACGAACCAGACGCTGGAGTTGCAAATCACCCAGGAATACACGGGCCAGCAGAGGCATTTGTGCTATCTGGCGCCCATGTGGAAGCAAGTTCTAGATTTTGATCTGTGTGTGTCTGACGGAAGAACTCCGGTGAAGGAATTGGTGGCGGGGAAAACCTTTCGGCGGCCCCTGGGCGGTTTGGTGGGCGTGGCGAACGTCGGCCAGGATACAAATTGGCTGGGGCATGATTTAGCGATGGCGAATCTGTATGCGTTTGGCCGGCTGGCGTGGGACCCGGATCTGAGCGCTAGGAAGATTGCCGAGGAATGGGCTAGTCTTACGTTTGGCAAAGATCAACGGGTGGTCTCCACGATTAGCGGTCTGTTAATGGATTCGTGGCCAACATACGAAGGCTACACCGGGCCGCTCGGGTTGGGAACATTAACGGATATTTTGCGCGGTCACTATGGCCCGGGTATCGAATCGGCCGAGCGGAATGGCTGGGGTCAGTGGATTCGCGCGGATCACGATGGCATCGGAATGGATCGCACGGTGGCCACGGGCACGGGCTACATCGGACAGTATCCAGTGGCGGTTGCGCGCCGCTATGAATCGATCAATGAGTGTCCCGACGAGTTGCTGCTGTTCATGCATCATCTTCCGTATACCCATTTGCTGCACTCCGGCAAGACGATCATTCAGCATGTGTACGATTCGCACTACGCCGCGGCGGAAGAGGCGCGGCGCTTCCCTTTACGCTGGCGCGCATTGGACGGCTTGATTGACCCAGAGCGCTTTGCGGCCGTGATGAAAAGGCTTGAGTATCAGGGCGGACATGCCATCGTCTGGCGTGATGCGATTTGCGGTTGGTTCCTGCGCGAGTCCGGTATTCCCGATACCCAGGGGCGCGCGGGCCACTTCCCGGGCAGGACTGAAGCGGAGGCGATGGACCTGACTGGTTACGCGATAAAGGACGTGACGCCTTGGGAGGATGCTTCAGGCGGCAAGGCCGTAGCCTGCGAAGCTACGCCGCGTTGCAACGCGTCGTTCGTGTTCCACGGTGCGGCGGGCCGCTATGACATTGCCGTTCAATACTTCGACGTGAATTCGGGTGATGCGCGTTTTACGTTGAGCGTTGGCCAGCAGGTTTTGCAAACTTGGATTGCCGACGATCATCTCCCAACCAAGGCGCCTAATGGCGATTCCTCCACGCGCCAAACCGTACACGGCGTGAAGTTGCGGCCGAATGACGTGATTCGCGTTGAAGGTTCGCCAGATGGCGGCGACAGTGCGGCGATTGACTATGTGGAAGTAAAGGAGAGTCACGATTGAAGCTTTTAATTAGCGTTCTTGGCTTGGCTAGCGTTTGTCTCCAAGCGGCCGAAGTGACAGCCCCGAAATTCGTAGTGGATCCGTTCTGGCCGATGCCTCTGCCGAATGCTTGGCTACTGGGACAAAGCGTGGGCGTATCGGTCGATCCGCAAGATCACGTTTGGATCATTCACCGGCCGGGATCGCTCGAAGCCGGTGAGATGCACGCGACCACGAATCCGCGGATTGCGCAATGCTGCGCGGCGGCGCCGCCGGTGTTGGAGTTCGATCAAGCGGGCAAATTGCTGGCGCATTGGGGCGGACCCGGCGAGGGCTACGATTGGCCCGATGCAAATCACGGCATCACTGTCGATTCGAAAGGCAATGTATGGCTGGGTTCCGCCGGGCGCGGAAGGGGAAGCGGTCCGGTGGCGAATGGGCAAGACGTGCAAATGGGCGGCGTGGAAAGTTACCACGACAACATGGTGTTGAAGTTCGATAAGCAGGGCAAGTTTCTCCTCCAGATCGGCAAGCCAAACAGCAGTAAGGGCAGCAACGACACCGTCAATTTGCGGCTGGCCGCGAAGATATTTGAGGACCCCAAGCGTAACGAAATCTATGTGGCCGACGGTTACGGCAATCATCGCGTGATTGTCTTCGATGCCGATACCGGGAAATACAAACGCCATTGGGGCGCTTATGGCAACAGGCCCAACGACATTGACGCCGGCGATTACAAGCCTGATGCGCCGCCTGCGCAACAGTTTCGCAACCCTGTGCATTGCGCCGTCCTTTCGCAGGACGATTTGGTGTACGTGTGCGATCGCGTGAACGACCGGATTCAGGTCTTCCGGCCCGACGGCACTTTTGTCAAAGAGGCGTTTATCGAAAAGCAAACGCTGGGCTCGGGTTCGGTGTGGGACATTGCGTTTTCGCGCGACCCGGGGCAGAAATTCCTCTATGTCGCCGACGGAGAGAACAATCGGGTGCACATTGTGGACCGGCAATCGTTGCAGGTGCTGACGAGTTTCGGACAAGGCGGTCGTCAGCCGGGCGAGTTCTACGGCGTGCATAGCATCGCGACCGACTCCAAGGGGAATATTTACACGACTGAGACTTATCGCGGCCAGCGAGTGCAGCGCTTCTTATACAAAGGTCTGGCGCCGGTGACGAAGAAAGATCAAGGACCGCCCTGGTAGAGTTGCGCGGCTAGCCGGTTGGTTTTCTCGGTTAAACTCGTCAAATCCGCCACTGTGAGATGCCCTTGGTCGACGACTTTGCGCCCTTGAATAAAGCTATAGTCCACCCTGTTCGTCTCGCAGAGGATCAGTGCCGCTACCGGATCCGCTTGCGCTCCGGCAAAGCTTGGCCGGTCGATGTTCACGGCAATGATATCGGCCGCCATTCCGGACGCAAGATGGCCAATATCATCGCGTCCCAAAACTTTCGCACCACCGATGGTTGCCAATTCCAGGGCGTCCCGCGCTCCCATGGCGGCTGCATCGCGCCCGCTCACGCGCGCTAATAAGCAGGCCGCGCGCGCCTCGTGCAGCAGATTGCTGGCGTCGTTCGAGGCGGCGCCGTCCACTCCCAGTCCCACGTTTACACCGGCGCGCAGCATCTTTTGAACGGAAGCGATGCCGCTTCCCAAGCGCATGTTGCTGCTAGGACAATGCGCTATTCCGGTACCCGTTTTTGCGAAGCGCTGTATCGTCTCATCGTCGAGATGGACACAGTGTGCGTGCCAAACGTCGCCGCCAATCCAGCCCAGCGATTCCGCATACTCGCCCGGCGTCATCTTGAACTTCTCGCGGCTATAACTCAGGTCCATCCAGTTCTCGGCCAAGTGGGTATGAAGCCGCACTCCCGGATAACTGCGCGCCATCGCCGCCGATTCCCTCATCAAGTTTTGCGAGACGGAAAAGGGCGAACATGGTGCGAGCGCCACGCGGGTCATGGCGTAGCGGTTGTTGTCGTGATAAGCCTCGATCAAACGCAGGCTGTCTTTCAGAATTGCGTCTTCTCTCTCGACGAGCGCATCGGGCGGCAGGCCGCCTCGGCTGACGCCGACACTCATGCTGCCCCGGCAAGCGTGGAAGCGCATGCCCATCTCTTTGAGCGCGGCGATCTCCGCGTCAACTGAACAATCGTTTGGGAACAGATATAGATGATCGCTTGAAGTCGTGCAACCGGAAAGCATCAATTCCGCCGCCGCCATTTTCGCGCTCACATACACCATTTCAGCGGTTAGATTCGCCCATATCGGATATAGCGTTTCCAGCCAGCGGAATAACTCACAATCCTGCGCCTCGCGTACGGCTCGTGTCAGTGTCTGGTAAAAGTGGTGGTGCGTGTTGATCAGCCCCGGCAGCACCACGTGTCGGCCACGCAGATCTAGCACCTCGTCCGCTTCCTTTGGTAGCGCCTCCGTCGTACCAAGATGTTCGATCACGCCGTCGCGCGCAAAGAGCGCTCCGTCGCGGATCTCCTCCCGCTTCGCATTCATCGTCACGAGCGTGTGACAATGCTTTACGAGTAAAGTGCTCACTGGGTTTTCCGGCCCGGCATGGCGGCGTTCAGCAGCAAGGCGCAGATACCGCCGGTGGCA
>Ga0209068_10001892_pt1 | contig 10353 bp, 9 predicted proteins | sample ColStrG_CSR_2012_FD_187200 | JGI IMG/M metagenome (GOLD analysis project Ga0209068, IMG submission 187200) | Freshwater sediment microbial communities in response to fracking from Pennsylvania, USA - Cold Stream Run_MetaG_CSR_2012 (SPAdes)... | ecosystem: Environmental > Aquatic > Freshwater >...
GACCCCGCCGGCGGTGATCGACCGCATCGAGGAGCTGTTCCCTCACCTCGTCGGCGCGACCGGCAGCGGCTACGGCGCCACCGAAGCCGGACTCGTGGCGCACGCGGCTCATTGGATGCTGCGGGCCGCGCCTGACTGCGCGGGGACGCCCTACCCGACGGTGGCCGTCCGCATCACCGACGATCTCGGTGAGGTGGTCCCCGAAAGGGAAGCCGGCCACGTCGAGGTGCGCAGCTCGCAGAACATGTCCGGCTATTGGAACAACCCCGACGCCACGGAGGAAGCGGTGCGCCCGGGCCGCTGGGTCCGCGTCGGCGACTACGGCCGCCTCGAGGGCGGGGCGTTGTTCATCTCGACCCGCATGCGCGACCTCATCATCCGCGGCGGCGAGAACATCTACCCGTTCGAGATCGAGAACCGCCTCGACGAGCATGCCGAGGTGATCGAGTGCGCGGTCTTCGGCATCGACAGCGCGACGTACGGGCAAGAGGTCAAGGCCGTGGTCGTGGTGCGCGAGGGCGCCGAGGTCGACGCGCCGGAGTTGCGGGCGTTCTGCGCCGTCGAGCTCGCGTCGTACAAGGTTCCCGCGGTCGTGGAGCTTCGCACCGAAGCGCTGCCGCGCACCGCGTCGGGGAAGGTCATGAAACACGTGCTCGCCGGTGCCGAGAACTCGTTCCTGGAGGAGTGACGGCCGGGAGCTACCAGATGCGTCGCAGCTGGGCGCCCTCGCGCCGAAGGCGCAGCTGCTCGTGGCGTTCGGCGGGCGTGACGACCGGTGTGTCGGCGGGCAGGTGCCGGCGCACGTCGGCGAGGGACACCTTCTTGATCGTCGGGTCGGGATAGTCGCTCGCCCGGTTCCAGCGCATCTGGATCATGCCCCAGGGGTGGTCGGCCTTGTCGAGCCAGTTCGGCACGCCCGGGTCGAGCCTCGAGATGACCGCGCGGAACTTCCCGTCGCTGTCGATGTGCGCTTGCACGTCGTTCAGGCTCGACTGGCGGTTCACCCAGTCGACGGTGCAGAAGCGGTCGTCGGCGACGAGCGCCTGCCAGTAGCGACATTGCTGTGGGAGCACGGTCTCGAGGATCAGCGCTTCGGTGTCGTCGATCTCGTGGATCCCGTCGTAGTACGCCTGCTTGGGCAAGCCGCCCATGGAATCGATCTTGGTCGAGCGCAGGAACGTGTTCACACCGTGGTGCTCTCGGTAGTAGCGCACCAATTTCATGTCGAACTCGATCATTCCTTCGATCCAGGCGGCCATGTCGGAGAACCGGCGTGCGATCTCCTCCGCCGACATGTCGGCGCCGCCGTCGTCGAGACGTTCGATGGCGACGCGCGCGTCGATCTCGTGCTTCCAGTCGCACGAGCACTTCCGCATCAAGAGCCGACGCGCTCTCGGGTCGAGCTCCCACCAATCACCGTCGTATCCGGCAGGACGTTCACCGCTGAGCACGACGCTGAAGTAGCCGTCGTCGGACAGCTCGAGATCGTCGAGTTCGTTCGTGATCTGCAGGGGTGCTCCCGTGCCGTCCATCATCGACGGGCTCAGGATGTCGTAGGCCTGTTGGGTGATCTCGACGAAGCGGCTGGTGCCGCGGTAGCCCGAGATGCGGTAGACGCCGCTCGCGTCGACCTCGGTGTTCGAGTAGACGTAGTCAGGATCGGGTCCGCCCTGGTTGAACGCGTAGTTCCACAGCGGCATGAACACAGGTCGGTGGGCATCGGTGTAGACCCGACCGAGGTACCCGCACGCGAGGATCGACAAGGCGAGCTTGTTCATGTCCTGCGTTTCAGCCGCGGTGGCCCCATCCGGGCGCCACTTGGCGATCAGGTTGTCGCCGACTCGTTCGAGCGCGCGCATCTGATCGGCCCAGGTCGGCAACGTCGGTTGCGTAGCGGATTCGCTCATCGTGGTCTGTCTCCTCGTTCGGGTGCTCAGCCTTCGAGCGTCACGTCGAAGCGGCGGATGTAGAAGTCGTAATCGGAGCGCAGCTGAGCAGTGCTCAAACCGAACTGCTCGGCGGTGTAGCGGTGCGTCCCGTGTGCGCCGGAACGGTTTGCGCCCTGCCACTCGCGCAACGACCGCTCGACCTCGGGGCGCAGCTCCAGGTCGAGGAACTCGTAGACCCCGCGCACAGTGCTCATCGGATCCGCGATCAACTCGCGGTGGTACACGTCGAAGAAGCGGTCTTCGCCCAGGCGCGTCCGAGCCGCGATGGCGTTCTCGACGCCGACGCGGAGATGCTCGGACACTTCCCGGCCGAGCCGGTGCAGGTCTCGTTCGCCGTTGGGAGCGGGGAAGATGGCCGACACGATGCTCGCCCACGAGGGCACCGACCGCGCCGGGTCGCGGTGCGTCATCACGAAGCGCGCGTCCGGATACGACGCGACGATCGCGTCCAGGTGGAAGTTGTGGTGCGGCGCCTTGAACAACCACAGGTCGGGCGGGCGGCGCGATTGCAGGACCAGCGCGACCCGCCGGTGGTAGGCGTACGTCGGCGTCATGTCGGCGGCGCGCCACCAGGCGTGGTAGCCGTACACCGGGAGCGTGAACTGCTGCCCGTGGAACGCCATCCCCAGGACCTCGGTGTCCTCCATCGTGGCGTCGGCGTCGTAGAGATGCATGGCGTGGAGCTCGGCCGGCAGCGCTTCGTTCTTGGCGATCTCCGCGAGCCTCCGGGGATCGGTGGCTTCCGTCGCGAGGATCGGCGGCGGGCACGGCTGCGCCTGTTCCCACCCGCGCAGTGACCGGAACTGCGGATCCAGCGACATCATGTTGGCGAGCGCCGTGGTACCGGTGCGTGGCAGACCGTTGATGTCGACCGGACCCCGCACGGAATGCTGCGCGAGCTCAGGATGGTCGCGGTACCACGCCTCGACCTCCAGGCGGTTGACGAGACGACGCGTCAAGTCTCCGATCACGGCCGCGTCGGTGGTGGGGCTCAGATCGGCGTCGCGGGCGAGGCTCTCGAGCAGCACGTCGAGGCCTTCCCGGAAGTCGCCGGGGCCGAAGTCGGACAGGCCCGTCGCGTCCGTGGCAGCGGCGATCAACGCGTCACCGCTCGGGTAGCGACGCATCAGAGGTCGAGCACGCGGGTCGGATAGCGGTCGCGCGCCAGACGGCGGAACCCTTCTCGCCAGCCGACGCGACAGGGACCGGTGATCGATGCACGCTTTGTGTGGTCGGCCACCGAACCGTGTGACGCGCCGGGGATCTCTGTCACCACGACGGTCGGGTCGACGCCCAGCAGCTCGCCGAAATAGGCGCAATACTCCTGCACGCTGGCGGGTTCGTCGCCGCCCCAGTTCACGATCGTTGCCGGCACCGTGGCCACGTCGAGCAACGGCTCGAGCTGCGCGCAGATGTCGTCGTCGTGGATCGGGCTGTACGGCATCGGGTCCCAACGGGTCTGCACCGGCTCACCGGCGGCGACGGCGTCGAGGTGCCATACCCCGATGCCACCCTGATCGCTGTACGCCGCGCACATGCGAGCGATGGTCACCGGCAGGTCGAGGGAGCGCGCGCAGTAGCGCGCGACGCCCTCCTGCGCGATCTTCGACACCGAGTACGGCGCTGACGGCGGCGCCATCGCGTCGCCGAGCGGGTCGTCTTCGCGAAACGGGTGCCAAGGATCCGGATGCGGCTTGTAGGTGGTGACCGTCGACATCACCAGCGCGGCTTTCGCGTGGCGGCAGTGTTCCAGCACGAACCCCGTGCCTTCGGCGTTCACTCGCAGGGCCTGGTCGTAGTCGTCCACGCTGAAGTCGGCCGCGAGGTGCAACAGATAGGTGAAATCGTTCGGGAGGTCGTCGAAGTGCCCGCCGGCGATGTCGAGCGTCCGTGTGGTCACTCCGAGCGCCTCGACCTTGTCGCGCGTCGCGGGATCGCTGAACCGGGCGATGCCCCAGACGTCGTTGTCGCCGACGAGCGACCGGGCGAGCCCGAACGCGATACGTCCCGCGGGTCCGGTGATCAGGATCTTCTCGCCGCTCAACATCGGCGTCGCCCCCTCGCCCATCTCGGGGCCGCTCCCTCACGTCGCGGGCCCCGCCCGCGCACGCTACCGCGCTCACCTAGAGTCGATCGTCGGCCGCGATGCGCCCGCGTGTCGTGACGGAGCGAGCCGTGCGGAGACCATCGATGACCTCGATCGAACATCTGTTGTTCCAGCAGCCCTGGCCCGAAGGAGAGTTCCGCTTCTTCCAGCTCGGGTTCGTCGTCGACGACCTCCTGGTCGCCGCGTCGCGCTGGGTGAAGGTCTTCGGGGTCGGGCCCTTCCACGTCCTCCCGCCGATGGAGCCGACCTGTACGTACCGCGGCACCGAATCGGCCATCGCCCTGCAGATCGCCGTCGCGCAGGCGGGCCCGGTGCAGATCGAGCTCATCGAGCAGCGCTGCGATCGGGCCAGCGTGTACCGCGACCTGTTCGCGAAGGGCGACTCCGGCTTCCACCAGCTGTGCACCGTGAGCCGCGACTACGAAGGAACGAAAGCGCGCTATGCCGATCTGGGTTACGAACTCGTGACCGAGATCTTCGGGCAGGGCGTGCACACCTGTTTCTTCGACACCGTCGCCGACTTCGGGTTCTTCACCGAGGTCGCCGAGGACGCGCCCGGGTTCCTCGAGCAACTGGCGGGAATCGCGCGGACCTGCGCCGAGTGGGACGGCACCGATCCCGTCCGCATCCTCACGCGCCAGGGTTACCGCACACCGAAGCAGCCCTGATCGCAGGAGTCGGAAGAGGGAGAGGGACGACGTGGAGAATCTGGATGTGCTGGGGTACCGCGGCACGAAGGCCGTGGTGACCGGATGTTCGTCGGGGATGGGGGAAGCGGCCGCTCGGATCCTCGGGGATCTCGGCGCGGACGTGTATGCGGTCGACATCAAGCCGCCGTCGATCCCACACGTCGCCTTCTACGAGACCGACGTGTCGAAGCCCGAGCAGGTCTCGGCGACGGCCGCGGCGCTGCGCGCGAGCGGTCCGTTCGACTCGCTGTTCAATTGCGCGGGCATCTCGCACACCTTCGGGCCGATGCAGTGCATGCTCGTGAACTTCATCGGCCCGCGGCAACTCACCGACGAGTTGCTCCCCGCCATCGTCGACGGTGGTGGCATCGCCATCATCGCGTCCGATGCCGGGATGGCGTGGCAGCAGAACCTCGCGACGAACCTGGAGCTGCTCGCGATCTCCGACCCCACCGCGGCCGCCGAGTGGTGTGCGGCGCGACCGGACGCGATCCGCGACGGGTACTCGGTGTCGAAGGAAATGCTGATCGTGTGGGCGCTCCACCGCTCGATCAGCCTCGCCGAGGAGCGCCGCATCCGGATCAACTGCATCGCACCGTGTCCGACGCGCACCGCGTTCATGGACGACGCCATCGCATCGCTCGGCGAGGAGTACTTCGAGCGCTATCCGTATCCGTTGCTCGGCCGCATGGCGACGCCAGAAGAGCAGGGGTGGCCGCTGGTCCTGCTGAACAGCCCGTTGAACGCCGTCGTCACGGGTGCGGTGCTCTACACCGATCAGGGGTTCGCGGGCGGTGCGCTCACCGGTTCCCTCGATCCGTCGAGCATCATGCCGAGCGCGGATTGACGCGACGGACCCGTTCCGACCACAGTGGCTCGCGGGTCTCGACCCCGGGACACGACGAAGGGGAGCACGCATGCCTGCCGCACGTGACGCGAAGGAGTGGGCCGCTTCGGGTGGTCTTCACGGCATCGGCGACTCGCTGTACACACCGTTCAGCGGCGCCGACGGCGACGACATCGACTTCGACGCATACCGCGCCCTGGTTCGCTACTGCGTCGGAGATCTCGGGCACGCGATGCTCTGGCTCACGAGCGGGATCGCCGAGTGGTGGTCCCTCACGATCGACGAGCGCAAGCAGTTGCTCGAGGTCGCGGTGGCGGAAGCTCGCGCCGTCGCGCCCGACACGGTGATCCAAGCCTGCACGAGCGCGGCGTCGGCGAAGGACTGTCTCGAGCTGACCCAGCACGCCGAGGCTCACGGCGCCGACATCTGCTATCTGCAGACGCCGCCGATGGAGGTCCACGGCGGGGAGGGCGTGCTCCGCTTCTTCGAGTACGTCGCCGACCGCACCGACATCGCGCTGGGTCTGTTCAACTCGGGGTCCTCCGGGTACGCCCTCACTCCGGAAGAAGTCGCGCGGATCGCCAACGAGATCCCGGCCGTGTGCGCGATGAAGGAAGGGATGATGGAGGCTTGGCGCAGCAAGGCGGCGCACGCGCTCGCTCCTGAGCTCGTGATCTGGGAGTGCGATTACATCGTGTACAAGGCGGGATGGTTGCAACAGGGGATCGTCGGGCCCGGGCAACTCGGTACCGCCGGGTACCTGTACGAGACGCCCGAGAACCCGATGCTGACCAACTACTGGAACCTCGTCTGGGAGGGTCGACTCGCCGAAGCCATCGCGTACAACCTGGAGATGGGCATCGATCGGATCAGTGAGGAAGTGGGTGGATGGTTCACGCGCTACCCCGGACGGCCCGACTACTTCACCCACTGGGGCGAAGCGTTCCGGTGCGCGGCTTCGGTCATCGGGCTCCCCGTCGGCGACTACCCGCACTCGCGGCCCCCGCAGGCCATCCTGCCCGAGGCCGCCAAGGAACAGATCCGCAAGACGTTCGAGAACGCCGGGCTCGCCCAGCAGCTCACCGGCGCGTAGCCGCAGCCTCACCATCTTCGAGAGGACATCATGCCCAAGGACATACGCGAGCTGACGAACGATCCCGAGGCGTACGCCGCAGAACTGGAGCAGCGGTGGACCGGGCTGCTGAGCTACCGCTACATCGGCCGCAACCACGGTTCGATGAACACCGGTCCGGTCGACAACACGGTGACGCTGCGGCGCGACATGCGCAACGCCGCCGGTGGCCTGCTCGTGGCCCCGATCTCCATCAGCTCTCCTGAGGGTGACGTGGGGTCGGACCTCGTGGCTGTCCCGAACCCGGTCATCCACAGTTGTCAGATCCTCGACGATGCGCGCGACGTCGCGCGCATCGAGGTGGTGAAGTCGGAGGTCCTCAAGACGGGCGCGCGCATGGGCTACAGCCGCTCGCTGATCGTCGACGCCGACGACCACCATCGGATCATCGCCTTCACCGAAGGACAAGGCGTCCGGATCGGTACCCCTCCCGAAGGCCTCGAGAAGATGCCCGAGGCGAAGCTCGACATCGTCGACTCGCCCGCGCTGCCGCCGCTGTGGCAGGCGTTCGGCGCGTGGCGCCGCGACGACGCACATTGGGTGCTCCCGGAGCTCTCGGTCGAACTCGCCTCGCCGGACGCGGCGTTGCACATCGGCCCTCAACACGTCGTCCTCGAAACCGCCGCCATCGACGCGGCCGCCGCGCTCGTCGGCACCGACACGCTGCAGATCCAGACCTGGCACGTCATGTTCCTCGCTCGGGGCAAGGTGGGCCCGTTCCGCGTGGAGAGCGAGGCGTTCCGTGGCGGTGCAGGCAAGGTGGGCGCGCGCATGGTCCTCCACGACGAGGGCGACGACGATCGTGCGGTGACCGCGGCGTCGGCGGTGTTCTCGATCGTGGATGAGGCCCGCGCCCCGCTCACTCGCTGAGTCTCCCGCGCTCGACCGTGCGCAGGGCTGCGCCGCTATCGTCCGCGCAGCGCGATGGGCGTGCAGGGTATCGACGATGAAGGGTGGGGGAGCGCGATGGATCTCGAAGCGTTCCGCACACAACTGGACACCTGGCTCGACGCACACGCCGACGAGTTGGCGCCGGAATTCACGGGCGCGGCGACGCTGGATCAACACATGGAGCAGATCGCCAAGGTGCGCCGTCTCACGTTCGACGCGGGCTGGGCGCGCCATGGCTGGCCCGAGTCGGTCGGTGGCCTGGGTGGGTCCTCGCTGCCGCGCGCCTATCTCAGCGAGGCGTTGACGGCGCGAGATCTCGTGTACTCGGGCGTGTACTCGATGCCCGAGGTGCTCGGCCCGTCGGTCGTCACCTTCGCGCCGCGGGAGCTGTCGGCAACCATGCTCCCGCGGTTCCTTCGCGGCGACGAGGTGTGGTGCCAGGGTTTCTCCGAGCCGGGAACGGGCAGCAACCTCGCGTCGCTCACGTGCCGAGCCGCGCGCGCCGACGACGGGTGGCGGGTCACCGGTCAGAAGGTGTGGACGAGTCTCGCGCAATACGCGCAGCGGTGCGTGCTGTTGACGCGCACCGGCACGATCGAATCGGCCCACCGCGGCATCACCGCGCTGTTTCTCGACATGGACTCGCCGGGGATCACCGCGCGACCGATCGAGACGATGCACGGCGAACCGGAATTCTGCGAGGTCTTCTTCGACGACGTGGCAGTCCCGTTCGATCGTACGATCGGCAGGGAGAACGAGGGTTGGGCGTTCGCGATGGACCTGTTGCCGTACGAGCGCAGCACGTCGCTCTGGCAGCGCGCCGCGTTCCTGCATCGACGGTTGGGAGACCTGGTCGCCGAAGCCGATCCCGACATGATCGACCCGGTGAAGCTCGGGGAGGTGACACAGCTCGTCTACGCGTTCCGCGCGCGCTCGCGCGCGACCGTGCACCGGATGGCGCGCGGCGAAGCGCTCGGCGCGGAGACGTCGATCGACAAGGTGCTCCTGGCCACGACCGAACAGGCGGTGTTCGATCTCGTGGCCGACGTGCTGCCGGCGGCGGTCACCATCGACGACGACGCGCACTGCGAGCGTTGGCGCACCGAGTTCCTCTACTCGCGGGCCGCCAGCATCTACGGGGGGAGCTCGGAGATCCAGCGCAACATCATCGCCCGGAGGGTCCTCGACCTCGGGGACGACCGATGATCGACGGCGACGACCTCGACCTGTTCGAGCGGAGCCTGCGCGCCGCCACCGAACGACACACCGGCGAGGCGCTCGACACCGCGCTCGACGAGCTCGGCTGGCGCGATGCACTCTCCTTCGACACGCGTGCTGCGGTCTCGCGCCTGTTCGAGCTGCAGGGCGAGGCGGCCGCCACGTCCTCCGCGCTCGACCACGTGCTCGCATTCGCGATCGGGCGTGAGCTCGACGGTTCGACATCGATCCTGTTGCCGGCGATCGGCCGGTGGGAGGCGCCGGGACACGTCGAGCAGGGTCGCGTCACGGTGCACGGTTTCGCCACTGCGTCGCGGCCGTCGACCATGCTGGTCGCGCACGACGCCGACGCTGATGCTGACATGGCGTTCCGTGTCGGGACCGCGGAGTTCGATGTGCGATCGGTGCGCGGGGTCGATCCGGGGCTCGGCCTGGTCGAGATGCGCGGCGAGCTCGACGCGATCGACGCGGAGCCCGTCGCGTGGTCGGACGCGGTCTCGCTCGGCCAGATCGCGCTGGCGCACGAGCTCGTCGGGGCCTCGCGCCAGGCGTTGGCGCTCGCACGCGAGCACGCGCTCGAGCGCGTCCAGTTCGGACAACCCATCGCCCGCTTCCAGGCCGTCCGCCATCGTTTGGCCGAAGCCCTGGTCGCGCTCGAGACCGCGAGCGCCGTGCTCGACGCCGCGTGGCTGGATCGGACGCCGGTCACCGCGGCGATGGCGAAGGCGACGGCAGGCCGCAGCGGTCGCACGGTGGCCCGCCACTGCCAGCAGGTGCTCGCCGGCATCGGCTTCACCAACGAACACGACCTCCACCGGTACGTGCGCCGCATCCTCGTGCTCGACCAGCTCTTCGGCTCGCACACCACCCTCACCAAACGCCTCGGCGACGAGGTGCGCACCACGCGGACGCTGCCGCGTCTCCTGCCGCTCTGAGGCCGACGAGACGGCGCGTCATGTGTGGTCATCCCGTTGCGCCACTTCGCCGCGCAACTGGTCGCGCAGCACGTGCTTCTGCACCTTGCCCGAAGCCGTGCGTGGGAAGTCGTCCACGAAGCGCAGTTCTTCGGGCCACTTCTGACGCGCGAGACCGGCCGAGTGCAGTTGTGCGCGCAGGTCAGCGAGCTCGAAGGGCCGACCGCCGTCCCCGAGCTGGACGAACGCACACGCGTGCTCGCCGTAGCGCGCGTCGGGCGCGGCGACCACCGCAACCTCGAAGACCCCGGACGCACGGACCATGATCTCCTCGATTTCTGCCGCGCTGATGTTCTCGCCGCCGCGGATGATGATGTCCTTCTTGCGATCGGTGATGGTCAGGAAGCCGTGCTCGTCGAGCACTCCGATGTCACCGGTGGCGAACCATCCTTCGGCGTCGAAGCTCGCGGTCGTCAGTGCCGCATCGACGTAACCGGAGAAGAGCTCGGCGCCCCGCGCCAGGATCTCGCCCGGCTCCCCCGTGGGGACCTCGACGCCCTCGTCGTCGACGAGCCGTACTTCGGCGCCGGGCATGAGGCGTCCGTC
>Ga0209068_10001893_pt1 | contig 10350 bp, 10 predicted proteins | sample ColStrG_CSR_2012_FD_187200 | JGI IMG/M metagenome (GOLD analysis project Ga0209068, IMG submission 187200) | Freshwater sediment microbial communities in response to fracking from Pennsylvania, USA - Cold Stream Run_MetaG_CSR_2012 (SPAdes)... | ecosystem: Environmental > Aquatic > Freshwater >...
ATGAGGGCCGGTTGCGACGCAAGAATTGCATTGGCGTTTTTACGCTTCGAAGCCAAAGTGATTTGGCGATGATGGCGAAGAAACAGCGATTTTTACGGAACGAAATGCTTTGCGCACGGAGCGGCGGGTTGGATTTGAGTGTTGGTGGCATTCGCCCTATTGTTGGTTCGGGGATGTTCGGCGGATTTGGAAGATTGGGGCTAAGAGGTTGATAGTGAAGGAGAAGATTTGGCAATAAATCACTTGACTAACCCAAGGAATACGGGTACCATTGAAGTATGGAACCGAAAGTGTTACCCAAAAGCCTGCAAGAAGCGATTATTTACTTCTCCGATCAGGATGTGGCCGCGGAGTTCCTGCGTGATATCCGCTGGCCGAACGGCGTAGTTTGCCCGACATGCGGCGCGAGAGACGCCTACTATATTTCTACGCAGCGCCGCTGGAAGTGCAAGAACATTCACCCGAAACAGCAGTTCTCCGTTAAGGTCGGGACGATCTTCGAGGATTCGCCCATAGGTCTCGATAAGTGGCTTCCGGCGGCGTGGCTTGTGACGAATTGCAAAAACGGCATCAGCAGCTATGAACTTTCGCGCGATTTGAAAGTAACGCAGCGAACCGCGTGGTTTATGCTGCACCGTGTTCGCCATGCAATGCGCCTTCTCTCGTTCGAGAAATTTGAAGGCGAGACGGAAGCGGATGAAACGTTCATCGGCGGCAAGCTTGGCAATATGCATATGAAATCAAAGCGCCGCAAAAAGGCCGCACAAGATGGCAACTGGGGCAAGAGCATCGTTCTTGGTTTACTGAATCGCGAAACGGGCGAGGTTCGCGCCAAGGTTGCGGCGAACCGCAATAAGAAACAGGTTCATGAAAATCTAAACGTCAACGTAACTCTTGGTTCGCCGCTGTTCACTGATGACTTCAACGCCTATATGGATCTGAAGCCAGCATTCGCCCACGAAGTGGTGAACCACCTTGAAGCCTATGTCAATGGCCGTGTCCATACGAACGGCATGGAGAACTTCTGGAGCCTTCTCAAACGGACAATCGGCGGCACGTACGTGTCCGTTGATCCGTTTCTAACCGACGCGGAGCGTTTCGTGATTGTGTTGGCGCAAACCATCGGTCGGCGCATCACCTACGCCGAACTGACAGGCAAAGCGGATACGCCGCTTGTTCAAGCATGAGGGCGCTGCCCTACGCGAAACAAGGCAGGGGCAAGCGCACGAAGTAACCGCGATAGAATTGGCGGAATGGCAGACATTACCGTAATCGAAGATCGCATTATTCCATTGGTCCGGGACTTGTACACTCGGGCTCTAGCGCTGGAGTCTCTTCTTTCTGAAACGGAGGTTCAGAAGGCCGCTTACGCCGAAGCTCTGCATACTGCTCGGCAGAGAGTGGAATCCATTTTTCAAAAGAGTATCCAGCAGCGGCAAAACGATCCATCTCTACTAAAATCGCTTGCCCAAAGGCTTCCAAATCTGAAATAGGCTCGTTATCTGAATCCATGCGCAAAATCTCCTATAATGAAATTGCGTGCGGCTGAGCGGCCAAACGATTATTCTTTGCGGCGTGCTGGCTTCCGACCGGCACGCCATTCTGGTTTAGTCTCGTTGTGTTCCTTCAGCTTTGCATCCAGATCGGCTTTCGAGATCGTAACAAGTTTCCGCATTGTGGCCTTGAACTGTTCGAACGGATGTGGATCAGATTCGCGAAGTTCTGACATGCCTCTAGCATGGCATTTATCTTTGGCCGAAGGACAGATGTTGCGTTTTAATGGACCGATATTCCACACCCAGGCTGTCCATCAAATGCACTTCCATTTTAAAAAAATCCGCTTGGTCACTAGGCACATTAGGAAAGCTGAACTGAAAAACACGGCTGAACCGTTCTCCGTGGGCGGTTGGTTGTATGGTCCCTTCTAGCGTAAGAATCTCCCTGCGCAATTCCTTACCGTGGAATTTGGAATTGACCACCAGTTTGCTAAGTTGGCAGGTTTTTCTACCAAAGTTTGCACAATCGGCGGTGAAGACAAAAGAAGCCACTGGTGTTGCGGGCTTGTCTATGCCATCGGCATGAAAAAACTGAGGAGTTGTTTGATGGATAGTTATTGTTCCTTGGATATCCGCCTTAGCGTTTAGCTCCTCTTCTGCTTTCTGGCGAGCAACTCTCTCCTCTTCCCATACCTTGTACTGGGCAACGAAGAACAAGAGACATGCGATTGCCGAAGATGTTACCGCCGTGATGGTGGCCGTCCGCGTGAGTTTTTGACTATCAACGCCGATAGCTAGAAACACAAACGAAGCAAGAGATATCAGGCCGAAAATTGTACCGGATATGCTGGCACCCCAACACTTGGACGCCTTCACAACGTACTCCAATTTCCTGCCGAACTCCATCTGTCAATAGTACTATTCGGCATATGGTTAGTCAAGTGATTTATTGCCGAAGATTTTTTGGGAAGTTTTGAACTGGGCGATTCAAATGGCCGCAGATGAACGCCGATGAACGCGGATGAGGTACGGGAGGCGAAGAAACGGTAAATTTTGCGAAACGTAATATAGTTGATAAAATTCGTATTAGCCGTTGATTACAATACACTTATTCGATTCGGCAGACCGACATATTCGCCTTTTCTTCATGAAAAACGGCGCCGTTTGTGTTGGGTTTTTAGCGATTAAGAAGGCCACCGGTTTGCCACCGATTGTGGAAGACTAACAAGATGCGGAATCGAGCCGCCGATCTGCGAAGTGGCGTCCGGGAGGCCATCGAGCGCGCTTAGCCGAATGGCTTGGTGGAAATGGCGTTCGATTCCGATGAGTCCTACTTTTGGCATGTTTACCCGAAGCTGGCTGCGGGGATACAGCGCCTCAGGGGTGCGCGGCTAGCGCATGAACGCGAGCCGGAAGGAGCGCTCGTCTGGTTCGATGATTCCGATCCCGAGGACGATCCCCCAGACGAACAAGAACGCTCGCGGTCTTACCATCTGTTCTTCGTTTGCCCGGAGGGGAAAGCATTTACTTACGAAACCGAGATAGAAAGTCTTGCCGAAGCCGGCCTGGAGGCGGTTGCTGGGACTGGCACAACCGGCTGGTCGGTAGCGGTATCGCTGCTCGCGCCTTTCGCGGTGATCGCACTCAGCGAGTTGGAGACTTTCGAAGATGGCTCCGTTTCGGAACCGGCTATCGAATCCATGGGATTCACCGAAGCGGGGCGGCGGATCGATCCGGAAGCTGAGTTCAGGAAATTCGAAGGCCAGCGAGCATTCGAAGTACTCCTCAAGTTGCGCGGCAAAATTGACGTGCTGCCGGAGGAGGACTGGCGGAAGCCCGTTCCATGGCTGCGAGCCGATGAAGGTATTCTCGCGGGAAGCATGGGCGAGCCAGGTTCGCGTGCTGGATGCGCTTTTTTTCGAAGGGTTGTGAAACCAGTTAGGAACTACATGACCAAGACTAAGAATTCTACTGGCAAAAAGAAAGCTGCGCTGCTGTACGAAATCCAGCCTGATGAAGCGGTCCTTGTTCTGCGGCAACTGTTGACCGGGCATCCGGATCTCGTTTCCGAGGCTGAAGAGATTTTGCGTTCTTTGCTGCGCGGCGCCTCATGCGAGTCGATTGCCAGTGAGGTGGAGAATGCAATCCGGCAATTGGACTTTGACGACCTCAACGGCCGCGCCGGCCGCCATTCGTGGGGCTACACGGAACCAGCCGAGGCAGCGGGCAATGCCGTGGACGAATGGATCGGCGCAGGCAAACAGGGCGCTTCCGGTAGCCAGCTTTGGGCGAATCGCCGACGGCTTCTTCGGGAATTTGCGGACAAACACCTTCCCGAGTGGCCATGGATCTCGCAACAGGTTGCTGCTGAAGAGGACGGAAAGTGAAGAGCGGCACTGATTATTTGTACGGCAACAAATGACGGCCGTAAACCCCCCAAGAGTATGACTTTCTACCACGTTGGCTGATCGCGTTCCTATTGGGAACGACACCATTAAGACTTCTTCGAGAAGAGACCGAATCGATTCAACAAAGCAGGAAGGATTTGTTTGGGATATTATTGGATGTGGGACTATTGGACGATCTAAACGCGCGCGTACCTCGGACGAAGCTATTCATTAGCCACGATTGGGAGTATTCCAAGCATTACGATGGTGTCGTAGATCTACTTAACGGCGTCCGAGATTTCCTCTGGGAAAACCTAAGTGTCCCACGCGACAATCCTATACCGATGTTGCCGTCACTTCCTCTTTCGCATCGGACTATAGTCCACCAACTCAACGATCGAATGAACCAAGTCGACCGCGCCCTGATTCTAGCTGGAGTTTACGCGACTAACAGCGGGTGGATACAGTCCGAAATTGAAGCGGCCAGGGCGTACGGCAAACCAATTTTCGGAATACGGCCCCGGGGGCAGGAGAAGATTTCCGTTATTGTTCGAGAGGCGGCCAGGGTAATGGTGTCCTGGAACGGCGGATCGATAGTAGAAGCAATCCGGCAATATGTCCGGCGGCCTCAAGATACAACCACACTAGCGGCCAGTCATCAGTCCCAGCCGTCGAATGCTCTAGCTGAGCGCTTAAGGAGCGACTATAACCCGGCAGCACGCGAGAGCAGATTTAGGCCTTTATGAGTGCATCGCCGAAAATGGCGGTGGCACGAGGGCGGCGTGAGCGGGCGCTTGGAGGCGCATCTCGAAGGCTTCGACCCATTTTCGGGGTCCTGGTTGTCTTTGTGGGCATAGCTGATGAACAGGTCGTATTCAAAGCCGTGTTCGTAGCGGACCTTTGACATTTTTCAGGCGATGTTACGACATGGGGGGAACGGATGCGAAGGGGTCAGTTCTGTCTGTCCCCTTCGGGGGCGAAAGCCGTGTAAAAGGTGTAAAAGGGGTCTGTCGGCCTTTTATGCCCTTTTATGCCTTAGGAGACCGTTCCGTTGCTCGATGTAACCTGAGCGCATGGAAATTCTGATTCTCGGCGGGACCGGCTTCATCGGAACTCATCTGGTGCGTAGGCTTTCCGAGATGGGCCACTCGGTCTCGGTATTCCACCGAGGACCGACGCGAGCGAATTTGCCCGCCGAATCGATCTTGGGTGAACGCCAGGATTTAGCCAAGCTTGGCCTGAAAGCCGATGTGGTGGTCGACCTGATTCTGAGCTCGGGCGCGCAAGCGACAGCCTTGATGAACGCATTTCGGGGAAAGGCGGGACGCGTGCTGGCGGCCAGCAGCATGGACGTATATCGTGCCTGCGGAATCCTGCACGGGAGCGAAGAGGGACCGGTTGAGCCGACGCCACTGACGGAGAATTCGGCGCTGCGCAGCAAGCCGCAACCGTATCCAGCGGAACAAACAAAGATGCTGCAAAAAATCTTCGGCTGGCTTGACGGCGAGTACGACCAGATTCCGGTTGAGAGCGCCGTCTTGAGCGATCCTGAATTGCCTGGCACGGTGCTGCGCCTTCCGATGATTTATGGCCCGGGCGATCACCTGTGCCGATTCCAGCCGGTGCTCAAACGAATCGCCGATGGACGCCGCGCGATGCTGTTTGAAGAAGGTTGGGCGCAGTGGCGGGCACCGCGAGGATATGTAGAGAACGTGGCGGCAGCGCTGGCATTGGCCGCGGTTTCCGAACGAGCGGGCGGGCGGATCTACAACGTTGCGGAAACGCCGGCGTTTTCCGAACTCGCTTGGGCGCGCAAGATCGCGGCGGCAGCGGGTTGGGACGGCGAGTTCATCACCCTACCGAAGGAACGCATGCCGGCGCACTTGGCGGCACCGGGCAACAGCGCACAGCACTGGGAAGCAGATTCGACTCGGATTCGTGAGGAGCTGGGGTACCAGGAGCCGGTATCGATTGAGGAGGGCATTCGCCGGACCGTCGATTGGGAGAGATCTCACGGATCGGGAGAGTTCAATCCATACAAGTTCGATTATGAGGCGGAGGATGTAGCGGCGGCTACAGCAAACTGATATGCCTGTGTCGACGGCGGCCGCGCCGTAAAGGTTTGAGCAGGAATGGGGACAGGAGGATTAACAGCAGAGCATGCAAGCTTAGCGGCGCTCTGCAAAAAAGCGGGATAGCATTTCACCCGCCTCCGCGGCTAACAAGCCTTCCTCCACCCGCACCTTATGATTCAGCAACTCCGAATCAGCCAAGCGGAATTTACTGCGTACCGCCCCAAACCGCAAATCGCGCGCGGCAAAAACCAAGCGCGCGACGCGGGCGATAACAATCGCTCCGGCACACATCACGCAAGGCTCCAAGGTGACATATAACGTGGCGCCCGCGAGCCGGTAATTCCGCTGTTGCGCCGCCCCTTGCCGTAGCGCCATAATTTCCGCGTGGGCGGTGGGGTCCGAGGCGGCAACGGGCTGATTCCAACCCTCGCCAGCAATCGATTCGCCTTCCACCAGTACCGCCCCCACGGGAACTTCGCCTTGCGCGCCGCCACGGGCCGCAAGTGTAAGAGCCCGCTGCATATAAAACCGGTCGGCGGCGGTCCAGGCAACATCTAATTTTTGTTGAACGGGCGAATCCGGCAGTTCGTATCCTTTTCGGGGCGGTTCATCGCCCGGTTAACGCAAGAGATTTGCCATTTAGGTTACCCTACGGGAAAGAGAGTTGCCCATGTTCAAATATTTTTCGTTGGCCTTCAAGAACACCTTTCGCAATAAGCGGCGCAGCATTTTGACGATTTCGAGCATCGCCGTTTCGCTGTGCCTGTTCGGCGTGCTGATTGCCATGTACCACGCGCTCTTCATGGCGCAGCCCACGCCCGGACAAGCGTTGCGGCTCGTCACCCGGCATAGAGTATCGCTGGCTCAGGCTATTCCGTTCGCCTACGAAGCAAAGGTGCGGCAGATACCGGGCGTGAAGGAAATCTCGGTCTGGAACTGGTTTGGCGGTACCTATAAGGACAACCGCGACTCGCGGAACTTCTTTGCCCGGCTGGGCGTCGAGCCTAAAGCTTTCATGACCATCCGTACGGAGATGAAGATGCCGGACGAGCAACGCAAAGCTTTCCTTACCGACCGCACGGGGTGCATTATCTCGCAGGATCTGGCCACCAGCCTCAACATGAAATTGGGCGACCGCGTAGTTCTAAAGGGCGACATTTATCCCTACGACTTGAATATGAAGGTCGTGGGCATCTTCGACGATCCGGATGCCGCGCAATCTCTGTTTTTCAACTGGGAATACTTGCGCGATCTGCTGCCGGTGCGGCGGCAGGCGATGATCGGCACAATGGCCATTCTGGCGGATAGTGCGGAAGATTCGCCAAAGATTGCGAAGGCAGTGGATGCCATGTTTGCCGAATCGCCCTATCCGACCAAGACCGAATCGGAGGGGCAATTCGCGCTGTCCTTCGTATCGTTCTTAGGGAACATCAAGCTCTTTCTAATGATCATCTGCGCGGCGGTTACCTTTACCATTCTGCTGGTAGCGGGGAACACCATGGCGATGTCGGTGCGCGAGCGGATTAAAGAGGTGGGGGTGCTCAAGACGTTGGGCTTCAATAACGACGCCATCCTGGGTATCATCGTGGGCGAGGCAATTTGCATTGCGCTGATTGGCGGAGCGATCGGGCTGCTGTTCGCCTCGGTTCTGACCGTGGGCGTCGGCAAGGGCGCTGGAGCGTTTATGCCCCAACTGAGAAATCTTTCCGTAACTCCCTTTACGGCGCTGGTGGCGATGGGTCTTTCTTTTGTGGTGGGGTTGGTCAGTTCGTTCATACCGGCATGGAATGCGGCTAAGACGAACATTTTGGATTCACTGCGTTACGCGGGCTAAGAGATATGGCGATTCCGATTTCATACAACATTCGCAATTTGATTGTCCGTAAGACGACGACGCTAATGACCGGCGCGGGCATTGCCATGACGGTGGCCGTTCTGCTGGCGGTGCTGGGATTGGTGTCGGGCCTGCAATCGGCGTTCGACACTAGCGGCGACCCGTTGCATGTATTGGTGATGAGAAAGGGCGGCAACGCCGAGTTAACCAGTCTGCTGACACAGGAACAGTTTCAGATTGTGAAGAATTTTCCGGGGATCGCCACCGGCAAAGATGGGCAGCCGATGGCATCACTGGAAATAGTGACCGTGATCAATCTGCCAAACGTGGAAAACCCCGATGGGTCGAACGTGACCCTACGCGGGCTTTCGAGCCGCGGCGTAGCCATGCGCAAACTCACCATGCTGGCCGGGCATCCGTTTCGCGAGGGGCAGCGCGAGGTGATGGTCGGCAAGGGCATAGCCAAGCGCTATCCGAATGCGCACCTGGGCAAACAACTGCGTTTCGGGCGGGGTCTCTGGACGGTGGTCGGCGTGATGGATGGCGGCGGAAGTTCGATTGACAGTGAGATTTTCGCCGATGGAGCGCAGGTAGCCGCCGACTACAATCGCCCGGATACCTATAGTTCAGCGCTCTTACAGGCAACCGACGAAGTCTCCGCCGCCGCTTTGCCGAAGGCGTTGGAGAGCGACCGGCGGCTGAATATTACAGTCCAGAGCGAAAAGGATTACTACAGTTCGCAAACGGCGGCGTCATCCGCGCCCATCAAGTTTTTGGGGTTTTTTGTCTGCATCGTCATGGCGGTGGGAAGTTGCTTCGCGGCGATGAACACGATGTATGCGGCGGTGGCGCGGCGCGCCAAGGAAGTCGGCACGCTGCGGATTTTAGGGTTCACGCGCGGCAGTATCCTTGTCAGCTTCTTTCTGGAGTCGCTGCTGCTCTCATTGCTGGGAGGCTTGATTGCCTGCGCAGTGGTGCTCCCTCTGAATTCAGTGACTACAGGCGTAGGGAACTTTTCGACCTTCAGCGAGACGAGTTTCAATATTCATATAGGACCGGAAGTGATGGTGATCGGCCTCGTGTTTTCGCTGATCTTAGGAGCAGTAGGCGGATTGCTGCCCGCGCGCCAGGCGGCCAAGAAGGAGATTCTCACCGCGTTGCGTGAAGTGTAAGCAAGTATGGAACTGGAACTTAGAAATCTTAAGATCGACCGGACCGCCCGGCGCGAGAAGGAATCAAAATCGCGCTCAGTGCTCAACTTAATCGCCATCGCGGTGCTGATCACTCTGGCAGCTATCGGCGCGCTCATTCTCTACAAAAAACTGAATGCGGCCACCGTGGTTCAAGTGGTGCAAGTGCAATCGCCGGTGAGCGTTTCAGCGGCGGGCGAACAAGTTGTTTTGAGCGCCACGGGCTACATTATTGCGGCCCACAAGATTGAGGTGGCTTCGAAGGTGAACGGCCGGGTCGCGTGGATAGGCGTAGACAAAGGCGACAAGGTGAAAGCCGGGCAGACACTGGTGCGGTTGGAAGACGATGAGTATCGCGCGCAGGTGACGCAGCAGCGCGGACAAATGGCCAACCTGAAGGGCCGGGAACTGGAAATCAAGAACGGCTCGCGGCCGGAGGAGATTGAGAAGGCGCGTTACGACGTGAGTCAAGCGAAGGCGGATTTAGACAACGCCAAGGTCTCGCTAGATAGGACAAAGCAGCTTGTAGCGGACGGCGTTTTCGCTAAGCAGACGCTGGACGATGCGCAAGCGAAATACGATGGCGCGGTGGCGAAAGTGGCCAGCTTGCAGCGACTGCTCGATCTGGCGGTGCTGGGACCGCGCAAAGAGCAGACCACGCAGATTGGCGGACAGATTGAGCAAGCGCGCGGTGCGCTGGATTACGCCGAGACGCAACTGGGCAACACCATTATTCGCGCCCCCATTCGAGGCACGATTCTGGACCGAAACGTAGAGCGCGGCGAATTTATCACCACTGGTTTCGTCGGCGACAAAGGCGCGAAAGGATACATCGTGACCATGGCAGATTTGAACGATCTGCAAGTGGAACTCGATATCAGCCAGAACGATTTTCCCAAGCTGGGTCCAAGCCAGAAAGGCGTGATCACCACAGACGCTTATCCGGATAAGAAGTATCAAGGCGCAATTGAGCAGGTGTCGCCGGAAGCCGATCGCGCCAAGGCAACGGTGCAAGTGAAAGTAAAGGTCTTGAAGCCGGATGAGTTTCTGCGGCCGGATATGAATGCCACGGTTCAGTTCATCAACGACGCGCCGAAGGAAGCCGCCGGCACAACCGAAGCCAAGCGTGTGGTTGTGGTGCCTCCGGGCGCGGTACAAGGCGATCATGTATTTGTGGTGGTGAAGAACAAGGCCATCAAACGGGCGGTGACCACCGGCGGTTCATCGGACAAGGGCGTGATTGTGAGCAGCGGGCTGATAGGCGGCGAGGATTTGATTGTGAGCCCGCCGGTGGATTTGAAAGACGGACAAAAAGTGGAAGTGAAGCAGTAGGAGCGCAAAAACGAATGACTGAACACATCGTAGTCA
>Ga0209068_10001894_pt1 | contig 10349 bp, 6 predicted proteins | sample ColStrG_CSR_2012_FD_187200 | JGI IMG/M metagenome (GOLD analysis project Ga0209068, IMG submission 187200) | Freshwater sediment microbial communities in response to fracking from Pennsylvania, USA - Cold Stream Run_MetaG_CSR_2012 (SPAdes)... | ecosystem: Environmental > Aquatic > Freshwater >...
GTCTGTCAGGTCGAGTAGACCGGACAGGAACAGCTTGTAGCAGGCGACCCCCTCGGCCATCAGGGCGCCGCCGCCCACGTCGGCGGGCGGGCGCTTGAGCACGAACCCGCCCTTCGAGCCGACCGGCACGATCAGCGCGTTCTTGACCATCTGCGCCTTCATCAGTCCGAGCACCTCGGTCCGGAAGTCCTCACGACGGTCCGACCAGCGCAGGCCGCCCCGCGCGACCCGCCCGCCGCGAAGATGGATCCCCTCCACGCGCGGCGCGTAGACGAAGATCTCGAACCGCGGCCGCGGCAACGGCAACAGCGGGATCGCCGCCGGATCGAGCTTGAACGAGAGATAGGGCCGAGGCGACCCTGCGGCGTCGAGGACGAAGTAGTTCGTCCGCAGGATCGCGGCGATCACCAACAGGAAGCTGCGCAGGATCCGATCCTCGTCGAGACTCCGCACGGCGTCGATCGCTTCGTCGAGCCGGCGCGCGAGCGCATCGGAAAGCGCATCGGAGCGCCCGTCGTCACGGCCATCCGGATCAAGCCGTGCGTTGAACAGCCCCACCAGCAGCGAGACGATCTCGGGATGGGCGATCAGCGTCTGCTCCATATACGTGTTCGAGAAGGCGATTCCGGCCTGTCGCAGGTACTTGCCCACCGCCCGAACGATCGTCACCTGCCGCCCGGTGAGCGAGGCGCGCAGCACGAGGCTGTTGAGCCGGTCGTCCTCGAGCTCCCCGCGCCAAACCCCTAGGAAGGCGTCCTGGAACAGCCCCCTTACCTGCTCGAGGTCGCGGGCCGCGTAGCGCATCCCGAAGTCGTAGATCCACACGGGCGGCCCGTCGCCCGGCTCGAGCTCGTAGGGACGCTCGTCGACGACCCGCACGCCCATGTGCTCGAACGTGGGCAGCACGTCCGAGAGCGACACGCGCGTGCTTGAGAACAGCTTGCAACGGATCTCCTCGGCGGGCGCCTCCAGCGGCCGGTAGAGGCTGAGGAGCGGCTCGAGGCGGTCAGGCAGCTCCTCGATCCGTGCGATGTCGACGACCGCCGAGCGCGCGAGCCAGTCGTCCCGGTAGGCGGCGGGGAACGCGTTCTCGTATCGACCGTACACGCTCAGGCCGTGCTCCTCGCCGTGCTCCTCGATCAGCGCCTCGCGCAACTCGTCGGCCCATGCGCGGGTCGCGCGGGCGATGTCCTGCTCGATCTCCGCCTCGTCGTAGTCGTCCGGCACGCCATCCGGGCAGTGCACCGTGTAGTGCACGCGCGCGAGCAGCGACTCGGACAGTTGCACGTTCCAGTCGACGTGCGTGCCCCCGAGCGCGCGCATCAGGATCTCCGAAGCGCGTTGGCGGTTGGCCGTGTTGAAGCGGTCCCGCGGAATCGACACGAGGCAGACGACGAACCGCCGCAGGGCGTCGGTCCACGCGAACAACCGCACGCGCTGGCGCTCGCCGAGGCCGAGCAGGCCGGTGGTGATCCGGAAAAGCTCCTCCGGCTCGATCTGGAACAGCGAGTCGCGCGGGTAGTTCTCGCAGACCTCGTGCAGCGCCTTCTCGTCGTGGCTGTCCGGCGGAAACGCCGCGCGCTCCAGCACGTACGCCACCTTTCCGCGGATCACCGGGATCTCGTACGGCCGCTCGTTGTAGGCGGCGGTCGTGTACAGGCCGAGGAATCGGTCCTCGCCCACGACCTCGCCGCCCGGTCCGAACCGCTTGACGCCGATGTAGTCCAGGTAAGCCCTCCGGTGCAGCGTCGACACCGAGTTGGCCTTCGTGAGCACCAGTGGCGAGGGCGACAGCGCCAGCCGGAGCGCCGCCGCACTCAGCTCGGTGACGGGCGTCGCCGGCGCGCCCCTGAGGATCCCGAGCCCCGTCTCGGGGATCGCCTGAAGCCGCGCGGCGCCGTCTCCCGCGATCAGCCTGTACTCCCGGTATCCGAGGAACGTGAAGTGGCCGTCGGCCAGCCAGCTCAGAAAGGCACGCGATTCGGCGAGCTCCTGCTCGGAGGCGGGAGACGACCCGTCCCGTCCGAGCGTCTCTGCCAGCCGCTCGGCGACCCCGCGCATCGGATGCCAGTCCTCGACGGCCACGCGGACCTCGGACAGGACCCGCTCGATTTGCGCTTGGAGCTCGGCGAGCCGCGCGCGATCGGGCTCCCGATCAAGCTCGACGTGGATGATCGATTCACGCTGACCCTCGGCGTCCCTCTCAGCCGAGTCGCGGATCGAGGTCAGCCGACCGCCGGCGTCCCGCACGACCCGCATCACCGGATGGATCACGAGATGCGTGCCGTACCCGCGGGTGGCGAGCTCGATCGTGACCGAGTCGACGAGAAACGGCATGTCGTCGCCAACGATCTCGAGCGTCGTGTGCGAGGACTGCCAGCCATGCTGCTCGAAGTCCGGGTTGTAGACGCGGACGTTCGGCAACCCGGAGGTCCGCTGTTGGGTCAGATTCCAGTGGGCCAGCGCCGCGCCGTAGAGATCCAGCGGACTGCGCTCGAGCAGATCGTCCGCTGGCACCCACCGGTAGTACTGGCGGATGAAGCTCTCGCACATCCCGGCCTGGTCGGACGCGACACGCTCGTGCACGCGAGCTACCACCGCATCGATCAGCTCCATCTCGAGACTCGTCGACTTCAAGGTCACAATTCTCCGGCTCCCCTCGGCGACGTCGGTCCGGACCGACTACGGGCGTGAGCCTATCCGCTTCCGCGCGCTCGCCGGTCGCCTTGACACGTATACGAACATATGTTCGTATGACCAGCGACGGCAACCCGTACACACGGTTCCGCCGAGCCCTGGAGACCGGCAACGAGGCGCTCGTCACAGCAGCGGCGCTTGAGCTTCCCCGGGTCGCATTGGACGACGCGTTACGGATCTGTCTGGTGCTCCGCGGCGGCGACCCTGCCCGGTACGAGCGCGCGGCCGTCCGTTGGCTCGGGCGCTTCGCGCTCGAGGCGCGCGATGCGACGATCGAGGATCTGCGCAGCGCCGCCGATGCGCTCGATGCGCTGCCGGACGGCGCGGCGGAGGCGATGGAGCGGCTGCAGCGGCTGTGTCTGGCGCGCGGCGTCGCGTGAGAGCGTCCAGCCGAGCAGCCCGCGCGGTCAAGCTTTTCGGCCGCCCGCCCGATCAGTGTCGTGCCGCCATCCCTGGCATCGAGCAGCCCGGCCCGGAAATCGACCTACATGCGAGCGCTCCACCGAGACACACCTGGCCCAGCCGGCACCCTGTTCAACGGGTGCCGCCGCGCGCGGGCGGCGATGCTGGCGGTGTTGGGCCTGCTCGTCTTCGCCCCGGTCGCCTCGGCCGACGACCTGCTGATCCTCAACGGCGACAGCGTCACGCTGTCCGGCAACCAGAGCTATGGACTTGTCTACATCGACGGCGATCTGCGGCTGGCGGGCAACACTTCGATCACCGCCGGCTCGATCTACATCGGCCCGAACGCGAACGTGATCTCGTGCTTCGTGGCCGGCACCGGCGACAACGGCTGTACCGCCGGTCGCTCGCTGAACCTGTCGACGAGCGGGCCGCTGACGGTGGCGACCGGGCTCGATCTGACGGCGGGCAGCGGCACGGTGCAGCCTGGTGGAAGCCTGACGTTGTCCGGATCGCCGGTCGTGGTCACGGGGCAGGTGAACACCGCCGGCGCCGGCGGCGGGAGTTCCGGCGCGGTGACGGTCAACTCCGGCGGTTCACTCGCGATCGGACAGATCTACGCGCCGGGGGCTCCGGTGGCGCTGCATGCACCAGGGGCGATCGACGTCGGCGGCAACATCGACACCGAGGGCACCGGTTCGATCGCGGCGCCGTCGCCGGCTCAGGCGCAGTCCGCGGGCAGCGTGACGATCGCATCGACCGGCGGTGACGTTCGGATCGACGGCTCGGTCTACGCCTACGGCCTGAACGCTTCGAACCCCGGTCCGCTCGGCGGCGGCAACGGCGCCCCGGTCACGATCAGCGGCGCCAACCTGCGGACCGGCGCGATCGACACCACTGGCGGAAACGGCGTCAACGCGCCCGCCGGCAGCTCGGCGCCGATCAAGCTGACCGCCAGCGGCTCGCTGACGGCCCTCGGCCGGGTCGACGCGAGCGGTCAGAGCAGCACCGCCGGGTCAGCCGGCGCGGGCCAGCCGATCACACTTTCCGCCGCCGGAGGGCTGGTGGCGGCCGGCGGCATCTTCTCGCGTGGGGGCCAGAGCAACTTCGGCGGGTGGGGCGGCGGCCCGGTAAGCCTCAGCGGCGCAACCGTGACGACCGACCAGGTCGACGTCAGCGGCGGCGGTGCCCCCTCGTCGGGGCTCTACAACGCCGGCGCCGCCGGAACGATCGCGATCAACGCGCCCGGCGGTGCGTCGCTCGGATCGCTGCTGGCGCACGGTGGCAACGCCTACAGCGGTGGCGGCGCGGGAGCAGGCGGCTCGATCTCGGTGACGAGCGCGAGCGGCTCGGTGTCAACGAGCACGGCGACCACCCAGGGTGGATACACCGGCAACGGAGCGGGCACCAACGGCGGGCCGATCACGCTGTCGGCCGCCCAGAACCTGACGATCGGCACCGTCCAAACCGACGGCTCGGACGCGAACGGATCCTCCACGCCGCCTCGCGCGGGCGGAAACGCGGGCAACCTCACGCTGCGGGCGCTCACCGGCGCGCTCAGCATCGAAGGCAACGCGTCGGCGACCGGCGGCAGGGGCGGATCCAACTCCGGCAGCGGAGTCGGAGGACCGGGCGGCAATGGCGGCCAGATCGAAGTGGTGGCGCACGGGATTGGCCCAGTCGCCTCGCTTTCGTCGGCGGGCGGCGACGGCGGTGACTACGGCGCCAATCAGGGCCCCGGTGGCCACGGTGGAGCGATCTTCGCGTGGACCGATGGCCCGCTGTTCAACAACCAGCAGCTGGTGAGCGCCGACGGCGGCAACGGCAACCCGACGGGCATCGGCGGCGGCCTGCACCAGGACTCCTCGCCGTCCGGACTCTCGGTCCAGCCTGAGACCGGGCTGCTCAGCTTCACCTCGCACAGCCCGGACGCATCCGGCTACGTGGTGCTCGCAAGCGAGAAGGGGCTGGCGTCGCAGACGGTGCTCCACACGAATCTGACCGCCAACCTGCATCCGCGCGTCCCGGTCTGCGTCCGCGTCAGCTTCACGGTGGTGGCGGTCAACGGCGCCGAGCAGTGGATATCCGACCCGTCGAACAGCGTGTCATACGTTCGCCAGCCCTCGAGCCGGCAGCGCTGCTCGCAGGCACCGAGGCTCGTGGTGGCGGGCAAGCCGCACGCCTCGCTCGCTCGCCTGCGGCGATCCGGGTGGACGGCGACCGTGCGGGTCCGCTCGAACGGGATCGGCAGTGTGCTGGGAGTGCTCGGATCCAGCGGCCACGGCCACCGGCGCCACGGCCTGAAGAACACCGGCTCAACCCTCCAGATCTCCCGGCCCCGTTCTCTGAAGCTTCACCTGCTGATCCCGGTGCGCGATCGGCAGCCCGGTAGCTACGTGATCCGCGTACACACCGTCTCGCCGAACGGCAGGGGCCACGGCACCAGCGCCCTGAGATTGCAGATCACCCCGTGAGCGGCCTGATCCGAACAGGAGTCGTGACGATGCTGGCGCTGGCGGCCGGTGCCGCGCCGGCGTCCGCCTGCCTCAGGGTCGGCATCTACGCGAACGATCCGGTCGGATCGCTCGCGACACTGCGACACAGTGTTGGGCACGGTGTGACCGAGCTGTCGACCTACCTGACCGCCGGGCATCCACTGGCACCGTCATGGGTCAGCACGGCCAACCGTGACCGCGTCGGCCTCATGGTCAGCTGGCAGCCGGACTCGGGCCGAGACGGCGCGTCCGCCCCGCATTACCGTCTTGTGGACGTCGCGCAGGGCCGCTACGACGCATCCCTTCGCGCGCTCGTCAAGCAGCTTGCGCAGGTTCGCGGCGGAGCCGTGCTGCGTCCGATGCCCGAGATGAACACGCCGTGGTATGCGTGGTCCGGGATCGTCAACGGCAACACGCCGGCGGAGTACGTGAAGGCGTGGAAGCGCGTTCGCCGCGCCGTACGGTCGGCCCCCGGCGGCAGCAAGATTCGCCTGCTATGGGCTCCCTACGCGCAGAACATCCCGAGCACGGGCCGAAACCAGATCGGTGACTACTTCCCCGGCGCCTCGCAGGTCGATCTGGTCGGCACGAGCGGCTACAACTTCGGCAACAGCGGCCAGTTGACGTGGACCGCACCGCAGACCCTGTTCGCCACCGCGTACGCCACGATCGAGTCGATCGCCGCCAAGCCGTTCTGGCTGGCGGAGACGGGTTCCACCGCCAGCGGCGGCAGCAAGGCGGCCTGGATCGGGCAGCTTGCGGCGTTGCGCGCGGCGATGCCGCGGCTCAGCGGCCTCTTCTGGTACGACGTCAGAGACGCGACGGGCAACTTCACCCTGCGCGGCACGCAGGTGAGCTCGACCTTCCGCGCGCTGTTGCGGGAGGCGTGCAGATGAGCCGGCGGCCATCGCGCAGGATCGGCGGCGCCGCCGCCCGTTCGCATCACAGGCACGGTCGCACCGGCCGCGCCGGCAAGCGACACGCTCACCTCGGCACGGCGCGCGGCCTCGCCGGCAGCCGCAGACACCACCTCCACCGCCCGCCGAAGCTGACCGTTCGCCAGTTCGTGCCGACGGTGCTCAGTCCGCCGATGGTCGATCGGCTGTTCTGGCGTGCCGGCTTCGGGCCGAGCGCGCATGACCGCGCCACGTGGACCGGCAGACCGGTGGTCGATGCGGTCAGCTGGCTGCTGTCGGCGCCCGCTGGACTGAGCGGTCCGTCGCCGACCGATAACGGCAGCCCGCTGGATCCCACCGGGGACGACACCGACCTGGTCCTCAGCTGGATCGACCGCATGGTCCGAGCCAGCAATCCGTTCGTCGAGCGGCTCACGTTCTTCTGGCACCGCCACTGGGCCAACTCACGGGACCAGGTCTCGCCGCCCCAGCTGATGATCACCCAGAACGGCCTGTTCCGCTCCTACGCCGACCTCGGCTCCAACCCGCGCGCTTCGTTCCGGGATCTGGCCTACGCCGTGACGATCGACCCGTCGATGCTGCGCTACCTGACCGGGGAGCTGAACGTGCGTGGCGCACCGAACGAGAACTACGCGCGCGAGTTGATGGAGCTGTTCACGCTCGGGGTGACCAACGCCGCCGGACACCCGAACTACAGCCAGCAGGACGTCGCACAGATGGCAAAGGCGCTGTCGGGCTGGCAGATCAACGACAACGACCCGAACGCCGCACACAGCTACTTCACCCAGTCGCTCTGGTATGACGGCCCGAAGCTGGTGTTCGGCAGGTTCGGCAACTTCACCGCCTCAGACGCCGTCGACCTCGTGATCTCCCATCCGGCGCATCCCGGGTTCATCGTGAGGGCCCTGTGGCAGGAGTTCATCAATGACCCGCTGGATGCGCCGACGCTCCAGCGACTCACGAGCACGTATACGAGCAGCGGCCACCAGATCCGGCCGGTGCTCGAGCAGATCCTGCTGCACCCGGCGCTGTTCTCGTCGCTTGACGAGCCGGACATGATCAAGCCCCCCGTCGTCTATGTCGTCGGCGCGATACGGGCGATGGGGCTGGGCGTGACCGACACGACCGCATCGGACTATCTGGACGCGATGGGGCAGCTGCCGTACTACCCACCGAACGTGTCGGGCTGGGAGGGCGGCCTGTCATGGTTGAACACCGACACCGCGCTGGCCCGCTTCGGCTGCATTGCCGCACTGGTGGGCAACCAGCAGATCCAGGACGTGCGCGGCGAGTCGGCGCCCGCTGCGTATGACCGCGCCTATGCGGCGGTCGGCTCGCCGTGGCTCGCCTCGCAGACCGTGGCGGCGCTTCAGGCGTTCTCGCAGGCGGTCCCCTCGTCGGACTCGCAGTCACGGATCGAGCGGCAGATCGCGCTGCGGACGCTGATGCTCGCCGGCCCAGATGCCCAGGTGATGTGATGAACGACCGCACACAGAACGAGATCTCGGCGCTTCGCTGCGCGGACTGCGCGCGGTCGGACAGCGCCGTGACCGACCTGGCGCCGACATCCCTGGCCGCGATCCCGCCAGAGGCGCTCGCCGGGTTCCCTGACGGCGTGCCGCGTCCGCCGCGGGGTGTGAGTCGCAGGTCCTTCATCACCGGGGGCGCGGTCGGACTCGCCGCGATCTACTCGGCGGCCCATCTCACATGGGAGTCGATCTGGGACGCCGCCGCCGCGGAGGCGGCCACACCCAGCGGCAACATCCTCGTCTGCGTCTACCTCAACGGCGGTCAGGACAGCCTCAACGCGATCGTCCCGGTCTCTGGCGCACAGTTCTCCGCCTATCAGTCCGCGCGCGCCAACATCGCTCGAGTGCTGGGGCCTTCCGGCGCCGGACAGGTCGGGACCACGGTCATGCCGGGCACCGGCGGCACGCTCGCGTTCTCCAACCCGCTCGTGTCCGGGACGGGCAACAACGGCGACACCAAGGGGTTCGACACGTTGTATGGCGACGGCTCGGGGGGCGCGGGCGCAGACCTCGCGATCTTCCCGGCCGCCGACTACACGCCGCCCGATCTCTCGCACTTCGAAAGCCGCGACTACTGGTTCGCCGGAGCGCTCGAGCAGCTTCAGACCGGCTGGCTGGGACGGTGGCTCGACCTCTATGGGTCCGCCAGCAATCCGCTCCAGGCGATCTCGCTCGACACTTCGCTCTCCAAGCAGATCCGCTCGGTCACCGCGCCCGTGTGCGCGATCGCCGACCTGTCGAGCACCGCCTTCCAGGTCTCGGGCACCAGCATCGACGCCACCAGCGAGATGCAGACACTCGCCGAGGTCCCAGCCGGCGCCGGCAACGTGGGGTTGACGCGCTCGCGGGACACCTACGGGGAAACCGTCCAGGTCTCCAACAGGCTGGCGGGCATCAGCGCTGGAGCGCCGGCCTCCGGGTACCCGGCGAACTCCGATCTGTCGGCCAAGCTTCAGCTCGCCGCGACCCTGCTCGGCGCCGGACTCGGCACACGCGTGATCACGATCGACTGGGGCTCGTTCGACACGCACGGCGACCAGGTCGCGTCGCAGGACCCGCAGCTGGCGGTGCTATCCAGCGCGCTCGCCGCGTTCAAGGCCGACCTCAAGCAGCGCGGACTGGAGCAGAACGTCCTGACGCTCGTGTTCTCGGAGTTCGGCCGGCGAATCGGGTCGAACGACTCGCGCGGCACCGACCACGGCGCCGGAGGGCTCGTGATGGTCAGCGGCTCGAGCGTGCTCGGGGGCCTGGCCGGCGAGCATCCGGGGGTGCTGGTCGACGACGGCGAGGGCAACCTCGTCCCGATCACCGACTACCGCACGGTCTACCAGGCGCTGATCGCCGAGTGGCTCGGCGGCGACCCCAACGCCGTTCTCCCGGGCGGGCCGTTCGCCGGGATCGCGCGCTACGACGGGCAGACGAGGCTGCTGAAGTGAGGCGCGCGGCCGCTGCACTGGCGGCATGCGCGCTTCTCGCGGCCCTGCTAGCGGCTACCGCCACCGCCCGGAGGCACCGGCTTCACCGGCCGCCGACGAACCTGCCGCACAACCTCACGGTCGACGAGCGCGAATGGGTCGTGCAGCCATCGGAGACTGTTGTCGCCTCTGGCCTCATCCACCTCCAGGCATACAACCGCGGTATGGACAACCACGACGTGCAGCTGATCGGCCCCAGCGGGATCATCAACACCGTGTTTCTGTCCCCCGGGGCGTCGGGGTCGATCGCCGTGCGGCTTCCACCCGGCCGCTACCAGCTGATCTGCTCGCTCTTCGGGGGCACACCCGAGTCTCACTACGCGCGCGGGATGCATGCCTGGCTGACGGTGCGCTGAGCGGATGCCCGGCTGACGGTTGGTGCAGCGCACGCCGTCGCGGCGCCGACTCCCTGCCGGTTGGGGTTCAGAGGAGCTGCGGCTCGAGCGTGCGCGCCAGCAGGTCCGCGTGGGTCTCACGACGCACGACCAGCCGCGCGTCGCCACCTGCGCAGAACACGACCGGCGGGCGCAGCGCCCCGTTGTAGTTGTTCGCCATCGTGTAGCAGTAGGCGCCCGTGACCGGCATCGCGACGACGTCGCCCGGCTGTGGGTCCCGCAACGCGACCCCCGAGACAAGCCGGTCGCCGGATTCGCAATGGCGCCCCACCAGCTCCACCGGCGCGCCGCCGCCGACCCGGTCCACGACGGCCGCCTCGAACCGCTGGCCGTACAGGGCGACGTCCAGGTTGTCGCCCATCCCGCCGTCGACCGCCACGAACGTCGGCTCGCCGCGCTTGACCGTCGTCACGCGATACAGGGTCACGCCGGAGCGCGC
>Ga0209068_10001895_pt1 | contig 10346 bp, 4 predicted proteins | sample ColStrG_CSR_2012_FD_187200 | JGI IMG/M metagenome (GOLD analysis project Ga0209068, IMG submission 187200) | Freshwater sediment microbial communities in response to fracking from Pennsylvania, USA - Cold Stream Run_MetaG_CSR_2012 (SPAdes)... | ecosystem: Environmental > Aquatic > Freshwater >...
GTCCGGGGCGACTAGGCCCTGCAAATCTGCAAGCATCGGCGACACACACACCGACGCAATTGTTAGCAAGTAAGGGGAAAAAGTTGCAGAGAACGCTGCAACAAGGGCCTGGAGGAGGTCATGTCCTGCACAGCCGGCAAACTTGGCCGAACCGCTTTACGAATGGCACCCACCCTGGGAAACTTCTGGCCTTTTTTATTAAGCACTTATTCCAGTATAGAACCCCTTGGAAAAGGACCCAACACCCTTACTTATGATGCACGGAATTCTGATTCCTGAAGCGCGAAGTGTCAAGTGGAATTTTCCCGGGTAAAAAAAGAGCTTTTGGCGACGTGGGATCAAAATGAAAATGGGCGACCTGTTGAACGAACAACAGGACGCCCATTTTCTGAATTCAAGTTGTCATCTCTCTATCGCGAGAGACGGCCACTGATTTTTCCAAGTCAGTGGCCGGTGCCAGAGGATCTTTTCCCTCGCACCGGCCGAACCAACTAGAAGGTGAGTTTCAGTCCGACCTGCATCACGCGCTCGCTGCCGGAGCCGATGAGCGGGTTGCCAGCCGCGAAGTCCGGCGTCAAGAAGGAAGCGCCGAACACGTTGCCTGGACCCGGAGAGTTGCCAGTGTTGACAGCGCTGGATGCCCCGGACGGATTTGCGGCGATGGGATGGTTGAGAACGTTGAAAACTTCCCAACGTGCCTGAATGCCATATCGCTCCTTGAACGTGAAGTTCTTGAAGATCGACATGTCCCAATTCTTGAAACCACTGTCGCGAAGGATATTGCGACCCATGTTGCCGTAGCTTCCAAGGGCTGCAGGAATGATAACCGAGGCGTCGCCGTTCCTACCCACGTAGCAACCGGCAGCCGCCAAAGTGGAAGCGGAATTGCTAGCGTTTGCGTTCGAGACGCAACTGGCGATGCCCGCCGATGAGGCAAAGGGAGCAGCGTTGGCGCCGGGATTGAGCTCCGTTGCAAAACCGCAGCTGGCCCCCGCGCCGCTTGCCACTCCGCCTACGCTCGTGAAGCCGCTGCAATAGGGAATGCTATTCTTCCCGGATAAGAAGTCGGACGTATTGCCGAAGATGCTCCAGCGATCGGTATTCTCGTTCGTTCCGCTGAAGTTGTCCGCAGAGTCAAATATCTGCCAAGGCTGTGCGGTGGCATACGTCACGATGGTATTGATCTGCCAGCCTTCCAGCAACTGGCCGAATCCCTTGATTCCGGGAATGTTGTAGGTGGCTGATACCGTCAGGCGATGTCGAACGTCGAAATCGCTGCTGGCGTAGTCTTGCCCGAGGTTGTTGCTGTTCTCCGGGTTCAAGCCAAAGCGGTTCAAGGAACCGTTGTCCAGTCCGTGACCGTATGTGTAACCAACATTGAACAGCAGGCCGTGACTCATGCGCTTTGTCACGCTAACCTGCAAGCTGCTGTAATTGGAATTATCCCTGTTCGATACCTGATTGATGAAACCCAGGTAAGGGAACTTGGCAAAAAACGGCCTAGATTCGTGGGCGGCCTGTCCGCTCGCGTGGCCAACTCCTAATGCCCCTCCGGCGCAGGCATCAGCCGTCTGCGCTACTGTCAGTGGGTTCAGGCAATACGCCGAGCCCAACTGGGGTTGATTGATGTCGGAGAAGCTCAGGAGCCGGTAGCCGTGGTTACCGACGTACTCAGCTTCAACCGAGAGATTGGAACCAAAGGCATGCGTGACACCCACGTTGTAGTTGATGACATAAGGCAGCTTGAGATTCGGGTCCACCGCCATGAGGTCGCACGGGGCTGCAGCTGTACCAACGCCATCGCCGCATTTCGGACCGCCAGTGCCTGCCGGCAAGACGGTTGCCTGTCCGGGAGCGCCGCACGCAGTCGGTACGGAAGGATCCCAGCAGAGCTGGTTAGGAGCAAAACCGGCAGCTCCTAGATTGTTTGTTCCGCCTCCCGAGGACGGGCAGGTAATGGATGAAACCAGCCCAGTAATCCCGCACTTGATCGTAGCTGCCGTGGGGATCGCGTTAATAGCCGTTGAACCGTCATTCTGCATGATGAATTGGCCCTCAAAGGTTTCGAGGTTCCAAGTCTCGTGAATGAGCCCGACGCCGACGCGGACAACTGTAGTTCCTTTGCCCGTCACGTCCCAAGCCATGCCAACGCGTGGCTCGAAATCAAGGGGATCGGACTTCCAGATCGTGTTGTACCCCGACTGCCCCTGCTGAACCATCCCGGTTGGTGAAGACGCATCGAAGTTGCCGATGTTTCCGAAAGTATCACTCATCGGCGTGAGGAACGTATACCGCAGCCCAGCATTGATAATCACTCTCGGGGTGATGCGCCAGTCATCCTGAACATAGAGTGCGTAATTCCTGGCGGTCAACTGTGACAGCGGTTGGCCGGAAAGAAGCGTTGCACCCGAAAGAGCTCCCGCGAAGAAATCTTCGAGCGGAGTCGAATTGGGAAGAGTCGGTCCGATCCCGCCGCCGAAGAAATTGAACCGGCCGCGGCCATTGTTGAAGACCTCCGCGTCGGCTTCCAGATGTGCGAATTCGCCGCCGATCTTGAAGGTGTGCTTTCCCTTTTGGAGCGAAATGGAATCCTGGATGTCGTAATACGGGTTGGGGGTGAAGTATTGGGGCCGGTTAAACGCGGTGCCGACAACAGGCGTGCCGCCATTGCCAAAACCGGTGATGACTATGCTCGGCAGGCCGCCAGCGAGTGGATTCGTAATGCCTGTATTAACGCCATAGGTGCTGGCGGGTGAGCTCACGTCAATGTTCACGAAGTTAAAGGAGACGCGGTCGTAGCCAAACCTCAATTCATTCACGACATCGGAGCTGGGGGTATAGACCCAGCTCGAGGTGATCGACATAGCGCGGATGGGCGCATTGTCTGTAGCATTTTGAGAAACGAAAGAGTGGTCTTCTCCCGTAGAATTGTAGTGACCATAGAAAAACATGCCGTTGAAGGAGTTCTTGTCATTTGGATGGTAATCGAGTTTCCCAACCCCATTGTCGCTCGTGTTCACAGTCGGGAAAGTGCTCAGGAAACCGCCCGTTGAATTAACCGGGAATATTTGACTAGACCCATCCATACCTGTGCAAACCGGTGTTGCTCCTCCGGTGCATCCAGCAAGTTTCATGCTGACAGCGCTGGGGGTAATTCCCGCGGTCTGCAGGGCGCTGATCGCGTCCACCATGCTTAATTGCGGACTTCCGGTTGATACCGTTGCGGGGACCGAAATGCCGCCGACAAACCCGATAAAGGACCGCAAGCCCTCATATCCTCCGAAGAAGAAGAGTTTGTCCTTTATGATTGGTCCGCCCGCGACGCCGCCAAACTGCTTCAACTGGGCCGGCGTTTTGTTGCACGCTCCCGCTGTCACCAAAGCGCAGCCCGAAGCTGGATCCGCAACGTTGAAGACGTTCCGTGCATCCCAGGCTTGATACCGGCCGAATGCGTACGCATCACCATGAAATGAATTGGTTCCCGACTTGATTCCGACGTTGACGATCGCGCCGGCCTTCCAGCCGTATTCCGCTTTCGGATTTTCCTGAAGGTTGAATTCCTGAATCGCGTCCACTGGCATGATCACCGCGCCGTCGGTGAACGGACTCGGCATGTTGATCACGGGACGTGCGTCAAAGAAGTTGGCGTTGATTATGCCTTCGATGAGCCAGACGGACTCATCGGGCCGGACGCCATTGGTGCTCTGCGTCCACGGTCCGCCGCCCGGCTGCAGCATGACGCCGGGGCGCAAACCCAAAAGGTTTTGATAGTCGCGGCCATTCAACGGAAGGTCGACAATGTCCGCGTTTTCCAAAGTACCGCCCATGGTGGCATTGGTAGTTTCCACCAGCGGCACAGCTTCTGTGACCGTTACGGTCTGATTCTGATCGCCCGGCTGCACGGTCAGGTCTACGCGAACTTCGTGTCCGACCTCGATCGTAATGCCTTGCCGCTCGATCTTCTTGAAACCCTTGGCCTCGGCGCGAACTGTGTAGCTGCCCGGGGTCAGGTTGGGCGCGTTGTAGGCGCCAGCGTCATCCGTCGTGAGGGCGCGAGTGATGCCCCTCTCCGTATCGACGACGGTTACCGTGGCGCCCACTATAACGCCGCCGCTTTGATCCGTGACCGTTCCGAGAATCCGTCCGGAACTGCCTTGTGAAAACGCAGGCACGCAAAGCAATAGAACCGCAAATAGGCCACCCAGCAATTGCACGGCATTCCTGGCCCGCACACCCCAACCTCTCTTGCATATGGCTATTACTGAATTCATTTCTGGACCTCCAGTCCAAAAACCATCCCAAAGAATCGCTTCTGAATCTAGCCCCGTACCCCACCCAAATAACGTTCCGAAACAGCTAAACGAAGGAAAAGCCAAATAAAAACTTTGGCGCTTCCCCCTTGCGGATCCATATATTCCGACACCGCGCAGTAAACATTCCGACTTCGGTTATGCTTCTGCCGATTCTCAGCGCAGAAAGAAAGTGGTTAATTCCGGATGGCGACGCGGCACACAACCAGCTACTGGTCTGCCAGCGCACAACTTTCGTTGTTCGGGTATTGCGATTCTTGTCAGCGATTGTCATACCCCGCTCACCATCACGCTACTGTCAAAACAGTAACGCACCCTATAGATGGAGGCCACCACTCTCGATATGGGGCGAATTCTGATTCCAGACGGGTTTTGAGTCAAGGTTTATTTTTGTAAATTTATGCCCCCGATCATAAGTGATTAATTTACATGCCACGGGCGAGTAAAGCTTGGCAGGCATGCCCGCCTGGAATTGCCGCGTTTGCGGCATTTTCGGAGGATACGGCGGGGCGAAAGCAATTCCAGTCTAGCCAGGATTCAACAAGCTACTCGGTTGGGCCCAAGGGGAGGAAGTATTGCGTGCCCTTCACCGGCTCCTGAAGCCGCCGCAAGAGCTGCTGGAGGTCCGCGTTACTCTCTACGAAATCAATATCCGAGGTGTTGATGACCAAGAGGTCCGACGCGGAGTAGTGAAAAAAGAAATGGTCGTAGGCGTGGACAATTTCCTCCAGGTAGGCGTGAGAAATCTGTTTTTCGGCGGGAGCTTTCTTCTTCGCGATTCGCTCGCGCAAGACCTCGGGAGTGGCCTGGAGATAGATGACCAGATCGGGCGGCGTCAGACCTGCCGCGAACATTCCAAAGTAGCGCTCGTACAGCTTCAACTCTTCGTTGTCGAGATTGATGTATGCGAAAATCTTGTCTTTCTCAAACAGGAAATCGGAAACGAGTGGCGCCGCGCCGCTCTGTTGCGCTTCCATCAATCGCTGATGCCGCTCGAAGAGAAAATAGAATTGCGCGCGGAATGCCGAGCCGGGTTTTTCTTTGTAAAAATCGGCGAGGAACGGATTGTCTTCAGGATCGAAGACGCGACGGGCATGCAAGCGGTCGGCCAAAATTCGGGCCAGGGTGGATTTGCCGACGCGGATGGGACCTTCAATGACGATCGACCGGGGCGGCTGAAAAGCGGGCGTCGGATTCGGCGTGCCGGGGGGAGGCTGGGCCATGGGCCGGAATTATAGCTGAAACACGCAAGATCTTGCTGCGCGCTTTCTATTTGAAAATCCGGAAATTGAATCTAGTTCGCGAGCTTTGCAAGATTCGGAATTTGCCCGCAAATACGATTGGTGATCAGGCGAGTTTGGCGGGGTTGCTGCGCGGGGGAGTCGTAGCGCTGCGGGGAGAGAAAGGAAATGCGGCGGGGACCGCAGGCAGCTCAATGCGAAACGTCGCGCCGCCCTCCGGCCTGTTATAGCAAGAAATTTGCCCGCCCTGATCGTGGACCAGCCCGTAACAAATGCTAAGACCCAGGCCGGTGCCCTTTCCGACGGGCTTGGTGGTATAGAACGGATCAAAGACGAGGCGAGGATCGCGAAGGCCTGGGCCGGTGTCCGAAAAGAGGATCACGACGTTGCCTTTTTCAAACATCGTACGCACGGTGAGGGTGCCGCCGCCGGCTTCCTCCATCGCGTACACCGCATTGTTAATAATGTTGGTGAAGACCTGAAGCAACTGGTTCATTTCGCCGCGAACTTCCGGAATGCCGGCGGCCGTCTGCACGTCGATGCGGATATTTTTGCCGCGAAGATCGAAGCGGCGGAACTGCGCCGCGGTGTTGACAATCGCATTGACGTCGAGCGGGGTGCGCTGTTCGCTGGGCACCTGCCGGGCAAAGCTGAGCAAATTATTTACGAGTGCCTTGGTACGCCTCGCTTGCTCGCGAATTTTTTCAGCCAGACGTCTGGCTTGATCGCTCGTCGAGGGATCTTCCGCGAGGAGTTCCGAATATCCCAATATGGCGGTAAGCGGATTGTTGATTTCGTGCGCGGCGCCTCCGACCAGCTGCCCGATGGATGCCAGTTTCTCCGATTGTACAAATTGCGTCTGAAGACGTTTTAGATTGTCGATGGAATCATGCGAGGCGCGAAGCAGCCTCAGCCGCTCCCGGTCAACCAACTCGTGCCGGAGAAACGCGAGAAAACCCAGCGGCAACACGGCGCCCAGAGTGACCAGTATGCGGAACTGGTGCACGACCATTGGCACCTGGCTGAATTTCATGCACCAGAAGCCAATCAGCGGAAGCGAAAATAACGCCGCTCGCGCCAGTCGCGACGGCCATACCATCTCTTCCGAAGTACCGCTTTCTTCGACCCGGGGCTCGGCCTCGGGCGCCGATGCCAGGGTTTCTTCATCTTTGCGGCTTCGATACGCGAGCACACCCGCGGTCCCCAACCAGAGAAACGAAATCAATAGAGGCAAATCGTACAGACTTCCCCTCGTGTAAATGCCGCGTCCGGCCACCATTTGAATTGCCAGCAACCGAATCACGTAGATGGCCCGGGCGGCCGCAAGATGCGCATATGTCCGGCGCCAGTACCCTTTGGATTCGGTGAACAAGTAAACGGCCCCGCCAACAAAGACGAGGTTTTGAAAAAGGGAAAGAGCGCTGAAAGCCATTGTGTAACGCTTGCCGTCAGCCCAGACGAATTGCCAGGGGATTACGGCAAAGACATACAGATAGAGCCACCAACACAGGATCAGGGCAAAATCAACATACCCAGGCTCTAATTTTCGATTGCCCGCCTTCTTGTGCGGTTGCACGGCGAGCGCCGCAATCAAGGGGATGGCTTGTAGGTAGAAAACAATGTCAACGTTGAAGCGATACCCATTGAAGAGGTAGGGCATGTGCTGATGTTCGACGATCTCGATGTAGGTCCAAATCGTCTGGCCCATCAGCCAAAGTGAGTTGCCGATGGCTAGCAGCATCCAAAATGCCCGCTTGCGCCAGTCGGGTGTAACCGCATTAATCAGGAGTGCCCCGTTGACCAGAAGGGGCATGAGGCAGAGGATTACGTCCGCCACAGAGGTGCGGGCTGACCCGGCGGGGACCAACTCGCAAATGGCAATGTATCCTCCCAGCAACAAGAGCCAGGCGGCTGCGACGATCCAGTTACCTCGGAAGGAGGGTTTCATTGTCCGGCGGATACTTCCTCATTTTACCGCATGCCGGACAAAGGTCTTGCTCGACTACGTACAAGTATGCCGAAAACATAACAATGCGATCGCCGCCGAGCAGCGGGGAAATCTCTAACGCATTTGAAACATTGACCTTACTGTGAGAGCGGAGTGATGTCAGATTGCCCGCAGTCTCTTAATTAAATTGACACGGATTCGGCTCAGTTTCCCTTGTCGCTTTTAGAGTTTGCCGCAGCCGGCAGTGTCTTCTCAATCCATCGGGACAGCAGTTCCGCAATTTCCATATTGTTCTTTTCGAGCATCATCATGTGCCCGTTCCCGTGAATGCCCGCTTCCTCAAGTTTCGTCCAAGTGACGTGTACTCCCGCCTGTTCCAGATACTTAACCGTGCAGTGATCGTACGCCCGGTGATAGGACGATTCCGAGGTTACGACGAGGATCGGGACTTTCTGCAGATTGGCGAGCTGGCGCGCTGGAGACTTTTGCAGCCAGCAACGGCTCACATCCGGTCCGTCCGGCTGCTCTTGCCGCAAAATTCCAAGGTCGGACGGATTTGCAGCGGGCGGAGAATAGGTGAGCGGTCCCGCAGTGATTCCCCAGGGGCGCTGCTGGTCGGCGGCATCCCGGAACAGCTCCGGAGCCGGAACGTTGTCCACGTTGTAAAACGGCGGGCCGCTGGGCTCTACCGCGATGACCGCTTTTACAAGGCGGGGACGGGCATCGGCCACAGGCCATCCAGTCGCGCCGGATTGCGAATGTGTGAGCAGGATTGCCGGACCGATTTTGTCGAGTAATGCGATAAGGGCCTCGCTCGTGAACTCCTGTTGCAGCGGGAAACTCACCATCGCCTGAACCTGCGATGCGAAGAATTGATCGAAAGTCGGATCTCCTGGCGTGCCCGCTCCCGGCCACTGGGTGTGAAGGTGCGCTTGCGGCCAGCGGTTATATTTTTCAATCGCCGTGAATCGTTGCTGCACGAAATCGACATTCGGAGCCGCTTGCGGGCCGTAGAGATCCATGGCGTACGCGCTTCGGCCGCGACCGGCTTGATCGACGACATAGACCACATACCCTTGCCGCAGGAAATATTGTGCCCATCCTTCGCGGCCGTCCGGGGTGCCGGTGAAATTGGTTCCAGTCTGCGCGCCGCCATGAATGAGAACGATCGGGTAGGGATGCCGTTGATGAAGGGGGATCTGGAACTCCGCGTAAATCTGCCCCGTCATCGAGGCCGGGTCTTTGCCCGTTGTGTACTTGCCGCCGGCAAAGAGGTAGCCTTCGCGGGCAATTTCCAGCGGCGCCGCTTTGCCGGGGGCGAGAGACTGCGCGGATGCCGAACCGCCAAGCGCGAATCCTAGAATGGCGATGGAAAAAAAGAGAACGGCGCCGCGAAACATTTTGCCAGTTTGATTTTTCATTTCATTGGTCTCCGGTCCACGTGGGACAGCCTCTCTGCACCGCCCGAGAGACTACACCGACTTTGCCCCGCTGGCACTACCATAGATATAGATAAGGAATAAGGCATGCGCTGGACACGCTTCATTCGCAATGCCGCCGCGGAAGGAATAAAATAGCCCGCATGGCTGAAACGACGGCGCAAGAAAAACTCGACGCCGAACAAGCGCTTGCCGATTTTCTCGCGCGCTTCCCGACCTATCAGAAAACGGCCGTGCTTGACGATCTGCGCGCGACGGAATACCGGCGCCTCGATGCGCGCGGCCAGGTCTACCTCGATTACACCGGCGGCTCCCTCGCTTCGGAATCGCAACTGCAAAAGCATTTTGATCTGTTGCGCTCGGAGGTGATGGGCAATCCGCACTCCGCGAGCCCCGCCTCTGTAAAGATGACCGAGCACGTGGAACGCACGCGCCGCCTGATTCTGAGTTACTTCAACGCGCCCGCGTCGGATTACATTCTCGTCTTCACCCAAAACGCTTCGGCGGCGCTCAAGCTTGTGGGCGAATCTTTTCCCTTCGTTCCCGGGAGCCGTTTCCTGCTTACGTTTGACAACCACAACTCGGTAAACGGCATTCGCGAATTCGCGCGCGCCAAAGGGGCCGCGGTTTCCTACGCTCCTCTCGTGATGCCGGACCTTCGTCTGGACGCAGCCCGGCTTGACGCTTTGCTGAAAGATGCGCAGCCACAGCGCGCAAATCTGTTCGCCTATCCGGCGCAGTCCAATTTTTCCGGCGTGAAACATCCGCTCGAATTTGTCGCGAAAGCCCAAAGCAAGGGATGGAGCGTCCTGCTCGACGCCGCCGCTTTTGTTCCCACCAGCCCTCTGGACCTCACCGCCGTGCAACCCGACTTCGTGACACTCTCCTTCTACAAGATGTTCGGGTATCCGACGGGCGTCGGCGCGTTGCTCGTCCGCCGGTCCGCGCTTGCCCAACTCAGGCGTCCGTGGTTCGCCGGCGGAACTGTAAATTTCGCTTCCGTGCAGGGCCAGGCGCACGTGCTTTCTCCCAACGAAGCGGCATTTGAGGACGGCACCTTAAATTATCTTTCCATCCCCGCGGTGGAATTTGGCCTGCTCCACTTGCAATCGATCGGCATCGAAATGATTGCCGAACGCGTGCGCTGCCTCACCGGCTGGCTGCTCCAAGAGTTGCTGGCCCTGCGGCACACGAACGGCAATGCAATGGTGCGCATCTACGGCCCCGCAACAACGAAGGCTCGCGGCGGAACCGTGACCCTCAATCTCTACGATCCGCAGGGACACTTGCTGGACTACCGCCGGGTCGAGGAATTGGCCGGCGCCGACGGAATTTCGCTGCGCACCGGATGCTTCTGCAATCCCGGCGCGGGAGAAATCGCCGAAGGCCTGAGCGAGGAAGACATGCG
>Ga0209068_10001898_pt1 | contig 10337 bp, 6 predicted proteins | sample ColStrG_CSR_2012_FD_187200 | JGI IMG/M metagenome (GOLD analysis project Ga0209068, IMG submission 187200) | Freshwater sediment microbial communities in response to fracking from Pennsylvania, USA - Cold Stream Run_MetaG_CSR_2012 (SPAdes)... | ecosystem: Environmental > Aquatic > Freshwater >...
TCCCAGAACTACCTCGCGCATCACGGGACGGTCACGGCGTGATGCCGCTTGCTCCTCCGGCTCCCCGCGCGCTCAGCTGCTTTGCCGAGTTGTGGCGGGATCCCCGCCGGACGATTCTCCTGCGCTGGAACTGGAAATCGTCGCTGTTCAGCTCCCTGTGTCGCGGCGCGCTGTTTTTCGCCATGAATCTTACTGCCGGGCTCAATGCCGCCGCCGCAGCGATGGTGCTGGAGTTCGTTTATCGCTCCATCACGGCTGGTTTTTATGGGGCTGTCACCCAACAGTTCCGCAGAGCCGAGCCACGCTGGCTGGCCTCATTGATCGTCGGCGCCGGTGTGCCGGCATTCTCTCACACGACAGAAATCGTCATTCACTGGTTACGCAAGACGCCGAATTTGCGCTCCAGCATCGCGGCGTCCGTCGCCTTCACCGTCGTCACCACCCTGTTCAATTTGCACGCCATGCGGCATGGGGTGCTGGTGGTGGGCGATGGCGGCCGCTCCATCGGTTCAGACCTGCGCGCAGTGCCGCGCACAATTTGGACTTTCATTACCTCCGGATTCGGACTGGTTGCACTCCAGCCCTCCGGGCAAGAAGCAGAATAGAAATACTCCTCGATGTACTAGCCGTCTCCCTTTCTTGCAGACTCACGCAGCGCGGCCGGGCGTAGCGAGCAGTCGAAGTTTCCCTTGTGCTCCGCGAACGCCTCGTGAACCGCATGCTCCGCCAGGCGTACACCGGAGTATTCTCTTCCCAAACAAATCTGAGGCAAAATGTTTTATCAACATTTCATCCAGGTGAGACGAAACCGTAAGCGGCGCCGGACATGCTAGTAAATATGAGGGCTTCGTGGATACGCACTCGACGTTCCCTGCTCCGCGGCTTCGCTGCGGCATTGGCCCTGACCGTTGCCAAGCGCGGTTGGGCTGGCGAGGCCGCCGCGCCGAAATCCACCACTCCTGAAATCGAGCTGAATTCACCCGGCACACACACGCGCCGCTACCGGGTGCGAGCGGTGGTCACTCTGTTCTCCATTCCCATTTACTCGCAGGATGGCGTGGGGGCCGGCTGCGCAATGGCCGAGGAGCTTCCGAGCACAGGCGGCAAGATACATGGCCTGCAGTTCTCCGGTGGCTCCTGGCCCGAGCACCTGAAGGGATTCAACCGCTTCGGCATGACCCAGGAAGCCGTCCATGAGAAAGAGGGCGTGGTCAACCAGGCCCACTACATCAGTTTCATGACCAGTTCTCCCGAAAAGACCAGCGACGAAGCCTGGCGGTCGTTCAACACTCGCTCGGGGCTGTTGAATCTGACCGTAGCGCGCGGCCGCGCCACCATGGCGGGCTATCGCTCGGTCGTGCAGCATGTGACGGCCCCAGCAACCACCACTTGGCAGGACGCGCCGGAACTGCTCGAGGACTTCCGCCATCAAACCACTTGGGCCGACCCGCCGATTCCGGCCGAGCGGGCCTATCCCACTTTCCTTTATTCCGTGCGGCAGGCAATGGCGGCGGAGAACCCGGTTTCGCACCGCATCTTCATGCACAATGGCAAGCTCTATGAGTTGCGTACCAACCGTTCCGCGAATGGAACCTTGGTTTGCGCTCACAGCCGGATCATCGAGCTTGAGACCAAAAGCGAAACCGAATTTCGCATTTGGTTTGACCCGGCAAGTCCCGCGGCGCTACCCAAAAGAATCGAGTTCCGTCCGAAAAGTTTCCTGCGTCTCATCTTTGAGCACGATCCGGCCGCGGCCGGCCCCGTGCTCCGGCCCCTGTCCGACCGAGCTTTCCAGGAGACCGCGTGAACAGAACCCACCTTTACTGCGAATCGAATTTCCAGCCGGCGCAGCGTTTTCGCACCGGCATTTCTTTGCACAGCCACACCCTGCATTCGAAAGAGAGCCTCAATTTCATCTACCCGGTGGCGAACCGGATTCCGGCCATCAGCTGGATTTTGAAGAAGGGCGAAGAAAAGTATCGCGCGGCGAACGGGAAGGAACTCGACCTAAATCGCGCCTGGTGGACACCGCCTCTGGGTGCACATCACGCCTGGACGGTGGAGACCGCGCAAATCCACGATCGCTTCGGCCTCGATTCCATCGTCTCGCTCACTGATCACGACGACGTTGAGGCGCCGGCGTCCCTACAAGTGCTCGATGAATGCCAGGGTGCTCCCATCTCGGTCGAATGGACTGTCCCTTACCATCCGACATTCTTCCATATTGGCGTTCACAATCTGCCGGCCCAAACAGCTCGCAGCACCATGTCGACCTTGGAAAGATACACGGCGGGCGCATCCGATGTCCCGCTGGAGGCGATCTTTGAACAGTTGGCCGCCAGTCCGGAAACCTTGATCGTCTTCAATCATCCAAATTGGGATGAAGGCGGAATCGGAGCCCATGTGCACGCCGCGCTGGCGCGCCAGTTTGCCAAGGCGTACGGGCAATATCTGCATGCCTTCGAACTCAACGGTCTTAGACCTTGGAGCGAAAACCGGACCATCTTTGAACTGGCCCGTCTCTTTCAAAAGCCTCTGATATCGGGCGGTGACCGTCACGGCATCGAAGCCAACACCCTGCTCAACCTGACCAACGCAAAAACCTTCGCCGAGTTCGCGAAAGAAGTCCGCGAGGGCTATAGCGAAGTGTTCGTCACCAAGCAGTACCTGGAGCCGTTTTCCGCGCGGATCTGGCAAAACGTGGAAGATGTTTTGCGGCCGCTCAATAATCACGCCTACGGTTGGAGACGCTGGAACGACCGCGCATTCTTTATCTGCGAAGACGGAGTCACTCGTCCTTTAAGCCAAGTCTGGGAGAACGAGCCGCTTGGAATTCACCTGTTCACCTGGAGCCTTTCGTTCTTGCGCCACGCGCAGTTCCAGAACGCGTTTCGCGCAACGTTTGCCCGGCGCGAAGAGGTTGCATGGTAGCTTCTTCAGGGTCCGCGTACCCGCGGGTCGCTTTCTTTACCGACAGTTTTCACGAAGTGAACGGAGTTGCGCTTACCAGCCGCCAGTTTCATCAATTTGCGGTTCGCCGCGGCCTGCCGTTCTTCTCGATTCACCAGGGGCCGGAGACGAAGTTATGGCGGCACGATGAATGCTCGACCTTTGAGCTGGCGAATTCCAATTGTGGAGTTGCGTTTGAGCGCGATCTCTCGTTCGATGTTCTCTTTGTCCGTCATCTGCCCCGGCTCTATAAGGCGCTCAAGCAATTCCGCCCCGACGTCATCCATGTCACCGGCCCCAGCCATATTGGCATTCTGGGCGCGATTTTAGCTCGACTGTTGCACGTGCCCAGAGCGGCATCCTGGCACACCAATCTTCACGAATACTCGGAGCAGCGTCTAGCCAACAAACTGTCCGGCACACATCCGAAATTTCGGCAAACCGCAGCTCAAATGGCCCGCCGCGGCAGCCTGAGCATCATCCTGTGCTTTTACCGGCTGGCCAAAGTGCTCTTCGCCCCCAATCCTGAACTTGTCGAAATGCTCACAGCGCGCACCAAACGTCCGGCCTTCCTGATGCAGCGCGGCATCGACACAGGGCTATTTTCCCCCGAAAAGCGCGACCGTATGGACGACGGCTTTGTGATCGGCTTCGTTGGCCGTCTTTCGCCCGAAAAAAACGTGCGCCTGCTAGTCGAGGTGGAGAACCGTCTGCTCAGCAACGGCATCAAGGATGCCCGCTTCGTGATTGTGGGAGACGGCTCCGAGTTGCAGTGGCTAAAAGCCAACTTGAAAAACGCCGACTTCACAGGGGTCCTCACGGGCGAGACTCTGGCGCGCGTCTACGCCAACATGGATACATTCCTGTTTCCGTCGGAGACCGATACGTTTGGCAACGTGGTGCTTGAAGCGATGGCCGCCGGCGTACCGGTTCTGGTCAGCAAAGGAGGTGGTCCCAAATATCTGGTGCGATCGCGCTTCAACGGCTTCGTGGCGCAAACGTTTGAAACATTTGTCGAAGCTTTGCTCGATCTGCGATCGCACCCGTGGCTGCGGCGTAACATGGGAGAACACGCCCGCGCCACGGCCATGGAACACTCCTGGGATAGCGTGTTCGAAAAGGTTTACGAGCGCTACTGGGTCGCTTTAAAACCGGGCTTACTGCCCGCCCCGCAGGTGCGCGATCAGAGCGGCTGGGTCGTCGGAAATGATCGCGTCCACCTTGGCCGCGACTAGGCGATCCCACTCCGCAGGCGTATTGGGGGTCCACGGAATCACCATGAATCCTGCTGCGTGCGCCGCGGCCACTTCTTCCGGTGTCACCAATTTGTAGAACGGCGAGACAATGTCCGCGCCGGCTTCTTTGCCAATCCCAACAAAACTCTTGGGTGCGCCCTCATACAGCGCCGCCAATTTGATTTCCGGCGCCTGTCTTTTCATCTCGTGCAGCGTGCGAAAATCGAACGATTGCAAAATCACGCGGTCTTCAAGCTGATGCTTGCGGACGACAGCCAGTACCAGCCGTACAAATTCGTCCGGCGGCGGCGCAACTTCCGGATGGTCCAGAAATATTTTCGTCTCGATGTTGAATTTAAATTTGCCCTTCGGCGCCAGGGCGAACACTTCATCGAGCGTCGGCATGCGCGTGCCCTTGATCGCTTGTTGATGCGGAAAGGCAGGGTTTTGCATGCCTCCGCAATCGTACTGGCGCACCTCAGCCAGCGTCAACGAATGAATCGCCACTTTGGGAACGGGCCCGTTGCAAACCAGAGGCTGCAGAATCGGATCGTGCGATACGACCACGACGCTGTCCTTCGTGATCGCCATATCGAGTTCCAACACGTCCACGCCTTGTTCGATGGCATACTCAAACGCCGGCAGCGTGTTTTCAGGCCGCATGGCGCGTGCGCCGCGGTGCCCGTGTACTTCGATTGTCTGGCCCGCGAATAGTGACATCGCCAGCAGTGAGCCTAGCATTGTATATCGCATGCCCACAAGGTATCGCTCCTCCGCTACAGCCGAATGACATTAACCGATTCGTAACGTAACGGACACTTTGCTGGAGCACTGAACCGTTACCGTAGGGCATTATGAGACACCAACTGCTGATGGGGATGGGATGGTTATTTGTATTTGGTCTGGCAAGCCCGCTGCTGGCTCAATTCGATACTGCGGAAGTGTTGGGCACAGTGCGTGATAAGAGCGAGGCCGTCATCGGGAAAGCGCAGATCACGTTGACCAATCAGCTAACCGGCATAGAGGCCAAAACGGAATCGGACGCGCAGGGCAACTATGCATTTTCCAACGTCAAAATCGGCACTTACACCGTCACCGCCGAAGCGGCCGGTTTCGCCAAGGCAGTGGCCAAGGACGTGGTCGTAAACGTGAGCGCGCGCCAGCGTGTCGATCTCGGATTGCAAGTGGGCGCAGTGGCCGACTCGGTTGAAGTCAGCGATGCCGCGGCGGCGGTAGAGACCGATTCGAGCGAACACGGCCAGATCGTTCATACCCAACAGATTGTCGAATTGCCCCTGAATGGCCGCACATATTCGGACTTGGCGTTGCTTTCCACCAACGTAATTCGCTCGCCCATGGCGACGCTTTTTGCAGCCAACGGAACGCCTCGTGAAGGCGCGTTCAACGTTAATGGCATGCGCAGCACCTACAACAATTTCCTGATGGATGGCGTGGACAACAACGCATATTCGCCCAGCAACCAAGGATATTCGAGCCAGGTCGTCCAGCCCTCGCCGGACGCTATCGCGGAGTTCAAAGTTGTCACCAGCAACTTCAGCGCCGAGTACGGCCGAGTGAGTGGGGGCGTCATCAACGCGGCGTTGCGATCCGGCACCAACCAATTCCACGGCACTGTGTATGAATTCGTGCGCAACACGGCGCTGAATGCCACCGGCTTCACCTTCAGTCCAGCAGTTTTCGTGAAGCCGACCCTGCAGCGCAATCAATTCGGCGCCACCATCGGCGGACCCATCATCAAGAACAAATTGTTCTTTTTCGCCGACTACGAAGGCTATCGCCAGTTGCAGCGCTACTTGAATTTTGACTCGATTCCCAGCCTCTCCGACCGGGCCGGCTCTCTCCCAGTCGCGGTCGTGAATCCATTGACGAAAGTTCTTTATCCGGCGGGGACTGCGATCCCGATCGCCCAATTGAATCCGTTTGCCGCGGCGGTGCTCAATGGTTTGCCGTCTCCCAACGGGCCGGCACGGTCGAACAATCTCGAAGCCCTGCTGCTGGTGCGCGACTATAGCGACAAGTACGACGCCAAGCTCGATTACCAGGTGAACGACCGGATGAGTGCGTTCCTGCGTTTCAGCCAGCGCAAAGATCTTCAATACTATCAACCCGACATTTCGGGACCATCCGGCGGCGCCGGGAATGGATACATTCACGCCACTCAACAACAGGCCGCGGCGGGTTACACCTGGACCCTAACGTCAACATCTTTGTTCGAAGCCCGCATGGGATTCGTGCATGTGCTGGCCGGCAAAAATCCTCCGTATCTCGGTGGGCCCAGCATGCAGGCGCTCTACGGCTTTGCGGGTCTGCCCACCGGCACGAATCTTACTGGAGGATTGAACACCCAAAGCGTCAGCGGCTTTAACGCGTTTGGCCGGCAAGCAACCAATCCGCAGTTCCAGAATCCAACGTCCTTCAATCCCAAGTTCAACTACTCGTGGGTGAGCGGGCGGCACTCGCTCAAAACCGGCTATGAGTTAGTCGCCATCCGCACGGAAGTGTTGGACGTCAATCCTCTCTACGGATCCGACACCTATTCGGGGCAGTTCAGCAAACCCACCTGCGCTCAACTCAGCCAACCGGCGGGCTGCGCCATCGCGAGTGACGCGACCAGTTTCAACCTCGCCGATTTCATCTTTGGGCTGCCGAACACCATTCAGTTAGGCAATCCGTTCGTCAGCAATCTGCGCCAGCATGTACATTCGTTCTACGCACAGGATAATTTCCGCGCCAGCTCCAAGCTCACCATCAATGTCGGCTTCCGCTGGGAATTTGCCACGCCGCTCCTTGAACGTGACAACAATTGGACCAATTTCGATCCCACCACCAATACGCTGATTAAAGCGAGCGGCGGAAGCGTCTACAACCGCGCCCTGATCCATCCCGATTACAAAGACTTCCAGCCGCGCTTCGGATTTGCCTACAGCGTCACTCCGAAAACAGTAGTGCGCGGTGGCTACGGCATTAGCTACTCCTTCTTCAACCGGCCGGGCAGCGCGCAGGAAGGAATCAACGCACCGCAAGCGTTGTTTGGTATTCTCTCGCAGTCAATCCCAGCCGGCGGCGCTGTTCCCGCCAGTTTTCTCACTACGCCAAAAAGTTTCACCACGGGATTGGCCGACCCTGCCAACTTCAATCCAATAACATCGAATATCGATTACATCCCCGCTGATACGCGCTGGCCCTACACTCAATCGTATTTCTTCTCGGTCCAGCGAGAAGTGTTGCGCAATACCGTCGTCGAGGTCGCCTACAACGGGACGCACAGTTTACGCTTGCCGATTATCGCAGACTACAATCAAGCCGTGCCCAACTTGCCAGGGCAAACGCTAGGTGTACAGGCGCGGCGCCCCATTCAAACGTTCGGTCCGATCACTTGGCTCGATCCGGCGGGCAACAATCACTACAATGGCTTTTCGGCTCGCTTGGAGAGGCGCTTCGATCACGGTTTCTACTTCCTGAATTCGTTTACTTGGTCGAAGGCGCTCGGCAATTCTGAGCAGGCCCTCGAGTCCTTCCCGGGCCAGTCGGTGGCAAATCCGCAAAACATCCGCAACCTAGCAGCCGAAACCGGGCCAACCGCATTCGACGTAAAGCTTTCCGAAGTTGCCAGCATGGTGTATCAGTTGCCATTCGGAAAAGGCCGGACTTACGCCGCCAACATGAGTCGAGGTCTGGATCTCGTGCTCGGTGGATGGGAATTCAATTCCATCATCACCGCGCACACTGGAAATCCGATCAACGTGACGTACGGACCGTCCGCTGCAAACGACGTGACCGGACTCACTTCCGATTTTAGGGGTCAGGCTCTGCAACGTCCCAACGTTTCTGGCAGCCCTATCGATCAAAGCAAGGGAGCGATAGTGAACTCGTACTTCGCGGGCTACACCTTCACCACCCCGCCCGCCAGCGCGCCTTTTGGAAACGAAGGTCGCAACGCCTTCCGGGCCCCGGGACTGGCGCAGTGGGACCTCGGCGTAAACAAAAGCTTCCGCATCCGCGAACAAACGGCGCTACAACTGCGTGGCGAGCTCTTCAACGTGACTAACCACACGAATTTTGCTCCGCCAACCGCCGTCTCGACCAGTTCCGCATTTGGAACCATTCGCTCCACATACGCACCGCGGCAAATTCAGATTGCCTTAAAATTGCTGTTTTGATATGGAGTAACAAGGGCTGCTGAAGCCGCTGAAACATGCGCATCATTTAGTGACTCGATGGGTAAGCTGGTATGCCTTACTGCAAGAATGGTACCCATTGTCTGTAGTTCATCACTATCCACTCCGGGGCCAGTCTTAATAGGATCAGCAAAAACCTACGCGTCTGGCTCCCGGAAATCGCTTCGGCGGTATGAGCCACCGGTTATTTCAAACATTTGGCCGGAGGCGCAAAAACTATTCTATCGGTTGGCGCGGAGGCCAAGTTGGCCAAAGCTCTCGCACTTGTTGCGCTTTGTTCGCTCAGCCTGGGCAAAGTAGACGTTCTTCGGGCCACTTCCGACTTTCAAGTTATTGATTCATTTGGCTCCCCGGCATGGATTCGAACCACGAACTTGACAGGATTTTGAAGTCTCACAAGTTATTGATTCTAAAAAGTCGTCGAAGTCGTCAAAAGCACCAAAAGCATGGTTCTGGTACAAAAAGTGTACAAAAATTTTCCCACCGAAAATAAGGAACGGGGCCGTCCGTGACCTCTCGCATGGTGAACTGAAGGGCGCCATACGATCAGAGGCTGAGTTAGCGGCAACTGGCGTTGTTCGCCTTCGGCATAGCAAGGAACGTTGTCGTGGCCGGCGGGAACGTGAGATGTCCGGAACCCGAGGAGATGCCAGTCAGGCTCGGTATCGCAGCGTCATCTCCCAGCTTGAGCTCGCTCCCGTTCAATTGAACGCTCGTCGCATCCAGACTCGGGGCCATCAGAGTATAGCGCTCTGCCGCCTGGGCGAGGTCCAATGACTGAGAGGCAGCCCGGTCCGTATTGATGGCCAGCAGCGCCACGCCTCCAGGCTGTCCGCGCAAGCAGTGCGCGTAGATGTGCAAGCCCGATGCCGCCGAAAGACCCGGATCGAGGACTGTCGCCCCCATGAGTTTATGCCACAACAGGGCCGCCCAATAGTTCGGCCGCGGCATCAGCGTATTGTCATCGAGCAAGCCGTAATCGCTGGACGCAAGGGTGTTGTGCATATGCACCTGCACGCCGCGCCTGGCCAAGCGCCCGAGTTGATCGAGATAGCGAAAGCTATCCAGAAACGTCGCTGCCCAGGGATTTCCGCCGCAAGCGGCGTCGGCTGTTTCGGTGAGCCAGAGCGGTTTGCCCGGCTCGAATTTATCGCGGAGCCCGCCGTAAAAAGCCTCAATGGTGTCTGCGCGGGAAAGAAAATCCTCCGAAAGAGCCGCGCCGGCAGTAGTCTGCGATGCAGGCCCCATCGAGGCGCACCGCTTCGATGTCGCTCCGTAAGAGTGATAGGAAAAGCCATCGAAGCCGGGTCCGGTGGCCTTCAGAATGTCTTCTGTCTTCACAATACTCCCCGCGAGCCCGATGGGAGCGAGGGGAATTCCTTCCCCAACGCCGCCGGGGCCAAGGACGAGCATGTCGGGCGCGGCTTTCTTGACGAAGGGAAGGAAGACGGTCAAATCACGCGCGAACGCCCCCGCGTCGTAACCTTTCGGCGCGCCGCCCATCTCCGCATAGGTTGGTTCGTTCATATACTCGGCGGCGGCGATGCTGCCGCCAACGGACTTGGTATAGGCGAGGAGCTGGCGTGCCTGATCCGGAGTCCAGACGCCCGCGGAATTTCGCGTTCCAGGGCTTGTGGCGAATGATGTGACGAGTTTTGCATCCACGGCCTGGGCAAAATCAATCACTCCCTTCCATTGCCGGCGCGTTAGTACGCCGCCGAATCCTTTTGGAGGCGTCTTCGGCGCGGGCTGATCCGAATTCTGGAAGTAGGCCGTATTGGCCCATGTTCCGCTGACTCTGACATAGGCGGGTCCCAGGGCAGCCGCGAGTTTGCGCAAGCGCGGGTTGGTGAGATCAATCGGCGGGCGCTCCTAGTACAGATTCGGGTCCATACCCGCCGGGGCGCCTGCAGCATCCTTTGCGGAAGGTGGGACGGAAGACTGCGCCTTGAGA
>Ga0209068_10001900_pt1 | contig 10329 bp, 11 predicted proteins | sample ColStrG_CSR_2012_FD_187200 | JGI IMG/M metagenome (GOLD analysis project Ga0209068, IMG submission 187200) | Freshwater sediment microbial communities in response to fracking from Pennsylvania, USA - Cold Stream Run_MetaG_CSR_2012 (SPAdes)... | ecosystem: Environmental > Aquatic > Freshwater >...
GCGTGGCTCGGTCGTAAGATCCTGCGGCGGGACAAGCGCTCGGCCGCCGAGGCTGCCGCCACCTCGCCCGCCCCCGGGCCGGCCGCCGTGCAGCCCCGGTCCCTCGTCACCGGCATCCCCGCTCCGGACCACGTCGGGGCCACCGCCCCGGGGGTGACCCCGGACGCCGGCGACCCACCGGCGGGCTGACCATGGCCCGGCACCGGGCATTCGGTGGAGGGCGGGGTCTCGACGGCGCGGCCAGGTGCCGGGCAGGAGTGCGGCGGTCGTGGCCCGGTTCCTGAGCCCGGCCTGGGTCGACGAGTTCAACGCCGCCCTGGTCGGGGTGTCGGTACCGGGGCCGGGGCCCGACGCCGGCCTGGCCGCCGAGGGCGGTCACTTCACCATGGTCCAGGAGGTCACGGGCTCGCCCGACGGGGATGTCCGCCTGATCCTGCAGGTCGACGACGGTGCCCTCCACCTGGACCTCGAACCCCTGGGCGGTGCCGAGCCGCCCGGGGCGGGAGCACCCGGGCCCTCCCCCGCCGACGTGGTCATCGCCCTGTCCTACGAGGACGCGACGGCGATGTCGAAGGGCGAGCTGACCCCGGCCGACGCATTGGGATCGGGCCGGGTCCGGGTCCGGGGCGACCTCTCGGTGCTGGTGGCCGCCCAGCAGATGCTCCACGAGGCACGGGAGGGCGCCCAGCAGGTGGGGGCTCCCACCACCTACTGATTCCTGATCCGGCCGGCACCGAACGCCGTGGCCCCTCCCCTCGTGGCATGCCAAGGTGGAAGCGGGTCCGATCCCAGGAGGAAGACCGCATGAAGGTGCAGAGCGCATGGAGGTTCTGAGCAGCAGGACGATCATCCATCCGACCGATCTCGATCGCTCCCTCGCCTTCTACGGTGGGGCGCTCGATCTCCCGGTGGCCCGGGAGTTCGGTGCGGGCCGCGGGCGCGGCGTGGTCTTCTTCGCCGGGGGCGGGATGATCGAGGTGGTGGGAGGCGGCGGTCCGGCCTCGTCGCCGGAGGATGTGGGGCCGACCCTGTGGTTGCAGGTCCGGGCCGTCGATGCCGCCGTGGCCGAGCTCTCGGCCCGGGGAGTGCCGGTGGTCCGCCCTCCCACCCTGGAGCCGTGGGGTCTCGTCGAAGCGTGGATCGACGACCCCGACGGACTCCGCATCCATCTGGTCGAGGTGCCCGCCGACCATCCCCTCCGTCGCGACCTGCGCCGGCCACCGTCGTCGGGCGATCGGCCGTGAGCGGATCGGCGCACCGGGTGGTGGGCCTCGACCATGTCCAGCTGGCCATGCCCCCGGGCCCCGAAGCCGAAGCCCTGGCCGAGGCGTTCTTCGAGGGGCTCTTGGGTCTGCCGAGAGTGGCCAAGCCGCCGGAGCTGGCGATGCGGGGTGGTTGCTGGTTCGAGCGCGGCCCGGTCAAGGTCCACATGGGCGTGGACGAAGACTTCCGGCCGGCCCGCAAGGCCCACCCGGCCCTGGTGGTCGAGGGCCTCGACGGCCTGTGCCGGCGGCTGGAGGCATCCGGTCACCCGACCCGTCGTGCCGAGGACGTCCCCGGCCGTCCGCAGTTCTACGTCGACGATCCGTTCGGCAACCGGATCGAGCTCATCCCCGGTTAGCCGCCGGTCACCCGGCGGTCAGCCGGCGTCAGGGCGGCGTCAGGGCAGCAGGTCGGCCACGTCGGCCCGCTCGGCCTCGAGCTCCTCGGTGGTGATGCGGATCCGCTGGGTGGCGAATTCGTCATGGGCCAGCCCCTCGACCACGCTCCACCCGCCCATGGCGTTGGTCCGCACTGGAAAGCCGAACTGCAGCCCTTCGGGGACCCCGTACTCGCCGTGCGAGACCACCGCCAGCGAGGTGATGCCGTGGGCACCGGATCCGGTGTGGATGCTGGCCACCGAGTCGACGGCGGCGTTGGCCGCCGACGCCGCCGACGAGAGGCCGCGGGCGTCGATGATGGAAGCACCGCGCTTTTGCACCGTCGTGATGAACTCCCCCTGCAGCCAGCCGATGTCGTCGATGACCTCGGCGGCCGGCTTGCCGCCGATGAGGGAATGGGCGTAGTCGGGGAACTGGGTGGCGGAGTGGTTGCCCCAGATGGCCAGGTCGGTCACCTCGGCCACCGGGACCCCCGCCCGCCGGGCGAGCTGCGCCTTGGCCCGGTTCTCGTCGAGACGGGTCATGGCGAACCAGCGGTCGCTCGGCACCTCGGGCGCGTTCGACCGGGCGATCAGGCAGTTGGTGTTGCACGGGTTTCCGACCACCAACACCCGCACGTCCGAGGCGGCGCTGGCGGCGATAGCCCGGCCCTGTGGACCGAAGATGCCCCCGTTGACGGTGAGCAGGTCACCCCGCTCCATTCCCGCCTTCCGGGGAATGGAGCCGACCAACAGGGCCCAGGACGTGCCCTGGAAGGCGGTGTCGAGGTCGGTGGTGGTGACGATGTCGCTGACCAGGGGGAATGCGCAGTCGTCGATCTCCATGACCACCCCCTCCAACGCCTTCATGCCCGGCTCGATCTCGAGCAGGCGGAGCACCACAGGTTGGTCGGGACCGAGCAGTTGGCCCGACGCGATGCGGAACAGGAGGGAGTAGCCGATCTGGCCTGCGGCCCCGGTGACGGTCACATGGACGGGAGGTTTGGCTGCCATGTGGCTGAGGCTAATCGGGTCGGTTCCGGTCGGTCGAACCTGCCGCCGTCAGCCCGCCGGAAGGCGGTCGACGATGGCGGAGGCGAACTCCGAGCACTTGACCTCGGTGGCGCCGTCCATCAAACGGGCGAAGTCGTAGGTGACCACCTTGTCGGCGATGGTGGCCTCGAGGGCGGTGATGATGTCCGCGGCCGCCCCGGCCCATCCCAGATGCTCGAACATCATCACCCCGGAGAGCAGGACCGAGCCGGGGTTGACCTTGTCCTGCCCGGCGTACTTGGGGGCGGTGCCGTGAGTTGCCTCGAAGATGCCGTGGCCGGTGACGTAGTTGATGTTGCCGCCTGGGGCGATGCCGATCCCACCCACCTGGGCGGCCAGGGCATCCGACAGGTAGTCGCCGTTGAGGTTGGTGGTGGCCATGACGTCGAACTCCTCGGGGCGGGTCAGGACCTGCTGGAGGGTGATGTCGGCGATGCTGTCCTTCACCAGCAGTTTGCCGTCCGGCTTGCCGTCGCAATCATCCCAGCCGACGGCCACAGCCGCGAACTCCTCCCGCACCAGCTCGTAGCCCCAGTTGCGGAAGGCGCCTTCGGTGAACTTCTGGATGTTCCCCTTGTGGACCAGGTTGACGCTGGAGCGTCCGTGGGAGAGGGCATAGTTGATCGCCGCCCGTATGAGCCGCTTGGATCCGAGCTCGGAGATCGGCTTGATGCCGATGCCCGAGCCGTCCCGGACCTCCCAGCCCATCTCCTCCCGGAGGAAGGCGGTCAGCTTGTCCGCTTCGGGGGTGTAGGCCTCGGCCTCCAGGCCGGCGTAGATGTCCTCGGTGTTCTCCCGGAAGATCACCATGTCGACCCGTTCGGGATGGAGCACCGGGGAGGGCACGCCGGTGAACCACCGCACCGGACGGAGGCAGACATAGAGGTCGAGGATCTGGCGGAGCGCCACGTTGAGGGAGCGGATCCCACCGCCCACCGGTGTGGTCAGCGGGCCCTTGATGCCGATGAGGTGGGACCGGAAGGTCTCGACAGTCTCCTCGGGCAGCCAGTCCCCGGTCTCGTCGAATGCCTTCTGGCCGGCGAGCACCTCCTTCCACGCCACCGTCTTCCCGTGCCGGGCGGCGGCGGCATCGAGGACCAGCTTGGCCGCCGGCCAGATGTCGACGCCCGTGCCGTCTCCCTCGATGAATGGGATGATCGGTTGGTCAGTTACGTTGAGGGCCCCGTCGGGTCCCTGGGTGATCAGATCGGCCATGGGCGGCAGCCTACCGGCACCCCTCCCGGCCACCGCCAGACCGCCAGTCGCCGCGCCGAGGGCGTCGACCGCCCCCGGTGACTCTCAGGGTGTGCCGAGTCAGGTGTGCCGAGTCAGGTGTGCCGAGTCAGGGTGTACCGAGGCCGAGCGCGGCATAGATCTCGCGCGTCGCGCTCGACCGGTTGAGCGTGTAGAAGTGGAGCCCGGGCACGCCGGCGTTGAGGAGCTGCTCGCAGAGCTCGGTGGCACAGGCCACACCCTCGTGGCGAACGGCCTCGGCCCCGCCGCGCCGGTCGGCCGCCTCCAGGCGCTCGACCATCCAGCCGGGGACCGCCGCGCCCATGCGCGCCATCCCGGGCACCGAGCTCAGCCGCTCGACCGGCATGATCCCGGGCAGCACCGGCTTTTCGACTCCGCGTTCGGCCAGGCCAGCCACCAGCTCGTTGTATTCGCGGGCCTCGAAGAAAAACTGGGTCACTGCGAAGTCGGCGAGGCCCAGCTTGGCGGCCAGATAGTCGCGGTCGGTGGCCAGGTCGGCCGACAGCGGGTGGCCGGCCGGCTGGGCGGCCACCCCGATGGAGAACCCCCCGACGGCATGGGCCAGCTCCACGAGCTCGGCCGCGTGCACCAGCTCACCGGGCCCATCGCCGGGGTCGGTGGGTGGGTCGCCGCCCAGGGCCATCAGGTTCTCGACCCCGGCCTTGCGGTAGGCCACCAGGATGTCGGCCAGCTCCAATCGGGTGTGGGCCACGCAGATGAGGTGGGCCATCGGCACCAGGGTCGTCGTCCGCAGCATGCCCGTCACCAGGTCGAAGGTGCGTTGGCGCGATTCGGCCCCTCCCCGGTAGGTGACCGACACGAACGAGGGGCCGAGCGGTTCCAGATCGCGGAGCGTCTTCACCAGGGTGGCCTGTTCCGCGTCGGTCTTGGGCGGGAAGAATTCGAACGAGTAAGTCCGCCCCTTGGCCAGCAGATCGGCAATCCGGGTCATAACCGGGCAATGCTACTGCCGGGTGGCCGTTTGCGACCCTGGTCAGTGGTTGGCTGTGGCGCCGGGTCCCGGCCCGACCCGGGTGGAGAGCCGGGCCAGCGCCGTGTTCAACTCGGCGGTCCGGGCGCGACGGGCCTCGTCCGCCTGGGCCAGCTGTGCTCCCGAGGGAGCCGACGTGCCGTGCCGGAGCAGCCGGTCCGCCTCGACGGCGAAGGCCAGGCCCCGGAGGGCACCGGCCACCGACGTGGCCATGCCCCCGGCCTGAGGGTCGGGTGCGTTCGGCACGGTGCGCTCCAGGGCCACTGCGGCCCGCTCCACCTGGATCGACACCGCCCCGAGCACCTCGGGATCATCGGAGGTGGCGTTGCCCGACAGCAGGGACTCCCGGGCCAGTCGGGCGTCGCTCAGGGCCGGGGTCACAGTCCGGCGCCAGTCGGACTCCACCCCGCGCTTGCGCCGCGACCGGAGCAGCAGCGCCACCAGGGCGATGGCCAACACCAGGGCGATGATGACGCCGATCAGGCCCCAGGGGGTGGTGGACGCGGTGGTCTGCCCGGCGACCGTGGTGGTGGTCGTCGGGGTGGTGGTGGCTGTCGTCGGCACCGGGCGGGTTGTCGTGGCCGCCCGGGTCGTGGTGGTCGACGGGACCGTCGTGGTCGTGGTCGGAGGAGGGGCGGTGGTCGAGGTGGTGGTGGACGAGGTGTCGGTGGGCGCGGTGGCGGCCACCACCGCCCCCGACCCGTGGGCTCCTCTCGTCGCTGCTCGGGCCGCGGGGACCGAGGCGAGCGCCAGTGCCGCCAACACGACGGCCACGGCCCCCACGCGGGCGGATGCGCCGGCGGACGGCCGCCGGACGGCCCATCTGCGAAACATCAGTCGTCGCTCCGTCCGAAGTCGTCCTCCAACCGCACGATGTCGTCCTCCCCGAAGTACTCACCGTGCTGGACCTCGACGAGGACGACTTCGGTGTCGGTTGCGTTCTCGATGCGGTGGTTGCTCCCGACCGGGATGTCCACCGAGCCGCCGGCCGGGAGCTCGGTCTGCACCCCGTCCAGGGTGACAAGGGCGGTGCCCCGAACCATGAACCAGTGCTCCGAGCGGCGGGCGTGGCGCTGGTAGCTCAGCCGCTTGCCCGGGAGCACCACGATCCGCTTGACCTTGTGGGTGCCGTCATCGTCCAGGACGGTGTAGCTCCCCCACGGCCGCTGGTCGGTCTCGAGCTCCGCCTTTCCGCTCACGACGCACGCTCCGCGGCGTGCACCGCGTTGCGCAGCAGCATGGCCCGGGTCATCGGCCCCACCCCGCCTATCCGGGGGGTGACCCAGCCGGCCACCTCGGCCACCGAGGCATCCAGATCGGAGAGCAATTTCTTCCCTTCCCACGACGTTCCGGCGCCGACCACGGCGGCACCCGGCTTGATCATGCCAGACGTGACCAGGCCGGCCCGGCCGGCGGCGGCTACCACGACGTCCCCCTGTCGGACCAGCGGGGCCATGTCGTCGACTCCGGTGTGGACGACGGTCACGGCCGCATTGCATCCTGGCCGCTTCATGGCCAGCAGCAGGGCCAGCGGGCGGCCGATGGTCAGGCCCCGCCCGATGACCACCACGTGTCGGCCCTCGACGGGGACGTCGTTGGCCGCCAGCAGCTCCACGATGCCGGCGGGGGTACACGGCAGCGGGCCGTCAGCCCCCATTACCAGCCGGCCCAGGTTCACCGGGTGGAGGCCGTCCACGTCCTTTCGGGGATCGACCGCCAGCAGCACCCGTTCCTCGTCGATGCCGGCCGGCAGGGGGAGCTGGACCAGGTAGGCGTGGACCTGGGGGTCGGCGTTGAACCTGGCCACGACCGCCTCGAGGTCGGCCTGGGTGACATCGGCGGGCAGGTGCTCATGGGCCGAGTGGATGCCCGCCTCGGCACAGTCGGCATGCTTCATGGCCACGTACCGGGCGCTCGGGCCGTCGTCCCCGACCAGGATGGTGCCGAGCCCCACCACCACCCCGGCGGCACGGAGCCGGGCCACCCGATCGGTGACCTCGGCTCTGATCCGGGCCGCCAGCAGCTCCCCGTCGAGCACCCTCGCCGTCACTGCCGCCCTCCGGCGACCTGGTTGGCTCCGGTCGGCAGCGGTAGTGGGCGCGGTGGCATCCTCCGGCGGCTCAGTGCCGGAAATGGCGTTCGCCACCGGCCATGACCATCGCCATCCCCGACTCGTCGGCGGCGGCGACCAGTTCGCCGTCCCGGATCGACCCACCGGGCTGGACCACGGCGGCCACGCCCGCGTCGGCCAGGACCAGGAGGCCGTCGGGGAACGGGAAGAAGGCGTCGCTGGCGGCGGCGCCGCCGCCGGCCCGCGTGCCGGCCTTGGCCACGGCGATCTCCGCCGCCACCACCCGCGACTGCTGCCCGGCCCCGACCCCGACGGCCTGTCCGCCGGTGACCACGGCGATGGCATTGGAGGTGGTGCGGGCGCAGACCTTCCAGGCCAGGACCAGATCGCGCCACTGGCTCTCGGTCGGCTGCACCCGGGTCGCCACCTGCCAGGTGGCGGGGTCGGCCAGGAACTGGTCGGCGTCCTGGACCAGCACGCTGGCCCCGAGGCCCCGGAACTGACGCACCAGGGGCTCCGGGGGGGGCGCGGCGAGGAGGCGGGTCGCCTTGCGCCTCGAGGCCAGCCCGGCCAGGGCGGCCTCGTCGTAGGAGGGAGCGATGATCACGTCTGCCTGGGGCCCGGCGGCCACGGCCCGCGCCACCTCCGCGGTCACAGGCCCCCCGAGGGCCACGATGCCGCCGAAGGCCGACTGGGGATCACACTCGAGGGCCCGCTGGTAGGCCACCCCCAGATCCTCGTCGAGGGCTGCTCCGCACGGGTTGGCGTGCTTGATGATGGCCACCGCCACCTCGTCGCCGCCGGCCGCCGGCAGCTCGTGGACCAGGCGCCAGGCCGCATCGGCGTCGAAGATGTTGAGGTAGGAGAGCTCGTTGCCCCCGTGTTGGACAACGTCGTCCCACCACGAGTGCTGGCCGACGATGCGGTATCGGGCCCCGTGCTGGTGGGGGTTCTCCCCGTAGCGCAACGAACCGGCCCGCTCCAGCGTGAGGTGGATGGAGGGCGGGAGCAGCGCCAGCGTGTCGAACTCGAGCGCCGCCGGGGACGGGTCGGTCACCGCCACCTGGGGCTCGCGCTCGTCGAGCCACTCCACGATGGCCGCGTCATAGCCGGCGGTGTGGGCAAACGCCTCACGGGCCAGGCGCTGCTTCGTCTCCGGCGACAGGGCGCCGCGCTCCCGCAATTCGCCGAGGACGGGCCCGTACTCCAACGGGTCGACCACCACGCCCACGTGATCGTGGTTCTTCGCCGCGGCACGCACCATGGTGGGCCCGCCGACATCGATCAACTCGACCGAGGGGTCGGACGAGAACGGGTAGAGGTTGCACACGACCAGGTCGATGAGCCCGATTCCCAGCTTGTCGAGGGCGTTCAGATGCTCCGGCTGGGACCGGTCGGCGAGGATGCCGCCGTGGATGCTCGGATGCAGCGTCTTGACCCGGCCGCCCAGCATCTCGGGGGCACCGGTGAGGTCGGCCACCTCGAGGTGGTCGATGCCCGCCTCGGCCAACACCCTCGATGTCCCGCCGCTCGACACCAACTCCCAGCCCAGATCCGAAAGGCCCCGGGCCAGGTCGACCAGCCCGGTCTTGTCGTACACAGACAGCAGTGCCCTCACGGCGCGACCTCCGAGGGAGATCCTGTCCCATCCCCCACCTTTACCGCCAGCTCGTCGATGAAGCGGCGGATGGTCTCCGGGTAGAGCCGCCGTTCCACGGCCTTGATCCGCTCGTGCAATGTCTCCTCGGTGTCATCGGGCAACACCGGCACCCCCGCCCGGGCCAATATCGGGCCGGCGTCCATCTCCAGGGTGGCGATGTGGACGGTGGTCCCCGTCTCGGACACTCCGGCCGACAGCGCGTCGGCCACCGCGTGCCACCCCGGGAAGGCCGGCAGCAGGGCGGGATGGGTGTTCAGGATGCGGCCGGGGTAGGCGGTGTGGATCGGTTGGCCGAGCACCGTGCCGAACCCGGCCATAACCACGACATCGACACCCGCGGCGACCAGCACCTCGGTGATCCTGGCGGTGTACCGGTGGCGGTCGAATCCCGCCGCGAACCCCCCGAAGCCGGACCGGTCGACCAGTTCGGCCGGAACGGCCCGGGCCGAGGCGAGCTCGAGGGCGCGACAGGGGCGGTCGGCGACCACCAGGCGGATCGGGAGGCCGGCATCGGCGATGGCCTCGAAGATGGTGCCGGAACCGGAGACCAGAACCCCGATGTGCAGGACCGCCGGAGTGTCTCGAGTTGCGCCGGAGCCCACGCATGCGCACGCTACCAGCGCCGCCGACCGTCCGATCCCGTCCGCGGTCGTCACCGGCTCGCGTCCCGGTCGACGGGACCAGGGCGACGTGGCCCACCGGCCTGCCTCCGGATATGGGCCTACGTCGCTCGGTCCCCCCTGCCCGGGGATGCCCCTCGTGAGTCATCTATCGGCACCGATGGGGCAATTCCGAAGCAGAATTTCGCCCGGGGAGGCCGGGGCATGCCTGGATGCGTGCCCACGGGCACCGGTCCCGCCCACGGCCGCCGCCCTGGGCCCTACTCCTCGAGCGCGTGGATCAACGCCTCGTCGAAGCGGGCCACAGGCCGTCGAGATCGAAGACGACAGCGGTGATCGGGGGCCCGCCACCGGTCCGGTCGCAGCCGGACCCCGGGCTCAGTCGAGCTTCCGGACCACGTCGACCATGGCCTCCCCGGCCTCGGTCGGGTTGAGGGCGACGGTGACCCCCGCATCGGACAGGGCCGCCATCTTGGCCTGGGCCGTACCCTTGGACCCCGAGATGATGGCTCCGGCGTGGCCCATCTTCCGTCCGGGCGGAGCGGTCACCCCGGCCACATAGGACACGACCGGCTTGGCCACCGACGAGGCGATGAACCCGGCGGCCTCCTCTTCGGCGGATCCGCCGATCTCGCCGATCATCATGATGGCCCGGGTGTCCGGGTCGGCTTCGAATGCGGCCAGGCAGTCGATGAAGCTCGTCCCCGGGACCGGGTCGCCGCCGATGCCCACGCAGGTGGTCTGTCCCACCCCCTGCTGGGAGAGCTCGTGGAGGGCCTGGTAGGTGAGGGTGCCCGAACGGCTGACGATGCCGACCGGGCCACCCGCCATGGCGATGTCGCCCGAGGTGATGCCGATGTTGCACTTCCCGGGGGAGATGATCCCCGGACAGTTGGGACCGAGCAGGCGGGTCCCGGGGAACTCGCGTACCAGGCGGTTGTAGGCCAGGGCCTCGTCCCGGGCCGGAATGCCCTCGGTGATGCAGACGACGAAGGGGACCCCGGCGGCGGCGGCCTCGACGATGGCGTCGGCCGCGAATTT
>Ga0209068_10001901_pt1 | contig 10323 bp, 11 predicted proteins | sample ColStrG_CSR_2012_FD_187200 | JGI IMG/M metagenome (GOLD analysis project Ga0209068, IMG submission 187200) | Freshwater sediment microbial communities in response to fracking from Pennsylvania, USA - Cold Stream Run_MetaG_CSR_2012 (SPAdes)... | ecosystem: Environmental > Aquatic > Freshwater >...
GCACATCCACGTCGACGTGGTGGTGCCCACCCGGCTGGATAACCGCGACACCGAGCTGCTGCGCGAGCTGAAGGACCACCGCAGCCGGGATGTGGCCGAAGTCCGCTCGACGCATGGCGGCAGCGGCGGACTGTTCAGCCGGCTGCGCGAGACCTTCACCGGGCGCTAACGCGGTTTCGCGTAGATGGTGGCTGCAATCTCCCAGCTGTTCTATGTCGACGCACTGCCCGATACCGGCGAACTGGCCGTCGTTGACGGCGACGAAGGCTTTCACGCCGCCACCGTGCGCCGGATCCGGTCTGGCGAGGAATTGGTGCTCGGCGACGGCGCCGGAGGCCTCGCGAGCTGCGTGGTCGAGCAGGCCGGCCGCGAAGGGCTGCAAGCCCGGGTGCTCGAACGATGGAGCGTCGCTCCCGGGCGGCCGCCGGTCACCGTGGTGCAGGCGCTACCCAAGTCCGAGCGCTCGGAGTTGGCCATCGAACTGGCTACCGAGGCCGGCGCCGACGCGTTCCTGGCCTGGCAGGCGGCTCGCTGTGTGGCCACCTGGCAAGGCGCCCGCCTCGACAAGGGCTTGCGCCGGTGGCGCGCCGTCGCGCGGTCGGCGGCCCGCCAATCCCGCCGCGCGCACATCCCGCGCGTCGACGGTGTGCTGTCCACTACCGCGCTGACCCAGCGCATCCGCGACGAGGTCGCCGGCGGCGCCGCGGTGCTGGCCCTGCACGAGGAAGCGACCGATCGGCTTGCGGATGTATTGGTGGATAGTGGCGCAGGCCTGCCGAACTCGCTGCTGCTCGTCGTCGGTCCGGAAGGCGGTATCGCGCCCGACGAGATCGCCGCGCTGACCGGTGCGGGTGCCGTGCCGGTCCGGTTAGGCCCGCAGGTGCTGCGGACGTCGACCGCGGCCGCGGTGGCGTTGGGCGCGCTCGGGGTGCTCACCTCCCGATGGGACGTCCTATAGCCGGTAGCCCCCGCAAGCGAACCATTGGGTGGTGGTCCTGACCAGCGGTAGACTCGCAGCCAGAACTGCCCCGACGCTCTCTGGCCCGACGACCCCCGAAAAACATGGAAAGCAGGCATCGACAGCCACGTGACGCCACGCGAGACCAGCGCTGCTGACACTGTTGCTCTGCAGGCGAGCGCTCAGGCTCGTAGCAGCATCGATGTTCCGCCCGACCTCGTGGTGGGCTTGCTCGGTTCGGCCGATGAGAATCTGCGCTCCCTCGAACGCATACTCAACGCCGACCTGCATGTGCGGGGCAACGCCGTCACACTCTCGGGTGAGCCGGCCGACGTCGCGCTCGCTGAACGGGCGATCTCCGAGCTGATCGCCATCGTGGCCGGCGGCCAGCCGTTGACACCAGAGGTGGTGCGCCACAGCGTCGCGATGCTGGTCGGCACCGACGATGAGTCACCGGCCGAAGTGCTCTCGTTGGACATCTTGGCGCGCCGCGGTAAGACGATTCGGCCCAAGACGCTCAACCAGAAGCGCTACGTCGACGCGATCGACGCCAACACCATCGTCTTCGGGGTCGGCCCGGCCGGCACCGGGAAGACGTATCTGGCCATGGCCAAGGCGGTGCACGCGCTGCAGACAAAGCAGGTGAGCCGCATCATCTTGACCCGGCCGGCGGTGGAAGCCGGTGAGCGCCTTGGCTTTCTGCCGGGCACGCTGAGCGAGAAGATCGACCCGTACCTGCGGCCGCTGTACGACGCGCTGTACGACATGATGGACCCCGAGTTGGTCCCGAAGCTGATGTCCGCCGGGGTCATTGAGGTGGCGCCGCTCGGCTATATGCGGGGCCGGACGCTTAATAATGCGTTCATCGTCCTCGACGAGGCGCAGAACACCACTGCCGAGCAGATGAAGATGTTTCTCACCCGATTCGGTTTCGGATCGAAGGTCGTCGTGACCGGGGACGTCACCCAGGTCGACCTGCCGGGCGGCGCCCGCTCCGGCCTACGCTCGGCGATCGACATTCTGGACAACGTCGACGACATTCACGTCGCGCACCTGACGAGTGCGGATGTGGTGCGCCATAGGCTGGTCTCGGAGATAGTCGATGCCTACGCCAGGTACGAAGCGCCCGACTCCGGGATGAATCGGGCTGCGCGGCGGGCATCGGGAACCCGCAGCCGGCGATGAGCATCGAGGTATCCAACGAGTCGGGCATCGACGTCGCCGAATCGGAATTGGTCAGCGTCGCGCGGTTTGTCATCGCCAAGATGGACGTCAATCCGAGCGCCGAGCTGTCGATGGTGCTGTTGGACACCGCGGCGATGGCCGACCTGCACATGCGCTGGATGGACCTGCCCGGTCCGACCGACGTGATGAGCTTTCCGATGGACGAGCTGGAGCCGGGCGGCCGTCCCGATGCCCCGGAGCCGGGGCCGGCGATGCTGGGCGACATCGTGTTGTGCCCAGAGTTCGCCGCCGACCAGGCGGCCGCCGCGGGCCACAGCCTCGGGCAAGAGTTGGCGCTGCTGACCATCCACGGTGTGCTTCATCTGCTCGGCTACGACCACGGTGAGCCGGACGAGGAGAAGGAGATGTTCGCCCTCCAGGGCCGGTTGCTCGAAGAGTGGGTCGCCGAACAAGTCGAGGCCTACCGGCTCGACCTGCAGGACGAGAAAGACCGGCGGTTGCTCGACAAGTCAAGGCATTTCGACCTTTGACCGGCCTGGGTCAGCTGCTGGGCGCGATCGCGTTGATTGCCCTGGGTGGGCTGTTCGCGGCGATCGACGCCGCCGTCAGCACGGTCTCGGTAGCGCGGGTCCAGGAACTGGTGCGCGAAGAGCGGCCTGGCGCGGGAGCACTGTTCAAAGTGATGTCCGAACGGCCGCGCTACATCAACTTGGTGGTGTTGCTCCGCACCACCTGTGAAATCACCGCCACCGTGCTCTTGGTGGTATTCCTCTACGACAACTTCGGCCTGGACTGGGCGTTGTTCGGTGCCGCGGTAGCCATGGTCCTGATCAGCTTCGTCGTCATCGGCGTGGGCCCACGCACCCTGGGCCGCCAGCACGCGTACACCATCGCGTTGGCGACGGCTCTTCCGCTGCAGGTGGTCTCGGTGCTGTTGAAGCCGATTCCCCGATTGCTGGTGTTGCTGGGTAACGCGATTACACCGGGCCGAGGTATGCGAAACGGGCCGTTCGCATCCGAGATCGAGCTGCGCGAAGTCGTCGACTTGGCCCAACAACGCGGCGTGGTCGCCGCCGACGAGCGCCGGATGATCGAGTCGGTCTTCGAGCTTGGCGACACCCCGGCCCGCGAAGTGATGGTGCCGCGCACCGAGATGATCTGGATCGAGAGCGACAAGACGGCCGCTCAAGCGACGACGCTGGCGGTCCGCAGTGGGCATTCCCGCATTCCGGTTATCGGCGAGAACGTCGACGACATCGTCGGGGTGGTGTACCTGAAAGACCTTGTCCAGCAGACGTTCCTGTCGGCTGACGGCGGCATCAACACCAAGGTTTCGGAAGTGATGCGTCCGGCGGTATTCGTTCCGGACTCCAAGCCGCTCGATGCGTTGCTGCGCGAGATGCAGCGCGACCGCAACCACATGGCTTTATTGGTCGACGAATACGGCGCGATAGCCGGCCTGGCCAGTATCGAAGACGTGCTGGAGGAAATTGTCGGCGAGATCGCCGACGAGTACGACCAAGCCGAGACGGCGCCGATAGAAGACCTGGGCGACAAACGTTTCCGGGTATCGGCGCGGCTGCCGATCGAAGACGTCGGCGAACTGTACGGCCTGGAATTCGATGACGATCTCGACGTCGACACCGTCGGCGGGTTGTTGGCGCTGGAACTGGGCCGGGTTCCACTGCCCGGCGCCGAAGTCGTTTCGCACGGTCTGCGGCTACACGCTGAAGGCGGCAGGGATCATCGGGGGCGGGTGCGGATCGGCACCGTTCTGCTCAGCCCGGCCGAAACCAACGTAGAGGCTGGCCCGCTGTGACGCCCAAGACGCCGAGTGTGAGCGAATTCCATTCGGGCTTTGTGTGTTTCGTCGGCCGGCCGAACACCGGAAAGTCGACGCTGACCAACGCCCTAGTGGGCACCAAGGTGGCGATCACCTCGAAGCGGCCGCAGACCACTCGGCACACCATTCGGGGCATCATCCACCGCAAAGACTTTCAGATGATTCTGGTCGATACCCCGGGTCTGCACCGGCCGCGCACCCTGCTGGGCAAGCGGCTCAACGACCTGGTCCGTGACACCTACACCGAAGTCGACGTGATCGGGCTGTGCATTCCCGCCGACGAGGCGATCGGTCCGGGAGACCGCTGGATCGTCGAGCAGATTCGTTCGGTTGCTCCCAAGACGACGCTCGTCGTCATCGTGACCAAGATCGACAAAGTGCCCAGGGACCGGGTGGCCGCGCAGCTGGTAGCGGTCAACGAACTCGTCACCGGCTCCGCCGAGATCGTCCCGGTCTCGGCGGTAAGCGGTACACAGGTCGACGTGCTGATCGACGTGCTGGCCGCGGCACTGCCCGTCGGCCCGGCTTACTACCCCGACGGTGAGCTCACGGACGAACCCGAGGAGATTCTGATGGCGGAGCTCATTCGCGAGGCCGCCCTCGAGGGCGTGCGCGACGAACTCCCGCATTCGCTGGCGGTGGTGATCGACGAGATCAACCCACGGGAGGGGCGCGACGACCTGATCGACGTATTCGCGGTGCTCTACGTCGAGCGATCCAGCCAGAAGGGCATCATCATCGGCAAGGGTGGTGCCCGCTTGCGCGAAGTGGGTACCGCGGCCCGCGGCCAGATCGAGAAGCTGCTCGGCACGAAGGTTTACCTCGACCTGCGCGTGAAGATCGCAAAGAACTGGCAAAGCGACCCCAAACAGCTCGGGCGATTGGGCTTTTAAACCACGCTCTAGGCAGTCCAACTGCGGATCGGCGGAATGTCTTTCCCGGTGTTCCACCACACCTCCGGCTGCACGGTCGACCACCCACAAACCGCCTCCAGCTCGGCGGCCAGCGAGATCAGCATGCCTTCGCTATTCGCCGGTCCCATCAGCTGCACGCCGATCGGCAAGCCCGCGGAGGTGAACCCCGCCGGCACGTTGATCGAGGGCCAGCCCAGCAGGTTCCACGGCCACGTCACCGGGCATGCGCGGATCGTCGCGCGGTCGGTGCCGAAGCTGCCTAACCGGTCAAAGGAGCGGGCCGACGGCGCTGGTTGCGCGGTGCTGGGCGCCAGCACCACGTCAACGATGTCGAAGATCGAGCCCACCCGATGCTGGGCGGCGGCTTCGCGGTGGCGCGCGTTGCGCAGAATCGCCTGTCCCAGCAGTTGACCGAGACGAAGATTGGCCAACGTACGGCGGTCGAAGGTGACCTCGTCGCCCAGCCGCTCGTCCCAGTCTCGCAGGCCCGCAGTGGATCTGGCGAGAAAGTCCCACGACATCCGCAGGCCGTAGTCCGGGTTGCCCGGCACCACCTTGTGTCCGAGTGATTCGAGTTGCTTACCCATCCGTTGCGTCGCAGCGAGAATCTCGGGATGCAGCTTGGCCCGAAACCCTGTGTAAGGGAAGCGGGTTGACAACGCGATGTTCAGCAGACCCGGTGCGTTGCCGACGTGGTCGGACGCTTTCAGCGGCGGCGGCTTGTGCAGGTCGCCCTCGACGTTTCCGGATGCGGCGTCGAGCACCAATGCCGCATCGGCCACCGTGCGGGCCAGCACGCCGTTGACCGCGATGCCGTTACACGACTCCGGCAGCGGCCAGGTGGAGATGCGGCCGCGTTGCGGCTTGATGCCGACCAGGTGTGTCCACGCCGCGGGAATGCGGATGCTGCCGGCGCCGTCGGAACCGATGGCGGCGGTGACCAGGCCCGCGGCCACCGCGGCCGCGCTGCCGCCCGACGATCCGCCCGGAGTGTGGCGGCGTGACCAGGGGTTGCGGGTGTGTCCGAAGCCGGGGCCGCTGGTGAATGGCCATTGACCCAGTTCGCAGGTATTGGTCTTGCCGACGATCACCGCGCCGGCCGCTTTGAGACGCCGAACCACCTCGGCGTCCTGGGCGGCGGGCCGGACCTGCCCCTCGGTACCGAAAGCGGTCGGGTGTCCGGCAACGTCGACGTCGTCTTTGACCGCGATTGGTATACCCAGCAGCGGGGCAGTGTCGCCGGCGGCTCGCCGTCGATCGGCGTCGGCCGCGTCGGTCAGCGCGGACTCGTTGAACACCACCCGGAAAGCGTTCAGCGTGGACTGGCTGGCACCGATCGCCTGCAGCGAACGGCGCACCAACTCCTCGGACGTAACTGAGCGGTTGGCCAACTGATAGAGCAGGTCGGTCAGCGTAGGTAGGCGCTGGCTGCCTGCCCTGGACGAGGGCCCGGAAGCGGACCGAGAAGCGCCAACCACGGGTTCTGAGACTATCGGCGCGGATCCCCGCGATGTCGCGGTGGGGTGCAAAACTACTGTAATGCGGCTATATCGAGACCGGGCGGTAGTGCTGCGCCAACATAAGCTCGGCGAAGCCGACCGGATCGTCACATTGTTGACCCGCGAGCACGGGTTGGTTCGCGCGGTGGCCAAAGGCGTGCGCCGCACCCGCAGCAAGTTCGGCGCGCGGCTGGAGCCGTTCGCGCACATCGATGTGCAACTGCACCCCGGCCGCAACCTCGACATCGTCACCCAGGTCGTCTCGGTTGACGCGTTCGCCACCGACATCGTCAGCGACTACGGCCGGTACACCTGCGGGTGCGCGATGCTGGAAACCGCCGAACGCCTCGCCGGTGAGGAGCGGGCGCCCGCTCCGGCTCTACACCGGCTCACGGTGGGCGCGTTACGGGCGGTGGCTGACGGGAGCCGGCCCCGCGATCTGCTGTTGGACGCCTATCTGCTGCGTGCCATGGGCATCGCGGGATGGGCGCCGGCGCTGACCGAGTGCGCGCGCTGTGCCGAACCCGGCCCGCATCGGGCATTTCACATCGCCGCCGGGGGCAGCGTCTGCCCGCATTGCCGCCCGGCTGGTTCGACCACACCGCCGCTGGGTGTGCTGGATCTGATGTCCGCGCTGCACGACGGCGATTGGGCAGCCGCCCAGGCGGCGCCGCAATCCCACCGCAACCACGTCAGCGGGTTGGTGGCCGCACATCTGCAATGGCATCTGGAACGGCAGCTCAAAACGTTGCCGCTGGTGGAGCGGAATTATCAGGCTCTCGCAACCATCAGTAATGATGTGGCCTGTGGCTAGGAACGAGCGCAAGCTGAAGTCCGCAGACTTCCCGCAGCTACCCCCGGCACCCGAGAATTACCCCACCTTTCCCGACAAGTCGACCTGGCCCGTTGTCTTCCCTGAGCTGCCGCCGTCGCCGGACGGGAGTCCGTGCCGGCCACCGCAGCACGTGTCAAAGGCGGCTGCGCCCAGGATTCCGGCCGAGCGGTTGCCCAATCATGTCGCCATCGTGATGGATGGCAACGGTCGCTGGGCCACCCAGCGTGGACTGGCCCGGGTCGAAGGTCACAAGATGGGCGAGGCGGTGGTCATTGATATCGTTTGCGGTGCAATCGAAATCGGTATCAAGTGGCTCAGTCTGTACGCCTTCTCGACCGAAAACTGGAAGCGTTCCCCCGATGAAGTCCGCTTCCTGATGGGGTTCAACCGCGACGTGGTGCGCCGGCGCCGCGAGAACCTCAAGTCGATGGGGGTCCGCATCCGGTGGGTGGGGTCACGGCCCCGCCTGTGGCGCAGTGTCATCAATGAATTGGCGATCGCCGAGGCCATGACGAAGGACAACGACGTCATCACCATCAACTACTGCGTGAACTACGGTGGGCGCACCGAAATTGCAGAAGCCACAAAGGATATCGCTCGTCTGGTCGAGGCGGGACGGCTGAACCCGGACCGGATCACCGAGTCGACGATCGCCCATCACCTGCAGCGGCCCGACATCCCCGATGTGGATCTGCTGTTGCGAACCTCGGGGGAGCAGCGGTCCAGCAACTTCATGTTGTGGCAGGCGGCCTACGCCGAATACATCTTCCAGGACACGTTGTGGCCCGACTACGACCGCCGCGAACTGTGGGCGGCCTGCGAGGAATACGCGGCCCGCAGTCGACGATTCGGGAGCGCCTGATGCCGTCCTTGGAAGACCGGCTGGCCTCGGTGCTCAGCGACGTCCTTCGGGTCGAGCAGGAACCTGACGGCGGGCTGACGGTGCACCATGGGGGCACCTTCGCGTCGTTGCAGGTGGTGACCATCGTCGAAGATCTTGACCTGGTATCGCTCACCCAGATCGTGGCGTGGGATCTGCCGTTGACCAAAAAGATCAGTGACCAGGTGGCCGCGCATGCGCGGGACGCCAATTTCGGGGCCGTGTCGTTGGTGGAGAAGGTCGCTGACAAGGCCGCCCAGGGTAATTCCGGCAAGAACGCAGCTAAAACTGCAGACGTGATGCTGCGCTACAACTTTCCCGGCGCCGGCTTGACCGACGACGCGCTGCGCACGCTGATCTTGCTGGTGCTCGACAGCGGTGCGCGGATGCGCGACACCCTGACCTCCTGAGCCGTCGTGAGCCGAATCGGAATCCAGCGCGGTTAGGGTCTGCAATCAGAGCAGGTGCCGAAGATCTCGATGGTGTGGCTGACGTCGGAGAAGCCGTGCTCGGCGGCAACTTCTTCCGCCCATTCCTCGATCGCATGGCCGCCCACCTCGACAGCGGAACCACAGCTACGGCACACCAAATGGTGGTGGTGGTGCTCAGAGCACCTGCGGTAGACCGACTCGCCGGTGTCGGTGCGCAGCGTATCGACCATGCCCGCCGCTGCCATTGACTGCAGCGTCCGGTACACGGTGGTAAGCCCGATATTGTCCCCGCGGCGGCGCAGCTCATCGTGCAACTCTTGGGCCGAGCGGAATTCGTCGAGTGTCTCCAGCAGTGTCGCAATCGCCGCCCGCTGCCGAGTGGAACGGACACTGGTTCCCGCTTCAGCCATTGGCGCCGCTCTCCCCCGCAAGCGGGAGGTGCCCCCACCTCATCGCTTCGTCCCCCGCAAGCGGGTGGGGGTACCTCCCACTTGTGGGGGCGTGCCCCCACTGCATCGTCGCTGGCGCGTCATGGCATGTCCTCGGCCGCGTGCGCGACGGCGTCGACGACGATGTGCGCAAGGTGGTGATCGGCCAGCCGGTACAACACTTCGCGACCGGATCGCTCCCCGGCGACCACCCCGGCCGCCTTCAGGATTTTCAGATGCTGGCTGACGAGCGGTTGTGGCACGCCGAGCGCATCGACGAGTTCATGAACGCAGCGCTGGGATTCGCGCAGTTGCAGCACGATGGCGATCCGCACGGGCGCGGCTAGCGCGCGCAGCAGTTCGCCGGCGGCATCGAGAATCTCGCGCGGCGGCGGTAGGGGGTATTCGAGTGACCCGTGCTCGTGGCCGACCAATTCGGGGCCAAGGTCCGGGGCCACCGGCAACGGCGCGCCGTCGGCGGTCGGCATCGAGGAAGACATCACCATCGGAAGAGTCATCACCTCGAGAAGCGCAGGTATCGAGCGGGCCCGCTACCTCGCACAGCAGCACCCTGCCCTCCACTGTCACATGCATGATGACGCATGTCAAAGATCGCAGCGCCGATGACTACCATGACGGATGTTTTGTGCGGCGGACCGTCGCCGTATGCTCCGACCCGGAAAGGGAGTGCGCCACCCCGTGGCTTCCGTCATCGATACCGTAGTCAACCTGGCCAAACGGCGCGGTTTCGTGTTCCCTTCCGGCGAGATCTACGGCGGCACGAAATCGGCGTGGGACTACGGCCCGCTGGGAGTCGAACTCAAGGAGAACATCAAACGGCAGTGGTGGCGTTCGGTGGTCACCGGCCGTGACGACGTAGTGGGGCTCGATTCGTCGATCATCCTGCCGCGGCAGGTGTGGGTAGCGTCCGGCCACGTCGAGGTCTTCAATGACCCGCTGGTCGAATCGCTGATCACCCACAAGCGCTACCGCGCCGACCATCTCATCGAGGCCTACGAGGCCAAGCACGGCAGGCCGCCGCCCAACGGCCTGGCCGACATCCGCGACCCGGAGACCGGCGAGCCCGGCCAGTGGACCGAGCCGCGCGAGTTCAACATGATGCTCAAGACCTACCTCGGCCCCATCGAGACGGAAGAGGGGATGCACTATCTGCGCCCCGAGACCGCGCAGGGGATCTTCGTCAACTTTGCGAATGTGCTGACCACCGCCCGCAGAAAGCCGCCGTTCGGAATCGGACAGATCGGCAAGAGTTTCCGCAACGAGATCACCCCGGGCAACTTCATCTTCCGCACCCGCGAATTCGAGCAGATGGAGATGGAGTTCTTCGTC
>Ga0209068_10001902_pt1 | contig 10319 bp, 8 predicted proteins | sample ColStrG_CSR_2012_FD_187200 | JGI IMG/M metagenome (GOLD analysis project Ga0209068, IMG submission 187200) | Freshwater sediment microbial communities in response to fracking from Pennsylvania, USA - Cold Stream Run_MetaG_CSR_2012 (SPAdes)... | ecosystem: Environmental > Aquatic > Freshwater >...
GCCATTACCAACACCGATCCGATGTCGTCGGCCACGGCCAACGTCAGAATGAACACCCGCAGACCTGACGGCACCCGCCGGCCCAGCAGGGCCAAAGCGCCGAGTGCGAAGGCGATGTCGGTGGCCATGGGGATTCCCCAGCCCGAAGAAGCCGGACCGCCGTGTGCCACCGCGGCATAGACAAGACCGGCGCCGGCCATACCGCCCAACGCCCCGGCCACCGGGACCACTGCGGTGCGCACGTCGGCCAGATCCCCCTGCCGTCGTTCCCGCCCGATCTCCAGGCCGACCACCAGGAAGAATACAGCCATCAGTCCACCATTGACCCAGTCGCGCACCGACGTGAACCCGTCGAAGGTCCGTCCGCCAATGTGAGTGGGGTGCAGCCACACGGCGTCGTAGGTGTGGGACCACGACTGGTTGGCCCAGATCAGGGCGACGACAACGGCGGCCACCAGGATCCAGGCGGCGGCGATATCGGAGCGGAGCAACCGCTGCAGCCGGGGCCCGGTAGGTGGCAACGACGCCTAGTTCCCGGAGACCGCGGCCAGCAAAATGGCGCCGAACCGGTCGATGGCCCCGGGGGCGAGGACCTCCTCGCTGCAGCCAATCTGGTTGGTAGGAAGTCCGTAGGAGATTTGCATGCTGTCAGTGCCCGGACCCCGTGAGATCAGTCATGAACGCGGGCATCCGCGACGGGCGGCCACGCCCGTCGACTGCGCCGTGCACGGTGACGGCAGTGGCTCGGACCTCATCCTCGACAGTCAGCAGGTACCCCACCTGGAACGTCGTCCGGGTCAGGTCCTCCACCACCACGTGGACAGCCACCAGGTCGTCGAACCGCAGGGGCCGGCGGTGCCGCACATAGAACTCGAGGACGGCGAAGTCGATCCCATCGTCGCCCGCCCGGACCTCCTCATAAGGGAAGCCGCTCTCCCGCAGCATGGCCGCCCTGGCCTCCTCGAGGTATGCCGGGAAGTTGCCGTGGTGGATGATACCCATGGCATCGGTTTCTGCGAATCGGGTCCGCACATAGTGGACGTACCGGTAGTCCGACCGATCGAGCGACGGCTTGAGGGAAAGGCGCACGGCGCCGAGGCTACTGCCCGGTGGTCGCTGGATCAGGCTGGTTCCACTCGATCCACCCGGTCCCCTTCCGGCCGTCGGACGCCGTGAAACGGACCTGGCCCCGGGGGAATCGGCTGATCCGTCCGTCGGAAGCGGTAAGTACCAGGGGCGCATAGGCGACCGGTTCGATGGCCAGATCAAGACCACCGGGCTCGATGCGGACCCGGGCCGCCGTCGGCATTCCCTCGACACCGATATCCTCGGCTACATCGAGTTCCTCGATGGTCACGACGCCGCCCGTCGGATGCTGCACGTACCCGAGCGGCGGCCGAGACCCGGGGATCCGGATATCCGCCCCGTGTACCCGCGTCCCGTCGTCCAGCCGACCAGCGAACCAACACCAGCCGAAGGCCCACCAGTCGCGGACGCCCCACGAGTGGTCGCGCTGGCCCTGGCCCTCGATGGCGAGCACCTGTCCGCCGACCGTGACCGTGCCGCCCACCAGGCAGGGAATCTCATAGCGGGTGGTCACATCGTACTGGTAGGGGACACCGTCGGTCGACCAGGACAGGTCGAATTCGATCGTGGTCGGCGACCCCTCCTCGCCCCGGTAGACGGCCTCCGGGCCGTCATGCATCCGGGCCGGCGCCGTGCCGTGGAGGCGCAACTGATCGAGCGGGGCCACGACGTCGGCGTCCACCGTGAATCCGTCTCCATGGATGAAGAGTCCAGCGTCGGGCACGGGCCAGTCGTAGGCCACCGAGGCGACCAGCGGCCGATCAGGTCCGGCAATCATCGTCGTCCACCAGGTGACCCCGAGGTTGGGATACAGCCCGATGCGGGCATACCCGGCCACCTTGCCGTCCTCCGACACGAAATCCAGATAGTGGGACTCGTTCCACAGTGGATCGTCCGACGGGGTGTGGCGCCCCTCGTCGGCCGGGTCGACGGCATGCGGATCGGGCTCGATCATCGTTCCTCCTGGCGGTACTCGGCCCGAGGCGCGACACGCCGGGCCAGCTGGGTCCCATCGACGCGTGCGACGCCGACGGTACCTTGGGTCTAGCAGGCCCGCACGTCTCACGACGGCCCGGCGGCGGCGTATTCGCCTACGGAGCGCCGTTCCTCGGTGCCGGCTGAGCTTCGTTCAGAACGGGACCATCACGGGGCGAGCCAAGTGACGGTAAACGCGGATCCCCCGACCAGAGGCCCCGGTCGGGCCTTGATCAGCGTGGGCTTTTTGGCCGTCATGGTGATGGCCGATGAGATGAGATCAGCGGCGGTCAGAGTCTCGCCGTTGGCCGAGGCCCCGGTGAAGGCGATCGAACCGAAATTGGCGAGAGGTTGGGGCTTGCACTTCGTCCCGCCACATACTGTAGGAGCCTCAGCGATCCATTCGGCCGAGGAATTCATCTCTACCTTGGGCGTCGTTACCGTCGTCGAAAATATCCAATGGCTTACATCGATGAGGACCAGCGTGTAGGCCGCTCCGGAAACGTGGACGCTGGCCGCCAGCACGTCACCCGGCGCTACGGGGTACGTCGCCGGAGGAAGTACCACCAACGCCCCCGGAAACAGCTCATACCACGCGTAGTGGACCGGCCCACCCGGCACCTTCTTCGACCCTTTGGTGCAGTCGGCGTCGGTTCCGATCTGCTCAACTGTCTGGTCGTTGGCCGCGAATCCGTCGATCCCAATCCAGAAGGCCGACTGCTGGACCTTGTTGGTCGGGCAGGAGACGGTGGGCTGCACCCAGCTACCGGCCACGCTTGCAAACGTGGGGCCGGTGACCGCATACCCCGACCAGTCGAGGGAGGTCACCGGTGACGGGCCGAAATTGCGAGGGTCGGAACCCGCTTGGAAGGCCGCCGATGTGGCAGCAGAGTCCGATCTCCCGACGGCGCCCGCCGGACCGGGAAATCCGCCGATAAGGATGCAGGCCACTATCAGGCTGCAGGGCACTCCTCCGGCCAAGGCAATGCGCTTCAAGAGGGGAGCGCCTTCCGATCCAAACAGGCTCACGGCGTGGCTGTGGAAGGGGCGGTGGTTGTCGTAGTCGTAGTGGTGGAACCCGTTCCGCCCCCGCCGCCGTGTTGGCCTCCGTGACGACCGCAAGTCGTGCTGCCTGGCGGCGACGGATTTGTAGCCACGGTCGTAGAGGTCGTGGTGGTAGAGGTGCCGCCCGATCCCGTACCCGATGTGCCTGTTCCTCCGGTTCCCGTACCTGGTGTCCCCCCGCCGCCACTTCCGCCGGTGCATGTACCGCCACCGCCGATATTGCCACCACGCGTGGAGCCTCCGCCCGGCAACGTCGTAGGCGGAGTGCCTGAGCCTTGGCCGGACGACGATCCGCCGGCGCGGTGCGAGCCGGACGATGATCCGCCGGCGCGGTGCGAGCCGGACGACGATCCATCGCCGCGGTGCGGGCCGGACGATTTGCCCGAGCTGGCCGCCGCCGGAGCGGGTGAGGCCACGGCGGCAGTGGGCCGTACGATCCTCTGGGACTGGGGAGCAGCATTCACACAGGAGGTGGTCTCGACGTGGCCAGCGACTGAGCCGGACGACTTAGTGCCTCCAACGGAGCAGTGGACAGAAGTGATGCCCGCACGGTCCAAGCCGGACTGGTCGGACCCCGACGTCGCCGGGCCACCCGTGGCCGCTGGCGGTGTTGCCGGTACACCGATGTTCAAGCCGGCACTGTCGAGAAGGCCATCGACGGCGCGACCGGCCGGGCCAGGCAGGACCGAGGCGGCGGCGAGTCCAGCGGTGCCAGCCATCACGGTTGCCGCGGTGATGACGGCCATTGCCGCGGGTGTGCGGTACAGCCGACGCTTTGTGGACGGCCACGAGTCGACAGCCGCTCGAAACGCGGTGCGGGCGGCGAGCTCACCCCGAAGTTCGCGCTCTTGGGCTGGGCCACCCGCGGCAGCGAGCAGCTCCGCCAATCGGCCTCTCATGAGGTTAGGTATGGCGACGACATTGTTCCTCGCTGGCATCGTGCCCCCCGCGCCGAAGTCGTCGACATTCGGATCCTCACGCATGGAGTCGATGACCTTCGGTGGAGGCACCAACGACCCCAACGCCAGCGAGCGCATCAGTCGGATAAGCCACAGCCTGCTCAAGTTCCCCAAGGCGCAGTTCAAGTCGACGCAGGCCCCGATGGCACAGCACCCGGACCGATCCCGCCGAACGGCCCATAAGTTCGGCAACACGGGCGACGTCCAAGCCCACTACGACGCGGAGCATAACCACCTCGGCCTGATCGGCTGGGAGCTCCGCGATTAGGGCGATCGCCTGGTCGGTAGCCGAGTGCTCGGCCGCTTCCTCTTCTACGTTATTGACAGCCGGCAGGACGACCAGGCTGGAGTACTCGATGAGGTCGGGCCGGCGCTCTCCGGTCCGATACCAGTCGGTGAGCCGGTTGCGTGCCGCGGTGTAGAGCCAGCCCCGGAATCCGTGCTCGTCGCCCTCGAAGGAAGGAAGAGACTTCAGGACTCGGAGCCAGATATCAGCAGCCAAGTCCTCGGCGACGGGCGCCGCCTTGATGGTGAGGTACCGGAGGAGGCCAGGCTGGCATTCGCGCCACAGGAGGGCGAAGGCATCCTGGTCGCCCGCCTGTGCCGCCTCTACCGTCCCCCGAAAGTCGAGCATTCAGGCCCCCTTTGTCATCCCGAACGGTCCTTACCCGGCCGTTCCCCCACTGTGTTCTTACATGGATACATCGGTGGATGTCCAGCACCTGGAACCGTCGGGTCCAGAAAATCATGCGAATGAACCAGCGGTGACACCAAAATGGAGTGTCATTCGCTGGCTATCCTGCCCCGACCTGCTTACCTACCAGGGCAGCGTGTACGAGTTCTCAAACTCGTCCTGCAGCACGGTGGCTATGGTCGCGGTTGTATCGACTACGAGTTCTTCGTCGAGGATGCGGGACCGATAGGACCAACCGTCGGGCATCTCCAGCCGGTCACCGAGCATCACCAGGCTGTCCTCGTTCATGGTCGGGTCGACCCCGATGCAAAGCGCCTGCATGACGTAGGTCTTCCCATCCGGGTTCACCAATTCGTAGACGGGCCTTCCGGCGTCAAAGAAGAACACGGCGCCCCGGTCCACCTTGACCTCCGAGTATGGGAACGTGCGCGGGTTGTCGCCCAAGTCGATGACGGCCAAGCGACGCATGAGAAGCCCGTTGAATTCGCGGAGGACCGGCTCCATTGCATTGACCTTGATACCCATTCCGTCGAGCACCCATCGGCGGGGGCCGTTTAGCTTGACCACGAGAGCGCCCATCTCCTCGGCCAGGGCGCCGGCGTCGAGCCCGTCCCACTGATCCTGCGGACAGTCGTTGAGGAACTGTGTGCCGAACACCTCCGCCTCGAACCTTCCGTCCCTCTGGAAGACGGCGATGACTTCGCCGTAGCGGACGCCACGGACGTCGTCGATGAGCCGGGGGGTGTCGGACGCCATGTGGAACCCTCTCTGCCATTGGGTGAGGTGACAAACTATAGTCATGCTAGCTGCCAGTTTCTGTTGGACCAATGTGAGCAGGGCCTTGAGGCCGGTGGGACAGGTTTCGAACCACTGGGAGCCGAGGCACGGCGGGGCCTGTCAAGTTCAGCTGTTGCCTCTCGGGCGCCGACGTCCTCCAAGGAGGCGCTTGTGTGCCGAGCCCTTCTGTACAACCAGCGCGATCGAAGTCGTGACGTACTCGCCGAGCATCGTGCGTAGATGAATGTTGGAATATGGAGGTGCATCGACATGGAGGTCCTCGGGCGTGGTGCCTTCAGTGAAGTCGATGTCGACGAAGTGCCCGGCGCGTCGCAGCCGGGCAACTAGGTCTTCAATGTCCCTGCGGCGATAGAGGACCGTTCCGCCGGACTCCAACGTGTGATCGTTGGATGTGACCGTGAATTCTGTGGTGTGGACGGCAATCCCGCCGGCCTTCAGGCACTCCATCTGGGCGACGACGAAGTCCACCCCGGCTTCGAGCGATCCCAGGTGCTCCAGAGCGCATGAGGACCAGGTGAAGTCGAATCCACGCAGATCCTTGGGAATATCGTTCATGTCTACGTGTCGGAACGTGACTCTTTCCGCAAATTCATCTTGGGGACATAGTTCGTAGGCATTGAGGCCGTCTAGTCCCCCGGCGTACTGATTTGCGGCACCCGTCCATCCGGATGCCTCAGCCAGCTCGGGGGCCTGGTCTGTGGCTACGATCTCACATCCGTAGCTGGCGAAGAGAGCGACGAGCGCCTCGTTGCCGACCCCAAAGCCAAGCCCCTTCCTGCCGGCTTGAAGCATTTCCCGCTCGGCCAAGGCTTCGGATATGAAGAGCCACTCCCACATCTTGCGGTGGAGCATGAATTCCCGAGGATCGTCACCGTTGGGATTCCACATAGGCCGGAGACGAGTCGCCCATTCGCGTAGCTCAGGAGAGCTCAACGATTCTTGCGTACAAAGCTGCGACTTGAGCACGTGGGTGAGCGTAGTTGGCGCCCCCACGAAACTTGGCCCCGTAGCCACCGGTGCCCTCAATGGCCCCGGCCCGGATCACCAGGTGGGCCTCGGCCATGTCCAACGAGGCCAGACAACCGTCAGGACATCGTGGAAGGGGCAGATAGATAGAGTTGTCCTTGGGGCACATTCGCCGGACGAAATTTGCTCCGTCCAGGACTAAGGGAGAACGCATGATCAAGGGCTTCAGAAATTTCCTCATGCAGGGTGAGCTGATTGTCATTGCAGTCGGACTGGTCGTGGCCCTGGCCTTCAGTACCCTGATCAAATCCTTCACCGATAGCATCATCACGCCGCTCGTCAATGCGGCACAAGGTGGTGGAGCTTCATCGGCCGGCCTTGGGTGGACACTCAATGGACAACGGATCGATCTCGGCGCCTTTGTCTCGGCCATCGTGTACTTCATCATCTTCATGGCCGTCATCTACTTCGTACTCGTAGTGCCGTATCGTGCCTTCATGAAGAAGCGGGGAACTACGGTCTTCGGAGATCCAGCTCCGACGCAATCTTGCCCCAGCTGCCTTTCAGAGGATCTTCCGCTAGGTGCTACCAAGTGCAAATACTGTGCGACCGAAATTGTGACCGCGGCCTGAGTAATTCGGTATCTCGCTTCGGGTGTGTCCACATGGACGCGGCACCTCATTGCACCTGTGCCCTGCTGGTCTACGTGGGATCGTTCGGGTCGGGCGGGTGCAGCTTGATCTGCAACTTCGAAGCCGCCGGTTGCACGGTCCGCACCACGGCCGCTCCCGTGAGCGGCGTCTGGGCGAAATCGAACGCCCCCAGGTAGTTGTAGGCGGTGGCGTCCACCGACGAGAGTGGCGCTACGCCCAGCGCGTACTCGCTGAATGCCAGCAACGAGGCAAACGATGCCACATTGTGATCGGTGTAGCCGGCCTTGGCGTACGGGGAGATCATGATCATGGGCACCCGGATGCCGAGATTGGTCCCGGTCGGTGGCGGCACGTGGTCGTAGAAGCAGCCGCAGTCGTCCCAGGTCAGGAAGATTGCCGTGGAGCCCCAGTTCGGCCCGCTCTCGATGGCCGAGATGGCTTGGCCAATCCAGTTGTCCCCTACCGCCATCGACTGGCCGTTGTGCTCACTTGTGGATCCGGTCGGGCCGTTGGAGGGCAGGAGAATGCTGAAGTTGGGCAGGGTACCGGCCTGGGCATCAGTCACGATCTGGGACGACGGAACCACGTTGTTGACCTGGGGGGTGTCGAGGCAGTCGGCGAACGAAGGGCAGATGGACCGTTCGTATTCGGTGTCGGTCTTCGCTGCTGCGTAGAACTTCCAAGTCTTGCCGGCGGTAGTGAGCGCGTCCATGATCGTGGGCACCCACTTGACCGGCGTGGCCTGGAAGGCACCCGTGCCATCGGCCTTCGGGATGCACGAAGGCACGACCTGGAAGGGTGGAAGGCCGGTGGCCGACCAGTTGACTACGCCGCCGGAGTCGCACCCCCATCCAGGCCCCGTGGTGGCGGTTGGATTGTCCCCCAGGAAGCCATCGAGCAGGCTGGTCACCAGCTCCACATGGGCGCCCCAGGTCGGGACCGGGTTGATCTCGAAAGTCCGATCCGACACGGCGAACTTCGAACCAAGGGCCCACACGTTGGGCTCTACGGCCTGTTGGTAGGTCTGATAGCAGGAGTAGGTCGGGGCCGCGCAGCCCTTGACCATGGAGAACCCGTTCATCTTGCCGCCGTTGATGGCCTTGACCTGTCCGGCGCTGGCGTGGGAGACCACCGGCACGATGTCGGGACCGGGGGCGAGAGGAATGGTCTGTCCGGTCGCCAACTGACCGGTAGTCCCCCCGTCACACCGGGCCGGCGTCGTGCTGTTGCAGAAGGCGCCCAAGATGTTGTCGAAGGAGTGGTTCTCGTCGTAGAAGATCACCACGTGGGTGATCGGAGTGGGCGTCGCACCAGTAGAGACGGTGAGCGCCGCGGTGATCGTGGCGCTGCCGTCGGTGGCGGTTACTGTCTGGGTGCCGGTCGTCGACGACCCGCACACGTTGGCCGTGCAGGTACCGTTGGTGACTACGAAGCCGGTTGACCCGGTGACATCGCCGAGGCTGTTCCCGAACCCGTCATATCCGGTCACCGTGTAGGCCTGGGTGGCCCCGGGCGCGATTGTCGAAATTGTCGGACTGATCGCCAAGGAGGTCAACGAACCCGACGAGACGGTGAGCGCCGCGGTGGTCTGGGCCACACCGTCGGTCGCCGTAACCGTCTGGGTCCCGACCGTCGACGATCCACACACATTGGCTGTGCACGAGCCGTTTGTGACCACGAAGCCGGTCGAGCTGGTGACATCACCGAGGGAGTTGCCGAACCCATCTTTGCCCGTGACCGTGTACGTCTGCGTGCCTCCGGCGGCAATGGTCGAAGCATTCGGGGTGACAGTCAACGACGCCACCGATCTCGAGGAGCTCACCATGACAGCAGCGATCTGCTCCCCGTCCGGACCGGCGCTGACCGCGGCGCCGCGGAGTCCGTTGGGCAGGGGGGTGGCCGTCGGCATCAGATGCCTGAAGGTGCCGTTGCCCTCCGTCCCCCAGTAGTAGATGTTCCCGTCAGTCGTCAGGGTGTGTCCGAAGTTGGGACCGGCGCCGACCGCAGTGGCGATGGCTCCGGACGGCAATTGAGTGACCACGGGGATGCTGCTGTTAGTGGTGCCGTTGTTGCCGAGCTGCCCCTGGGCATCGGCTCCCCAGGCGTAGACCGTGCCGGCCGTGGTGACGGCCAGGGAGTAGTCCCCCTCGGGCACCTGGGCCGTGGGGGAAATCCCGCCCGCCGCCACCTGGGTGGCGACCACTCCGGCCGGAAGGGAGACCGCCACGGGCATGTTGCTCTGGATCGTGGTCCCGTTTCCCAGCTGGCCGAAGGAGTTCTTTCCGAACGCATAGATCGAGCCGACCGAGGAGACGACCAGGCTGTGGTTGTCACCGGCACCGACGCTGGCGGCTACTACCCCAGCCGGAAGCGACACCGGCACGGGCACGGTGCTCCGGGTCGTTCCCCCATTGCCCAGCTGGCCGAAGCCGTTATAGCCCCAGGCGTATACCGCACCGGTCGAGGTGACGGCCAGACAGTGGAACTGACCCGCCGCGATGGCGGTTACCACTACTCCGGCGGGCAGGTGCACTAGCACCGGGGTGTTGCGGTTGGAGGTCGATCCGTCCCCTATCTGGCCGTTGGTATTCAGACCCCAGGCATAGACCGCACCAGTCGAAGTGAGGGCCAGACTGGTTTTCCACCCAGCGGCAACCGCGGTGACCACGACACCCGTGGGCAGCGCGGCCCGTACCGGGTTTGGGGAGTTCTTGATGGACGCGTTGCCCAACTGGCCGCTTCCGTTCAACCCGCACCCGTAAACGGCACCGTTGGTGCCGACCGCCAGGGTGTGACTCTGGCCGGCCGCCACTGCCGACGCCGGCGCGAGCCGCGTGGGCACCGGCGTTTTGCTGTCATGGTTGGAGCCGGTGACGGTCACGGTGCCATTGCAGAACTGACCCGCATCGTTGTCGAACCAGGCGTAGACCGCACCGGCCGTCGTCGACGCACCGACCAACCGAGGAGCCAGGAAGGTGCCGGACCCCAAAACCACAAGGGCAACCAGCAGGGCCGCACCCGACTTCACGCGGCCGTGACGTCCGAATCGGGTGCCGGTCGTCGGAACCGATCCAGAACTTGACCGCGCTATCGAATCTGAACTACGGGGGCTCGCCATAGATC
>Ga0209068_10001903_pt1 | contig 10317 bp, 10 predicted proteins | sample ColStrG_CSR_2012_FD_187200 | JGI IMG/M metagenome (GOLD analysis project Ga0209068, IMG submission 187200) | Freshwater sediment microbial communities in response to fracking from Pennsylvania, USA - Cold Stream Run_MetaG_CSR_2012 (SPAdes)... | ecosystem: Environmental > Aquatic > Freshwater >...
GCGTCTTCGCGATGCCGTGGACCGCGACCATGACTTATAGAAGTGGTGGAAGTGGCCCCGCCGATTGGGAAGAAGAGGCTTGCGCTGAAAACATCCAGTGGTACTCGGGAAAGGACGCCGATGTGCCGCGGGCGGACAAACCGGACTTCTGAGGGGGCGAGGAGAATTGGTAGCAGCGTCCGGGATGGGTCAAACCGGGCTCTCAGGGCGCTTGCGCGCTAGGCGTCGTCATTGGCAGGTCCGGATCGGGCGCGCCGCTCACCTTGCGCGTCCCGATATGGTCGGCGAGCTGCCCACCGGTGAAGTTGTCAGTGCCACTTTCCGCGATTTCCGGCAGCATCGCGGCGTTCCATTCGTTCCATTCGGCGACGAGCCGGTCATATATCTCCTTGTTTCGCTCCTTGAGGTTTGCACGCTCCATCGGGTCAGCAACGACGTTGAAGAGAAAGGTGTTGTCGAGAATCTTTAGGTACTTGAAATCGCCATCGCGCACTGCCCTTTGCCAGTTCGCCTTGTAGCGCCAGAAAAACTTGCGAGGGACGGGCGCGGCATTCTCCGTCAGGACCGGCAGTAGGTTCATGCCGTCCGGCGGGAATGAGGGATCAGGCGCGCTCCCGGCGGCAGCGAGCAGCGTCGGCATCCAGTCCATGCTGATCGCCATCTGATCCGTCGTCCGGCCTGGCTTGATATGTCCAGGCCAGGAGATCAACGCGGGAATACGCAACCCTCCTTCGAGCAACTCGGTCTTTCTTCCGGTGAACGGCCAAGTATCGGAGAATCGCTCGCCGCCGTTGTCGCTGGTGAAAATGACGATCGTGCTCCCGGCGACATTGCTTGCGGCGAGTGCCTCCAGAACGCGGCCGACTTGCAGATCCAGCGCCCCGATCATCCGCCGATAGGTCTCCTGCGTGCCGCCATCGAAATCGATCAGGTCCTTGCCGCGAAGCCGGTCCGATTCCGCCTGGTCGCCAGGAGCCTCCCATGGCCAGTGTGGAGCGTTGAAATGCAGGCTGATGAGGAAGGGTTGGCCAGCCTTGGCATAGTCGTTGATGGCATCGACTGCGCGGCTGCCGAGCAGGTCGGTGCTATAGCCCGCCTTGTGCAGTGGGACATCCTCGTCCCAGAAATCGTCGGTCGCCCCGTTTTTGGCGGTGTGCGCGTAATAGTCGAGCGTGCCGCCGCGGAAGCCATAGAAGTGATCATAGCCGCTCTTGAGCGGTCCAAATTTCGGCAAAAGACCCATGTGCCACTTGCCAATCAGGGTCGTGCCGTAGCCGGCTTTCTTGAGCAGCGATGGCAACGTCGGTTGTTCCTGAGGTAGCCCGACATTGGGGTTCGGCCCCAGCGGCTCTTCGAGGCCCAAGCGCAGACGATATTGGTACCGGCCGGTGATGATCGCCGTGCGCGTCGCTGAGCAGACGGCGGAGTTCGCGTAGGCCTGCAGGAAGCGTACTCCATTGGCCGCGATACGGTCGATGTTGGGCGTGCTAAGATCGGGGCGCCCGTAGCAAGACAGGTCGGCATAGCCCATGTCGTCGGCTAGAATGAAGATGATATTCGGTTTGACGGCCTGAGCGATAGCGCGGCCAGAGGTCGCGAACGCTACCGTGCCGGCCGCGCCGGCAAGTACATCACGGCGCGAGAGGCGAGAGCTGTGGTTCATTGGCTTGCTTCCCCGTCTAGTGCTGGCTTCAAAGGGTGCCCGCAGCAAGCGGCCACATCGCCGCACCACCGAGCAGCGTGATGAACTCGCGTCGTCTCATCTGTCTTGTCGAGAGTGTGGGGTGTACGTCACACGGAAAGGCAATATACCACACCGCGTCATGACCCGTGCGGTTTGAATCGCGTCCCAAAAGAAGGGCGGGATGGCGGTGCTTTCTGCCTCGGCCTGACGGTCCGCTCCGGGTCATTTGCGGACTCTCGCGCTGCGGCAAAAGCCTACTTGATCGTTGGCGCGGAGGCCGTTCATCACCGCTTCGACGTCCGCCCCGATTGGAGCTGCTGCACGAGCTGATCCCTCGGCGGACACCATCGCGGCCGCTCATCGCCGTCCGCGAGCGCCCATCTCGGCGGTTCTTGATCTGCTCGCCCCCGAAGCGAAGCATCCGAACGTTTCGTGATGACGATCACAGAATGGCTGATTGTATCATTAGTGTGCGAACCACAAGGCTCTCTGTGACAACAAAGGAGGAGCGACTGCTGGTCGGACAGATATGCTGGCTGGCGGTCGCTGAAAATAAGACCTCAACTCACACCCGACCAAGGAAGGAAACTTCAAATGTTCATCACCTCAAATGTTACCCGAATGAAAAAGCTTTCGGCTGCGCTACTCGGAGTCGTGATTGTTTCCACCGCCCTATCATCGGCGGCTACGCCTGCGTTCGCGTTAGGCGACTGCGGTCCGAACGGCCATCGCGGCCCGTTGGGCCACTGCCGCTGGGGCGGTCAAAATGAAGCCTGGTGCCTGAGACACACGGGCCATGTAGCCGCGCCTGGTCCCAATGGCACGCGGTGGTGTGGCAGGTAAGGCGCTTGCCGTCGGCGCCGCCCAGCGCGCGGGCGGCGCCGAAGGCGACCACGCCGGAAAAGCGCAGCCAGCATCACAAACCGTCTTGGTGAAGAAGCGAGGACGCGCTGTTAACACTCAAATGTTTGAGTGGCTCGTCGGCAATCATCTGGTCCTGTCGCGAAGTTGGTTGGAATTGAAAGTGGCGTATTGCTGGGCGACAAAACGATTTACCGCACACACCGCGTCAAGCCGGCCAGAAAACCGGCGAACGGGGTGGCGCCTGGGATTATGCCGCTCCCCGGTAGGGTGTCTTCCAGTCGGCGGGAATTCTCACGACAAGCGTCTCAAACTAAATCCCGGCCTCTGACCAAAGGAGAGAGGCTATGGGTTTTGTTGGCGTTGGACGAGAGAACTCCACCCCTATCGACCTCTATCATGAGGATTACGGTTCCGGTCTACCGGTCGTGCTCATTCATGGCTGGCCATTAAACGGCGATGCCTGGGAAAAGCAGACCGCTGCCCTTCTGGCGGCGGGCCATCGCGTGATCACTTATGATCGCCGCGGCTTCGGCCGGTCCAGCAAGCCGGCTACCGGTTACAATTACGATACCTTCGCCGCCGATCTCGATGCGTTGTTGAACACGCTGAATCTTACGAATGTGTCGCTCGTCGGTCACTCGATGGGTACCGGTGAGATCACCAGATACATCGGAAAATACGGCACCAAACGGCTCCGCAAGGCCGTTCTGATCGGCACGCTCGGTCCTTATTTGGTCAAGGCGCCCGACAATCCCGAGGGTATTGACGCCAGCGTGTTCAGCGGGATCAAGGCCGGGATCAAGGCGGATCGTCCTGTCGCGCTGATGGAGTTCTTGAAAAACTTCTACAGCGTGGGAGGCACTGATGGAAAGCTTGTCAGCGAGAGCGTCATTCGAGCCAACTGGACCGTGGCAATCGTTGCGTCGCCCATCGGCACCATGGCGTGCGTCGACGCCTGGATCGAGGACTTTCGCAAGGACATCTCGCGCAATGATTTGCCCACCATGATCATTCACGGTGATGACGACCGCATCCTGCCCGCCGATGTCACGTCCAGGCGGCAGGCGAAGTTGATCGAAGGCGTGAAGTCCATCGAGATCAAAGGCGGCTCTCACGGTCTGCTGTGGACGCACGCGGAAGAGATCAACACCGAGCTCGTGAAGTTCCTCGCCTAGCTCGCAGTCAATCACATCTCTCAGAACACCAAGAAAGGAGACGTCACATGATCCGCAAGGCGAAAGCAGTTTGGCGCGGTACCGGTCGTGACGGCGGCGGCAGAGTTTCCACCGATTCCGGCGCACTCGCAGAGACCCCGTATTCTTTTCGGACTCGCTTCGAGAGCGAGAAGGGCACCAATCCCGAAGAGTTGATCGCTGCCGCCCATGCCGAATGCTTCTCCATGACAATGGCTTTTGTGCTGCAGGCCGCGGCCTACTCGCCTGCGGAGCTTGATGTCGAGGCCGCGGTCACGATTGAGCCAGAGGGCGAGGGATTCCGCATTAGTCAGTCGGCTCTGACCCTGAATGCCCGAGTGCCGAATCTGGACCAAGCGACTTTTGCTCGCATGGTCGGCGCCGCCGAGAAGAACTGTCCGGTTTCCAAGGTCCTCAACGCTGCGATCAAAGTGGACGCCAAGTTGATGCCGACGTAGCGCGTATTCCGCAAACCTCAATGCTCGATTTGCTCAGCGACTCGCTTGCGAGCCGTACTTTTCGGTCAACCATTCAACCCGGAGACTAGCCAATGGATACGTTCAACACGCCCGAAAACATCGACCGGCATCGCCGTCGTTTTTTTGGTACAGCGGCTGTGACTCTTGCAGCTGCCCAACTTGGGCTGATCGGCAGGGCGGACGCGCAGACGAAATCCAAAGGGCTGCCCGCGATCAAGCCGGGGACGAATACGTCATTCGGCCCGCTCAAGCAGATCAATGCGGGTGTTCTAAACGTCGGCTATGCAGAAGCTGGCCCGGCCGATGGCCCGGTTGTCATTCTCCTTCACGGCTGGCCCTATGACATCCACAGTTTTACGGACGTCGCGCCACTGCTGGCTTCAGCCGGCTATCGGGTGATCGTGCCTTATGTGCGCGGCTACGGAACAACGAGTTTTCTCTCCACCGATACGTTGCGTAACGGCCAGCCCTCAGCCGTCGCGCTCGACACCGTCGCCTTGATGGATGCTCTCAAAATCGAGAAAGCGACACTCGCCGGGTTCGATTGGGGCGCGCGGAGCGCTGACATCATCGCCGCGCTATGGCCGGAGCGTTGCAAAGCCCTGGTCGCCGTGAGTGGTTACCTGATCGGCGGCCAGGAAGCCGGAAAAATACCGTTGCCGCCCAAGGCTGAGCTCCAATGGTGGTATCAATTTTATTTGGCAAGCGACCGTGGTCGTGCCGGTTACGAGAAAAATCGGCATGATTTTACAAAACTGATTTGGCAACTCGCCTCGCCCGAATGGCACTTCGATGATGACACCTTCGATCGAACTGCGAAGGCGTTCGACAATCCGGATCATGTGAGTATTGTCACGCACAATTATCGCTGGCGACTTGGCCTGACTTCAGGCGAGGCAAAATATGACGATGTGGAAACCAAGCTCGCCGCCGGCCCAACCATCAGTGTGCCGACGATCACTCTTGAGGGCGACGCAAATGGCGCCCCGCACCCGGAGCCTGCGGCCTATGCCATGAAGTTCGCAGGCAAGTACACCCACCGCCTGATCAAAGGGGGCGTCGGTCATAATTTGCCTCAGGAAGCTCCGCATGACTTTGCCCAGGCGGTGGTTGACGCCGGGGCAGGCTGACAAGGATAGTCCGTCGGCCTCCGAAAGAATGGTCCCGCGTCGGGCATAGGCCCTCCTGGCCGGTGGTATCTCGCGCCGTCGGACATCGCTTGGTGTCCGACGGTTCACCCGCTCCATTGCACTCATCGTCTTGTGCCTGCCATAGTTCGATCTGGCAGGTGACGCGACAAGAGTCGACTTCCCCGGGAGCGGCCAAATGGATCGCATCGACGCAATGAAAGTCTTCGTGACTGCCGTTGATGAGGGCAGTCTCGCTGGCGCGGCCCGACGGCTGAAGCGGTCGCCCACCGCCATCAGCCGCGCCCTCAATTTCCTGGAAGCCCATTTGGGGGTTGAGTTACTGCACAGAACCACCCGTACTCTAAAATTGAGTGAAGCAGGCGAACGCTATGCAGCAGCCTGTAGGCGGGTGCTGACAGACCTGAATGAAGCAGACATGTTAGCGAGTGGTGAGCGATCGTCACCGCGCGGCGTCCTAACCATCTCCGCTCCGCCGGTAAATGGAGAGGAGATGGTGGTACCAATCATCGACGAGTTTCTCGACCGCTATCCTGACGTTTCAGTGAACATTCTCCTGCTTGATCGGCCCGTCAATCTCGTAGACGAGGGTGTCGACATCGCTTTGCGGATCGGGCATTTGCCGGACTCCTCTCTTGTTACAACCAGTCTGGGCGGAGATGTCAGGCGCGTCGTTGTGGGTTCGCCCGCTTATCTGGCAAAACACCCCCCCATCAAAGAACCGGCAGATCTGGCAAAGCACCACATCATCGCATTCACTAACTTTGGTCTCGATGCTTGGAATTTCGTCCCGGCGAAAGGGTCGTCCATTCCCCAAACGGTCCAGTTCGCACCAAGGTGCACCGTCAACACTGTGCGCGCCGCCAGGGCGTCGGCCGTATTCGGCTGCGGTCTGACTCGCCTGTATTCCTACCACGTCGCTGAATATGTGAGGGACGGGCGACTAACAATCGTACTGGCCGATGCTGAACATCCTCCGCTCCCGGTACATCTGCTTACGCCGCCCGGCCGCGTGGCGATACCGAAGGTGCGCGCGTTCATGGACTTCGCCGTACCACGTTTGCGTTTCGGGTTTGCTCGCATCGCGGCCGACGCAGCAACACTTCTTCGCTGATTGCGCCGATACGCGGTTGACTGTCCCTCGAGTCACGGCAGTTCTCATGCAGAACGCTTCGGTCTACACCAACCTCAAATGTCGGGTGGGCGGGCGCGATTTATTCGCGCCGCCACAAAAGGAGAGAGGGACTATGGGTATCGCTCGGAAGGTTGTCATCATCACCGGCGCATCGCAGGGCATGGGCGCAGCCCTTGTCGAAGCCTATCGCGCTCGCGATTACGCCGTGGTCGCGACGTCACGGTCGATCAGGCCAACCAACGATGACCAAATCCTGGCGGTGCCGGGCGACATTACCGACCGGAAGACTGCCGAGCGTGCGATTTCCGAAGGCCTGGCCCGGTTCGGGCGCGTCGATACGCTCATCAACAACGCTGGCGTATTCGTTGCCAAGCCGTTCACTCAGTATACCGAGGCTGACTATGCGGCTGTGCTGGGCGTCAACCTCATGGGCTTCTTTCACATCACGCAGCTCGCAATCGCGGAGATGGAGAAGCGGCGTAGCGGCCACGTCGTGCAGATCACGACGAGCCTGATCGAACACGCGAATTCCAATGTGCCGTCCGTGCTCGCCTCGTTGACGAAGGGAGGCTTGAGTGCCGCGACCAAATCGCTGGCGATCGAGTATGCAAAGCTCGGCATCAGAGTGAATGCGGTTGCGCCCGGCATCATCAAGACGCCGATGCATCCCGTCGAAATACATGCGCAACTCGCCAAGATGCACCCGCTTGGCCGGATGGGCGAGATCTCGGAGATCGTGGACGCGATCCTCTATCTGGAGTCGGCGGGCTTCGTGACAGGCGAGACCATTCACGTCGATGGGGGCCAGAGTGCGGGCCACTGAATCTCTGTGTGGCGAGTCATGTAACTTCGAGGTGAAGCATCATGATCTATGAATTGCGGATCTACCGCTGCGTGCCGGGGCGCAAGCCGGAGTTGCTGTCGCGGTTCGAGAACGAGACGCTGCGGATCTGGGAGAAGCACGGCATCCGCCAGGCCGGGTTTTGGACCACGCTGATCGGCAAGAGCAGCCAGGAGATCATCTACATGCTCGCCTGGGACAGCATGGCCGAGCGCGAGAAGCGCTGGGACGCTTTTCTCGCCGATCCCGAATGGGTCGCGGTGGTCGCCAAGACAGAGAAGGATGGCCAGCTCGTCGAGAACATCAGCAGCCAGCTGCTGGCGCCAGCCACGTTTTCCGCCGTGAGGTGAGACTCTGGACGCGCGCATGATTCTCTTATTGCAGAGTTGCGAGCTGACACTCCCTGGCGGTGACCTATCGCGATCCGTTTTGACACGGACATACGGGAACTGAAAATGGATCAGCCTCCGTTTCCGCCGTTCACCACAGAAACGGCGCGTGTTGCGGCCGCAATGAGTTCAACCGGTGGAATCAGCGTGGAGCACGAGTGTTGGACCCGTCGTGCTCGAAAGAAAAATGACCAAACACAACGGAGAATCCTATGTCCCTTCCCGCTGAAATATCGGGAAAAGAACCGCCCGCAGGTGACGGCAGCGCGCTAGACGCACTGATCGAGTTTTACCGGGCCTTCAACGCCTCCGACCTGAACGCACTCGCCGCCAATTGGGCCGATGGGGAGGCTCCGAGCATGGACAATCCGATTGGTGGTATCCGGCGAGGATGGCCTGCAATCAGGGAAGGTTATGCGAAGCTATTTAGCGGGCCAGCGATTGTCCGCGTGGCGTTCCACGATTTCGTAGCGCAGGGTAACAATGACTTTCACCTCTTCGTGGGACGTGAAAAAGGCTACTGTGAAACTCCCGCTGTTCGGCTTGAGCTTCGAGTTCGTACGTCTCGATGGTTCGTCAAGATGCGTGGCGTGTGGCGGCAACTCCATCACCATGGGTCTATCGATGAACCAGCACTGCTAGCTGACTACCAGCGAGCGATTCTTGGAACACCGCTCGGGGCGACGTCATAGCTGTGCGTTGCAAATTCCAAGGCTAAGTCATGAAGGCGCTTGTCAGGCGGCAACGTGACAGTCAAACCGCCCATTGCACCAAGAAACTCCCGCTTTCTCATATCCGCCCCCGGTCTTGGAGACGGTATCGTATCGGCTCAAATGAGCGCTTTGATAGGGGTGAAGACCGGATTCGGGTTGGTCTGGAATTGAGCCCAAGATTGCCCCGTAAGCCGACTTGCGTCAAGCGCTCGGCGAGCGCTTGACGCGATTGCGCAAATCAGTGCATTCGTGAAATTGAAACTGACGAGCTGCGCCCGGCGGTACGCGTCATGCCGGCGTTCTCGCCAGCCGGCGATCATAGCCACGGTCGCTTGCTCTCATTCATTGTTGTTACAATGGTGTCGAAGAAACCTGGTCGTCCGGGAATACGGTGTGAACGCGCTCTTGAGGCGCTCTATCCATCCGCCGGCTGCATGGCTCCGGCGCCGCCCATAACCAAGGTGCTCTGTATCCCGCCTGTATTTTCAGGCAGCCCGCGCGGTTGCAGGGCCCAATTGGCGGCAATTCCATGCAATTTCGGCATGACGGGTGCAGGCGCGGCGATCGGCGGATGCCCGCTGCCGGGCTTCCGCGCTCACCGGTGCCGCCGCCGACCCGGTTTGCGATCTCTCGCAGAACCGCGCCCATTTGACCGCCTCGGCAGCGATCCAGGATCGAGCGAGCGGCAAGGTCTTATCTCACGACAGGCGCCTCCATGAACGCGGGCGGCGGGATTCAAACCCGGACGCGGGTAGGGTTCCCGCAGGGTTTTCAGAGATTAAATCTAGCAAACCACTGATATAAGGCGATAATTTCCCATAAGCGCTTCTCTATGAAAAAATGCGCGAGCCCTTTGGAACTTTAGCTCCGGGTGCGCGTTGATCCTTCGCCCTGATAGCGGTGGGAGGGGCTCTGATAGCCGTGGCATTGGCAGGAAGAGTTCTGACCGCCGCGATTCCAGCTTGTCACGGCCGAAAGAATTCCGGATGGCCGTGATACTGATCGTCGAAGATGATGTGTTTGTCCGCCAGATCGCGGAACTGATGATTGAGGACTGGGGCCACAAGACACTCTGCGCCAGCGACATGGACGGGGCGCTTTCAGTCCTACGTTCTCCGCAGCACATCGACGCACTCTTTACCGATATCCATCTCAATTCTGCGGTCCTTGGCGGGTATGAACTTGCACGCCAGGCCATCAAGTTGTGGCCAAAATTGCATGTGCTCTACACGACGGGCAATTCCATTACCGACAAGATGAAAGCTCTGTTTGTTGAAGGCGCACACTTCCTTCCTAAGCCGTACACGCAAGATCAACTCCAGAGCGCCGTTGAAAAGCTGCTCACAGCGTAATTGTGATGTCGCGCGAACTGTCCGCTGAATGCGACGAGTGCAAGTTACCGGGACGACACCATGACTAATGGAAACGACGAGACGAGGACGCGGATCGGCGTCTCCGAGGGCGCCGACAACACCGTGCGCAAGCGGGCGGAGGAGGTGCTGCTGAAGGCGGGGGCCCTGCAGAGCGCGATCTTCAACAGCGCCAACTTTTCGAGCATCGCCACCGACGCGAAGGGCGTCATCCAGATCTTCAACGTCGGCGCCGAGCGGATGCTCGGCTACACGGCCGCCGAGGTGATGAACAAGATCACGCCGGCCGACATTTCCGATCCGCAGGAGCTGATCGCGCGCGCCAAGGCGCTGAGCGTCGAGCTCGCGACCACGATCACGCCGGGCTTCGAGGCCCTGGTATTCAAGGCCTCGCGCGGGATCGAGGACATCTACGAGCTGACCTACATCCGCAAGGACGGGAGCCGGTTCGGGGCGGTGGTGTCGGTCACGGCGCTGCGCGACGCGCAGGACGCCATCATC
>Ga0209068_10001904_pt1 | contig 10312 bp, 4 predicted proteins | sample ColStrG_CSR_2012_FD_187200 | JGI IMG/M metagenome (GOLD analysis project Ga0209068, IMG submission 187200) | Freshwater sediment microbial communities in response to fracking from Pennsylvania, USA - Cold Stream Run_MetaG_CSR_2012 (SPAdes)... | ecosystem: Environmental > Aquatic > Freshwater >...
CCGTGGAGCGGCAACTCACCAACAACATGAAGCTGGACGTCTCTTACATCGCCAATCGTGGAACCCGTCTGACCGACCACTGGCAGCGCAGGGGGTTGGCGGCCAACATGAACGATCCCAAGATCCTGGCGCTGGGCTCGGACGTCTTGATCAAAAAGTGCAACCTCGCCGCCGCGGTTGGTGGCCTGTGCCCGGGTGGAGTGCCGTTGCCGTATGCCTCGTTCGACGGGGATGTGGCGCAGGCTCTACGACCCTTCCCGCAGTATCAGAACATTCTGTGGCGCAATGTGCCTACCGGCGCAAGCCTGTATAACGCTCTGGAGGTCGTGCTGGAGCGACGCTTCTCGCAGGGACTTCAGTTCCGTGTGGGCTATACCCGCTCGCATCTGGTAACGAACGGAGCGGAAAGTTCACAGGGCGGCGAAGGGATCAATGCGACGGTCCAGAATCCCCTCAAAACCAGCGAGTGGGGTGTCAGCGCCGACGATGTTCCCAACGTCCTTCTCGTAGGTTTCAATTGGGAAGTTCCCGGCGCCAAGCACTTCAAGGGCGCCGCTGGCGCATTGCTGGGCGGCTGGAACATGGCTGGAGTGTTGCGCTATGAGAGTGCGCGTCCGTTGAATATCTTCATGAACAACGATCTGGGCGGGTTCCTCTTCAACGGCCAGAAGCGGCCCAATCGCGTAAGGGGCACCGGCGGCGTTGCCAGCAGAAGTGGCAACTTCAAACCGGCTACCCAGAACTACTTTAACAAGGCCGCCTGGGTCGATCCGGGCGCGCTACAGATGGGCAGCGCACCCCGGCGGGACGATACGGTACGAGGGTTTCCGACTTACAGCGAGGACGTGAACATATTTAAGGTCTTCCACCTGTACGAGCGTCTCAACATGAAGTTCGAGAGCCAGTTCGGCAACCTTCTCAACCGCACCGACTTCTGTGATCCAGATACGAATTTCAGTGCGGGGAGCTTCGGACAAGTATTTACGCAATGTAACTCGCCGCGTTCGATTCAGTTTGGCTTGAGGTTTGATTTCTGACCCAATGGGGAATAAGCTTCGCCTCTAGCACAGGCGGAGTGATCGTGGCAGTGACCAGCTGTAACCGGGATTGCATGTGCAGAGCCCGAGGGGTGGCTGTGTGGCCACGCCTCGGGCTTTTTATTGTTACTATTCTGAGTTCCGCTGTTCTAAGGGCTGACTCGCGGGAATCTCTCCAGAAAGCCACCGAGCTGGTTGAGGAGGGCAGGTTTGCGGAAGCCGACCAGCAGGCGCGGCTCGCCCTTGCCGATCCACAAACCCGCGCGGTGGCATGCTCGGTTCTGGGCACGATTCGCTTCCAGCAGAAACGACTTGAGGAGAGCGTCAGCTTTCTCCGGCAAGCCATCCGGCTCAATCCGGGGTTGCTCGGTGCGCACCTCAGTCTTGCCGAGGTGTACACACTCCAGGGAAGGCCGGAACCCGCGCTTACGCTCTTCCGGCAAATCCTGAAGCTGGATCCGTCGAACGTGGCCGCACGAGTGGCCTTGGCACGCTCAGAAACCGAGAAAGGAAACTACCTGCAATCGCTGGATCTTGCGAAGCCAGTGCTATCGGCTTTCAAGCGGTCGCCAGACGGTCTGCTGGCGCTGGCGGCAGACTACGTGAAAATGGATGACCACGCCGCAGCCGCAGATCTGGCGAAAGATTGGGTGAGCCTGAGTGGCATTCCATCGGAGTGGTCGATCAAGTTTGCCTTGCTGCTGACCGAGGGCGGAGCCGTTCCTCAGGCCATTGATGTTCTCGAACGTACCAGGCAAGCGGGGCCGGCATCCTACGAACTAGCATTCAATCTGGCTGGTGCCTATGCGCTGAAAAACGACCTGGGGCAGGCTCTGCAAAACTATGACGAAGCGCTCAGGTTGAATCCTCAGGCTGTTCCCGCCTTGCGACAGGCCGCAGGTATCGCCGAGCGCCAGGCTGAACTTGAGCGAGCGCTCTCTTATTGGGTTCGCGCCAAGAAAATCGAGCCCGAGAGTCCCGAGATTCTATTCGGCTTCGGGCGGGTCTGCTTGAAGATGGACCTTCTGGAAGATGCTGAACCCGCTCTGACCAAGGCTGCCAGCCTCCGGCCAAACGAGCCCTTGTATCAATTCACATTGGCTGCGGCGAAAACCGGGAAACGTCAATTCGAAGCCGCCCAAGCGCTGCTCGAAGGCCTGATCAAAACGCGTGAGAACGATGCGCAGCTGCAGTATGCGCTCGGGGCCGTCTTATATCTTGAGGGACACCTAGAGGACGCCGCCACGCATCTGCGGGAGAGCGCTCGCTTGCAGCCGGATCAACGGGGCTCCTACTATTATCTTGCCCTTACCGTCAGGGACCAGGGGAACGAAGCTGAAGCTACACGACTTCTCGAAGCACTGCTTGAACGCCACCCGGATCACTCTTCCGCGCGAGAAGCCCTGGGCAGCCTGCTGATGAGCGCTCACCGCTATCTCGAGGCAGAAATGAGCTTGCAGGAAGCGATTCGCCTGAATCCAAAGTCTGTGAAGGCGAACTATGCGCTGGGATTGCTTTTGGCGCGCATGGGCAGGAAGGAAGAAGCCGACAAGCAGCTGGAGCTGGCGAAGTCGCTGCGCAAGGAAGACGAGGAGACGTCGCGCCTACAGCTTCGACTTTTGGACCCTGAACAATGAGCCGCTCTCCGATCATCTTTCGTGGCCTGACTGTTGCTGCTCTGGTCGCTCTCTTCCTGACGCCGGCAGCTTCGCGGAAGACTGAAAAGGCTCCCGCCACGCTCAGAGAGTTGGAAGCGGCAGTCAATCGCCATCCATCGGATGCTCATCTTTACGTTGCGCTGGGATTGGGGTACTGGGACCGTGGCGATTTCCCGCGTGCCTTGGAGACGTTTCAGCACGCGGTAAAGGCCGGGCCGGGCTCGGCGGAGGCGCACAACTGGCTGGGCGTCGCGCTCATGGGAAAGGCAGATCTCGCCGGCGCTGTCGCCGAGTTCAAGAAAGCCATTTCGCTCTATCCGAAGTACGTGCGAGCCTACATTAATTTGGGTTCGGCGCGGGCCAGAAGTGGCGAACTCGGGGAGGCGGTCAAGGCGTTTCGGAAGGCGCTGGCGCTGGAGCCGAACAACCTGGCGGTGCACACGAACCTGGGCGTCGCGCTGCGGGAGACAGGCGATGCCGATGGCGCGCTCGTGCATCTGCGCCGCGTCGCGAAGGCCAAGCCAGGCGACGCAAATGTGCAGTATCAGTTAGGCCAGACGTTGCGCCAGAGAGGCGACCTCGCGGACGCGATTGTGGCTTTTGAGAGAGCGCTGCAGATTGATCCTGAGCTGCGCGAAGCTTACTACGGGCTTGGACTGACACTGAAGCAGCAGAGCGCGGCCGGCCGCAAGCCATTCCAGCCCGCAGAAAGCCCTGCTGACGACTTGTATAAGCGTGGCCAGGAAGCTGCCGCGCGCGGAGACTTAAAGGCTGCCCGGGAACAGCTCACCGACGCTCTCCGCGTAGATGAGAATCACGCGGAGGCGCACAACGTCCTTGGCTTTGTTCTGGGGCAGCAGGGCGATATGGCTTCTGCCCTGGCTCACCTGCAGCGGGCCGTTGCCCTTCAGCCGGAGTCCTCGGAAGCGCGCTACAACCTGGGAGTCGCGTTGTGGTACAGCGGTTCAAAGGAGAGAGCCATTGCTGAGCTGCAGGAAAGCATTCGGGTTGATCCTGCGGCCGGTGCCAGCGATGCCTTTCTTGGACTCGCGCTGCGCGAAACAGGGGATCTGGCCGGTGCGCGGCTGAGCCTGCAACGCGCGATTGCCCTGCTGCCGCCCTTGCCGGCCACATACATCGACCTGGCAATCGTATTTCTTCGCAGCGGGGAACTTGATCGAGCCGTGGGACAGTTCGAAGCCGGATTGAACGTGCCAACTCCATTGCCTCCCGCCCCCGATTGGGACACGGCCATCGCCGGCCTCCGCGATGCGTTGGCGAAGAAACCGGGCAACGCTGAGGGCCACAATATTCTCGGCCGTCTCCTGGGATGCAAGGGCGCCGACAGCAAGGAAGTGATCGCCCAATTTCGCGAAGCCATTCGGCTGCGTCCCGACTACGCGGAAGCGCACAACAACCTCGGGTTGGTGCTAACGCAAGCGAACGATGACGAAGCGGCCATCGCGGAATTCCGGGAGGCCATCCGCACCAGTCCGGACTACGCTGACGCCCATGACAACCTGGGCGCAGCGCTTACTTCCACGGACAATGAACAAGCCATTCAGGAATTAGAAAAGGCTGTGGCTCTGGCGCCGGGCTCGGTGAAAGCGCAATTCAATCTGGCGGCCGCGTATGGTACTAGCCCCAACCACGGCCCAGGGGAGCAGATCGAGCAGTTGCGCAAGGTAATTGCCCTTTCCGCGAACTTTGTGCGGGCGCACGTCGCTTTGGGCAAGGCGCTTCTTCAGGATGGCAAAGTGCCGGACGCGATTGCCGAACTGCAGGAAGCCGTGCGGCTTGAGCCGCAGAACGGCGAAGCACGTTATCAGCTAGGGCTGGCTCTGGCGCGAACTGAACGCAAAGAAGAGGCTGAAGAGGCGCTCAGGAAGGGTCGCGAGCTGGTCTCGGCCAATGATCGCAACCAGAATGCTAACCTCGACATCGCCGAAGGCCGAGCCGCGCTGGAGAACGGCGATCTGGACCAGGCCGCCACTAAGTTCCGACATGCAGCTAAGGTTCAGCCCGATGCCTCGGAACTGCATCGCTACCTGGGTTTGGTTTTGGAAAAGCAGGGCGACAAAGCCGGCGCTTCCGCTGAATATCGAAAGGCTCTGGAGCTCAAACCCACTGACATGTCCACCAGGCGGAGCCTTGAGGGACTGACGAGCGTATCGAGTGGCCCAGATGAATCCGGGGAGACTAAGAGGTTCGAAGGCTACATTCGAGACAAGAAGTTTGAGGAAGTCGAGCCTCTCCTTGCGGCCTACGTGAAGGAACAGCCGAAATCGTCGTGGGCCTGGTACGCGCTCGGCTACAGCCAGTTCGCGCAGCAGAAGATTGGAAAATCGATCGAGTCGCTGGCCAAGTCCCTGGAACTGGACGTCAAGAACGCCGAAGCCCACAAGATTCTCGGCCGCGATCTCATGATTATCGGTAGATTCGATGCCGCGCAGACCGAATTCGAGCAGGGCATCCGCTACAACCCGCAGTCCGCCGAGATGCACTACAACCAGGGCAAGTTATTCTCCATCCAGGACAACTGGGAGCCGGCGCGCAAAGAGCTGGCAGCGGCTGTAAGCATTGATCCCTCTTATGTCGAGGCTTTGGACGCCCTCGGACTCGCGCTGGAGGCTCTGGGAGACGATGCTGGAGCGGTCGCGAACTATCAGAAGGCAATCGCCATCAGCGAGGAGCAAAAAAGCAACTTCTCCTCTGCTCACGTCAACTTGAGCGCGTACTACAATCGCACCGGCGACCCCGACAAGGGGTTGGAATATGCCAATAAGGCAATTGCGCTCGCCCGAGAATCTGATCGGGCGTGGTTTCAAAAGGCCAAGGCACTAGAGCGACAGGGGCACGTGGACGAAGCTGTCGACGCCCTCAATCATGCTATTCATTTCAACCCGCGGGCATCGTCTTATTACTACGTGCTAGCCAATCTCTACCGACGCCTGGGGAAGGAGAAAGATAGCCAGGAGGCGCTGAAAGAGTTCACGCGTTTGGAAAAGGAGACGAACGATCTCGAAAAGCTGCGTCGCAGCACCGCCAAACGGGCGGCAAGCGTGCCGCTACCCGGAGCCGAGCGTGAGTAGAGGCCCGAACCGCCTGCCATCACGTCGCGAGTTCTTGCGAGCGCTGGGACAGGGCGGAGCGTTGTTGCTGCCGCTGGGACTGGCCATCACTCCTTTGCCCGCAGCGCCAGTAGTTCCCCACGTTACCTTCACGGACGTCACCGCTGCCGCCGGTCTGTCGAAGGCAATCAACATCTCCGGCAGCCCTACGAACAAGCAATTTCTTCTCGAAGAGATGGGTTGCGGAGTGGCCCTGTTCGACTACGACAACGATGGCTGGCTCGACATCTTTCTGGTGAACGGAACCAGCCTTGATCCCACGGTACGCGATCGCAAGCCAACCAGCTTTCTGTTTCGCAACAATCGCGACGGGACGTTTACCGATGTCACAGGCAAGGCCGGTCTGACCCATTCCGGCTGGGGACAAGCCTGTTGCGTTGGCGACTACGATAATGATGGCTTCGAAGATGTCTTCGTTTCCTATTTCGGGCGTAACGTCCTCTATCACAACAATGGTGACGGCACGTTTACAGATGTATCCGAGAAGGCGGGCGTAGCGGGAGCCGATAATCGCTGGGGAGCCGGTTGTTGCTTTCTCGACTACGACCGCGACGGCCATCTGGACCTATTCGTTGCGAACTACGTGACCTTCGATCCGGCGAAGGCTCCTAAACCGGGAGAGGCGGTCTATTGCCTCTACAACGACATTCCGGTTCCGTGCGGTCCACTGGGTTTCGCGGGAGGCACCAACGTACTGTACCGCAACCGCGGGGACGGGACTTTTGCCGACGTTTCCGAAGAGTCCGGCATTGCGCGTCCCCGCGGGCCTTCATCCATGGTCTTCGTCAGCCGGAACTGGCAGCCAACCGGCTCCTACGGCATGGGCGCGGCCTCCGCTGATTTCGACAACGATGGTTGGCCAGACATCTACGTAGCCTGCGACAGCGCCCCCAGTCTTCTTTATCGCAATAATCATGACGGAACCTTTCGCGAGATAGCCGTGCCCGCCGGTTGTGCCTTCGATGAGAATGGGGTTGCGCTGTCGGGAATGGGTGTGGGCGTTGGCGATTTCGACGGCGATGGGTGGTTGGACATCGCACGCACGAATTTCTCGGAACAAGTGACTACTTTGTATCGCAACTACGGAAACGGCGCCTTCGAAGATGCCAGCATCAAAGCCGGCCTGGGTATCAACCGGAAGTATTTGGGTTTCGGCGTTGGTTTCTTCGATTTCGACAATGACGGCTGGAAGGACATTTTTCTTTCCAATGGGCACGTCTATTCGCAGATCGCGGATCGAAAGCTGCATCTCACGTACCGGCAGTCGAAGGTCCTGTACCGCAACCTGGGGAATGGCCGCTTCGAGGATGTCTCCGCGCGGGCGGGGGCGGCAATTCAGTCTGAGAATCTCGGCCGCGGCTGCGCGTTCGGCGATTTCGACAATGATGGCGACGTGGATGTGATCGTAAACAACCTGGATGGACCTCCCTCGTTGCTGCGCAACGATGGTGGAAACAGGAACAACTGGATCATGATGAAGTGCGTGGGCACGCGTTCGAACCGTTCGGCAATTGGAACCCGCGTAAAGGTCACGAGCGGCAAGCACAGCCAGATCGACGAAGTGATGAGCGGATCGAGTTACTACTCACAAAACGACTTACGCCTGCATTTCGGGTTAGGTCGCGCAGCCGTCGTCGATAGCCTCGAGATCGCATGGCCTTCGGGATCGAAGGAGACCTTCAAGAATCTTCCTGCCAACCGCCTGTTCGTGGTCCAGGAAACAAAGGGAATACTCGAAACCCGAAAATTTCGCTAGGCCATCCATGGGGAACCTTCCACATGTCCGTCGATCGATCGCAGCATGGGTATTGTCCGTGTGCCAACTGGGTGCGGCGCCTGCTCTGGACGTGCAATTCTCTGACATTACGTTGCCTGCAGGGGTCACCTTTAAACAAGAAAGCTCCGCTACCACCAACAAGTACCTCGTAGAGACTATGGGAGGAGGAGTTGCCCTTCTGGACTACGACAATGATGGCCGGCTGGACATCTTCTTTGCCAACGGTGCGAAAATCGATGATCCGATGCCGGAGGGCAAACTGCCCGACAAGTCCGATCCGAAGTTCTGGAACCGTTTATACCATCAGAACCCCGACGGCACGTTTACCGACGTTACGGAAAAGGCCGGCCTTACCGGAAAGCTGCAAGACCACTATGACATGGGCGTAGCTGTGGGCGATTACGACAACGACGGTTTCGAGGATATCTACGTAACCGGCTACGGCGGCAATACTCTCTACCACAACAATGGTAACGGCACCTTCACCGACGTGACCAGGAAAGCCGGCGTCGCAGGCGGCGGGTGGAGCGCCAGTGCCGGTTTTCTTGACTACGACAACGACGGCCGACTCGACCTCTTTGTCACCCGATATGTGGACTGGACCTTCAAGACCAACCGCTACTGTGGAGAAAAACCCCCGGGGTACCGCGCCTATTGCCATCCCGACAATTACGACGGCATGACTAGCATCTTGTATCACAACAACGGCGACGGCACCTTCACCGACGTTTCTGAGAAATCCGGCATCGCCAAGTCGATTGGAAAGGGACTCGGCGTCGCTTTCGCAGACTACGATGCTGACGGCTTCGTCGATATTTTTGTTGCTAACGATTCCGTACAGTGCTTCCTCTACCACAACAACGGAAACGGCACGTTCAGCGAAGTGGGCCTGACGGCCGGCGTGGGCTACAACGAAGACGGAAAAACCTTCGCTGGCATGGGTGTGGACTTCAGCGACTATGATAACGACGGTCTCCCCGATGTCATCGTTACCGATCTTTCCAACGAACGCTACATGCTTTATCACAATAACGGTGACGGCACGTTTCGCGAAGCCACTAACCAATCCGGCATAGGCAGCGCGACGCTTGCATTTGCGGGTTGGAGCACGCGCTTTTTCGACTACGACAATGATGGCTGGAAAGATCTCTTCGTGGCGCAGTCCCATGTGATGGATACCATCGAGAAGACGTCACCCAATCTGAAATACCTTCAACCGCCACTCCTGCTGCGGAATGAGTCTGGACGGTTCGCGAGGCGCATTCCTGGCGAGGCTTTTCGGAAGGAATGGGCGGGGCGGGGAGCGGCATTCGGCGATATCGACAACGACGGCGACGTGGACGTGGTGGTCAGCAACGTCGGGCAGTATGCCTATCTGTTGCGAAACGAGGGGGGCAATCGCAACCACTGGCTGGGGATTGAAACCATCGGCAGAAAATCGAATCGTGACGGGATAGGAAGCCGGGTGAAGGTCGTATCCGCATCGGGACTCTCGCAGTACTTCACCGTCAATACCGCTGCTGGATATCTTTCCGCAAGCGACAAGCGGCTGGTGGTTGGACTGGGCGGCGATGTCACGGCTAAGCTGGTCGAAATCCGCTGGCCTTCAGGAATCATTCAGAAATTCGAGAACGTCAGTGCCGGGCAGATGCTGAAAGCCACGGAACCAATCCCATGATCACCCGGCGCAAACTGATTGCGACCCTGACAGGCACAGCGGTTGCGGGCGCAGTTGGTCGTCTTTTCGGACAGGGGATTCTGTCCCGGGGAGTGAAGCCGCAACCACGCGGCAAGCCTTCGGGACGTCCGTTCCCAGTGCGGCTCACGGATGTTGCCAAGGAGGCGGGCCTCACCCATCCGATCATCTACGGCGGCATCGACGGCAAGAGTTACATCATCGAGGTCGTCGGCAGTGGTGTCGCTTTCATCGACTACGATAACGACGGCTGGCTTGATCTGTTCGTTCTCAGCGGCACGCGTCTGGATAGTGCGCCGGACGGCGCCACGAATCGCCTGTACAAGAACAACCGCGACGGAACTTTTACCGATGTCACCGCCAAGGCCGGTCTGGTTCGCACCGGCTGGGCCTCCGCTGTGACAGTAGGTGACTACGAAAACGACGGCTTCGACGACCTTTTCATTACCTACTACGGCCGCAATGTGCTTTATCACAACAACGGAGACGGCACGTTCACCGACGTCACCGAGAAAGCCGGACTTAATCAGAGCGTCACTCGCTACGGTTCGGGTTGCACCTGGGTGGACTACGATCGCGACGGCCGGCTCGATCTGTTTGTCGCTACCTATCTCAACACGACAATCGAAAAACTGCCGAAGCCCGGAGAAAATCCCGACTGCACCTGGAAAGGTGTCGCGGTGAACTGCGGGCCTCGTGGTCTGCCCCCCGGTTTTGTCCAGCTCTTTCACAACAACGGCGACGGAACGTTCAGCGACGTGAGCAAAGCCTCCGGCGTTGCTGGCGCTGGCGGCTCCTTTCCGATGACGGCGGTCGCCGCCGACTACGACAATGACGGTTGGCCCGACATCTATGTCGCCTGCGACTCCACGCCAAGCTGGCTGTTTCGCAACCAGCATGACGGCACGTTTCGCGAGGAGGCGTTGGAGCGCGGCGTGGCTCTCAGCGAGGACGGGTTGGAGCAAGCGGGCATGGGAGTTGCTGTCGGCGACTTCGATCTGGACGGCAGCCTG
>Ga0209068_10001905_pt1 | contig 10311 bp, 5 predicted proteins | sample ColStrG_CSR_2012_FD_187200 | JGI IMG/M metagenome (GOLD analysis project Ga0209068, IMG submission 187200) | Freshwater sediment microbial communities in response to fracking from Pennsylvania, USA - Cold Stream Run_MetaG_CSR_2012 (SPAdes)... | ecosystem: Environmental > Aquatic > Freshwater >...
CACCATCATCGCGGTCGGCGCTGCGGTGACCGATCGTCGCGAAGGCGACCGCGTCGTCACGGTCGGCCTCGATGGTTCCCACGCCGCGCTGCGGGCGGTGCCATCGGGGTTCTCGTGGGTGTTGCCCGACGGGATCAGCACCGACGACGGAGCGTGCGTGCCAATCCCGTTCGGTACGGCAGACGATTGCCTCTTCGAGTTCGGGCGTCTGCAGGCTGGCGAGACCGCGCTGATCCACGCCGGCGCGGGTGGCGTCGGCATCGCGGCCATCCAACTTGCGCACCGCGCCGGAGCCACCGTGCTCTCGACCGCGTCGAACCAGAGCAAGCTCGATCGTCTCGTGCCGCTCGGCCTCGATCACGGCATCAACTACGTCGAGACGGACTTCGCCTCCGAGGTGCATCGCCTCACCGACGGTCGCGGCGCGGATGTCATCGTCGACTCGGTCGGCGGTGTGACCCTCCAGAACAGCTTGCGTTGCCTGGCCTATCGGGGTCGGGTGGTGTCGGTCGGCGACGCCGGCCGGGCCGAACCGCAACCTCTCGACGTCTCGACCATGCGCGGCAACAACCAGAGCCTCACGGGCTACTTCCTGGGGGCCGAGCTCTTCCTGGGCGGACCGCGCGCCCACGACATGATCGCCGGCCATCTCAGCGCGATCGCGGCGGGCGATCTACAGGTGGTGATCGACCGCACCTATCCGTTGGCTGACGCCGCCGCGGCCCACGCCTACATCGAGAGCCGCCAGTCCTTTGGCCGCATCGTCCTCGTCCCCTGACGGCCCCGCCCATCGCGCACCCTTCGATCGAGCGCCTTCGATCAAGCGCGGCGCCGCGAGACCTCGACCCGGGATCAGTCGACGTTGATGTGCGGGAGCACCTTGTCGAGCCACTTCGGGAACCACCAGTTGGTCTTGGCGAAGAGTTGCATCGACGCCGGCACGAGCATCATCCGCACGATCGACACGTCGATGAGCACCGCGATGGTGAGGCCAAAGCCGATCATCTTGATCTGCGGGTCGGGGTTCGGGACGAAGGAGACGAACACCGACATCATGATCAGGCCGGCCACGACAATGACACGGGCCACCGTCGAGAGTCCCGTGCGCACGCTTTCGCGTGCTTCGCCGGAGCGGTTGTAGTCCTCGCGTATGCGCGAGATGAGGAAGACCTCGTAGTCCATCGACAAGCCGAACAGCACCGCAAACATCATCACCGGCACGAACGGCACGATGGGAAGGGTGCTGGACAGTCCGATGAGCGACTTGCCCCAGCCCCACTGGAACACCGCGATGAGCACGCCGTAGGCCGCGCCGATCGAGAGCAGGTTCATGATCGAGGCTGTCGCGGGTACGAAGATCGAGCGGAACACCATCATCAGCAACAGGAAGGCCGTGGCCACGACCGCCAGGATGTAGATCGGCAGCTTGGCTTTGAGCGCTTCGGTCAGGTCGATGTTGATGGCGGTCTGCCCGCCCACGTACACCTGATCGGGGTTGAGTGCGGTTCCCTTCAACGCGTTCGGGATGACGTTGGTGCGCAGGTTGCGCACCAGGTCGGCTGCCTGCTGCGAGTTCGGCGCCACGGTTGGTACGACCTGCATGATCGCGGCGGTTGGGACCGCTTTGGGATCCGCTGACGAGGGGATGCTGTTCGGAATCGGAAGTGACACGCGGGCTACGTCCGGCGCTGCGGCGACGGCTTTCTGCAACGTGCCGAACGCGTTGAGCACGGGCAACGCGGTCGCGCTGGTGACCTCGGGCAGATCGATGGCCAGGAGCAGCGACCCGTTCTGACCGGGGCCGAAGTTCTCGTTGAGCAGTTGGAACGACTGGTACTGGGTCAGCGCCGGGTCGACATTGCCGTCGTCGGGAAGGCCGAGCTCGAGGCTCTTCACGGGCAGGATCAAGATGACCAACACGACCAGGCTGATCGTGGCGATGAGCCCGGTGCGGCGCGAAGTGAGGTTGGCCCAGCGCCCCGAGAGGGTCTCTTCCGTCGCCTGGGGCTCGCGGCGCAGGATGTGCCCGTTGTTGATCTTCGGCCCGAGCGCACCGAGCACTGCGGGCACCAGTGTGAGCGCGGCGAGGATCGACACGACCACGTACATCGCGGCCATGAACCCGATCTGGGTGATGTAGGGGATGCCGACGATGAACAGACCGCAGAGCGCGAGGCACACGGCGACGCCCGCAAACAACACCGCGGAGCCCGACGTGGCGATGGCCCGACCGACGGCGTCGCGAGGCTCAAGGCCGTCGGTGAGCCCCTGGCGGTATCGGGTCACGATGAACAGCGAGTAGTCGATGCACACCGCCAGCCCGATCATGTCGCCCAGGATCGGCCCGACCGATCCCACGGTGAAGCTGGCCTCGAGGATCTTGCTGAGGCTGCCGGAGATGCCCACGGAGAACACGGCGACCCCGATAGGCACGGCCATCGACACGGCCGAGCGCATGGCGAGCAGCAGGATGATGATCGCCGCGGCGATGCCGATCAGACTGGAGTACGCCGAGATCCCCGCCGGTGCGGGGTTCCCCTGGTCGGCGACGCCGCCGCCGAAGGTGACGCCGAGGCCCGCGTTGACGGCGGGCTGGGCGGCCAGCGAGACGGCGTCGAACCAGGTTTTGGCCTGCTCGGGGCTCGTGACCGGCGAGGCAAACGTGACCGACGAGTAGCCGACGTTGCCGCTCGGGGTGATGTTCAGGTTCGCGGTCTTCACCTGCGGGGTGCCCTGGTCGAAGGTGACGGCGGTCGGCGTCACGTCGTACGGGCTGGTCACCGCCGAGACGCCAGGGATCTGCTTGAGGTTCGCGACGCTCTGGGTCACCGCGGCCTTCGGTGCCGGGTCGTTGAGGGATCCGGTCTTGGCCTGGAACACGACCGTGGCGCCGGCGCCCGAGGCAGTGGGGAAGCTCGTGGCCAACAGGTCCAAGGCCTGTTGGGACTGCGTGCCTGGCACGGCGAACTGGTCCTTCGGATCGCCGTGGCGCGCCGTGGCCGCGACCCCGGTTCCGATCAGGACGACGATCCAGAAGATCATCACTGGCCAGTGGTGCTTCGCTCCAAGACGGCCCATCTTCTCGAGCATCGGTCGTCGTCTCCCCATCGATGTGCCGCCGCACGTCCGCCGGAAGCGAGCATAACGTCGGTCCTGTTCGCTCATTCGCCGAGCGCATGGGCCGTTCAGACCGTTGCGTCGATCTGGGGCGAAGCCCGCGACAACGGCGTCGCGCGAGCGCATGCGCTGACGCGTCGGGCGTGGACGCGCCGAGCCCGCGACGAGGGCGTGGTCGAGGATCACGAGATCCTCCGCGGTGTGACGCGACGCAGACCCGCACGAGCGAGTTCGCGGCATCGAAGCTCTGGCCGCTCAGCAGCACAATTCCTCGATCGCGGGCGAGGCGCACCGGCGCCGATCGGCCTTTGCCGTGAGACGAGAACGACGTCGAGGGATGCATCCACCGGTCGGCACCGTCGATGGGGGCTTTGCTCGGGGATCGTCGGTCGCTGTTCGGGTGCGGTCGGTGCCGGCGCGGGTGTGCTGAGATGAGAGCCACAGATCCCGCGTCGCACTGGCGCTTCCGACCCGAGGGCCGCTCACGTGTCTGCACCCGCCGCACCGTCGGCCGCCGAACCGTCCAAACCCGTCGAAGCCGAGCAGCCGACTGCGCAGGACGTGACCGAGCCGCATCCGCGCGACGCGGCATCGAAGGCCGCGCGCCGGGCGGTCTATCTCGCGCAAGCGCCAGCTCGCCTGGCCCGGCGCTACCCCGTCACGATCTTCCTCGTCATCGCGGTTCTCGGGGCGGCGCTGGCCTCCGGCGCGGGATGGCGGTCAGTGCACGAGGCCGACTACTACAACGACATTGCCTACGGCACCCCGGCGTTGAGCGACGGCAAGCTCTGGACGTTCCTCACGGGCGAGTTCTTCGTCGCCGCCCTGATCTGGCTGTACCTCCCGATCCTCGCACTGCTGGCCGGCTTCGGCGCGGTGTACGAGAGGCGCGCGGGCCACGTTCGCTTGTTCGTCGTCGTCGTGGGCGGCCAGGCGCTGGCGTCGCTGCTGACTGCGGCGTTCTTCCTGCCGTTTCGCGACAGCGGATGGACGTGGGCACACAACCTCGCCGAGGTGCGCGATGTTGGCATCTCGAGCGGGGTCTTCGCGCTGGTCGGTGCGATGTCCACGTTGATGCAACCGGTGTGGCGCACCCGCGTGCGGGTCGGGCTGAGCTTCTTCCTCGTCGCTATGGTCCTGAACTCGGGGTTCGTCTGGGACGTGGGTCACCTGGTCGGCTGGGTCATCGGGCTCGTGGCGGGCCCGTTGCTCCTGGGGAAACTGCCGACAGTGCCTCGCATCAACTTCTGGCGGCGGTCGCAACGCGCGATCGTCGCGCTGGTCATCGCGGTGCTCGCCCTGAGCGACCTCATCGACGCGGTGTTCCCGGGCACCGGTGGTCCGTTCTACAGCAGCAACGTCGCGTACGAGAGCACCGGGCTCACCATCGGCATCGTCCTCTCGGCCCTGGTGCTCTTCGCCGTGGCTGATGGCCTGCGACGCGGGCATCGGATCGCGTGGGCGTTCGTCACGGTGATCACCGTGCTCAACGTCATCGCGCTCGTCTCGAGCGAGCCGAGTGCCGAGCGCACGGCCGACCTCGTGCTCGATGGGACCCGGTTGGTGTTGCTGCTCGTGACGTTCCGAGCGTTCACCGTGCGGTCGCCGCGGCGCTCCGTTCGCCGGGTGGGCCGACGCCTGGCGAAGGTCCTCATCGGGCTCTTCGCGTACACGGCGATCGGGTTCGCGCTGTTGAAGGACGACTTCTCGCCGCCGGCGACGCCTGTCGACATGCTCGGCGAGTTCGTCACCAGGATCTTCTTCTCCACGACGCACGCCATCGAGCCGGTGACGACGGCGGCGCGCTGGTTCGTGGGTTCGATCGGGGCGGTGTGGCTGGTGACGTTGATCATCACCCTCATCGGGCTCGTCTACTCGGCGCGTCGGGTCCTACCCGAGCCCGAACAGGACCACCGCATGCGGGAGTTGCTGCGCCAACACGAGTCGTCTTCGATCGGCTTCATGCTGACGTGGAAGGGGAGCGACTCGTGGTTCTCGGCCAGCGGCACCACCGCGGTCGGGTACCGGATCGTCGGGACGGTCGCTCTGGCCCTCGGGGACCCTGTCGGACCCATCGAGGAGCGGTTCGAGGCGCTCGAGGAGTTCGATCGCTTCTGCTTCGTCCACGGCTGGATCCCCTGCTTCTTCGCGGCGGGCCAGGCCACCGCGAACATGGCCCCGAAACTGCGGTGGAAGGCCATCCAGGTGGCCGAGGACGATGTCGTCCCGCTCAAGGACCTCGCCTTCAAGGGAAAGTCCTGGCAGGACGTGCGCACCGCGTTGAACAAGGCCGGCAAGCAGGACATCACGCTGCAGGTCCTGCACTGGTCCGAGGCCCGCCCGGTGATCACCGACCAGCTCCACGCGATCAGCCAGGGCTGGGTGTCGGACAAGTCGCTGCCCGAGATGGGCTTCACCCTCGGCACGTTGCGCGAGGCGCAGGACCCTGAGGTGCGCTTGCACCTCGCGGTCGCCGCCGATGGCACCGTCGAGGGGTTCACCTCGTGGATGCCGGTGTCGCGCGATGGCGAGATCGTCGGTTGGTGCCTCGACCTCATGCGCCGCCGCGACGAGGGCGAGTTCCGCTCAGTGATGGAGTTCCTCATCGGCGCCTCGGCCATGCAGTTCAAGGAGGAGGGCTTCGAGTTTCTCAGCCTGTCCGCGGCCCCGCTCGCCAAGGCCCCTGAGCAGACCCTCGAGCAGGCCCCCGAGCAGGCCCAGGAGGTGACCTCCAGTGATCAGCGCGTCCTGCAGCGCCTTCTCGACTTCCTAGGTGATGCGCTCGAGCCCTACTACGGGTTCCGATCGCTGCTCGCGTTCAAGGCCAAGTTCCAGCCCCACCTCGCCCCGATGTACCTCGTGTTCCCGAGCGAGGCGGCGCTGGCCGAGATCGGCATTGCGATCGCGCGGGCCTACATGCCCGACGCCACCGCGTGGGACTGGGCCAAGATGAGCGCCGAGATGGTCACGACGCCGGCGTCGTAGCGCCACGCGCCGCATGCGCCACCCGCATCGCACCCGCTCGCCGAGAAGCAACCCGCCTGCCGAGAAGCAGCCCGTATGGGGAAGGATCGAAGCACATGGCCTGGAGCCTGAACGACGTCGAGGAGAAGTTCCTGCAGTACATGCAGGACAACGGGCACGTCGTGATCGAAGGTCATTCCGTCATGTCGCCGACCGAAGACGTCTTGTTCACCACGGCGGGGATGCATCCACTCACGCCCTACCTCCACGGCGACCCGCACCCCGCGGGGAAGCGGCTGTGCGACGTCCAGCGCTGTGTGCGCACCACCGACATCGACGAGGTCGGGGACAACACGCATCTCACGATCTTCGAGATGGTCGGCAACTGGAGCCTCGGCGACTACTTCAAGGAGACCGCGATCCCCCAGTCGCTCACGTTGCTCACCGACGTGTTCGGCATCGATCCGCACTCGCTGTATGTCACCTGTTTCGCCGGCGATCCCGACCAGAACCTCGGCCGCGACGACGAGGCGCCGGCCATCTGGTCGCAGTGCTTCGCCGAGGCCGGCGTCGATCCCGCGGGGCACATCAACCCGTTGGGGATCCATGACAACTGGTGGTCCAACGGTCCGGTCGGCCTGTGTGGGCCGGACACGGAGATGTTCGTCTACGTCGGCAACGAGGCGAACCCGGTGTTCGCGGACATCCCTGAGTTCGTCGAGATCTGGAACAACGTGTTCATGACCTACGACCGCGGGGACGACGGCACGCTCGGTCATCTCGACCAGAAGAACATCGACACGGGCATGGGCGCCGAGCGCGCCGAGCTCTTCCTCAACGGCACGGCGACGGTGTGGGAGACCCCCGAGCTGGTGGCGCTCCTCGACGCAGTGGCCGGCGGGCTCGGCATCGCCACCAACGCTCTCGATGCCGACCAGATCCGCTCGCAGCGGATCATCGCCGATCACCTGCGCGCCGCGCTGACGATCGCGGCGGCCGGTGTGTACCCCGCGGCAAGCCGCCAGGGCTACGTGCTGCGGCGCCTGATCCGTCGGTCGGTGCGTCACGCCGAGTTGCTCACCGGTACCGAAGATGGTCTCGCCGAGAAGGTCCACGCGGCGTCGGCCGGGGTTGGCGAGGTCCAGGGCCAGCGCTGGGACGACTTGACCGGCGAGTCCGGTGAGGCGGCGCGAGAGGTGATCGACAAGGAGGTCGCCAAGTTCGCGAAGGCGTTGCGCAAGGCCGTGAAGTACCTCCACGAGGACGCGGAGGAGGGCAAGACCTTCGACGGCGATCTCGCGTTCCACGCTGCCGACGCGCTGGGCTACCCGGTCGAACTCGCGGCCGAAGAGGCCGCTCGCATCGGCATGACCATCGATCCGGCGTGGCCCGAGCGCTATGAGGAGCTGCGCGAGGAGCAGCGGGCACGTTCGCGCGGCTGACTCGAGCCGCCGGCACCGCTCTTGTGGGGTCCGGGCGACCCCGCCGATCAGCGATCGGTGCGATCGAGCCACTTGTCGACGACGGCTGGCTCCCAGCTCTCCAGGGAGTCGAGGAGTGCTTCGGCGTCGGCCTCGATGACGACCATCTCGAGGTGCTCCCGGCGTAGGAAGCCCTCGTCGGTCGAGCGTCGCAACAGCGTAGTGAGCCCATCGAAGTAGCCCGCGACGTCGAGGATGCCGCACGGCTTGGTGTGCACGCCCAGCTGCGTCCAGGTGACGGCTTCGAAGAACTCGTCGAGCGTGCCGAACGATCCCGGCAGCATCACGACAGCATCGGCGGCGTCGGCCATGCGCGCCTTGCGCTCGTGCATCGTGGCGGCGATGACCAGTTCGGTCAGGCCTTGATGCGCGACCTCCTTTTCCTCGAGGGCGCGGGTGATGACGCCGAGCACTTCACCGCCGGACGCGAGCACGGCATCGGCGAGGACCCCCATGAGCCCGACGTGGCCGCCGCCGTAGACCAGGCGGAGGTCCCGCTCGCCGAGCAGTTTCCCGAAGGCCGCGGCGGCCGCGGCGAACTGTGGATCGCGTCCCGGACTCGATCCGCAGTACACGGCGATCGACGACAGTCGTCTGGGCATCAACGTCTCCTCGGGGTCGATCGGCGGCCGAGCGGCCAGTTTGGCCGCCTGTGCCCACCTGTTCTGCGCGCCGTGCACGACGCCGAGCGGGCCTTGAGTTCGGAGGCTCGCAGTGGCTCACCGGTGCAATGTCCATGAAGGGATTGACTGTGACCCAGAGTGTGGGGCGGGCCGACGAAGGACAAGACTGCCGTCGCTCCAGCGTGCTCATGCGCTGGGCAAGCTCAAGCCGGTGCCAGAAGACGATCCGACCTCCAGTAGAACCTGACTTGCGCTCATCCCGGCCGAGGACGCCGCCCCCTCGCCCGGGCAGGTCGTCATTGCCGAGCGAAGTACGTCGCCCATCGGACGAGGGCATTCGACAGGCACAAGGGACTATGAATCGGTCCCCGCCCAGGGGCATGCAAGCCCTCGGCCCGCTGCTCAGCAGACGATGCCGGGACACGCGCCGAACTCAATGTGCTCGTCTCCCGAGTCGAACGCGGCCACGGCATCAACGCCACCGCGACGTTGCGCAGGCGGCCGGTCAGACTGCGGTCCCGAGGTCCGGGCCCGAGTGGTGCAACCAGCGATGACCCCCAGCGTCGATCACGAGTCCGATGATCGGCCCGTCAGTGCAATTGCTGACCTCACCCGACTCAGCCGTCACAGGATCGCAGACGTATCCGACTTCAAGCGGGTCTGCGCTACAGCCGGCCGCCATGCCGAGCATGGACCAACTGGCCAAGACCCCCACGACGGCCGCCCAAGCTGTTCTGCCACGCGTCGACGACGAAACTCGGTGCGCCCAATGGGGCGAAGCGCGTTCGCATGCTGCTCCATGTCTACCAGCGGTGGCAGCGTTACAACGAGCACGAACCACGGGTGCACGTGGCGGCCACCAGCGGGCGCACGACCCGTCCCGACCGGACTGATTTCGTACCATCGACCCGTGCTCCGAAGGCCCACTCGGAGGGATCGAGCCTTGTGACTGCAACGCCGCGTACCGCCCGCCACGGTGGAGATCCGGCCAAGCACGCGGCCTGCGGTTGAAGCGTTTGCTGGACGAGGGACGCGCGTTTTCCGCCAACCTCAGTGCCTGTTGTCGAGGCGGCGTTGGGAGCCGGGAGTAGTCCGTTGGTTCGGTCTACTCGTTGAGCGGAGTGGTCCGCGGCGGAGCGAACCGTGCAAGCACCACCGTCTCCGGTCGAGAGTCGCCCTCCCAGTCCCACGCGGCGATCTGGTCATAGGAGCGCCGACCGACGCCGGCGCGTACGACCTCGAAACGTGTCGTCTGCACTGTGGCGGTGGGTTCGCCGGTCCCGACGACCGTCTCACCGGCTTCGTGCAGGATCCGCAATGCGCCCGTATCGCCGCGTTGCCTGCCGATACCGCCGGCTACGCCGCGGAACGCGTAAGCGATTGCGTCGGATTCGCGCTCGCCCGGAGCGCCGAGCGCGCCGCGCAGGTCGTGTTCGTGGGTGACCGCGTCGGTCAACAGCATCGCTCGCATCAGCGGGTCGAAGTCCGCGATCATGGGTTCGACACTCGCACTACAACGGGCCCACTCGTCGAGCACGTCGCCGATCCGGGCGTCCCTGCGAGCCTCGACTTGAGCGCGGGTCCAGTCATCGCTCGCAACATCGGCGAGATTGCCGGCCACAATGTCAGCCGTACCGCCCGCGAGGTGGGCGACAAGGTCGCGAACCCGCCACTCGGGAGTGGCTGGCGCAAGGCAATCGAGTGTCAGCTCGGGAAGTTCACGTACGAGCGCCGTGATCCGGACGCGGATGCCGCGGTAGATCGTGCCCTGGTCAACATCGCTCACGACGTTCACGCTAATAGTCCTTGAATCCGGTAGCTCATGGCCCCGCAGCGTCTGGTCCCGAGCGCCTCGCTCCCGGCGTTGGGAGGCTGAGTCACGGTCCGACCGAGTCGAGGTTCTGGGCCAGTCCCGTCACGCCACGAAGGATGGGACTACAGCAACGCGAGGAAGGGCTGTCCGCGGACGTCGTCGTAGAAGCCTGCGGGATCGCCTTCGCAGAAGACGAGTCCGCGCGCTGTCGCCGTCACGGTCTCGACCGCCCCGAACAACAGCTCCCAATCTTCGACCAGTGAGAGCTTGAACTCAGCCGTTGCGACCGTGTCAGCCAGGCGCGAGATGACCT
>Ga0209068_10001906_pt1 | contig 10310 bp, 5 predicted proteins | sample ColStrG_CSR_2012_FD_187200 | JGI IMG/M metagenome (GOLD analysis project Ga0209068, IMG submission 187200) | Freshwater sediment microbial communities in response to fracking from Pennsylvania, USA - Cold Stream Run_MetaG_CSR_2012 (SPAdes)... | ecosystem: Environmental > Aquatic > Freshwater >...
ACACTGACGCACCTGTCAGGGTCGTCCGCCGCCGGTCGACGGCCGACGACCTACGACCAGGGGAAAGAGGCCGGAGAGGGCATGGACTTCACGTACGACGCCGAACAGGAGGCGCTCAGGGATGTGGCCCGGCTGGCCATGGACCGTGAGGTCGGCGGTGCGCTGGTGCGTCGGATGGCCGACGATCCCGACGGTGTGGACGCCGCCCTGTGGAAGAAGCTGGTCGACCTGGGCTGGACCGGGCTGGTCATCCCCGTCGGGTCCGGCGGGGCGGGGGCCGGGCTCGCCGAGTTGGCCATCGTGCTCCACGAAACGGGTCGGGTTCCGCTGCCCGGCCCTTTCTTCTCCTCCGCCGTGTTCGCCACGCTGGCCTCCCGGGCCCTCGGGGCCGACGACCTGCTCGCCGACCTGGCGACAGGACGCACCCGGGGGACGGTGGCCCTGCACGAGTCAGGTCACGGTGACCCGCTGGACACAGTGCGGACCCGGGCGCGGCGACGGGGGGCGGGGTGGGTCCTCGACGGCGTGAAACCGCTGGTCCTCGACGGCCACACCGCCGACTGGGCCATCGTGGTCGCCGGCACCGAGCAGGGCCGACGCGCCTTCCTGGTCGAGAAGCCCGACGGGGAGCCGGTTCCCACCCTCGACCCGCTGCGCAAAGCGGCCCGCCTGGAGTTGGACGGTCGTCCGTGCGTGCCTGTCGGCCCGGGCGGGAACCAGGCCGCGATCTGGAGGCGGATCATGGACGACACCGCCGTGGCGCTGGCGTCGGAGACCCTGGGGACGGCGGACCGGGCACTGGAGTTGGCCATCGCCTACACCAAGGAGCGGGTGGTGTTCGACCGCCCGGTGGCATCGTTCCAGGTGGTCAAGCACAAGATCGTGGACATGTTCCACCTGGTGGAGATGGCCCGGGTGGCGGTGCAGTTCGCGGCGTGGGCGTCCGACGCCGAGGACCCGGCGCGCCAGCGGGCCGCGGCCATGGCCGCCGGCTACACCACCGAGGCCGCCGTCAAGGTCACCGGCGAGGACATCCAGCTCCACGGGGGTGTGGGCTTCACGTGGGCGAATGACGCCCACTTCCTGTTCAAACGGGCCAAGCAGAACGATGTGATGCTCGGGGGCCACGCCACCCATCGCAAGCGGCTGGCCGCCATGCTGGTCGACACCGCGTAGCCGGCGCCCACCCACCTTGTCTCAGTGGCACGTCCCGACCGGCGGGGGGACGTCGAGGGAGGGGTTGGCGCCGAAGAAGCCCACCGGGAGGAGATGGAACCCGCAGTACTCCACGGGCATCACCGGCCAGTCCTCGGGCCGGGGAATGTGGGTGACGCCGAAGGTGTGCCAGGCGACGATGTCAGTGCCGATGAGTGGCCGGTCCTGTGCCGTCCAGCGGGGAAGCCCGTCACCGCCCGGGTGTTGGTTGGGGTAGTCCCCGGCGCCCCGCCGCTCGTCGGGAGCGAAGGGCGTGACCCACAGGTTGTGGCGGGCGAAGCCCGCCCTCCGCCCCACGCTCGAGTCGGGGTGGGCCAGCATGGTCGGCGTGGATGACGGGAGCAGCTTGTAGGCGACGGGCTCGCCCAGGCGGTTGCGGACACCGGGATTGGTGAATTTCCAGAACCGGCCCGAGGCCGGGTCGACATCCCGTTGTGCCTCCCGCTCCGTCTCGAATCTCCGGGCGACCGGGATGAACCCGTTGGACCACGGATTGCCGTCCCCGGAGGGCATGGGCTCGGTGGACACCTCGAAGGCCTCGTTCACCCGGCCGTCGACCTCGAGGTCGAGCCGGGCGCAGAACAGGTGCTGGTGGACGGGCGCCGCCAGATCGGGCGCGACCAGGGGAGCGACGGGCGAGCGCTCACCGGGCGACATGGCCCGGGTGGACAGGACCCCGGTCAGCTTCACCTCGAACTGGATGGTGCCGTCGAGGTAGAAGTACCAGTAGAAGCCGTACTCGTAGTTGCCCACGGTGGAGATGGACGAGACCACCAGCCGCCGCGACCGCCGCACCTCGGTGCGCGGCACGCGCTGGTCCTGGTGCTTCCAGAGGATCCCGTAGTCCTCCTCGTGGATGCACACCGCGTTCTCCACCACATACGGCTCGCCCCGCTCGGTGGCGAACGTGGCGTCGAGATAGGAGATGACCCCGAGGCAGTCGCAGCCCAGGGTGAGCGAGTTGACCATGCGGCCGAGACCCCACTCGCCGGCATCGAAGGCGTTCTTCCATCCGTGCATGGGACCGGGGTCGCCGTAGGGGACAACCATCTCGGTGATCGAGGCGCGGTGCAGGATGGGTCGGACCCGGTCACCGTCGAGATAGCCGACGGTGTGCAGGACCATTCCGTCGTTGGGGTCCATCGACACCCGCAGGGACCAACGCTGCCAGCGGATCAGGTTGGATTCGACGGTGAAGCTGGGTCCCTCGGCCTGCACGATCTCGAGGGGGAGCAGGTCGGTGCGAAGAGGCTGATTGTCCTCGGGGTAGTAGCTCCCTCCCTCGGGCGGGAGCGGGACGACCCCGTAGTCCAGTACCTCGAGCACTTCGCCGCGGGCCCCGTCGACGGTGGCGACCACGCCCTCGATGGGTCGGGCATAGCCGTTATCGGTCGGCTTCTCCCGGTAGTAGGCGAGGCATCGGGTGACCCGCCTGTCCTCCTCCATCGCCCGTTCGAAGTTGCCGGTCGGCCACGGGTCGATCTGCACCTTGTCGAAGTCGGTGATGCCCCGCCGGCGCATGGCCGCCTGCCAGTCGGGATCCTTCTCCAGGGCCTGGATGGACCGGAGGGAATCGTCGAAGAGAAGCGCCGGGCGGACGTCGGGCCGCGGCTCCCACGACACGATCTCGCCGGATGCTCCGTCGACCATGGCCTCGATGACCGAGCTGTCGAGGCCGGGCACGATGACCAGGCGGACCAGGCGCCGGACCGGGTCACCCCGACGGTAGGCGGCCAGCACCTCCTTGGACGGAGGCTCGAGGGTGACGGTGGCGAAGCGCGCCCGCTTGTCGAGCCGACCGGTGGCCCGCACTGCGGCCACCGCGGCGCGGATCTCCTCTCCGGTGATGGGCTCCAGTGGATGGGCCGCGGTGCCGACGGATTCAGCGAGCTCGGTCACGGCTGCCACCGTACCCGGACCGGCGGGAGCCCACCCCGTGGTCGGAACGAGGAGGAGGACGGGGCGCCGCCGAGGAAGTAGCGTCGCCGGTCGTGGGAGGGCCGACGACTGCCGACGAACGCGGGGTCAGCACCCATGCCCGAAGCGGCCCCGACCGTCCGGCCATCGTGGTGGGGGAGTCGGTCCTCACCTACGGCCAGCTCCATGACCGGGCCGCCCGCCTGGCCTCGGTGCTGGTGGAGAACGGAGCCGGGCCGGGACGCCCAGTGGCGACGGTCCTGCCCAACGGAGCGGAGCAATTCGAGGTGGCCATCGCCGCGGCCATGGCCGGGGCCCCGTACCTGCCGGTCAACCACCATCTCCGCTCGGGCGAACTGGCCTACATCTTCTCCGATGCGGACGCCGTTGTGATCGTCGGCCACACCGACTTCGAGGAGGAGCTGGCCGGAGCGATCGACAGCTCTGAGGCGGCCATCCCGTTGTTGTTGGTGGGCCAGGGCTACGAGTCGGCCATCGCCGCGGCCACCCCCCTCCCCGACGCCGATAGCGGCTCGGGACCGGGGCTGATGTTCTACACGTCGGGTACCACGGCGCGGCCCAAGGGCGTGGTCCACGGGGCCATGGCCGACGCCGCCGGTCGTCGCCAGGGGACCGAGGGCCAGGTGGCGCTGTGGGGATGGACCCGCGACGACGTCTATGTGATGAGCGGTCCCTCCTACCACGCCTCCCACGCCGGCTGGGCCCTCTGCGCCCTCTACATCGGGGCCACCACGGTGATCACCGACCACTTCGAGGCCAGGTCGTGGCTGGCCGAGGTCAGCCGGACCGGCGGCACCCGGTCGTTCATGGTGCCGGCGCACTTCATCCGGATCCTGGAGATCCCCGCCGACGAGCTGGCCGCCATCGACCTGTCCAGCCTCAAGCTGATCGTGCATGCCGCCGCCCCCTGTCCGATCGTCGTCAAGACCCGGATGATGGAGGCCTTCCCCGGTACCGAGATCCACGAGCTCTACGGCGCCAGCGAGGGCGGGGCCACGAAGATCTCTCCAGAGGAGTGGCGGGCGCATCCCGGGAGCGTCGGCCGACCGTGGCCCGGCGTGGAGATTCGCATCCTCGGCGAGGACGGCTCCGCCGTGGCGACCGGTGAGGCCGGCCTGGTGTACATCCGCCCGCCCGGTGACCGCCGCTTCTCCTACCGCAACGACGATGCCGCCACCTCGCGGGCCTGGCGCGGCGATGCCTTCACCGTCGGCGACATCGGCTTGCTCGACGAGGACGGCTATCTCACCATCACCGATCGCATCTCGGACATGGTGCTGTGGGGCGGGGTCAACATCGCGCCCCGCGAGATTGAAGAGGTCCTCTACGAACATCCCGAAGTCGTCGACTGTGCTGTCTTCGGCATTCCCGACGAGCGCGACGGGGAGCGACTGTGCGCCATGGTGCAGGTCCGGGGGACGGTGGGAACCGAGGAACTCGAGGCCCACGTCGGGGGGAGTCTTGCGAGCTACAAGGTCCCCCACGTCTGGGAGATCGTCCCGGAGATCCCGCGTGACCAGAACGGCAAGGTCCTGAAGAGGCTGCTCCGCGCTGAACACCGGTCCCAGGGCTGACTCGACCCGACCCGGCGGGCCAAAATGGCATGCTGATGGAACGACGGGGCCACGGCCGCCAGGCCCGAAGGGCTCGCCGGGCGCGAAAGGTCGGAACATGTCTCTAGCCATCTCCGAAGAGCACGAGGCCCTCGGGGCCACGGCGCGCCGTTGGCTCGACGCCCACTGCCCGCCCGCCGTTCCGCGTGCCCTGCTCGACGCGGCCGTCGAAGACCTCCAACCGGTGTGGAAGGAGTTCGCGGCGCAGGGCTGGCTCGGCATCCACATCCCGGAGCGATGGGGCGGCCAGGACCACGGGCTCTTCGAGCTGGCCATCGTGCTCGAACAGGCCGGCCGGTCCCTGTTCCCCGGCCCCCTCCTCCCGACGGTCACCCTGTCGGCGTTGATCGCCGAGGCCGGGACAGACATCCAGGCGGCCGACCTGCTGCCGGGCTTCGTCGACGGGAGCGCCGCCGGGGCGGTCTCGATCGGGTCGGCGCACCTGGACATCGTGGGGAGGGGGGACATGGGCGCCGTCACCGTCTCGGGTGCCATCCGGCCCGTGCTCGGGGTGTCGACCGCCTCGGTGGCGCTGGTTCCGGCGCGGGACGGCGGCGGCCCGGCGGTGTGGTGCCTCCTTGAGATCGGCCCGGGCGGGGGAGCGGTGCAGGCCCTCCCGTTGGACAGCCTCGATCCGACCCGCCGGGTGGGGACGCTCGTCGTCGACGCCGTCAGCGTCCCGGCCTCCCGACAGTTCCCCGAGCTCACCACCGAGCGGGTGCGGGAGATTGCGGTGTCACTGGCCGCGGCCGAGTTGGTCGGCGGTGCCCGGTGGTGCCTCGAGACGGCCTCCGAGTACGCCAAGGTGCGCGAGCAGTTCGGCCGTCCGATCGGGCAGTTCCAGGCGGTGAAGCACCGATTGGCCGACATGCTGGTCGGGGTGGAGCAGATGACCGCGTTGGCGTGGGACGCCGTGTTGGCCGCGGCTTCAGGCCACTCCGAGGCGTCGGCCCTGGCGGTGGCCACCGCCGGGGCCATGGTGTTCGACGGGTGCGTCGACCGCGCCAAGGACTGCGTGCAGCTGTTGGGGGGCGTGGGCTTCACCTGGGAGCACGACACCCATCTCCATCTCCGGCGGGCGCTGGCCACCCGCCAGCTGCTCGGGGGGTCCGACCGGTATCTGGACGAGGTGGTGGACCTGGCCCTCGGTGGTGCCCGGCGGGCCCTGACCACCGAGCTCCCGGAAGAGGCCGACCGGGTCCGCGCCGAGCTGGCTCCGGTGTTCGACGAGCTGAAGGCCCTCGACCGGGTAGACCGGAGGCGGTCACTGGTGGATGCCGGGTTGGTGGTGCCCCACTGGCCGGCGCCCTTCGGAAGGGATGCCTCCGCCGTCGAGCAGCTGGTCATCGACGAGGAGCTGGCCGCAGCGGGCATCACCCGCCCCCATATAGGTGTCGGAGCGTGGGCCCTGCCGGTGATCATCGCCCACGGAACCGAGGACCAGCGCCGGAGGTGGGTGGGCCCGACGCTGCTCGGCGAGCTGAAGTGGTGCCAGCTGTTCTCCGAGCCGGGGGCCGGATCCGACCTGGCCAGCCTCATCACCAGGGCGGAACGGGCCGACGGCGGCTGGTTGCTCAACGGCCAGAAGGTGTGGACGTCGATGGCCCTCGAGTCGGACTGGGGCATCTGCCTGGCGCGGACGGATCCCTCGGTGCCCAAGCACCAGGGCATCACCTATTTCATCGTCGACATGCGCTCGGCGGGCCTGGATGTCCGACCGCTGCGCGAGATCACCGGCGACGCCATGTTCAACGAGGTGTTCATCGACGATCTCTTCGTCCCCGACGACTGCGTCATCGGGTCGGTGGGGGACGGTTGGAAGATCGCCCGCGCCACCCTGGCCAACGAGCGGGTGTCGATGTCGTCGGGGTCGACCTTCGGCATCGGGATCGAATCCCTGCTCCGCCTCGCACAGCGACAGGAGGACCCGGTACCGGCCGCCATCAGGCTCAAGCTGGCTGAGCTGGTGGTCGAGGCGCAGTCGCTCGGCCTGATGGCGCACCGTTCGATGCTGCAGACGTTGGCCGGCACCGACCCCGGTCCCGGGACGAGCGTACGGAAGCTGCTCGGGGCCGAGCACGAGCAGCGGGTGCAGGAGATGGGACTGGTCATGTTCGGTCCCGAGGGCTCGGCCCTCGACGGGCATGCCCAGCGGTGGGCGCACGGATTTTTGGTGACCCGGTGCCTCACCATCGCCGGCGGGACCAGTGAGATCCAGCGCAACGTCATCGCCGAGCGGTTACTCGGCCTCCCCCGCGATCCGGAGCCCGGGGCCTGATCCTCGATGACCCGGTCGGTCACGGCCGGCTGCCAGAGTTGCGCCGGGACCGGGCGTCAGCCTCTCGGCAGGCCGAGCACGCGTTCGCCCACCAGGGTCCGCTGGATCTCGTTGGTGCCCGAGAAGATCGACGCCGCCTGGTAGTAGAGCCACGACCGCTGCCACATTCCGTCCCCCGGGTTGCCGGTGGCGCCCAGCCACAGCCCGGCGCTGGGCCCGAGCACGGCGAGCACAGTCTCGTGCACCCGCTTGGACATCTCGCTCCAGTAGAGCTTGAGCGTGCTCCCCTCCGGTCCCGGGGACTCGCCCCGCTCCAGGCGGGTCAGGGTCCGCCAGTTGTGCAGTTGGAACAGCTTCACCTCGATATAGGCCTCGGCCAGCCGCTGGCGCGTGCCCCAGTCGCCGAAGCCGGGCTCATGTTCGCGGGCCAACTCGAGGAGCCCCAACAGGAGCTGGCAGTGGATGCCGAGCTGGCGCGGGTTGACGCCCCGCTCGTGGGACAGGGTCGAGTTGGCGACGGTCCATCCTGCACCCGGTTCCCCGATGACCTGGTCGTCGGGGACGAAGACCTCATCGAGGAACACCTGGTTGAACTCGGCCTCGCCGGTGATCTGCACCAGGGGGCGGACCTCGACACCCGCTGCACGCATGTCTACGACCAGACAGGTGATGCCCAGTTGCCGCTTGGGGGCATCGGGGTCGCTGCGGGCCAGGCACAGACCCCAGTCGGCGAACTGGGCGTAGGAGGTCCAGACCTTGCGACCGGTCACCGAGTACCCGCCGTCCACACGCTCGGCGCGGGTGGCCAGTGACGCCAGGTCGCTGCCGGCGTCGGGCTCGGAGAACAACTGGCACCACAACTCCTCGGCTCCGAGGATGGGGGGCAGCCAGCGCCGGCGTTGGTCCTCGGTACCGTGGGTCAACATGGTGGGTCCGACCAGGTTGATGCCGATCCGCCCGACCAATTCGGGGGCCCGCGCCCGCGCCAGCTCCTCGGTGACGACGAAGTGCTCGGTCGGCCCGAGGCCCCGACCACCGAGCTCGACCGGCCAGGTGATCCCCACCCACCGGTCGGCGGCCAGCAGGGCCTGCCATCGGCGCCCGAAGGCCACCTCCTCCTCCAGGTCGGGGGACCGGGGCGGGAGACCGACGCCGTACTCCCATGGCAGGTTCGCCGCCAGCCACCCATGGAGCTGATTCCGCAACTCCATCTGTTCGGGCGTCATCCCCAGGTCCATGTCGGGCAACCGTAGACTCCCGGCTCGTGGACTTCGAGCTGTCGTCGGAACAGGTGGCCCTCCGCGATGCGGCCGACCGGGTGCTCGACGGCCTGGCCTCCGGCGATCGGGTGCGCGAGTTCGTCGGCCCGGCGGACTCGGTCCCCGCCGACGGGGGCTTCGACCACCGCCTGTGGCAGGCCATGGCCGAGCAGGGTTGGCTCGCCGTCGAGCAGCCCGAGGACGACGGCGGGCTCGGGCTGGGGATGGTCGAGGTGGCCATCCTGTGCGAGCAGCTGGGGCGCCACGTGGCTCCGGTCCCCTTCGCCGGGACCAACCTGGCCCAGAGCGCCCTCCGGGCCGCGGCCGCTGACGAGAGCCTGGCTCCGGCGACCAGATCGGAATCGGCAGCCCGGGTGGAGCGGTTGTCGACCGGCGAGGCCGTCGGGTGCCTGGCCTGGTCGGCCTCACCCGGTGCCTCCGTTCCGGCAACGCCCGATGACGTCTGCGCCCTCACATTGCTCCCGGAGCCCACGGTGTTCGCGTCCGTCTCCGATGTGGCCGTCGTCGTCACCGGCGATGCGGTGTACGAGGTACCCCTCGGACCGGACTCGCGCCCGGCTCCGGAACCGGCCATGGACCGGACCCGGTCGCTGGCGTGGCTGCAGCTCGAGGGGACGACCGCCCGTCGGATCGGTGGCCCGGCCGCGGCCGGCCGCATGCTCGACCGGGCCGCTACCGCACTGGCCGCCGAGATGCTCGGCGCAACGAGCCGAGTGCTCGAGATGAGCGTCGAGTACGCCAAAGAACGTGTCCAATTCGACAAGCCGATCGGCAGCTTCCAGGCCGTCAAGCACCGCCTGGCCGACGCACTGGTGGATGTCGAGGGAATGCGGTCGGGCGTGTTCTACGCCGCCTGGTGCATCGACTCGGGCCATCCCGGTTCATCCCTGGCCGCATCGGCCGCCAAGGCCTGGTGCTCCGATGGGTCCCGCCGGGTCATGGCCTCAGCCCTCCAGGTGCACGGAGGCATCGGATTCACCTGGGAGCACGATCTGCATCTGTACGTGAAGCGGTCCCAACTCGACCAGGTGAGCTGGGGCGACGCCCCTTTCCACCGCGAGCGGATCGCTGCCGTGCTGTCCGATGGGCGCGGCGCCGACAATGACCTGTTCTGAGTGAGGGGCGGAGGCTTACGGGCTGGGCTCCGGCTCAGTGAAGGCGGTCAGTGAAGGCGTCAGCGAGGGCGGTCAGCGATCGGCGGGCACCGATCAGGCAGGCCCTCGGGTCAGAAGCAGGGATCCGGCGATGGGGCCGCCGCCGTTGGCCACCGCCGCCACTTCGTGACGGCCCTGGACCTGGCGCGCCCCGCCGTCGCCGCGGAGCTGCACGCAGGCCTCGTGCAGCAGTCCGAATCCGTGCAGCCGTCCGGCGGAGAGCTGCCCGCCGGCGGTGTTGAGCGGAAGTTCGCCGTCGAGGGCGATGCGCGTCCCGCCCTCGACGAACGGCCCGCTCTCGCCCCTGCCGCAGAACCCGAGCGCCTCCAGCCACACCATGGCCAGGATGCTGAAGCCGTCATAGAGCTGGACGATGTCGACATCGGAAGGGCGCAGCTCGGTCCGCTCCCACATGCTGGCGGCGGCGTCCCTCGCCGCCATGGAGGTCATGTCGTCGAACTGGTCCCAGCTGGGCCGTCCCCGGAGAGCGGTGCCCACGGCATTGACATGGCAGGCCGGACGAGGTGCGTCCGGGGCGTAGTTGGCGTCGGACACGACCAACGCGGTCGAACCGTCACAGGGCGCATCACAGTCGTACAGGCAGAGCGGAGACGAGATCATCCGGGCGGCCAGGTAGTCGTCCAGCCCCATCGGCTCCCGGTAGATGGCCTTGGGGTTCAGTGCGGCATTGCGTCGTCCGTTCAATGCCACCTGGGCGAGCTGCTGGCGGGTGAGCCCGAACTCGTGGACGCGACGCTGGCCCACCAGGGCAATCCAGTTGACGGCCGACACCGCGCCGAAGGGCAGCGACCACTGGAGGAAACCGGAGAAG
>Ga0209068_10001907_pt1 | contig 10302 bp, 10 predicted proteins | sample ColStrG_CSR_2012_FD_187200 | JGI IMG/M metagenome (GOLD analysis project Ga0209068, IMG submission 187200) | Freshwater sediment microbial communities in response to fracking from Pennsylvania, USA - Cold Stream Run_MetaG_CSR_2012 (SPAdes)... | ecosystem: Environmental > Aquatic > Freshwater >...
GCCCCTACCCAGGGCCTGGTGTTGTGTCCCGACATCATGGGTCTGCGACCGCTGTTCGCCACCCTGGCCGAGCGCCTGGCCGATGAGAACGGCTGGGTGGTGGTGGCTCCCGAGCCCTTCGCCGGCCACGAGTCCATGCCCCTCGAGGAGCGCATGGGCTGGGTGGGCAACTTTGATGACGCCGCGGTGCTGGCCATGCTCGTCGAGGCGGCCGATGCCACCGGCCAGGAACGGGTCGGCATCGTCGGCTTCTGCCTGGGCGGAATGTGGGCATTGAAGGGGTCTTCGAGTGGTCGTTTCCACCGGGCGGTGTCGTTCTACGGGATGATCCGCATGCCCGACCAGTGGCGCAGTCCCACGCAACATGACGCCCTCGATCTGCTGACGCGGCCCGGTGCCTACCCGGTACTGCAGTTGACGGGCAGCGAGGACCACTGGGTTCCGGCCACCGACATCGCTGACCTCCGCGCCGCCGGCTCGGAGGCCGTGGTCTACCCGGGAGCCGACCACGGCTTCGTCCACGACGCCACGCGGCCGACCCACCGACCCGACGACGCGGCTGACGCCTGGGCGCGGGCCATCGGCTTCCTCAATCTATAGACCCGGCGATAATCCGCCGGGCCGGCTTCGCCGATCCGCCTGGCGGAACGTTCCTGCAACGCGCCCCCGTGGCGGTAGCTGGATGCAGGAACGTCGGCGATTCGGGCGTACTAGCGGGCGCGGCGCTCGAGCTGTTCGCGATTGGTGATGCGGTAGCGGCGATCGGCTTGATCGATCCAGCCCAGGCGAATGAACGAGGCGATGGCCTTGTTGACCCGTTCCCGCGAGGCCCCGACCATGCCGGCCAGTTCCTCCTGGGTGATGGGCAACGAGAACTCATCGGCGTCGCCGGCCAACTCGAGCAGGCGTTTGGCCGTGCGACCGGTCACATCGAGGAACACGGAGTCGGCCAGGGCTTCGTCGGTGTTGCGAATGCGATGGGTCAGCAGCTCGACCACCTTCCACAACAGTGTGGGCTGCACCTCGTAGAGCGTGCGCAGCGGGGCGTAGGGGATGGCGATGACCTCGCTGGGCTCCAGGGCGCGGGCCTCGGCTGAGCGGGTGAGCCCGTCGAAGAGGGGCATATCGCCGAAGAGGTCACCCTGTTCCATCAGGGCCAACACCGACTCGCGCCCGTCGATCGACTTGTTGGCCATGGCGATGCGGCCGGCGACCACCACGAAGAGCTCGTTGGCCTCGTCGCCCTCGGTGAAGAGCACGTCTCCCCGGCTGAGCTGGCGGTCCTCGGAGGAGGACGCGATGAGCTCGATCTGGGTGGGGTCGAGTTCATCGAAGAGCTCGACCCCCGCGAGGAGATCTCGGTCCGGCATCTAGGCGATGGTAGTGGGCGCGCCGTGGACTCGGTGGGTAGGAGGTTCCAGCCGGTCCATGGCCAAACCCCACGCTCCAGGGATCACTTGTGGAACCTCGGGTCGCTCCCTAGCCTTGGGCGACCCGGTGCGGGTGTCGACGGGCAACGGAGGATCATGACGTTCGCCATTCACGGGGACGAGTGCCAGACCAGGTCCCAGCGCGGCGAGGCGACGGTCTGATCCTTCCAGGAGTTGCACCGGGTCGATGCTGTCGAGGGGCCACACGATGACCGTGTGGTCCATCATCGTCGCGGCCGGCACCGGTTCGCGCTTCGGTGCCACCCAGCCCAAGCAATACGAGGAGCTGGCCGGGCGTCGCGTGCTGGACTGGTCGTTGGACGCGGCCCGACCCACCGCCGACGGCATCGTGTTGGTGGTGCCGCCCGACCGGGTGAATGCCCCCGAGCCGGGCGCCGACGTGGTCGTGGCGGGGGGCGCCACCCGGTCGGCCTCGGTGCGAGCCGGGCTCGCCGTCGTGCCTCAGGACTGCGACATCGTCGTGGTCCACGACGCGGCCCGTCCCCTGGCTTCGCTGGCCCTGTTCGAATCAGTGGTGGGCACCGTGCTGGCCGGTGCCGATGGAGCCGTCCCCGGCCTCGCGGTCACCGACACCATCAAGCAGATCGAAGGCGACGAGGTCATCGACACGCTGGAACGCGAGGACCTGGTGGCGGTGCAGACGCCCCAGGCCTTCCGGGCTGACATCTTGCGGCGGGCGCATGAGGGCGATCCCGACGCCACCGATGACGCCACCCTGGTCGAGGAGGCCGAGGGTATCGTCCTCGTGGTGCCGGGCGAGGCCACCAATCTCAAGATCACCGGGCCTGTCGACCTGGCCATTGCCACGCTCCACCTGAGCTGAACCGGCGGGGGGCACGGGGGCGAGTAGCTTTGCGTGCCATGTCCACCCCTCAGCCAGGTCGTTCCGGGGTGCGTGTCGGAATGGGATTCGACGTGCACGCCTTCTCCGACGACCCGACCCGCACCCTCACCCTGGGTGGCGTCGTGTTCGAGGGGGCCCGGGGCTTGGCGGGTCACAGCGACGCCGATGTGGTCGCCCATGCCTGCGCCGACGCCCTGTTGGGGGCGGCCGGGCTCGGCGACATCGGCGAGCACTTCCCCGACACCGACGCCCGGTGGGCCGGGGCCGACAGCCTCGTCCTGCTCGCCGAGGTGTCGACCAAGGTCCGGGCCGAGGGTTGGGATCCGGTGAACGTGGATTGCGCGCTGGTGCTGGAGGCCCCCAAGGTGGCGCCGCAGCGTGACGAGATGCAGCATCGCCTGTCGGTGGCCGTGGGGGCGCCGGTGGCGGTCAAGGCCAACCGGGCCGAGGGGCTCGGTGCCATCGGTCGCGGCGAAGGTATCGCCTGTTACGCGGTCGCCCTGGTCGAGGCCCAATGAGCCCGGCCCGCTCCCCTCGGCGCAGTGGGGCCAAGGGTGGATCTCGCTCGGCTGCACCCAAGACGGGCAAGCCGGCGAAGGGACCCAAGTCACCGAAGACACCCAAGACGCGCAAGGCGGCCGGTTCATCGAGCGCGGCGCGGTCCAAGGCCAAGCCGCTCTCGCCGGCGGCGGAAAAGGCGATTGCATCGCGGGCGGCAAAGCATGCGGCCGCGTCGGTGCGCAAGGCTGATCGGCCTGGCAGTGCCCGGCGCGCCAACCCGGCCGCCCGAGGCGCGACTCCCCGGGGTGCGGCCCCCCGCCGGTCCCCCGGCCCCAAGGGTCTGGGCGGTGATCAGGTCGAGGGTCGCCAAGCTGTCCGCGAGTTGCTGTTGGCGGGGACGCGACGGGTGCGTGAGGTCTGGGTGGCGTCGGAACAAGATGAGGCCGTGGTCCTCGACGACATCGCCGAGTTGGCCATGAGTGTCGGGGTCCCGGTGCGTGACGTGAGTCGCCAGAAGCTGTTGTCGCAGGCCCGGACGGAGTCCCCCCAAGGGGTGCTCGCCCGCGCCGCCGAGCTCCCCGAGGTGGAGCTGGCCGATCTGGTGCTGCCCCGCAAGGGTGCGCCGGTACCGTTCTTGTTGCTGGTAGACGGAGTGACCGACCCGGGCAACCTGGGCGCCCTGTTGCGGTCGGCCGAATGTGCCGGGGTCACGGGTGTGGTGTTGCCCCGCCATCGCGCCGTGCACATCACCCCGACGGTGACGAAGGCGGCGGCGGGGGCGGTGGAGTACTTACCGATGGCGCTGGCCGGCGGGCTTCCCACCGCCATCCGCCAACTCCGCGACGCCGGTGTCTGGGTGATCGGCCTCGATGGCTCCGGCCCGAACCGCCTGTTCGACCTGGCCGTGTCGGACCGGCCGGTGGCGCTGGTGCTGGGCGCCGAGGGCAAGGGATTGTCTCGACTCGTGCGGGAACGCTGCGACGACATCGCCGCCATCCCCCTGGCGGGCCGTCTGGATTCGCTCAACGTCGCCGCGGCCGGCGCCCTCGCCTGTTTTGAGGTGGCCCGACGCCGCCTGGCCTCATGAGCGGCTGGCGCCGGCGTCGCTGCGTCGGCCTGGTCCTCGCTGGCGTGTGCGTGTTGCCGCTGGCGGCCTGCAGCAGTGGATCCGGCGACTCTGGCGCCGTCCCCAACACGATCGGTCCGCAGAGTTCGCTGGCCGAATCCAAGGGATTCCGCTGCGAGGATCCCAAGGGCGATCTCGGCACCACCGTCAAAGGGGTGGGGACAGGCACCGAACCGGCGGGCATTGACATGGTGGTGGCCGAGGCCAAGGTGGACGACAAGGTCATGACCGTGACGTATCAGATGGTGGGCGACCCCAACGCGGCGCCGTCGCCGTTCGTGGACCTGCTGCAGGGCGACATCACCGCCCCCGACTTCACGTTCGAACTGCGGGCCAACCCCATCGCCGGGGAGCCTGCCGGCTCGCCGTGGGGGCTGACCTTGATCACGTTCAAGGGTGGGGAGCAACGACGAGGGTTGGACACGGCGGTGACCGTTTCGGGCAACACCGTCACGTACTCGGTGCCCCTGGCCAATCTCCCGCCGATCGCCACCCTGCAATGGACGTTCGGGGCGGCGTCAACGGCGGCCGACGGCAAGGTGACGTTCGACGATTGCAACAGCTTCACCGCGACGGGAACGCAGTCGACAGCCCCCGAGGCCCCCGGGGTCTCACTGGCGCCGAGCGGCCCCATCGACCCCAACGACACGTCCCCGTAGTCGTCGGCTCAGCGAGCGGCGGCGATGGCCCGCCAGACCTTCTCGGGGGTAGCGGGCATGTCGAGGTGGCGCACGCCCAAGTGGGCCAGCGCGTCGACGACGGCATTGTGGACGGCGGGGGTGGATCCGATCGTGCCCGACTCCCCAATGCCTTTGGCCCCGAGTTCGTTGAGCGGGGTCGGTGTCTCCATCATCACCCGCTCGAAGAATGGGACCTCAGCGGCCGATACCACGGGATAGTCGGCAAAGGTCGAGGTCAGCGGATTGCCCTCGGCGTCGTAGAGCACCTCTTCATACAGCGCCTGGGCCGCGCCCTGGGCCAGGCCGCCGTGGACCTGACCTTCGGCCAGCAGCGGATTCAGGATGCGACCGGCGTCGTCCACCGCGATGAGGCGCATCAGGCGCACATCACCAGTTTCGGTGTCGACCTCGACCACGGCCACGTGCGCCCCGAACGGGAAGGTGGCCTTGGCCTCGGCCAGATCGGAGAGCCCCCCGAGGGGGTCGGCTCCTTCGACGGCCAACTCGTCCCAGCCCAGACTCATCGAGGGGGTGCCGGCCACGTGGAATCGTCCCTCGGCCTCGTCGAGCACCACGTCTTCGACGGCCGCCTCGAGGAGGTCGGCCGCTCGTTGGCGGGCGACGTCGAGCAACTTGCCGGCCGCATCGTGCACGGCGGCCCCGGCGATCTGCACCGAGCGTGATCCGCCGGTGACCGAACCCGTGGGGATGGTGTCGGTGTCGCCGTGGATGACCTCGATGCGTTCCATGGGGATGCCGAGGCGGTCGCTCACCAACATGGCCCAGGCCGTGTGGTGGCCCTGGCCGTAGGGGTTGGAGCCGGTCTTGACCAGCACCGTGCCGTCGGGGCGCAACTGCACCTCGCCGTATTCGGCCCCTCCACCGGTCACCTCCACATAGACGGAGAGGCCGATGCCCAACGCCACCGGATCGTTGGCGGCGCGGCGCCGTTGCTGTTCGGCCCGCAACTCGGCGTAGCCGGCCGCCTCCAGCACCAGGTCCAACGCCCGGGCGTAGTCGCCGCAGTCATATTCGGTGCCGGTGCGCGTGGTGTAGGGGAAGACGTCGGGCGCCACGACGTTGGTCCGTCGCACGTCAGCCGGGTCGAGACCGATCTCGGTGGCGAAGAGGTCGACGGCCCGTTCGAGGGCGGCGGCGGCCTCGGGTCGTCCTGCCCCGCGGTAGGCGACGAGGGGCGTGGTGGTGGTGACCACGCTGACCGAGTTGAACTCGACGTTCTGCAGGTCGTAGACGCCGCTCGTCATCATGCGGGTCATCCACGGCAGCAGGGCCCCCATGGCCGGGTAGGCGCCGGCGTCTTGCAGCACATCGAGCTTGTAGGCGGTGATCCGGCCGTCGCGCATGCCGCCGATGGTCACGTCTTGGATCTGGCCCCGCCCGTGGCCCATGGCGGTCATGTTCTCGGTGCGGGTCTCGAACCACCGCACCGGCCTGCCGGTCCTGCGGGCGAGCTCGCCCAACAGCAGCAGTTCGGGGGTGGCCCCGGCCTTGGCCCCGAAGCTGCCGCCCACGTCGGGACAGACGACGCGGACGTCGGTCGAGTCGAGGCCATAGAGCTGGGCGATGGCGTCGCGAACCGGGTGGGCTCCTTGGCAGCTCTGGTATTGGGTAAGCCGACCGTCGTCGCCCCACCAGGCCACCGCGGTGCGTCCTTCGATGGGACATGGCGCCACCCGTTGGTTCACCATCCGTTGGCTGACCACCACCTCGCAGTCGGAGAAGTCGGCCACCCGCTTGCGGGCCTCGATGCGCCACACCACGTTGGAATCGGCCGCGTCGAACAGGTGGGTCTCGCCGTCGAGTGCGCGCTCGGGGTCGACCACGGCGGGGAGCGGCTCGTAGTCGATGAAGACGGCCTCGGCCGCGTCAGGCCCCTGCTCGCGTTGGTCAGTGACGATGGCCACGATGGGCTCGCCCACGAAGCGGACCACGTCCCGGGCCAAGAGCGGCCGGGTCATGGCCTGATCCATGGCCGGCGTCGCCGGTGGCAACTCGGCGAAGTCCAGATCGGCGGCGGTCACCACGGCCAGCACGCCGGGGAGTGCGACCGCTTCGGACACGTCGATGGCGAGGAGACGGGCGTGGGCCATGGTCGAGCGGACGTAGGTGACGAACGCAGCACCGGGGACGGCCACATCGTCCACGTAGGTGCCGCCAGAGGTGAGCAACGCCGGGTCCTCGCGGCGCAGCACCCGGTTCCCGAGGATGCTCATGGAGCGAAGCTATCGGGATTGTCCGTGGGTGGGGCGAGGCGGCCCGGCTCCATCCGGATTCGTCCGCCCATTGCCGCCGCTGGCGCGCCGCCCGCTCGGCTAGCGGCTCCGGACCGATTCTCTGCCCTAGCGTCTCGCTCGTGGAAGCGGGACGAGGTCGTTGCCTCACGGTCTCCTAACACCTCGCGCCCATACTGGGATTGTTCGAGCCGCACCGCCCTCCTGGTCGGTCGGCGGCCGCCCGGGTCGATTCCGGCGGCTCTGGTGATGCGAAGAGGTGTCGATATGCAGCAGTGGGAATCCCGACCCGGTCGTCGCTCCGGCTTCCCGTGGTTGCGGCTGGCCATCGTCGGCCTCAGCCTCGTCCTCGGCGCGGTCCTCCTCGTCCACGGGAGCATCGTCGTCGGCGGGCTCGTCACCGTGCTCGCCTTCTTGCGGCTCGTCGTGTTGCTCAGGATGCAGCGGCGCCGGCGCGCCTTCGCCGCCCACCGGCGCGGCACCCAGATGGGCTAGCGCCCGACGGTGTTCTATTGCGGTGTTCGGCTAGGACCGGATGTCTTTGCGTCGGAACCAGAGCGCGGCCGCCGTACCGAAGACGGCCAGGTAGGCGAGTTGGACGACTATCCCCGCGATCATGTCGTGGGGGTAGACGTTTTGGGTGAACATCGGTTGCCAGGCATCAAGGTAGTGAGTCGGTAGCCCATAGCGGAGGTTCTCGAGTTGGGTGATCCCGTCGAGGATCTCCGAGACGATGTAGACGCCGACTGTCGCGCCGATCGCTCCGGTGGGGGTGTCGGTGAGCGTCGAGAAGAAGGTTCCAAGCGCGATCAACGCAGTGAATCCGAACGCGACATAGACGGTGGCGATCGCGACTCTGGTGAGGACGGTTGATGCGGCGAGTTGGAACCCGGCGGCGGTCGCGCTGCCCCCCGTGCCGGGAAGCGCGGGGACGATCAACGGGTGCGACCCGAACGCGATCAGACCAGCAACAAGGGCGGTGACGGCCACGACGAAGACGCATGCCCAAATGAGGATGGCGGCAACGGCAGCTTTGGCGATGAGGAGGCGGGTCCGCCCGACGGGCCGCATCAGGACGTAGCGCAGGTTTCCCCATGCCGCATCCCCGGCGACGGAGTCCGCGGCGAGCAGTCCCGCGATCACGACGAGCAGGAAAGCGCTCATGATGCTGAGCACCGCGGCGGGGACGAGCAGGCCGCTTTGTTGTGCAAGTCGGAACAGTCCCTCGCCGTTGTCCCCTCGGCCGGGCCTGTTCCCCCGAGTCTTGATGGCGACCACGATCAGCGTGGGCAGCCCGACCAGCATCAGGGCGATGACCAGGGTCCGGGTGCGGAATGCGGCCTTGACGAACTCGGTTCGCACCAATGCGATCACGACGCGACCTCCCCCACAGGCTCGGCACCGCTGACGCCAGGTGGTGGCGTCCGGGTGGCGTCAAGGAGGTCCAGAAAGGCGTCTTCGAGGCGTTGGGTGGCCATGATCGTCTCGAGTTGGAGTCCAGCCCCGATGATGGCTGCCGCGAGATCAGCGCGCGATCCAGATGTTTGGTCAACAACCAGCCCGTCGCCCTGGGTGGTGATCCCGGAGACACCAGGGACCTCTCTGAGGATGACCTGGGCTCGCTCGCGGTCGTCGACCTCGATGTATACCGAACCCGCCGACCCGATCAGGTCGCTGACCGTCCCGTCGGCGACGAGGCGACCCTCGTTCATGACCACGACGTGGGTACAAGTCTGCTCGACTTCACTGAGGTGGTGGCTCGACAGCAACACGGTGGCGCCGTGCTCGGTGAGGCGGCTGATGAGCCCCCGGATCTCACGGATCTCGCCCGGATCGAGGCCATTGGTCGGCTCATCAAGAATGAGCAGCTCCGGCCGAGACAGCAGCGCCCGGGCGAACCCGAGCCGTTGCTTCATCCCCTGCGAGTAGGTCTTCACCTTCCGGTGCACCGCGTCGCCCAACCCCGCAACCTCGAGAGCGCCATCGAGGTCGGCGTCGCGGAGACGGCTCCCACCGGCCTCCCACCACAACTTCAGGTTGGTCATACCTGACAGCTGCGGGACGAACGCGGCTTGCTCCACCATCGCTCCCACCCGGATCAGCTCCCGACATCCGGGGGTGACGGGGGTCCCGAACAGGCGGGTCCCGCCCGCAGTCGGATGCTCGAGGCCGGTGAGTACTCGCAACGCGGTCGTCTTGCCTGCCCCGTTTGGGCCCAGCAGGCCATAGACCTGACCGCGTTCGACCGTGAACGACAACGTGTCGACCGCGGTCACGTCCCCGAACCGCTTCGTCAGTCCCTCGATCGCGACTACCGGCCCATCACTCATCAGCGTTTCCTTTGAACACATGGCCGTTCGCCCTCACGAGACCACCTGAAGCTACCCCTCGATGGTCCGCAAGCGGCTTCAGCCCCTTCAGGAAGTGAGCGATCACCACGGCCTAGCTGATGAAGGGTCCTTCGTGCCCGATGAGAAATGGGGTCGCGGGTGTGACACTTTTCGGTGTTTGACGGCCTTATAGGGCAGTGTCGAGCGGGGACCGCTGGTCGGCGCTTCGACCGGGGAGGGTGATGAGCGACGAGGAGGACGGCGAACGGGTTGAGTCGTTCCGGTCGTTCGTCGCCGCGACTCAGAAGCGGCTGTGGCTGCCCTTGTGTGTAGAGGCCGGGGCCGACCAGGCCGACGACGCGGTCGCCGAGGCGTTGGGTTACGCGTGGCAGCACTGGGATCGCGTTGCGGTGATGGCAAACCCGGAGGGTTACCTGTATCGAGTCGCCCAACGCTACGCCCGCCGCCAACGGGCGAGACAGCCCGTTGAGCTTCCCCGTCCCGAACCTTCCCGGGCACCCGAGGTCGAGCCTGGACTCGTCGACGCGCTGGCGGCGTTGAGCGCGAAGCAGCGAGTCGTGGTCTTCGTCGTCGAGGGCTGCGGCTGGACGCTGGCGGAGACCGCTGAACTCCTCGACATCTCGGTGTCCACCGTGCGAAATCACCTGGCCCGAGGCATGGCCCATCTGCGCGATCTTCTGGAGGTCGATGTCGATGTCTGAGTTGCAGAGCCACCTACGGGACTACGCCCGCTTCGTCGCCTCCCATCACCGCGACCTCGCAGCGGAAACGATCATGAGCAAATCCCCGCCGGAGGGAGGACCGCAACCGCGCCAGCGCCCCGCGCCGCATCGTGGGGTGCGACGCCTCGCCCTCACTGGCCTTCTCGTCGCCGTCGTCGTCGTGATCGGCGCTGTCGTCGTCCTGGCTGGCCGCCACGAGTCAGGTCTACCGGTGCAAACCGGTCCGGCGTCGACTTCCACGGCCGAGGCCTTGACGCGCATCCTCTATACCCGCGAGTCCGCCGATGGCAGCACCGTCACCGCCAGAGTCGGCACGGTGACACTGCCTCCCGACGTGACCTGCACGACGACACCGCCGGGCAACGCATCGTCGTG
>Ga0209068_10001910_pt1 | contig 10296 bp, 11 predicted proteins | sample ColStrG_CSR_2012_FD_187200 | JGI IMG/M metagenome (GOLD analysis project Ga0209068, IMG submission 187200) | Freshwater sediment microbial communities in response to fracking from Pennsylvania, USA - Cold Stream Run_MetaG_CSR_2012 (SPAdes)... | ecosystem: Environmental > Aquatic > Freshwater >...
GTGCAGAGGAAGTGACCTTATTTACACGATCACTCTGCTGAAAGAATTATTGCGGCCCCGTAGAAATGATGTGCAGCAGCGGTGGCAGCCCGTTGTGCTGAACGGCATGGCGGCAATTAATGCGCTGATGAGCGGCCGTTCACCTGTCGCGCGGCTGACGCTGCTCTCCAATTGGCAGAACGACGATGGAAGGTGACCGACGGCTTGACCGTCACTCAGAGGAAGCTGACCTCGAACCCGCTTCGTGCTGAGTGCTGAGATCGGCCTGAGAACACAACCGCTGGACTTCGGTCAGCGGACATCGGGCATCGGGAGCGCGGCGAGGACCTTGAGAGGCAGACGCGTCGTCGATCTGTGGTAGTCGGATAGCGACCTTTGGCAACGGAAAGCGTCGGGCCAGTCTGCGATACGATCGCTAGCTGCTCGCATTGGCTTTACCTTGGAACCGCAAGGCATTCACGAGAAGCGTGAAGGCGGGCGCTGGCTGGCGGCGGCTGGGATAGTAGAGGTGGTAGCCGGTGAACGGCGGGCACCAGTCTTCGAGGACGCGCACCAGCCGGCCGGCGGCAACGTCTTTTTCGATCTGATCTTCCATCAGATAGGCAAGGCCGAAGCCGCCGAGGACTGCTTTCCGGCGCATTGAGGCGGTGTTGAATACCAACTGTCCCTCGACCCGGACTTTGACCTCGCGCCCGCGCTTCTCGAATTCCCAGGCGTAGAGGCTTCCGTGGGTCGGAAAGCGGATATTGATGCAAGGGTGCGCCGTCAATTCATGGGGCGTCTTGGGCGGTTTGCGCTTCGCGAAATAGCCAGGCGATCCGACCACGGCCATGCGCAGGTCCGGCCCTATGCGCACGGCGATCATATCCTTGGCGACTTGCTCGCCTAGCCGCACGCCGGCGTCGTAGCGCTCCGTGACAATGTCGGTGAAGCCTTGTTCGACCGAGACCTCGACCGTGATGTCGGGATAAGCCGGAAGAAGTTTCGCGAGGGTCGGCCACAACACGGTTTCGGCCGCATGTTCGCCGGCGGTGATGCGGATCGTGCCGGTGGGAGTATGGCGCAGCGCCGTGAGTGCCGACAGCTCCGTTTCGATCTCCTCCAGGCGCGGTCCAATACACATCAGCAACCGCTCGCCCGCCTCGGTCGTTGCCACGCTGCGCGTCGTTCGCGATAGCAGCCGCAGACCGAGCCGCTCTTCCAGTCCCCGCACCGTATGGCTGATCGCCGATTGCGACACGCCGAGCTGGGCGGCGGCGCGCGTAAAACTCCGTTCCCGCGCCACGGCCAGAAAGGCTTGCAGATCGTCGATGTTGAGGCGCGACATTCATGAATTCCCTTCATGAGACCATGCCGCTTTAACCCTCTAATCGCAAGCTGGCTAGGAGCCTAAATTGACATCAGACGCTGGCCGGACCTCGCATCGGCCAGCTAGCAACATGAAGCCAATCCCAGTCAGGAGACCTGCTATGCAAAAGCGCAAACTTGGCAACAGCGGCTTGGAAGTCTCGGCCATTGGCCTTGGCTGCATGGGCATGACGTCGGCCTATGGCCCGCCTGCAGACAAGACGGAGATGATCTCCCTGATCGCAAAGGCGATCGACCTCGGCGTGACGCTTTTCGACACGGCCGAGGCCTACGGTCCATTCGCCAATGAGGCACTGGTCGGGGAGGCGCTGGCACCCTTCCGGGGCAAGGTCGTCATCGCCACGAAATTTGGCTTCGATATTGATCCAGCGACCGGACAACGGGGCGCCGGACTCAACAGCCGTCCCGAGCACGTCAAGGCGGTGGCCGAGGCGTCGCTGAAGCGGCTCCAGGTCGATGCGATCGACCTGTTCTACCAGCACAGGGTTGACCCCGCGGTACCGAACGAAGATGTGGCGGGCGCGGTAAAGTCCCTGATCCAGCAAGGCAAGGTGAAGCACTTCGGGTTGTCCGAGCCGGGGCCGCAAACAATACGGCGCGCCCACGCCGTTCAGCCCGTGACCGCCGTCCAGAGCGAGTATTCGCTTTGGTACCGTGGTCCCGAAATGGACATCCTGCCGATCTTGGAGGAACTGGGCATCGGCTTCGTTCCGTTCAGTCCACTGGGCGCCGGGTTCCTCACGGGCAAGATCGACGCCGGCACCAAGTTCAATGCCACCGATTTCCGCTCGGTCGTGCCGCGCTTTACTCCCGAGGCCATGACGGCCAACTTGGCTCTGGTCGAATTGCTCAAGCGCGTGGCACAGGCCAAGCGGGCAACCCCGGCCCAGATTGCGCTCGCCTGGCTGCTGGCGCAAAAGCCCTGGATCGTGCCGATTCCGGGGACAACCAAGCTGTCGCGGCTGGAAGAAAATCTCGGCGCTGCTCAGGTCGAATTGACCGCCAGTGACCTCAAGGACATCCACGAAGCAGCTTCCAGGATCGTCCCGGCGGGGGATCGGCTACCCAAGGCGGCCCTTGAAATGACGGGCCGCTAGGAGAAAAATCATGAAAGAAGTCATTGTCGTCATAGGCGCCGGATCCATCGGCCAGGCCATCGCGCGCCGGGTCAGCGCGGGCAAGCAGGTCCTTCTGGCGGATCTGCGTCAGAAGAACGCCGATGCCGCGGCCAAGGTCATGAGCGATGCTGGCTTCATCGTCAGTACCGCGACCGTCGATATATCGTCCCGCGCCTCAATCCATGCGTTGGTCGAAACTGCGACCGGCCTTGGCGAGGTGACGGGCCTCATCCACGCGGCTGGAGTTTCGCTTTCGCAGGCGTCGCCCTCGACAATCCTGCACGTCGACCTCTACGGCACCGCCGTGATCCTGGAAGAGTTCGGCCACATCATCGCCCCCGGAGGTTCGGGTGTGGTGATCGCCTCGCAATCGGGGCATCGTCTCGGTGCCCTGACAGAGGAACGGAACAGGCAACTGGCAACTACTCCCGCCAATGAACTTCTCAGCCTCCCTTGGCTTCAGCCCGATCAGGTGACGGACTCCCTCAACGCCTACCAGCTTGCCAAGCACGGCAACGTCCTTCGCGTCATGTTTGAGGCTGTGCGGTGGGGCAAGCGCGGAGCCCGTATCAATGCAATCAGCCCGGGCATTGTCATGACGCCTCTGGCCAAGGACGAACTGACGGGGCCTCGCGGCGAAGGTTATCGGCGCATGATCGAGCGTTGCCCAGTGGGACGTGCGGCAACGCCCGATGAAGTCGGCACTGTCGGCGCCCTCCTGATGAGCCAGGACGGCGCCTTCATCACCGGCAGCGACTTTCTCATGGATGGCGGCGTCACCGCCTCGTACCGCTACGGCGAACTCGCTCCAAACTCCTGAACTGGAAGGTACTCGTTATGCAAAAACGCACGCTTGGAAAAAGCGGGTTGGAAGTTTCCGCTATCGGTCTCGGCTGCATGGGTTTGAGTTACGGCTACGGCCCCGCCACGGGAGGGCCGGACGCCATCAAACTCATCCGCGCGGCCTTCGAGCGCGGTGTCACCTTCTTCGATACCGCCGAAGCCTACGGTCCGTTCGTCAACGAGGAAGTGGTGGGCGAAGCACTGGCGCCGGTCCGCGACAAGGTGGTCATCGCCACCAAGTTCGGCTTCAAAGACGGAGATTCCACCAAGGGTCAGGACAGCCGCCCCGAGCGCATCCGCGCCGTGGCCGAGGCGTCGCTGAAACGCCTCCGGACCGACCGCATCGACCTGTTCTACCAACACCGTGTCGATCCGAACGTGCCGATGGAAGATGTGGCCGGGACGGTCAAGGACTTGATCGCGGAAGGCAAAGTCAAGCACTTCGGTCTTTCCGAAGCAGGCGTGCAGTCAATCCGCCGCGCCCATGCCGTGCAGCCGGTCGCGGCGCTGCAAAGTGAATATTCGCTGTGGTGGCGCGAGCCTGAGAAGGAGATCTTGCCGACACTCGAGGAACTCGGCATCGGCTTTGTCACCTTCAGCCCGTTGGGCAAGGGGTTTCTCACTGGCGCCATCGACGAGACGACCAAGTTCGACAGCTCGGACTACCGTGGTCACGTCTTCCCGCGCTTCTCGGAGGAGAACCGCAAGGCGAACCTGCCGCTGGTCGAGCTGTTGGGCGCGATTGCCGGCCAGAAGAAAGTGACGCGGGCCCAGATCGCGCTGGCGTGGCTGCTGGTACAAAGGCCGTGGATCGTGCCGATTCCGGGGACTAGCAAGCTCCACCGCCTGGACGAGAACCTGGGCGCAGCCGACGTAACGCTGAGTACGGACGATCTGCGACAGATCGAGACGGCCGTTTCGGGTGTGAAGATACAAGGTGATCGGTACCCGGCCCATCTTGCCGCGCGCTCCGGACGCTAGAGGAAACCCACAAGATGCGAGTTCTCATTCTCGGGGCCAACGGACAGTTGGCTCGCCACACGACCAGCCTCTTCCTTGCGACACGCGATGCCGAACTCACCCTCTTTTTGCGGCGCGCCAACCGGCTTGCCAATCCAGACCCGGCGCGCGTCAAAATTGTCGAGGGCGACGTCACCGATCACGCCGCGCTGCAGGCGGCGATGCAGGGGCAGGATGTCGTCTACGCCAACCTCGCAGGCGACATGGCGCGGCAAACACATGCCATCTTCGAGGCAATGCACGTCACGGGTGTCAGACGGCTGATCTTCATCAGCTCGATGGGCATCTACGGCGAAGTGCCCGGCGAGCGCTATCGCAGCGTGCTCGATCCCTACCGCGACTCGGCAGCCGTGATCGAGGCGTCGGACCTCGACTACACCATCCTGCGACCCGGCTGGTTCACGCACGAAGCCGAGGTCGGCTACCAGCTCACCCAGAAGGGCGAGCCCTTCAAAGGGCACGACGTGTCGCTCGACAGCCTGTCCGATCTGATCGTCAAACTGGCGACCACGCCCGGACTGCACGTGCGCAGCAGCCTCGGCGTCAGCAAGGATTGACCGTATGGGCGAACTGATGGACTGGTACAGCCGAAATTAGCAAGGGAAACGCCCATGGAACATTTGATCGCGCTCGTCACCGGCACCACCTCCGGGCTCGGTTATGCGGCAGCCCGCATTCTTGCCGGAGAGGGCTGGCGCGAGATCGTCGTCACCGGGCGCAGCCTGGCCCGGGTCCAGGAAACGGCCGCTCAGCTCGCGGCGGAGACCAAAAGACAGGTCTTCACGCCGCTGGAGCTGGAGCTGGACACGCCGTCCAGCGTTCAATCCGCCCTCGCCGAGCTCATCAAGCGAGGTCGGCCGATCGATTTCCTACTGCTCAATGCCGGGTTGGTCGGAGGTAAGAAGCGCGTGCTCACTGCGGCGGGCGTCGAGGCTTCTCAGTCCCCACTCATCGGCCATCATCAACTGACTGTCGGGTTGCTCGGCGCCAACCTGCTGAGCCCCGACGTGCGGATTGTCATCGCCGGGGCGGAACCTGCCCGAGGGGACGTGCCCCTGTTCAGCTTCACCGACGTGGCGGCCTTCGCGGCCAAACACCACCAGGGTGACCGAACCGCCGCTGTTGAAGCCCTGCTGCGCAACGGGCCGAACGTGACGTACGCGCCCAATCGGGCGTATGCCGACGCCAAGCTCATCATCGCTTGGTGGGCCGCGGCGTTGGCGCGCCGGCTACCCTCCGGCATGGCCGTGTACGCCGTGTCGCCCGGCGCTGCGACCGACACCAAGGCGGTGCGAAACGCTGGCCCGGCCTTGAAATATCTGATGATTCCAATCGTGAAGCTCATTCCCGGCATGGACCAGACTCCTGAGACCGCGGCCCGTCGCTACCTCCAGGCGTCGGAGTTCGGAACCGACGTTTCAGGGCAATTCTTCGCCTCGGCGCCCCGGAAGCTTACCGGCCCGATTGAGGCGATGCGCCACCCGCACTTTCACGATCGTGCCAGCCAGGAGGCCGCGTGGCGGGCCGTCGTCAAGGTGTCCGGCGTCGACTTGTCTAACCCAGCGTCTTTAAGCGCGGCGTCCTGAAGGCGACGACGCCCGGACTGCATGTGCGCAGCAGCCTCGGCGTCAGCAAGGATTGACCGGATGAGCGAATTGAAGGACTGGGACAGCTTCTATGTGATCGTCGGCTCGGCCGCGGGCGCGCTGATCGGCCTTCAATTCGTTGTCATGACGCTCATCGCCGCGAGACCGCCACTGCAGGCAAGCGCGGGCGGGGCCGCCTACGCCACGCCGACCGTGGTGCATTTCAGTGTCGTACTGCTGCTATCGGCATTGCTGCGCGTGCCCTGGCAATCGGTCGCGCTGCCGGCCCTGCTCCTGGGAGTGATCGGCCTTGCCTGCATCATCTACATGGTCACAATCATCAAACGAATCCGCTCGCAAGCCGTGTACCGGCCCGATGGCGAGGATTGGATGTTCCACGCCGTGCTGCCTCTTGCGGCCTACGCCATTCTCCTTCTGGCGGCGCTGGCCACCTATGCGCGGGTCGACGGCGCCCTCTTCGGCGTCGGCGCCAGCGCCCTGGTGATCCTGTTCACCGGCATACACAATGCCTGGGATGCCGTTGCATATCATGTCCTCGCCAACGCGCGTGGCGAAACCACAACTGAGCGACGGGACGATCTAGGATAGGCCCACCGCCATAGTGCCGGATCTGGGTTCATTTGCTTTACGCATCAATTGGTTGACTGACGCGAGGCAGAGATTGCGGAAGTCGCGGCGGCTCTTTCCTCAGAGCCGTGACGAGTGATCGCGTTCCGCCGCTCGACCTCCAACAGCCGACATCCTTCGGGCACTGCCATGGACACCCCGCGACGCTCTTAGTGATCTCACTTGAGACGGTCGTCTGGGACCGACCATCAGGGTCGCGTCGAGGAGGACCACAGGCGGACATTGCCCGATCGCATTTGGTATGGCTGACAAGAGGGAGGAGGCAGCAGCTTCTGGCGAGCGGAGTCACGAAAGCAGAGTGACGCTTGCGTTCGAATCCTGTATGTTTGCGGACTATGACCGAACCGACAAAGATCGCGCCCGAAAAACCAAAGTATGCACCGTCGCGTTACATGTGCGACCGCCACCCCGACTTGTTTTCCGACTCGGTGTCGGAAGTAGAATACCAGGTCGAGCGCGAAGTCCTGTCTTACCACCTCGAAACGCTCACCAATCAGAAGGACGAAACCGCATTCGAGAATTTCGCGCAACGCCTGTGCGAGAAATTCATTGCGCCGAATATTCGTCCTCAGACGGGTCCGGTTGGAGGGGGCGATGGTAAGACCGACGCAGAGACCTTCCCCGTATCGAGTGAAATCTCCGCACGCTGGTTCGTGCCCGACAACAACAAAGCCGGCGAACGTAAGGCCTTTGCCTTCAGCGCCAAGAAGACCTGGCGCTCAAAAGTCAGGTCAGACGTCGCCGCAATCGCTGGAATGAAGCGTGACTACGATCAGATCATCTGCGTGACGAACCAGTTCGTCCCCGCAAAAAAATCGGCTGACCTGCAGGACGAGCTTCTCAAGGAGCACGGCATTCCAGTCACCATCCTGGATCGTACGTGGCTCCTTGACCGTGTCTTCAAGCACGACAGCATGGCCATTGCTGTCGAGGAACTTGGCGTTGGCAAGGGCACGGAGAAGCAAAAAAAGAAGCTCGGCCCTAGTACCCGGAATCATAAGTCGCTGAGACGGCGCCCTTTGACGCGGCGCTGGTGGACTTTCGATTTGGTCCACACGAACGGCTCGGCGTCCTCGTTATAGGTTTCGATGAAGGCATCGATATGCGCCTTGAGCTGATCGACTGAAGTGAACGAGGCGCCGGTCAGCGACTGGCCCTGTAGGATCGAGAACCAGCCTTCGACCTGGTTGAGCCACGACGCGCTCGTCGGCGTGTAATGGAAGGTCACAAGCGGATGCCGCGCCAGCCAGTCTTCGTTTTTCTTGTGGGTATTGAGGTTGTCGAGGATGACCTCAAGACGCCGCTTTGGATAGGCGGCCACGACATCGTCCATGAAGGCCAGAAACTCCTTACGCCGCCTGCGCTTCTCGTGCTTGGCCTTGACCCTTCCGGTGGCGACCTCGAAAGCGGCGAACAATGTGGTGGCGCCGTGGCGCTTGTAGTCGTGGCTGTGTCCGGTCAGCGCGCGGCCGTTCGGCAGCTTCAGGTAGCCCTGGGCGCGCTCCAGGGCCTGGATCGAAGGCTTCTCGTCGATACAGATGACAACCGCCTTGTCGGGCGGAGCCATGTAGAGTCCGACGACATCGGCAGCCTTGGCGGCGAACTCGGGGTCCTTGCTCTCGCACCAGCTTTTGCGGCCAGCGAGGTCGATCTTCTGCTGGCGCAGCGAGCGCCAGACATATTGCACATCGACATCGCCGAGCGCCTTTGCGATCAGCGGACCGTTCCAGCGGGCAAAGCCTTTGGGCGGCGGTTGATCAAGCACGGCGCGGATGCGCGCGTCGGTTGCTTCCGTGTAGATCGGAGGCGTGCCAGATCGCGGCAGGTCATCGAGCCCGGCCAGCCCTTCGCGCGCAAACCGTCCGCGCCACAGGCTAACCGTGGTGGGGGTCGTATCGAGTTCTCGCGCGATCTCACGTGTCGATGTGCCCTCGGCTGCCTCCAGCACAATCTTGATCCTCAACAGCAAACGCTGCTCCGTGGTGGCAGCACGAAGCCGAGCCTCAAGCGCCGCGCGCTCTTTCGGCTTCAACCGAACCTGGATTGCATCGGGTATCATCGCGCCAATGAATCATGGCGCGACAGACGACGATAGTGCAAACATGACTCAGTCACTTCGAATAGCGGGTACTAGGTTTTGTCGCCGCCGCGTGTTGCAGCACACATGTCCTCGTTCCGACAATCATGAATCAGGGCTCCACGCGGTCGGTCAAGGACACGTTGGCTCAGTTGGATTTCTTTCGCCGCCGGATCGCGACGCACATGGAGTTGCTGGGAATTGTTGCAAGCAAGACGTTGAACGCTGAGGTGGGTGCTTGGAACGCCAGAAGCGAATTGGAGGCGGTTGACAACCTCAAGAATGATCTTCGCAGGCTCTACAAGCGCGACGATCTGATCCTTGAGGGTTGTAAAATTCAACAGCTGGCCCAGATAACCAATGCTGCGGGCAAAGGACTCGCTTATTTGGAAACGAGCAACGACGGTGCAGCGGGCGCTGCCCGGTCGATGTTTGCAACGTTAGGCGCGGAGGTGCGGAAACGTGCTCCTGGGAGAAAGCGATGAAGGTCGAACAGCTAATCGAGGTTCTTAGCGTCCACGCTAAGCTGTTGGAAGGCGTCGATGCTTCGGCGGCTGCGAAAGACTTGGTGGCGCTGGCCAAAGCGCTCGCTCCGGCGAATACTGCTCAGACCAAGGCATCATGCGAGAAGATTGCCACGATGGCACAGTCCGAAATACCAATCTTAGCAGAGTTAGGTGGTCCTGTTGTTGGGAGTGCGCTTGATCAGCTCGGGCATTTGAACAGGCTTCTTGCGGCAGCGGGTGCAAAGATGAACACCGACATCGCCTTGCTCGTTGACGCTTTGGGACCAGTTTCAGGCCGACCTATGGATTGGGTTAGAGCGAGTTTGAAGCCAAAACCTCAAGACAAGAAGCCCAAAGCCGAAAAGATCAAAACCACAAAACCCAAGAAAACCGGCCCTGCTGTTCCTAAGCGCGTGCGAACTCCTCTTGACGCCCTTGCCATTAGGCAGCTCGCAGACCGTTTGGCCTCTGCAAATGGTGACGATCAAATGTTCAAAGCCACGCTTACTGCTATAAAAGCAGATAAGCCCAAAAAGGCAGAAGTTTTTGCGATTGCAAACCGCTTCTTGGGTGTGGAACCGAGCCGGACTTACGAATCAATCAAAGTGGCGTACCAGCGAATTGAGGAACGGCACTTCCAGGATGCCAATTCAGCCAGCCGCGAGCGGGCGATAACCCAGATCAATCATTGAACGGTCTTGGGGTATCGGGGCTCGGGCATCCTTGCTCTTGGAATGTGAGGGCGATGCCGCTACTCTGGTCGTCATTTCCGCCGAACGGCCAAATGTCCGTTACAATCGCCTCCCGATCTGCGATCGCCACCGCCGCCGCGCACCTGCGCGCGGGCCGGCTGGTCGCGTTTCCAACCGAGACGGTCTATGGCCTTGGCGCCGACGCCACCAACGGCCGCGCGGTTGCCGCCATTTTCGCGGCCAAGGGGCGGCCGGCGTTCAATCCGCTGATCGTGCATGTGGCGGACGTTGCGGCGGCGCGGCGGCTGGGGGCGTTTACGCCGCTGGCGGAGCAGTTGGCGGCGGCGTTCTGGCCGGGGCCGCTGACGCTGGTGGTGGCGCGTGCGGAACACTGCCCGGTGTCGGAGCTGGCGACTTGCGGGTTGCTGAGCATCGCCC
>Ga0209068_10001911_pt1 | contig 10290 bp, 7 predicted proteins | sample ColStrG_CSR_2012_FD_187200 | JGI IMG/M metagenome (GOLD analysis project Ga0209068, IMG submission 187200) | Freshwater sediment microbial communities in response to fracking from Pennsylvania, USA - Cold Stream Run_MetaG_CSR_2012 (SPAdes)... | ecosystem: Environmental > Aquatic > Freshwater >...
GTAGGGGGCCAACCAGTCGTGGACCTCGGTCAGCGGCTCGACGCGTAGGCGATACCAGCGACGAGGACCATCGATCCGGACGGTAACCAACCCTGCCTCGCGTAGGACCCGGAGGTGCTTCGAGGTCAGCGGTTGGGTCAGTCCGAGCTCGGTGGCGAGGTCGCCGACGAGGCGCTCGCCGTCGCGTAGGCGATCCAGGATGGAACGCCGGATCGGCTGGGCCAGCACCTCGAACGTGGTCGACATTGCACCAGTATGTCACCAACCGCATATGCGATGCAACGCATATAATAGCCCGAGGTCGTCGCCGGCCGGGTCAGTACGTCCACAGGGCTCCAGGTCACGGATTAGATTTTGCCGGTCGGCCCGGGGAGGTCGGCGAGCCTCGAGAGGAAGTACGACTATGGGCGACCAGAACTTCGAAGTGGTGCGTCAAGCGGCCGTTTCGGCTACGCCTCAGGCGGTGTCCGATCTCATCGTCGACTTCCACAAATGGAGCCGGTGGTCACCTTGGGAGGACCTGGATCCCGCCCTGGAGCGCACCTTCTCTGGTGCCGAGTCCGGTGTTGGGGCCGTCTACGAGTGGAGCGGCAACCGCAAAGCCGGTCGCGGTCGGATGGAGATCACCGCCGTCGAACCGGCCTCGCAGATCGTGGTGGCCCTTCAGTTCCTCAAGCCGTTCAAATCGGCGAGCACGACCACGTTCGAGCTCTCCGAATCTGATGCGGGAACCGAGGTGACCTGGCGGATGGTCGGACCCAAGACCTTCATGACCAAGGTCATGGGCATCTTCACGAACATGGACAAGGTGATCGGACCCGACTTCGAGAAGGGTCTCCGACAATTGGGCGACGCCGCTGAGGCCTAGGGAAACTGTCTAGGGCTCAGACGTTCCTGCATCCTGCTACCGCCACGGGGGGGCGTTGCAGGAACGTGGCCGGGCGTGGCCGGTCACGCTCCGCGCCCAGGCCGGGAGGTCAGGGCTCGGTGAGACGTCGTCGAAGCTCGACGTACACCGCCGAGCCGGCGATCGCTTCCAGCTCGAGCGCCAGTGACTCGACGACGGGGCGATCACCGACGTAGGCCCGCTCGCCCTCGGTGCAGCACCACGCCATGGTCTCGCCGTCGTCGCCCCAGTCGGCGCGAGTCCACCCGCGAACCGTGGCGATCTCGGTGTCGCCCTCACCGGCTTCCCAGTCGACCTTGAGTGGCAGTTGCCAGCAGACCGACGGCTTCCAGTCCGTCGGCGATTCGCCATGACGAAGGGCGGCCAGGTGCAGAGCGCAGCCGGCCCCGCCGGCGAATCCGGGTCGATTTAGGAAGATGCAGGCCCCGTCGACGACCCGGGTGCTGGTGCGCTCGACGTCGCGGAAAATACCGCCCGCTTGGGCCTGGTCATGGTGCTCGAAGCCGTCGGGGGAGAGCATGGCCGCGAGGGCGGCGAGGGTCCGCGACTCGTCCCCTTCGTCGAGGTCGGCGCCGAGGGAGCAGCAGCCCTGACCGAGTTCCTCGGCCGGTTCGGGCAGGATGCCTTGGCAGCCGCGACCCCAGATGCAGGTCCAGTTTGAGGTCAGGAAGGCCCGGTCGAAACGCCAGATGGTGTCTCCGTCGTTGATCTCCTCGAGCTCGGGCCTCACCTCGGCTCAGCAGTCGGGGGTGTCGGGCAGGTCACCGAGCGGTCGCGGAAACGCGATCGGCGTGAGGCTGCTGGCGATCGGCGCGCCGTGCTCGATTCCCGGCCGGTCGACGCAGAAGTGGCCATGGGCGGCTCCGCGGGTGCAGCCGTCGGCGAAGTAAATCATGGTGTGGACGCGACGTATCTGGTCGGTGGTGTTGGGGCGGGCCAGATGCGCCGTCAGCCCATGGTGGAACGCGACGGACCCCCGAGGAACCTCGACGAACGTGGGCGTAGCGCCGTCGAGGGCTGGGTCTTCCAGCAGGTTCTCGGGTTCGCCGAAGAAGATGTTGATGAACCGGTTGAGCCCTACTTGGTGGGATCCGGCCACATAGCCCATGGCCCCGTTGGCCATAGTCGAGCCGTCGAGCGGAACCCATGCGGTGATGGTGATCGGCTCGGCGATGGGCCAGTAGGGCTGGTCCTGGTGGGGGTCGGTCTCGCGCCCTCCGGCCTCCTTGAACAAGGCCTGGTCATGCCAAAGCCGCACCCCGTCGACGCCGAGTAGGCCGGCCGCCGTCGCCGCGATGCGGGGATGAAAGGTGAGGGGCCGGATAGCGGGAGTGTCCTCCCACAGGTTCATGCACTGTTGGAACGACTGCTCGTAGCGGCTCTTCTCCGCGAGCGTCCGTCCATCGGCGGCGAGGCGCCGGGCGACGGCGTCGTCGACGATGGGGCTCAGGGTGTCGAGCTCATCGGGCGACAGGAGATCGGGCACCACCACGAATCCGTCCCGGTGAAAGGCGTCGATGAGCTCGGTCGGTACCGATGCGGTCGTCAGGTCGGTGCTCATCGGCGTCAACGCTATACCGCGTGGTCTCGCTGCCGACTCGGGGCTGGCTAGGCCGCCGCGGTGTCGGGGACGGCGTCCTGGTCGTGGTAGCCGGCGAGCAGTTCGCGTTCGTGGTCGAGCTTGGGGAAGAAGAAGAACACCAGGGCCGCGCCCACCAGCACGGCGATGATGCCGGCGGCGTAGGCCCAGTCCTGGCCGTCGACGAACGACGTCTTGGCCCCCTGGATGATCTGGTTGGCGTACTGCGGGTATTGCTGAGCGGTCTGGGCCGCGCTGGAGAATGACTTGGTCAGCGCGCTCTGGGTGCTCGCCGTGACCTGAGCGGAGTTGGGGGAACCGGCGATCGCCGTGTTGACGGCCGAGGCGTACCCGGCGGTGAGCAACGCGCCCATGATCGACTGCATGATGGCGCCACCCAGATCGCGCTGGAGGTCGGCGGTACCCGACGCCATGCCCGCCTTGGTGACGGGCACCGAACTCGTGAGCGATCGCGACGCCGGGGTACCGGCGAACCCCACACCAGCCCCGACGAAGGCGTAGCCCAGTGCCACCTGCCAATACGGCGTGCCCTCCTGCCAGAACAGCAGCATGGTGAGGAATCCGGCCAGAACGAAGACATAGCCGACGAGCAACGTGAACCGGGCGCCGCGGGCCTCGACGAGCTTGGCGGATCGGGGGGCGGCCAGCACCATGAACACCGCCGCCGGCAAGATGGCGGCCCCGGCATCGACGGTGGAATAGCCGAGGACGTTCTGGAGGAACTGCTGGCCGATGAACATGGCCCCCATGAGCGAGCCGAACACGATGATCCCGGCGCAGGCGGCCACCCAGAACGTCGGTCGTCCGGCCACGTGGAGGTCGTAGAGCGGGTGGGCGGCCCGTCGCTGGCGGATGACGAAGGCGATGAGGGCGGCGACGGCGATGATGGCCAGGCTGAGCACCAGGGTGCCGGCGTCAGGGACGACCGCGAAGTTGATGGCCAGGATGAACGCACCCACCAACAGGGCCGACAGGATGCCTCCCAGGTTGTCCACCGGTTCGGTCGTCTCGTTGAGGTGGGCCGGGATCAGCTTGTAGGCCAACGGAAGGCCGATGGCGATGAGCGGCAACGTCACCAGGAACACCGAACCCCACCAGTACCGCTCGAGCAGCAGGCCAGCCACGAGTGGGCCGAGCGCCGAGATGGCACCCCCGGTGGCCGACCACAAGGCGATGGACTTGGTTCGTCCGGGGCCGGGGGCCCACAGGGCGGTGATCAGGGCCAACGTGGTCGGATAGGCCATGCCCGCGGCCACGCCCCCGACGATGCGAGCGATGATCAGCACCTCGATGGACGGTGCCCAGGCCGCGGCCAGACACGCCGGCACCGAGAGGACGACACCGATGAGCAGGAGCATCTTGCGGCCGTAGCGATCGCCGACCGCGCCCAACCACAGGACCGATGCGGCCAGGCCCAGCGAGTACCCCACGGCCACCAGGTTGAGCTGGGTCTGCGATGCGTCGAAGTGCAGGCCGATGTCGGGCAGGGCCACGTTGGCCACGGCCAGTGGCAGGTTGGCGATGGCGGCCACCAGGATCAACGTCCCGAGTACCAGGCCCGCCTTCGCCGGCCCTCCCGAGATCCCTGCCGGAGATGGACTTGTGGCCGCTTCGCTCATGGGCACGAATCTAGGGGTCGAACGCGCTCAGGGTGATCAACCTGGTGGGAGGAGCAGGGTTGACACCAGTCGAGCGGCCGGAGTGTTCGCCATCCTCGCCATGTCGTTACCAGTGCGACGCGACTGGCCCGCGTCGCTGAGTCGGGTCGGCCGGGTTGGTCAGGTCGCCTAGGCGGGGAACCAGGCGCTGATGTCGGCGAGGAGGTTGGTTGAGGTCACGCCGGCGCTTACGTAGAAGCAGACGGTGCCGGTGGTGCTGACGGGGGCGAGTACGGCGTTGGGGACGGTTTGGCCGGTGGTGAAGTTGACGTTGGAGGTCAACGGGTTGGGTGGCGTCCCGCAGGGGTAGACGGTGATGAAGCCGGGGCCGATGGGGTCGGTGACGGTGACGTTGAGGGCTACGGCGCCGACGCCGGTGAGTGGGGTGCCGCCGTGTCCGGCGACGGTGAAGGTGAGGGTGTGTCCGCCGAGGATTTTGGCTGTGGGGACGCCGCCGGTGCCGTCGCGGGTGTCGAACAGTCGGTTGGGGGTGAGGGGGTGAAGGTCTGATGGGGTGGCCACCCAGGCGCTGATGTCGGCGAGGACGTGGGTGGTGCCTTGGGCGTAGAAGCAGACGGTGCCGAAGGCGCTGACGGGGGCGATGACGAGGTTGGGGACGGTTTGGCCGGCGGTGTAGTTGACGTTGGAGGTCAACGGGTTGGGGGGGTTCCCGCACGGATAGACGGTGAGGAACCCGCCGGCGGAGGCTTCGGTGACGGTCACGTTCATGATGACGGCGCCGACGGTGCTGGGCACGTTGGCTTTGCCGGTGACTTTGAACGTGAGTGAGGTGCCCGAGGCGACTTTGGTGGCGGGGACGCCGCCGGTGCCGTCGCGGGTGTCGAACAGCCGTGTCGGGGTGAGGGGGTGCAGGTCGGACCCGGTCGCTGTCCAGGCGCTCACGTCGGCCAGCAGGTCGGTGGTGGTGTTGGTGTAAAAGCACACGTCGCCGCCGGCGCTGACGGGGGCGACAACGGCGTTGGGGACGGTTTGGCCGGTGGTGAAGTTGACGTTCGAGGTCAACGGGTTGGGTGGCATCCCGCAGGGATACACGGTGATGAAGCCGGGGCCGACGGGGTTGGTCACCGTGACGTTCAACGCCACCGTGCCCAACCCGCTGGTGGGCAGGCCGCCGGCACCGAACATGTGGAACTGCAGGAAGTGCCCGCCGACGATCTTGGCCACCGGGACCCCACCCGTGCCGTCGCGGGTGTCGAACAACCGCGCCGGGGTGATCGTATGCAACAGCGTGGACGCTCCGGCCAACACCAGGATCGATCCGTTGTACGTGGTCGTCAGCGGGCCGACCGAGCTATCAGTCACGGTCACCGTGAACGTGGAGGTGCCGGTGCCAGTGGGCGTACCGGAGATCACGCCCGCTGATGACAGGGCCAGCCCGGCGGGGACCGCCCCGCCGGTGACGGCGAAGCTGTACGGGGCGGTGGCCCCCGACGCCGTCAGCGTGGCGTTGTAGGCCGTCCCCCGGGTGGCGTTGGCCAGCGTCGAGGGCGCGACCAGGATGGCCCCGGTCACGATGTCCACGCTGTAGGCACCGAGGCTGGCGTAGTCGGTGTAGCCCGTCGTCAACGGGTCGCCCTGGCCCACCCCGTCGACCTGTAGGTAGTAGGTACCCGAGGCCAACGTCTGGGTGATGGAGGCGTTCATCCCCGTCGAGGTGTTTTGCGTGACGTCGTGGGCCGGGGGGTCGGCGAACGTGATCGGGTTGCCTGCCGCGTCGAACAGATCGGCGCGGATGTCGAGGTTGGGGCCCACGGGCGCGGGGTTGACCTGGATCGTGGTCGGGCCTGACGCCTGGAAGCGGAACATGTCCTTGTCGGTCCGGGTGGTGATCATCCCCGTCTGGGTGAGGTGGGGCCCGGTCGGGAGCACGGTCGCCGTCGCTCGGGTGTCGCCGTGGTCGTCGGCCATCAACGGGGCCCCGGTGGCGATGATGGCGAGGTCGTCCTGGGGCTCATTGGCGTCGGCGTATTCGCCCTTACTCCACTGGGTGATGGAGTGGTAGTACGACGCCCCCATGATGGGCGCCCACGACCCTTGGCCCAGGTAGTAGGAGCCCTTGCCTTGGGCATTGGTGCCGTCGTGGGAAAGACCGAAGTTGTGGCCCACCTCGTGCGACACGCCCTCGGCGATGATGGCGGTGCTCTCGCTGAGGTTCTGGGGGAAGATCAGGGCCGGTTGGTAGTAGCCCTGGTACGAGGGGGAGAACGCGGCATCGTTGAACACGTTGATGTACGCGATGCCGCCACAGCCGCAGACGTCACCGATGACGTGATCGGGGGTGATGAGCGCCCGCGTCCCGTACACCTGGTCGCTGGCGCTACTGCGGTCGATGGCGGCCACGCCGGGGTCCTGCGTGGTGACATCCACGTTGAAGGGGGCGTAGTCCTCACTCACCCGTTGCCAGATCTCCTGGATGGCATCCTGCTCGGCGTTGCTGAACGTACCGGGGACGCCGTTGGTGTCGAAGGGTGGGGCCACCCAGCCGACCCCGCCGTTGTCGCTGTTGGCCCAGGCCGAGTTGGCCGGGATCTGCTCACCGTTGAAGTCCAGGTAGATGGTGCGCTGCGAGCCGGGCTTGCTGTGTAGGAGGAACGTGTTGGCATAGGGGTAGGGCGCCGCCGTTGCCGGCGCGGACGCGGTCTGGGCCGGTGCGGCCGGGTCCACGTAGAAGCTCATGCCGCAGGCGTCGACCCACAGTGTGGGGTCATTCAGCAGCTGCGCCCGGTAGCCATCGGCGTCGTGGTTGGTGCGGGCGGCGGCGAGGGGGAGGGCAGACCCAAGGGTGTCGATGGCGTCTTGTCCATGGGTGGGGGACTGCCCCGAGTGCAAACAGGCGGCGTCAGGAACCGCGCTCGGCCCCGCGCTGGCGGCCAATGGCACGACGGTGAGCACCGCGCCCACCACGGCGACAATGGCGCCAATCCGGGTGGCGAGTTTCGTACGCTGCATCGTCTGGCCCCTTGTGTCGCGTCTCAGGAAGGATCGGCACCCACAGCCTTGAGATGAAGGGGAATTCGCCGATGTCCTCCGGCCGGAACCTTAGGCGATCTCCAGCTAGTGGCTGCTACAACCAGGCCGATGACGGTTGCTCAAGCTCCAGCGGGCATTGATCGGTTCTTACGCGGTGTGGACCTCGACCGTCGCCCAGCCGCGGCTGGGCACGGCGACGTTCAGCGTCCACACACCGGTGGCGGGATCGTGGGTCAGGGGCACGCCATCGCTCGACGGGCCCGCCGTCGCCCAGCCGGTCACCGTCACCGTCTCGCCCGCCCCCTTGACCAGCAACCGCACGCCGACGTCGATGGTGGTCACCTCGATGCGGGCATCGCCGGCGGCGGCGAACTTGGTCACGTCGCCGATCACGGCGATTCCCCCCGCCAGTACCGGAGCGAGGATGAGGTAGACCCACTCCTCGCTGGCCAGGGAGACCGGCCAGCGACCGTCAGCGCCCAGGGGAGTGGCCTCGCCGCTCCGCCAATCCCACACCACCACGTCGCCTACGGGTGCCGACTCGCCGAGCTCAGCGAACATCACGTCGCCTTCGACCACCTGATCAGACGGATTGGCATGAAGGCCGACGACGTAGGCCCACCGGCCGGCGGGGTGGTCCGAGTAGCACTCGGCGACCATGAGCTCGTCGCGGAAGCCGGTGTTGGCCAGCATGGAGCGGCCCGTGGCGGCGATGGGGGTGTGGGGCTTGATGAGCAGCCCATCGGCGCGACAGGTGCGCAAGGCCAGGGTGGGATCCATCCGCCCGACGCGGTCGCCCAGGCCGACCGGACCGGTCGACAGCGCCGAGAGCAGCGCCTCGGGTTCGCCGTTGTCGCCGGCGACGTCGGAGTCGGCCCGGAAGACGTCTTTGAAGGGCATGAGCCCGAGGGCGCGGGCCAGCGCGTTGGTGGTGCAGAACCAGGCCCACAACTGGCCGGCGGTGGCGATGTAGCCGTGGTCGCCGCACGTGCGCACCGACGTGACCTGCGTGAGGGTGATGGTCTGCGCGAGATCGGCGGGAGTCCCCATGCACCACTGCAGCGTGATGCCGCGTTCGCGGGCGGCGCGGTCGAGACCCTCCTGCCACTGGCGGGCTCGACCGGGCCGCTGGCGAAGGCCACGCACCCCGAAGAACACCTCGACCAGCCAGTCGTGTTCAAAGGTCTCGACGCCCCAGGCCACGCACTGGTCGAGCCACCGCTCGTAGGCCTCGACGGTGGCCGGGGCGGCGTAGGGTCCGTCGAGGTAGACCGGGACCTCAGCGGCGATCGGGGCCGCGGCCGAGAGGTGACGGATGTGAGCCACGAGCGGACGTCCGCCGAGACGGGAGCGGAGTTCGACGATGCCCTTGGGCAGGACATCGGCGCGCTCCTCCCAGGCCACCATGGCCGTGGGTGGGACCTCCCAGGCCTCAGTGTCGAACGGCCGCGACTCGTCGTGGGGGTAGAACCAGGAGTCCAGCTGCACGGCACCGATGGGCACGCCCTTGTCCACCAGGTCGTCGACGGCGGCCACGACGGAACCCGCGGCGTCGTGACCGGGCTCGGTGCGGTACCAGTAGGCCGCGCCGTTGTCGGTCCAGTAGGAGGGGCGTGACCCGAGGGCGTCGGGCCATCGCCCCGGCCGAATCGTCCCGGCCCGCTCGAGGAGGAGACGGCCCCAGGTGTCCAGGCATCGGCGCGGTCCCGAGCCCGCAATCACGGCGACGTCGGTGGAAAAGCCCGCGGGCGCGGACTCGAGGTCGCCATGCCAGCCGCAGCGCACGGTCCCGCCGTTGAGGCCGATCATCTGGTCGTGAAAGGCGTCAAGCGGCGCCACCAACACCGTGCGGCCGTCGGGCGCGCTGAGCAGGAGCGGCCAGCCGGTGGGCGTCCGATGGGGTAGGAGGAAGAAGCCGTCCAGATCCGGACCGGCGTTCGTCGGGAGCCCGAACTCGCAGAGTTGGAAGGCCAGGGCGCGTAGCGCATCGGGCGAGGCGTCCGGGGCGCGGTCGGCCGGAGTGAAGATGGGCCAGCCCACCGAGGGCTGATCGAAGGCTCCGGTGGCCAGGTTGTCGACGTCGGCCATAGCCTCGAGGCGAAACACGACCATGGCCCGGTCGGCGTAGGCCCGTACCGAACAGCGAACCGGTCCGTCGGCCACGGTGACCGAAGTCGAGGGGCCCAGGTCGTCGACGATCTCGACCGGCGGATGGATCGTCGCAGGGAGTGAGACCGTTCCCGGGCCGAACCAATCGGTCTGGCCCCAGCTGATCCGGACGGCGCCGTCTTCGCCGATGTCGGCAATGAGCCCACCGGCTGCCTCGAGTTGCATGCCGCAGTCTGAACCCCGCAGGCGGCGCCGTCCAGCGGTTGCCGGGGCGAGAAAGTGTCAGTACAATTGTCAATTGTTTCGTGGTCACTGGTGCCGTGCGCGGCGAACAAGAAAGCAGGGGAACTGTGGGCACCGTCCGACGCGAGGTGATCATCGAGCGGAGCGCGCCGGAGGTGTGGGCCCGAGTCGGCGACCCCCGCGCCCTGCACACCTGGTTCCCCGGAGTGGTGGACTGCAAGGTCGAGGGCACCAGCCGGGTGATCACCACCAACACCGGCCTCACGATCCCCGAGGAGATCGTGACCGTCGACGCCATCGATCGCCGGTTTCAGTACCGGATCACCGCGCCGTTCGTGCAGGACCATCTGGCGACGATCGATGTCTTCGACCTCGGCGACGAGCGGAGCTTGGTGTCCTACTCGACGGATTGTCGGCCCGACACCATGGCCTTGGTCATCGGCGGGGGGACCGGTGCCGCCCTGCACGAGCTCCGGCGCCAACTCGAGGCCGCTCCCGCCGCCGATCCGGCTGGTGATCCGGCTGCTGATACCCAGGCCCAGACCCCTCCAGGAGCTCCATGATGGGACGCAAGATCCTGTTCGTGACGACTGACCAGCAGCGCTACGACACCCTCGGCTGCAACGGGGGAGTGTTGGCCCGTACGCCGGTTGTCGACCGTTTGGCCGCCGCCGGCATCCGCTATGAGCGGGCCGTTCCCCAGTCCGTCGTGTGCATGCCGTCGCGCTCGACGATCGTGACCGGCCAATATCCCAGTACCCACGGAGTTTGGATGAACGGGG
>Ga0209068_10001913_pt1 | contig 10286 bp, 8 predicted proteins | sample ColStrG_CSR_2012_FD_187200 | JGI IMG/M metagenome (GOLD analysis project Ga0209068, IMG submission 187200) | Freshwater sediment microbial communities in response to fracking from Pennsylvania, USA - Cold Stream Run_MetaG_CSR_2012 (SPAdes)... | ecosystem: Environmental > Aquatic > Freshwater >...
GGACAAGACGGAACTCTTCGACAGAGTTCGTGACCAGTGAATACAAGACCACCCTTCAATACGGTCCCACCGGGTTGCGGGGTCCAGTCCAAGGAACTCCGGGCTACGCAAAGTCAGCGAATGTATCTCGAATTGTGGTCCTTGGAGATTCTTTCGTTGACGGTTTCACTGTCCCCTTGCAGGACCGTGTAACCGAGGTGATGACTGGACTGTTACCAAACTATGAAGTCATTAATCTTGGAGTCTCTGGGTACAGTACCGACCAGGAATTGCTGATGCTCGAGCAGGAAGGCTGGAAATACCAGCCGGACTTGGTGGTTCTTTTTTTTTATTTCAACGACATCTGGATGAACGGCGACCGCTTATTGAGTGGGGCAACCGAGAAGCCGTTTTTTAATATCGATGAAAACGGTGATCTGGTGCTAAAGAACGTTCCCGTGCCAAGGCCGGTACCCGCGCTTGAAGAACGGTCGAAACTCTATGCACTGGTTCGCGCGGCCATCAAATCGAGACCTTGGCTGTACACAAAAGCCAGCTCGGCATTAGGTCATCGGACACCACCTCCCTTGACTTCGCCGATGCCAGCAGGAGCTGGCGGAACAGCGGACCAATTCAAGGTCTACAAAAAAACCGAAACTCCGGAGCTTAAGATTCGCTGGACCATAACGCAAGCATTACTGCGGCAGATGAATCAAGAGTCCCGGCAGCGGGGTAGCCGCTTCGTAGTATTCTACGTTCCGACCCGGATCGAATTGTCGTCGATCGAATGGGATAGCGACCACATCCCGCCGGAATTTGATCCCAGGCAGGTCTCCATGAAGATCGCTCGCATTTGTGGCGAGGAACAAATTCCGTTTATCGATCCGTCGAGCCGCTTCAGGGAAGCGACGATGCAAGGTCCTTTGTATTACAAACACGATGTTCATTGGAATTCGGCAGGACATCATCTTGCTGCGAAAATCCTGGCCGAGTATGTCCGAAACTCGCAGGAGCATTAAGGCGAGCAACCGCTCCTGAATTCCTCTTGTTTTGATGCGGTTGCGGTCACGGATATGTTCCAATTGAAAGGCGCTCAACCAAAGCCCTGGGGTTGTAGCGGATTCCTCCGGAATCCAGATTTCGGATGAAAACATTTGGCCCAATTCCTGCACTAGGACTTGCTACTTAAACATGCAGTATGAGATAGATGCGTTCCTCAGACCCGAAACTGGCGACTCGATTTCCCGATCCGTGGGATTTAAGCCGGTTGATTTTCAGCGCGTGTTATGACAACTTTCGATATATCCGAACTCGATTCGGCTTTGCTCAAGGACTTGTGTCGCCATTACGAAGAAGAGGGATACTGTGTCCTCAAGGGTCTAGACGAACAGGTCACCGGCAGGTTCTACCCGGTTCTTGCCCAGACGCTGGGCATTACCAGAGCGCTGCTGGATGAGTTGCTAGATCCCCGATGGTGCAACGGCCCCTTACCGATCGAGTTCCGTCGGAAGCTTTCCCGTGTTGTAACTACTCCGCAACTCGCGGGCGACTTACTGCAAGCTTTGAAGCCGCTACTACTGCATCTTCTCGGTCCACTGGTACATATCAGCACCGACTTCCACGCGCAGTTCAAGGCGGGCGTTACTGGACGTGTAGGCTATGGCGGCTACCATTCGGAGTCCAGCTTCATGGAAGTTCATGGCCCCTATCAGCTGCATCAGGATTTCACCGGGGCGAGCCTTCCTACCAGCCCAAGCGGATTGACATTATGGCTGGGCTTGAACCATTGTTCCGACTGGCCGATCCGGCTGTACCCCCGAAGTCATAAGCTGGGGTTGGTGTGTCAGCAGTTCGTTCCGCTCGACCACGAGCGACTGGCTCGACTCGGACCTCCGCTGGAAATCCAAGCAGAACCCGGTACGGCCGTGATTTTCAATGCACTGGTTCTCCATGGCACCGGTAGCGGAGAACAATTACGCCGAGTGAGCGCGGATATCCGCTTCTTCCCCGCATGCGGTTACCTGCCTACGCGGACCCACGCGCTGACCGAATCGCCGTATGCTTTCATTCTGGAGAGTTTGGCTCAGAACCCCGGTCCGACGCGGCGAGCGCCCCTTTTGGAAAGCCTCGTGTTGGCGGGCAACCGGGATGAAGTGGGCCCTGCGCCGCGCTTTTCGATCCTGAACTGGGCCAATTACTTGGACGAAGTATTCAATGGCGAACCGACTCGAGCGGTGGCTCACCTGGAACGTTTCACTAACACGGAGATCGGCCTGGACACTCCAGAAGCCTATATCGGCAAGTTGCACGGTCGCGCTATTCAACCTGAGACGGTGCAAAGAATTCGGGATTTGATGTCCATCGATCACGTTGCCACAACGGGGAGGACCTAAGAATGGCCGAAGACAGCCGCGTAAAACGAACTCCCGAACTTTCGCTCGTCATGCCGTGTTACAACGAGGAAGCGTGCCTGGAGCTAACCGTAACCCCACTGGTCGAGACGTTTCTAAACGCCGGAATCGACCTGGAAGTGATCCTGGTTGATAATGGCTCCTCGGATCGGACCTCCACGGTAATCGACGGCTTGGTTGGCCGTGGACTTCCCGTAATAAAGGCCACTGTGCCGGTCAATCGCGGCCAAGGATTAGGAATTCGCACGGGACTGCAAATGTGCCGGGGGCGTTATGTAGGTTACCTCGCCGCCGACGGGCAGGTGTCGCCCGAGAGCGTCCTGCTGATCTATCGTTCATTGTGCGCCGCGGACGATCGCACCTTGGCCAAAGTCCGGCGCCGGTTCCGTCCTGACAGTTTGACCCGAAAGGGCGTTTCGATCTGCTACAACCTGACGATGTTGATGCTGTTCCCGGGCCTTCCTTCTCTTGACGTGAATGGGAGTCCCCGGATCATGTCGGCTGAAATCGTGCGCCTCATGGATCTCCAATCAAACGACTGGTTCCTCGAAGCCGAGATCCTTCTCAAGGCGCACTATCTCCGGCTTATGGTAATCGAGATCGACGTGCCAGGACAGTTGCGAAAGGGCGGGCGTTCAAATGTAGGGCTGGCGACGATCCTGGAGTTTGTTGCCAACATCGCCAAGTATCGCTTTGGCGGGCCTTGGCGCCAATGGCGCAAACAGGTGTCCGGAGTATCTACTCGAGAGGTCCACGTACTCTGATTCGGAATGTTCATCATCGGCGAACCTGTTGCCGGGCCTGCGCGGGAGAGCGTCTCAGGCCGTTCCTAAGCCTCGGCCCGCAACCTTTGGCGAATGCCTTTATAGCGACTCCGGATGACTTCGCGGATGAGGCGTTCTATCCGTTGGACACGTATTTTTGTGAGACCTGCTCCCTGGTGCAACTCCTCGATGTCATCGACCCCGAAGTCCTGTTCCAGGATTACATCTATGTGACCGGCACTTCGGAAACGATGGCACGCCACAACGCCGGATACGCGCGCACGGTTAAAGATCTGCTGCAGCTCGGGCCGGGGGATTTAGTGGTCGAAGTGGCCAGCAACGACGGTAGTCTGCTCAGTCAGTTTCAGGCCCTGGGCGTCGCTACGCTGGGGGTAGAACCGGCCCGCAATCTGGCCGAGGTCGCAAGGTCCAACGGCATCGAGACGGTGGACCGGTTTTTCAGCTTGGATACCGCGCGTGCCCTGCGGCAATCTTACGGGCAAGCGAAAGCGGTGGTCGCAAATAATGTGCTGGCGCACGTCGACGACCCTCATGATTTTCTATGTGGAGGGCGTCACCTTCTGGCGAGCGATGGCCTGATGGTCTTCGAAGTTCCTTACGTGGCGGAATTACTGGACCGGCTCGAGTACGATACGATTTATCACGAACACCTGTGCTACTTCTCAGTAATGGCTCTGCGCAAACTATGCGAGAGTGCCGGTCTGGCTATCGTACGGATCGACCACTTGCCGGTTCATGGCGGCTCTCTGCGGGTGTACGCCGGCCTGCAGGCGAGCCATACTGCCGCCGTGTCAAGTTTTGTGGACGCCGAGCGGGAGGCGGGTCTGGATTCGCCCGCGCGTTACCAAAAGTTCGCCGCTGATGTAGAGAAGAGCCGCGTTCTTCTGCGCAAGCTGATCTGCGATCTGCGCACGCAAAAACGGACCGTGGCGGCCTATGGCGCCCCCGCAAAAGGAAATACGCTACTGAACTATTGCGGCATCGATGCCACCATGATTCCGTACACTGTCGATCGGAACGAACGCAAAGTTGGTTTATATACACCGGGAATGCACATCCCGGTGCGGCCAGTCTCGGCGCTTCAGGAATCCCGGCCGGACGACGTTGTAATTCTGGCCTGGAATTTCGCAAGCGAGATTATGAGTCAGCAATCGGGGTACCGGGCTCAGGGCGGACGGTTCATCACTCCTGTGCCGGAACCGGTGGTGCACTGATATGAAAGTAGTGATTCTCGCCGGTGGAAAAGGTACGCGCCTCGCAGAGGAAACGGCAGTGCGTCCCAAACCGATGGTGGAAATCGGCGGGAAACCCCTCCTGTGGCATCTCATGCAGGTCTACGCCGCCAACGGATTCACGGAATTCCTGGTCGCCTGCGGATACAAGGGAGAAATGATCAAGGAGTATTTCCACAACTTCCCGATCCACAGTAGCGATTACTTTATAGATCTCGCTACAGGAATACGAACCGAGGTGAATGGCTGCGGTATCAACTGGCGCGTGGGGCTGATCGATACCGGCCTCGAGACCAATACGGGTGGGCGAATTCTGCGGCTCCGGAAAATAATCGGCGATGAACCCTTCATGGTTACTTACGGTGATGGCTTAGGAAACATCAACGTATGTGCACTGGCGGAATTTCATCGCAGCCATGGAAAGATTGCAACCGTCACGGCGGTACGTCCGCCTTCGCGCTTCGGAAATTTGACGCTCAAAGGTAACACGGTATCGGAGTTCGCCGAAAAGCCCCAGGCTCACGAAGGCTGGATCAACGGCGGGTTTTTCGTCTTCAATCCAGAGATTTTCGACTACCTCGCCGACAACGACACCTCGCTGGAACAAGGGCCTCTGGAGCAGCTTGCGAAGGAGCAGGAACTTATGGCTTTTCGGCATTCGGGTTTCTGGCAGCCGATGGATACGATACGAGAGAAGCTGCTGCTCGAATCTCTCTGGTCGGAGGGCGCAGCACCATGGAAGATATGGAAGTAAATCGCTGGAAGGATCGCAATGTTTTCGTCACTGGCGCCGCGGGCCTTCTCGGTTCCTGGCTGACGGAGGCACTGATCGAGCGCGGCTCGAACGTTACGTGCCTGGTGCGCGACTGGGTGCCGGACAGCCGTTTGGTGAGCTCCGGCCTGCGCAATCGCGCGAATCTCGTGTTCGGCGAATTGGAAGACGGGGCGCTCCTGACCAGAGCGCTTAATGAATACGAGATTGACACCGTTTTCCATCTGGGTGCACAGACCATCGTGGGCACCGCAGCGCGCTCAGCCCTCTCCACCTTTGAATCGAACATACGCGGCACTTGGAACCTGCTCGAAGCGTGCAAGACATGCTCGCGGTTAGTGAAACGAATCGTGATTGCCTCGAGCGATAAAGCCTACGGCGCACATGACCGGTTGCCCTACACCGAGGATATGCCGCTGCAGGGCCGCTTTCCCTACGATGTCTCTAAGTCCTGTGCGGACCTGATCGCGATCTCATATTTTCATACCTACGGACTGCCTGTCGCGGTCACCCGGTGCGGCAATCTGTTTGGCGGGGGCGATCTAAACTACAATCGCCTCATCCCCGGCACTATCCGTTCGGTTCTGCGAGGCGAAGCGCCGATTATTCGAAGCGATGGCACTTGCGTACGTGACTATTTTTATGTTCGCGATGCGGTGGAGGCTTATCTGCTTCTCGCCGAGAGGTTGCCGGAGGAACAGTTCTCCGGTCAGGCGTTCAATTTCGGCAATGAAGTGCCGTTGTCGGTGCTGGATATCGTACGTAAGATTGTGAGTTTGATGGGTCAGACACCGCTCCAGCCCGTGATCCTGAATGAGGCATCCCATGAGATACCGCGGCAATACCTGGATTGCTCTAAAGCCCGCCGGCTGCTGGCGTGGGAACCCGCATTCAGTATCGAACAGGGACTGCGCGAAACCATCTCCTGGTACCAGGAGCACCTTGCGCTTCGCGAGGTCGCGGTAGAAGCATGAAGACCCGGCGTGCAGGAGTATAGCGTGCCAAGCGATTCCCCCCGCGTTTCGGTAGTGATTGCATCCCTGGTCGGTGCGCCCTTTATCGACGATTGCATATCTTCTTTAGAGCAGCAGGCGAAGGAATGGAATGCGGAAGTGATTGTGGTGGCCTGCGGCCCAGCTGAATATGCTTCCCGAATTGCCCTCAAGTTCCCCTGGGTTCGGGTGATTCCTCGGGCTGCACGAGAAACCGTACCTGAATTGCGCAAGTGTGGCGTGGCGGAGGCGGCCGGCGAGGTCGTCGCAATTATAGAGGAGCATTGTGTGGCGGCTCCGGATTGGCTTACGCGTTTGATTAACGCGCATGCCGGCGGCGAATACGGCGTGGTAGGGGGCCCGGTCGTCGATCACGCTTATTTGCGATTGCGTGATTGGACGGTGTATTTCCTCGAGTACAATGGCTACCTTCCCCCTTGGCGCGAGGGCGAGGAACACGATCTCGGTAGCGCTAATATAGCCTATTCGAGGGCCTTGCTGATGAAGTACCAGGATTGTTTGGGGGACGGTTACTGGGAGGCGGGCCTGCATCCGCGTCTCCTGGCGGACGGGGTCAAGTTCAGACCGGTTCCGGAGATGCAGGTGCGCCATCGCGGCCCCTTCGACTACGGCTACTACTTGCAACAACGATATTGGTTTAGCCGGGCTTTTGCCGGCTGCCGTTCGCAACAGTTACCGCTTTCACGAAAGATTGCGTACGTCGTCGCAGCGCCGCTGTTGCCATTTTTGTTATTGGCGCGCATGTCGAAGCGGATTCTTTCGAGGAACTGCCAGGTCGGGAAATTCGCGGAATCGCTGCCGCTGCTTATTCCCGCTCTTTTCGTCTATGTGGCCGGGGAGTTTGTCGGATACCTTGCGGGTCCGGGCGATGCACTCTCGAAGGTGGAATAGTGGTCCCATCTGACCGTCCGGCCCTTTCGGTGGTGGTGGCGATCGTCAGCGACACGACAGGACCCGCGGGCTCCGCCCACCTGGCTCCCTGCCTCGCGGCACTGTCAGAACAAACCGCTCCCGGATCCATTGAGATCGTCGTTCCTCATCTCCCCTCGACTACTGGAATCTCGGTTCTGCGCGAGCAGTTCCCGGCCGTCCGGTTTGCGGAAGTGCCGGATCTTCGAATGTCTACCGGCCGCAGTGGGAGCCGGGAGCATCACGATGAACTGCGGGCCCGAGGCCTGGCAATCGCGCGCGGCGATATTGTTGCGCTCATTGAGGACCACGGAATCCCCACACCGGATTGGTGCCGGCGCATTATAGAAAGTCATCGCCAGCCTTTCGCCGTGGTAGGAGGGGCCATCGAGAACGGCATTGACCGCCCACTGAATTGGGCCGTGTATTATTGCGACTTTCTGCGGTATCAGAACCCCCACCAAGCTGGCGCTTCGGCCTTCGCGAGCGATGCGAATGTGAGCTATAAGCGCGCGGCCCTCGAATCGATCCGGCCAGTCTGGCAAGAGATTTTTCGCGAATCGTCTGTAAACGATAGCTTGCGTTCACAGGGCGAAACGGTGGCGCTTGCGCCCGAGATCGTGCTCCACCAGCATCGGCTGGGTCTGCGATTAACGTCGGCGCTCAAAGAGCGATACGTATGGGGACGCTCCTACGCCGCTGCGCGAATTGCGTGGGCGGGAACGGGACAACGGGTCTTTTGGGCTGCGTTATCACCCGCTTTACCTGCGCTCCTGCTGCTTCGAATGACGATGTTGGCTTTTAAGAAGCGCCGCACCTTTTTACACTTCTTGAAGGCTCTGCCGCTCACCGCGATCCTGCTTGTGTCCTGGGCCTGCGGTGAATTCATGGGATATGTCACCGGACGTGCCAATTCCGATCCCGCTCAAACCGCAGAAGCGATTGCGCGAGGTTCACACGCAACCTCGTAGCATGCGGATTGCGGTCGATGCAACTTGTTGGCATAACCGGCGGGGATATGGACGGCACGCGCGGGCCCTTCTGCGAGCCTTAATTCACCAGGATACCGGCAACCGCTATACGCTGTTTCTGGATTCAACGGAGGCCGCCGAGCCCACTCCGGAGGGGTGCGACGTTCGAGTGCTGCGGCCCTCCGTCCCCACCGTGCAAGCGGCATCGGCCAATGGACGCCGCTCCATAGCAGATATGTGGCGCATGTCCCGCGCCTTGTCTGCTGATGAGTTCGATGCGGTCCTCTTTCCCACCATTTACAGCTATGTTCCCGTGTTCAGCCGCGCGCGTAAGCTAGTAATGGTGCACGATATTATCGCTGAAACGTTTCCGAAATTGACCACGCCCCGCCTGGCTTCCCGTATCTTTTGGAACACCAAAGTGGCATTGGGCCGGATGCAGGCGGATGCACTAGTCACAGTTTCAGATTATTCCAGAGCCGGTATTTTGAAGCATTTCCGCTTGGAGCCCGATCGTGTATTCGTAGTAGGCGAGGCCGCGGATCCGATATTTCGCCGGCTGGAACACCCCGTTCCCGGACCCAAACTACGGAGCCTGGGTATCGACGGAACGCGTCCAATGGCTGTGTATGTAGGAGGTTTCAGCCCGCACAAAAATTTGGAAGCGCTGGTGTCTGCATTCGCAGGGATTACCGCGCGCGATGACATCGCAGGCCTTCGCCTGGTCATGGTCGGCGACACGTCGGGCGACGCTTTTCACACTTACTTCGGCGTCATAGCTGCACAGGTCGAAGCACTGGGCCTGAAAGACCGAGTCATCTTCACCGGATTTCTCGACGACGAAGAGCTGGTGGTGCTGCTCAATTTGGCCTCCGTTTTGGTGCTCCCTTCGCTGATGGAGGGTTTTGGACTCCCTGCCGTCGAAGCCGCGGCCTGCGGTTGTCCGGTGATCGCCACCAAGGCCAGCCCGCTCGAAGGTCTGCTCGGCGATGCGAGCATCCACATTAATCCGATGGAAGCTGAGATTTCGCGCGCGCTCGACGAAGTTCTATCCTCTCCCCAATTGAGAACGCGCATGGGCGAGCGTGGTCTCGATGCCGCTCGCCGCCTCACCTGGGATCATGCCGGGCGGCAGATGATGGATGTCATCGGCAAGGTTACCGGGCGATGAGGCGGCCTCTTAATTTCCTTCATCTGACCACTTTTTATCCTCCTTACGCCTTCGGTGGGGACGCCGTGCAATTGTACCGGCTGTCGCACGCGCTGGCCGATAACGGACACCACGTCGACGTGATCCATTGCGTGGATTCATACCATATGCTCCATCCGGCTGCCCCGCCGGTAGCCTTCGCCGAACATCCCGGCGTCATCCGGCACGAGCTTCGCAGCGGCTATGGAACGCTCTCGCCTCTGTTGAGCCAGCAAACCGGACGCCCGTGGTTAAAGCGCAAGAGCATTGACGAGGTGCTTGCGTCCCGGCCCTACGACGTAATTCATTTTCATAACATTTCGCTGCTCGGCCCCGAGATTCTATCCGTCACCTCCCCTCACGGGGGCGCCGTGAAGCTGTACACCACTCATGAGCACTGGCTGATCTGTCCGACACACGTTTTGTGGAAGATGAACCGGGAACCCTGCAGGCAGCCGGAGTGCCTGCGGTGCACGATCCACGCCAAGCGCCCTCCGCAACTATGGCGCTATACGGGTTTGCTCGAACGCATGTCGGCCAACGTGGATCAGTTCCTCGCTCCCAGCCGTTTCACCGCCGGCATGCACGCTGAGCGTGGTTTCCCACGTCCAGTGGCGTATCTTCCGAATTTTATTGATCGGGTCGATAGCGATTGGCAGCAGCCGGAACCGCGTCCCCAGGCGTCGCCTTACTTCCTTTTCGTGGGCCGGCTCGAATTGATTAAGGGCTTACAAACTCTCATAGAACTCTGGGATCGAATGCCCGAACACGACCTGCTGGTGGTCGGCGCCGGAAGTTATGAACCGCAGCTGCGAGCAATGGCGGCCATCAATCCGCGCATCAAATTCCTGGGACCGTTGCCGCAGAAAGAACTGGGCGCGCTGTATTATCACGCTCTCGCTTGCATAGTGCCGTCGGTCACCTATGAGACCTTCGGACTTACCAGCGTCGAGGCGTTTGCCCGTAAGACACCTGTAATCGCGCGCGATCTGGGCGCGTTGCCGGAAGTCATCGAGGATAGCGGC
>Ga0209068_10001914_pt1 | contig 10284 bp, 8 predicted proteins | sample ColStrG_CSR_2012_FD_187200 | JGI IMG/M metagenome (GOLD analysis project Ga0209068, IMG submission 187200) | Freshwater sediment microbial communities in response to fracking from Pennsylvania, USA - Cold Stream Run_MetaG_CSR_2012 (SPAdes)... | ecosystem: Environmental > Aquatic > Freshwater >...
GTCCTCTTATCGGTAGTTGAATCAGCTACGGGCCCCAACGAGATCGGGCTTGGTAAGTCATCTTCTCCGAAATTGACTTTCTCGCCAATTCCCAGCTTCGGATAAGACGGTTTCTCAGGCCTTGGGATGCTCTGATGTGCTTTTGGAAGAATCAATTTCCAGCTGCGGAAGTTTTCCATCGCCGCAATGGTCGTTATCGGGGACCGAAAATTCAACTTTCGTTTCGTTCATAATATGTAGAACATCTTCGATTTCCTTAGGATTCATCCTGGCGCCTACAAACGATGCGCCCGCCATCATCACGAGCATGAGTACCCTCAGTAATTTGCGTTTCATCGATATATCGCCCTCCGGCGTCCATGCGGAACTGAATGCGGCCGCGAATGAACGCAACTCATCGTGTGAGTGACAATGTTTTGTAGAGCTGAGATCGCCGGATGGCGGTCTGACATTGCGAAGAACTACGTAGCGGGAGGAGGGCGCGGCGAGAAAGCAGGTAAGGCTAGGGCGGGCTGTGTATGACCCTGTTCGTCAACTTTGGGAAGTGGAATGCTGATGGAAATCCCAATAAAGAAAAGCACGATTCCAAGAATCGCGTGTAGCAGGTCAATCGCATGCGGAGTCATCGCTGCGAGCAGTACTGCCGCCAGTAGGAGACAAACAACTATCCGCCGAACGTGTGGCGTCTTACTCATTCTTGGCGAATCATACACTCAATGGCCGTCGTCTAAAACGGCCCCTTTTTTCTAAAGGCTTGGCACGACGTTGATGGCCGGAAACGGCGGGTGGCGCACTCCTAGCCAAGCATCAATCGCATCGACATTTCATTGCCACTGCATGAAACCACTCGCTACACATCATCCACGCGGCATCTGTTTTGGTTTTTCCGAAGCCTTTGCCTTTTCGGGTGGCCGGCCCTCCCGCGTTTGGAGGGTCGGGGTTTTGACTTTCGCTTCCTGTCCGTGGCTCACAAAGTCATCCGCCAATACCGGTGCCGGCATCGCCCTTTCATCACCTTTACGTGCTACCGGCGCCTTCCGCTGCCGCGCTCGATACGCCCTCGAAGCGCGTTCGTGCAGATTCTTGCGGAGACCGCTGCGCTGAGTGGATGACAAAAGCGGAAACTCAAAACCCCGACCCTCCAGGATCAGGAGGGTCGGCCACCCGGAAGAACAAATTTGCTACATAGTGTGCGCCACCCGCCCCAACTGGGGTTTTGCGTTCTGCGTCCAGTGGCAAATCTCCGCTGAGGCGTCAAAAACGAAATTCATAGCGGTCCTGATGCCGCTTCTCGTCAACGTGATCCCGTGCAAGCCACTGTTCGAGTTGATCCTTCAACTGCTGCATGGGTCTTATCGCAGCAATGGCGTTCTGGAGGCCGAAGTGTTCACCACATTCCTTACACGAAACGATATCCGTATTGGGTCGTTGGGCCACATCACTCGCGCTTAGCTTCACAGCCACTGGCCATAGATTCTCGCCGGGATTGAAAGTCTTCTTGTATTCGAGTGGCATTTCTTCAATTAACCTCGTAGGGGTTATGGTATTCCCGTACGTTGGCAGAAGCCAAGTCCTGTGAGGCCGTCTTCTCGGAGCGTGGGAATCTCCAAACACTTTTGTTTTAGGAGTTGCTTCTATCCGAACGCACTCATCCTGTGATCGGAGGGTCGGCGGGATTGGCCCCGGGCAAACGTCGTTTCAAAAACTTGAATTGGCCATTGTGATTGGATTCATGTTCGGTGACGTGAAACCATTTGGCGTGATTATTCCAGTTCCACTCATTATCAACTATGGCAAGCCATTGGTCATCGCGTTTGCGAAACTCGGAGAGGGTTTTCTCCCTCACAGTGTTTAGCCTCGTAAGGTAGTAATCGAGACTGTAACCTTTGATGGTCTTTCGCGCTCGCTCTCCAAGGTGCATGGGCACATCCCACTCCTGTTTGATGTCGTCCGACCAACTGTCCCATTTCATGCAGTCGAAGGTATTCATCCCGTAGTAGATTTCCGTAGCCGCAAGATGGAGGAGTATTGCGCCAACAGTATTGGCCCTGTCGTCGAGCAGAAAATCAAGATCAAGAGTGGTCATGCCCTTGACGGATTTCAACACTCGGCACCTTATGAACGCCATCATTGAGACGATAGTGCCAATTTGCGGAGAAAAACCTTTTGTGGGGCCAACGATGCCAACATCGGATTCAGCCTTTCCGAGATAGGCATAAGACTCGGGGTTCGGATCGTCAGTCGGCATTTTTCCTCCGGCATGATTTTTGGAAACTATATAGTTTACGATCGCGATTCTGGTTGCCCGCGAAAGCACCTGTATACTTCAGAAGCGCCTCGGAGTGAACAGGATTTCTGTGTCGTCGCACCACTTTCCATCCAAGTCGTGAGCAGTCGACTTCGCGGAATGTGGGAATCAGTCCTTTCCACAGATAGAAGGTTTCTAGGCGTTCGATGAATTGGCCGATCGCATTCCCGGCAATCTACCGGACAGCCTTTATCAGTTCCCAGATTATCGCCAGATGATGGTCGTCGTGTTCGGCGACGAAATACAAATGATCCACAAGCCGCATCGGCTTCTCCAGGCGCGGGTGATTGATGGCGTGAGTAAATAGGGCCGCGTCCAACTTATCCACACGCCTGAGCAGTTTTTCTCTTGCTGCACGGAAGTCAGTCAGGATCTGTTCCAGTGCGCGAACGTTGTGGTTCGCTTCCTGGGTCTTTCGGTTGGTTAAGTCTGCCGCCGTGAGTTGGTCTTTGGCCGCCGAGTAATCGCCCAATCGCGCCAGCCAAAGCGGTTCCAGGTCCAGTAAATGCCCGGCGTGTTCCTGTGCAGACCACTTTTCTCCCGGCTTCGCGATCAGGATTTCATTGGAGCGGCCCCGAAGCGTCTCTTCGAGCCGGGCGGGCGTGCCGCGCAGACGTGCGCTTAGATTCGGAAGCAGTTCAACTGGAAACGAAAACTCAAACGTGCGTCCAAACCAGTTGGGTACCTGACTCATGAATTTCACCGATACGGGAGATGACTTCAGTAGCACTCTACACCCGGAACCGGCGAGCCCACCCGCCGGAATCTTCCACAGCTCACGAGTCTCCTGTATTTCCGACGGTGCTGGTTGTGATGTAAGCTTTCCGTCGCCCAGTCGGTGTGGCGTTTTCAACCTAAGGAGGATTGAGAATGAGGTGCAGCATTCCAAATCGCATCCGCAAGGCACTTGTCGTGGCTGGGTCGGTGCTGTGTGTGTTTATGGTGTTTGCCAAGCCTTCGGTTGCAGGTCCGTGCACTCCGGACCGCGGCGAGGCTCCCGGAATTTATGTTCCGGACCGGGGATGCTTTGCACTGGGGATCGGCTACGAGTACGAGCACTTCCATGTGCTGGGCACTTCCTTCCACAACAATGCATACAACGCGAATTTCACGATGCACCTGTTTGACGCCGTGACCGGAGCGACCGGCCGCTTGACCGTCGGCGCGGAAGGCGCGATGGACGCGGGCTTCGGCGGAAAAGCTAGCACCAATCCCGCGGTGGACGCCAAATCGTTTTTCATCGGCGCAGGTCCTCACGCAGCACTCGAAACGAATTCGCGCTTTGAGCCCTGGGTCCACGGCCTGGTTGGCTTGCAGCATTTCCGCTTCACGCAGGGTGCGGGCTTCGGTTCCAACAATGGCCTGGGATATAAGATCGGCGGCGGCGTGGATATTCGTCTCGCGCCGCGGCTCTCCTGGCGCGTCGAGGGCGATTATGTTGGAACGGATTTCAAGTCGGTCCTCGAGTCCAACTATTCGGCCGGAACCGGACTGGTTCTGCACTTCTGAACCGGGGGCTGCAATTGCAGTCCCCTTGAGCCGGAACGCGCTACTTAATATAGATACGGTGGATGTGAGTAGTTGGTGCGGAAGAAGGGACTCGAACCCCTATGGCCTTTCGGCCACCAGCTCCTAAGGCTGGCGCGTCTGCCAATTCCGCCACTTCCGCGCTGCGGCTGAACGAAAAAACATTAACACAGAGCGCGCCGGGGAGCACACTGAGACCAAACACTTGGGAGCAGTCGTGGGCCTCTCGCTTTTAAGGTGGATATGCTTGTGCGGCGCCGCAGGCGGTGATAGCCTTCGCGAATCGTACGGCGCTTTCCTTGGAGCCTTCGCGAACGGAGGAAACACATGGCTTTCTGCAGCAAGTGCGGCGGTGAGTTGGCGGCAGGCGCTTCCTTTTGTCCCAAGTGCGGCGCGTCTCAGTCCGGCGGCGGGGCGGTCGTTCCTTCTGCGCCGACTGCGCAGTCCGGCATGTCTGAAAACGTGGCGGCGTGCCTTTGCTACCTGGTCGGATGGATCACCGGGCTCATTTTCTTTCTCATCGACAAGCGGCCGTTCGTGCGATTTCACGCTGCGCAATCCATGGTCGTGTTTGGCGGACTGCACGTGCTCAACATCGCCCTCGGGATGGTTTTCGGTATGGGGATGATGTATCGGGGCTATTACGGCGGCTTTGGAATCGGTATGGCGCTTTATAGCCTGGTCAGTCTGGTGGCGTTTGTCCTGTGGATCGTTTTGATGGTGAAAGCGTCCCAGCACGAGAGGTTTGAAGTTCCGATCGCCGGCGGCATCGCCAAAAACATTTCCGGCAGTTAACGCCGCGCGAGTGTACGGCACGGTATTCCGGGGGATCACCCCAATTCTGCCCGCAGCGCGGCCGGCCCGGCATTTCATCTTGACATTCCCGCCTGTCCCGTCCATCTTTTAGGGCTTTCCAGATGATCTGCGTTCGAGCAGTGGAACAGAGCGAGGGCGGCGAGTGGCGGACCCGGTAAAAGTTCGTTTGTGCTTTCATGACCGATGCTTTGACGGCGCAGCCTCCTCGGCTGTTTTCTACCGCTTTTTCCGTGAGCGCGTTCACCCCGGCGCCCAGTTTCAGTTCACGGGCATGACGCACCGGGCGGGGAATCCCTTCCCTGAATCTCTGTTCGATGGCGATGAAAACGCCATCGTCGATTTTAAATATTCCAGCTCGCCGCGCGTGACGTGGTGGTTTGACCATCATCAGAGCGCGTTTCTCACACCCGCCGATGCCGAGAATTTTCGCCAGGACCGCAGCGGCCACAAGTTTTATGACGCTGATTACAAGTCCTGCACCAAGCTGCTGGCGGATGTGACCAGCACGAAGTTCGGCTTCAACGTGCAGCCGCTCGCGGAACTCATTCATTGGGGCGACATCATCGACGGCGCGCAATATCCCACGCCCGAATCCGCCGTGGCCATGGCCGAGCCGGCCACCAAGCTGGCCCTGGTCATCGAGTCGGCTCCTGAAGAGGGCCTGGTCTCAAAAATAATCCCGGACCTGTCCGAGCGTTCGCTGGCCGAAATGATCGAGCTGCCGATCATCGCCCAGCATCTCGGCCCGCTGCTCGAAAAGCATCGCCGTTCCATCGACGTACTGCGCCAGCGCATCGAAGTCAGCGGCGGCGTAATCTATTTCGACATCACCGACCTGGACATGGACGGCTACAACAAATTTATTCCGTACATGCTGTATCCGGACGCGCGCTATACCGTGAGCGTGCTCACTTCGCCCGTGCGCGCCAAAATTTCCATCGGCTCCAACCCCTGGAACCCGGACGCCGCCGAACACAACCTGGCCAGCTTAGCGGAGCAGTACGGCGGCGGAGGCCACCCGCGCGTCGCCGCGATTTCGCTCGATCCAGGCGACGTCGAGCGCGCCAAACAGATCTCCAGAACCATCGCGGAAAAATTACGAAGCTAGGCGGGATGTCTGGCCGAGAAGGTTGAGCAGGGAAATTCGTGGCGGGCTGCTCGCCGCCTTGCCACATCAATTAAAATATTTCGCCTCAGGCGGCGTCGGCAGCCGCGATCGCCTGAGACAGCCTCTCGACAGCCGTGGTAAAATAAAAAGTTCGTGGACCGGTAGCTCAATGGTAGAGCAGCTGACTCTTAATCAGCGGGTTGTAGGTTCGAGTCCTACCCGGTTCACCACTCCCTAATTTACAGTAGTTCTCGCAACCACCTCACCGAAGTTGGGCACTGCTCGGCACAAAACCTCGGCAATTTTCTCGACTGCTCGCCGCTGCGATTCGGGGATCGCGTGCATGCACGTCTTTCATGCGATGCGAGATTCTTTGTTTGGGCCGAAAGTGGAAGCATCGAGAAAGACCTTGCAGCATACATACAGTGCCTTGCGGAAGGGTGCGGGGATGGTTAGACCGCGCCCCTAAATCAGACTTTATGCACGTTAACGATACAGATAATAATGTAGCTTGACAAAGCCATCCGGTTGGCATATTAACCCCACTATGCTCGGTGGTGGGAGTGGCAGTTCAGCCCCCCCTCTTATCCCACCCTCTCTCGGAAGTTGCAAAAGGGCCCCGTGATTTTTCAATAAGGGAGCTCCCATGGCAAAGCCTATTGTTCGAAGTCATTTCGAATCTGCATTTGTGGTTCATCGGACATTTCTGATGGTGGCATGCTGGATCGCGATCTCCATCGCCGCGCACTCACAAGCGGTGGGTGGAAGTCTCTCGGGGACGATCACGGACGCATCGCATGGCGCTGTTGTGGGCGCAACGATTTCAATCACGAACGTCGCGACCGGGGTGAGCACCGCAGTAAAGAGCAATACGGATGGAATATACAGCGCTCCCAACCTGCTGCCGGGAACTTACACCGTTACGATTTCTGCGACGGGCTTTCAAAAAACGGTCCAAAGCGGTGTGGGGCTCACGGTCGGAGCGCAACAAGTTTTGAACGTGACGCTGAGCGTGGGTTCCGTGAACCAGACCGTGGAAGTCACCACGGAAGCCCCAGACGTCCAACTAGCGTCGTCAACGATAAACGGCGAAATAAGCGAGAACACAATTTCCCAATTACCGCTGAATGGCCGTTCCTGGACGGACTTGGCCACGCTTCAGCCCGGAGTATCCAGTATCCACGATATGGCCTTAACCACCAGCCACGACCGGTTGGGCCGCGGGTTGGGAGAACAGATGTCCATTGATGGGGGCCGGCCCCAGCAGAACAACTATCTCTTGAATGGGGTCAGCATCAACGACTACTCAAACCAGGCGCCCGGCACCATCCTCGGTGAAAATCTTGGCGCGGATGCGGTTGCCGAGTTCACGATCCTGACCTCAAATTATTCGACGGAATACGGACGCTCGTCCGGCGGAGTGATTAGCGCCATTACTCGGTCCGGAACCAACCAGTTTCACGGCAGCGCGTATGAGTATCTGCGTAACAGCGCCTTCGATGCGCGCAATCCCTTTGACGCGCCGCAGATTCCGGAATTCCGCCGCAACCAGTTCGGCGTGTCCGCCGGTGGCCCGATCCGCAAGGACAGTACCTTCATTTTCGGCGACTACGAAGGACTTCGAGAAACGCGCGGCCTGAGCACGTTCGACACAGTGCCTTCGCGTGCGGCCCGTGGGATCGCGCCGGGCGGCACTACGCCAACGCAAGCTGCTTTTGTGAACGGAGCGTCACTCCCCACAACCAAAGGCGCGGCGGGCGCCGCCCCTAATCCGGACCCAGTCACGGGCATCGATCAAGCGGTGGAACCATTTCTCAACGCGTTCTTTCCGCTGCCCAACGTCCCGGGAAGTGAGAGCGGTGACACGGGATCGTACAGCCCGACCCAGTCCGAACGTAACACCATAAATTACTTTACGGTTCGGGTAGACCATAAATTTTCAAGTAGCGACAACCTGGGCGGTACCTACGCATACGACAAAGCCCCTTTTCTTCAACCCGACTCGTTCAACGACGTCCTTCAATCCAACGAAACTCGGCGACAGATTGTAACCGTTGAGGAGAATCACACTTTTAGTGCCGCTCTCGTAAATACGGTGAGATTTGGCTGGAGCCACATCCATGCTGCTTCTCCCGGGGGCGCCACGGCTCTCAATCCCGCGGCAGCCCTCACGGATCCGAGTTTAGCCTTCATACCTGGGCAGTCGGCGGGGACCGTCGATTTGACTGCTTCGGGAGTGTCCTTGCTGTCCGCCGGGCTGAGCACGGCTACGCCCGCGTTTTTCGGTTGGAACTCGTATCAGGTTTATGACAACGCGTTCCTGAACAAGGGGATTCATTCCCTGAAATTCGGCGGGAACGTGGAACGAATTCTTCTGACCGAATCGGATTGTGGCAATTGTGGTGGAACCTATACCTACGGTTCGCTCTTCGATTTTCTCGTTAACAACCCTGCGCAGCAGCTCGTCGCAGACCTCGCGCCAACAGCCAAACACACGCGAGAGACCCTCTTCGGCGTTTACGTCCAGGATGACATTCGTTTGCGCCCCAATCTGACGATTAACGCGGGACTTCGCTATGAGATGGCGACCGTGCCGAGCGAAGTGAACGGGCATATCTCCAGCCTGCATAGTATCGACGGTTCCGAGGTTTTTACCGGCAAAACGATAATCGCCAATCCTTCAAAGCTGAATTTCGAGCCACGGCTGGGCTTTTCCTGGGACCCTTTCAAGAACGGCAAGACCGCGATCCGCGGAGGCGTTGGAATGTTCGATGTGCAGGTTTTTCCGGTGAATCTGCGTGGGGCCGTCGGGAACGCATTTCCGTTTGCTGAATCGCTTAGCAGCTCTGGTAGTTCCCCCTTGCAAGTCGGTGATTTTCCATCGGCAGGGATGGTTCGGCTCATGCAAACATTCACCAGTAACACCACATCGGCGCACGTTTACGATATCGAACCCAATCCCAAGCGCAATTACGTGATGCAATGGAACCTGAACATCCAGCGGGAAATCGCTCCCAATACGACGGTTATGATCGCCTACGTTGGCTCGCGTGGCGTGCATAATCTTTTCGTTACTGACAATTCCAATATCGTCCTGCCCATCGCGAAAATCCCGGCAGGTTATCTCTGGCCGTGCGGACCAGACGGAAGCGGCAGCACGTGCGTCGCTGGCTTTTCACCCACTGGAACAACGGCGAATCCCGTGCCCGCCGCCACGGTCAACCCGAACTTTGGACGCATCGGTGAAGTCCATTGGGATTCGGACTCTATTTTTCATGCTCTCGAACTGCAGCTCTCCAAAAAGATGAGCCACGGATTGGAGGCGCAAGTCTCTTATACGTATGGCCGAAGCGAGGACACCAGTTCCGGCTCAACTGACGGCGATCAGTTCCTGAACGGGCTGACGTCAATGCTTTATTTCGATAAAGCAAGTCGACGTGGTCCATCTGATTTCGACGTGCCTCACAATCTGGTGGCTAGCTACACGTGGGATATCCCCGGCCCCAAGGGCGCGTCTGGCCTTTTGGGCGGCGTCACTTCCGGATGGGAATTCGGCGGAATATTCCAAGTCAGTGACGGCACTCCATTCACGCCGCTAATCGGCGGCGACCCGCTCGGTATGATGGGCGACGCGTTTGACGTCGCCAACCGCGTGCCCGGGTGTAACCCGGTGCACGGCGGGTTCAACTATCTCGGTTCAAATCCCGCAATGTGCTTTTCGCCTCCCTCAGCGCCAGCGTCCTTCGGTCCTGCCGGAACGAATCAGTGCGTTGATTCTCCCGGCGCTGCAACACCTCCGCCCAGCGGGCAGGTGTATTGCGCCAATCTTTTGGGCAACGCCGGGCGCAACAGCGTGATAGGCCCGAGGATCGTTAATTTCGATATGTCCCTGGTCAAAAACACTCACGTGACGCGCATCTCTGAATCGTTCAACGTACAGTTCCGGGTGGAGGCTTTTAACATTTTCAACCACTCCAATTTCAATTCGCCGACAGACCATAACTTCATTTTTGATGGAACCGGCGCTCTTGCGGATTCTCAGGTCGGCCAGACCAGCCATACGGCAACGACGTCGCGCCAAGTGCAACTTGCCTTGAAGCTGAATTGGTAATGTTCTGGCATCAAGGAGTGGCTTGGAAAGCACCAGGTTCGGGTGGGCTCTCTTTCCTTGTTCGCGAGTCAAGACAGCGCGTTAAGGCAGTTCAATCAGGAGGCGGTTCATATGATGACGTTTCGGGTTGTTGACCGGTATTTTATGCTCGGTGCGCTGGCGGTCTCGTTGTTATTGCTCGCTTCGGCCGCGCTGCACGCGGCGCCACAGGAGTCCGGCTATCGCGTGCTTAGAACCATCAAGCTTGGGGGTGAAGGCGGCTGGGATTACGTGACAGTTGATCCGGATGCGCGACGCGTTTACATTCCGCGCGGCACGCACATCATGGTGGTGGACGAGGATTCAGGCAAGCTCCTTGACGACATCACCGGCATGAACATATTGCACGGCGTCGCGCTGGCGCCTGAGTTCAAC
>Ga0209068_10001915_pt1 | contig 10283 bp, 4 predicted proteins | sample ColStrG_CSR_2012_FD_187200 | JGI IMG/M metagenome (GOLD analysis project Ga0209068, IMG submission 187200) | Freshwater sediment microbial communities in response to fracking from Pennsylvania, USA - Cold Stream Run_MetaG_CSR_2012 (SPAdes)... | ecosystem: Environmental > Aquatic > Freshwater >...
ACGCTGAACAACTTGGGCAACCTGCTCGAGGAACAGGGCGACCTCGCAGGTAGCATGTTGAAATTTCAGCAGGCGCTCAAACTCCACCAGGAGTCGGGATACAAGCGGGGCGCGGCATTTGCGCTTGCGGGTATGGGCAATTTGCTGGAGGAGCAGAATCATCTGCCGGAATCGCGGGCCCGGCAGCAGGAGGCAATCGCCATCCGTAAGGAGATGGGCGATTCCGTTAATTTGGCCGTGAGTTCGCTATTACTGGCGGATCTGTCGTTAGAAGAAGGCAAGGCCGCAGACGCGGCTCAGCTGGCTTCCGATGCCGCAGCGAGCTTCCACAAGGAAAACGACCCAGGCGAAGCAACCGCGGAGGCTATCTTGTCGCGAGCGCTCCTCGCGCAGGGCAAGCAAGCGGACGCTGAGAAGGCTTCTGAACTGGCGTTGGCCGTAGCAACCAAGTCCGAACTGCCGCCGCCGCGCTTCGACGCGGGAATCGCTTCGGCTTTAGTCCACGCCGCCGATAAGGCGGATGAGGCCCGCAAAGGGCTTTCGACGATTCTGAACCAGACACAACAACATGGCTACATCAGCTATCAACTGCAAGCCCGTCTGGCTCTGGCCACGATTGAAATGAAGTCCGGGAAGACGGCTGTCGGGCGCGCGCATATGCAGGCGATCGAAAGAGACGCCTCGTCAAAAGGCTATTTGTTGATTGCTCACAAAGCGCACATGGCCCTGTCTTAGCTCGACCGTGCTCAGCGACCGTCTCATGACTTCTGAATCCCAGCGCCCTCCACAACGGTGATGTAGCGATCAATCGGTACATCTGTAAACGTATCGACCTGAGTGCTAGGCTGTGGCCAACGAATCTCCAATTTGTCGATTTTCGCGTGCGATCCAGTTCCTAGAACTTCACGCGGGTCATGCGACGACAAGTAACTTCCGCCCGCAATCTTCAGGCGGGTGCGCTTTGTGCCTCCGGCCTCCCAGGTAATTCTTGCGCCGATGCCGTCCGCATTCGATTTCTTCCCCACGAGCTTTACACCCAACCAATGGTTCCCTCTCGCAGCGTTGTTTTTCAGCAAAAGAGGTGGGCCGTCGTTGACCGCTACCAGCACGTCGATCGCTCCGTCGTTGTTGAAGTCGCCCAGCGCCATGCCCCGGGCTGCAAACGAATCCTGGAACGCTGGCCCCGCCTGTTCGCTGACGTTTTCAAATTTTCCGGCCTTGTTGTGAAACAGTAAGAGCGGCTCTTTGTAGGTCACATGCTTGGAATGCAGCTCGATCTTGTCGTCGGGATGTCCGTTCGCGATGAACAAATCCAGATCACCATCATTGTCATAATCGAAGAATTTCACCCCCCAACCGCTCATCAGACGGGTGATTCCGCCGATTCCTGTCTGTCCTGCCATGTCGTCAAAGGTTTCGTCGTGGTTGTTTTTGTAGATCGAATACATTTCCTGATCGACGTTTGAGACAAAAAGATCCTGCCACCCATCCTGATCGAAATCGGCAGAATCGACGCCCATGCCGGAACGCGCGCGCCCGTCGAGGCTATAACCTACACCGGATTGCAGGCCAATCTCCTCAAACTTGCCGTGCCCCCGGTTTGCGAACAGAAAATTCGGCATCGTGTCGTTGGCGACGAACAAATCCATGCGCCCGTCGTTATTGATGTCCGTCGCGACCACGCCCCACGCTTTCCCGAGAGATTTGGCAATGCCGGAGGACTGGCTTACATCGGTGAACGTGCCATCACCATTGTTGTGAAACAACCAACTGGCTGAGGCCGGATATACGCGAGGAATGCAGTAGTAGCGCTCGCCATTGTGCTCGTCGCCACAAAACTTGTTTTTCGATTTATCAAAGTCTACGAAGCGGCACACGAACAGATCCAACCTGCCGTCATTGTCGTAGTCGAACCACACCGCACTCGATCCCCAACCGGGAGCGCCAACCCCCGCCTTAGCTGTGACGTCGGTAAAGGTTCCATCACCGTTGTTGTGGTAGAGAATGCTCTTGCCGTATTGGGTAACGTAAATGTCGGGCAAACCGTCGCCATCATAATCGCCAACCGCCACGCCCATGCCGTAACCGCCGCCGGGAACGCCGGCCTTCTCGGTCACATCCGTAAATGTCCCATCACGATTGTTGTGATAAAGCGCGTTGCGCAACGGTGGTTTGGGATCATAGAAATCGCACCGCCCGCTGTTCACCAGATAAATGTCCATCCAGCCGTCGTTGTCGTAGTCGAGGAAGGCACAGCCTGCACCGGTTGTCTCGGGAAGGTAGTAGTCCGGCGAACGGCCGCTGACATGGCGCCAATTGATTCCACTAACGGAAGGCGGAACGACCTCAAACAGATTTCCAGCGGCCGCTGGATCGCTAGCGGCAGCATGCAGGAGAGATTTTGCAGGATAACCGCTCGCTAGAATGGTCGCAGAGGCAACCGTGCGAGCCGCATTCTCCAAGAACTTTCTTCGCGTAAAGGACAAAGTTAGAGGTTCTCCGAAGGAACGGGCGCTGTACGATTTTAACGGGTCGTGGCGGCTTGGTCCCAACAAATACACACCACGCGCCACAATCGAGGCGCCACAAGATAGAATTTCGTTAAACCCCTCATGCGCGTTGAACCCGCCACACCCCCTTTACCGTATCCGTTGCAGGGCATCAAAGTGTTGGACCTTTCTCGCGTGTTGGCCGGCCCCTGGAGCGGGCAGTTGCTGGCGGACTATGGGGCTGACGTCATCAAAGTCGAGCGCCCGGGAACCGGCGACGATACTCGTGCCTGGGGTCCCCCGTTCGCTGCGGATGAGAACGGCAAATCCCTTCCACTCGAATCTGCTTACTACTTGAGCGTGAATCGTGGCAAACGTTCCATCGCCCTGGACATCACGACGACGATGGGGCAGGAAGTCATCCGCGACCTCGCCCGCCGTTCGGACATTTTGATTGAAAACTACAAAGTTGGGGGATTGGCTCAGTATGGCCTGGACTACGAATCGCTGCATGCGCTCAACCCTCGATTGATTTATTGCTCGATCACTGGATTTGGGCAGACTGGGCCCTTGGCAAAGCGCGCCGGGTACGACCTGATGATTCAAGCAATGGGGGGGCTGATGAGCATCACGGGCGAACCCGATTCCCAGCCTGGAGGCGGACCGCAGAAAGTAGGCGTGGCTGTGGTCGATATTCTGACGGGCGTCTATGCAGTAAGCGCAGTGCTCGCCGCGTTGCATCAGCGGCAGTCGACGGGTCTGGGTCAGCACGTAGATGCGGCCCTTTTTGACGTGCAACTGGCCATGCTCGCGAATCAGGGGTCAAACTACCTCGTCGGCGGCATGGTGCCGCAGCGAATCGGAACAGCGCACCCTAACATCGTTCCCTACCAGCGGTTCGCCACGAAGGATGGATTCCTTGTGCTTGCGGTCGGCACTGAGACTCAGTATGCGACGGTCTGCAAGATCATCGGCGTGCCCAATCTGCCCCAGGAGCCTCGCTTCTCGACCAACGCGGATCGCGTACAAAACCGAAACGAACTCATACCGATTTTTGAAATCGCGTTTTGCCAGCGCGATACCAGCGAGTGGATCCAACTGCTCGAGCAAGAAAATATTCCGTGTGCTCCAGTTCGCGATTTGGAGGAAGTCTTCGCTGATCCACAAGTTGCTGCTCGCGGTATGATTCTGGAGTCTGAGCATCCGGAAGCGGGGAGGATCAGGACTGTGGCCCAGCCCATGAAACTCTCGGCTGCATCCGCGCAAAACAACAAAGTGCCGCCGCGGCTGGGCGAGCACACGGAAGAAATTCTGCGGGAACTCGGCTACGATCAAACTAAGATCGCCAGGATTCTTGGGCAGCGCGGCATCTTGCAGTAGCGCAGGATTCTCGACCAACCGCCGAGAGCGTCGAACTCCGCTGCTATGACAGCTCCAGCTCAATCTTCTTTGCGTCCGCGTCGAGTCTTACAATCCGAAAGCTTCGAATCTGCCCAGACTGCAGCGGCTCGACCTTCGGCTCGCCACTGGAAGCGCCACCCTTCCAGCGAGCATTCAGCATCGAACTGAGCGACGAGAGATCCGCCTTGCCCGGGGTGACGGATGTCGATGGAGTTGCGGGAGCGAGACTTTCCCTGGCGATCTTGCAGGAGCCCTGAATTCCCTCCCCCAACTCAACCCGCGCGCGCCCGTCAGCAATCTCAATCAAGCGGCCAGTCACCACATCGCCCGCTTTGTGCTCGGCAATGTACTCGTCAACTCCGGTGGGGACAAGCTTTTTCATGCTCAATCGCAGTTGTCGCTTCTCTAGGTCAAGCGCAATTACCTGCGCTTTCACTATCTGACCCAATTTGAGAACATCTTGCGGATGGCCTATGCGGGCCTGCTCGGCGCCGTAGTGCTCATTCGCCTTGTCGGACTTCTTGCCCGAGCTTATCTCGCTCACATGAATCATGCCTTCGACGCCTTCGGAAATGTGGACGAATGCGCCAAACTTTGTGAAGCTGGTCACCGGGCCTTCCACGACCGATCCTTCCGCGAAGTTCATCCCAGCGTCCGCCCAAGGATCCCCGAGCGCTTGCTTCAACCCCAATGAAATCCGACGATCGGCCAGGTTGACGCCCAGGATCACTGCCTCGACGGCATCGCCCTGTTTCAGCAGATCGCTCGCCTTTCGCACGCGCTTCGCCCACGACATTTCCGAAACATGAATCAGGCCTTCAATTCCAGGCTCCAGTTCCACGAACGCGCCGAAATCAGCCACGCGCGTAACCGAGCCACGTACACGTTCCCCGGCTTTGTATTTTTCCCCAACCGCATCCCACGGATGCGGCAACAGCTGCTTCATTCCCACAGCTATACGCCGCTTGCCAGATTCTGACGTGATCTTCAAAACCCTCACGTCCACCTGTTGGCCAATGGTAAGCACGTCCGCAGGCTTGTTGACGCGGCCCCAGGAAATTTCGCCGACGTGCAGTAAAGCATCCACGCCGCCCATGTCTATGAAAGCACCGTAGTCGGTAAGACTGCGCACCGTTCCGCTGACAACATCGCCATCCTGAATCTCGGAATAGCGGCGGTCCTTCACCGAGCGCTCTTCTTCTTCGGCGAGGACGCGCCGATCGACAACAATGTCCTCGTCGGCCACATCCAGCTTGATGATGCGGCACCGAATCTCCTGCCCGACCAGGTTTGACAGTTCCGAAGCGTCACGAGCTCCACTGCGTGAGCCGGGCATAAATGCGCGCACTCCCACGTCCACGCTCAGGCCACCCTTGATAATGCCCGTGACCGTACCCACGATTGCAGCCTGGGAAGCAAACGCCTGTTCCAGCGCCGTCCAATCCTTCGGGCGATCGACCTTAAAGCGGGAGAGCGTGTAGTAGCCTTCCGGGTCGCGACCCTTCACGGAAACGCGCAGCTTGTCGCCCAGCTTCGGTGTTTCTCCTGCAGCGGCGAAGTCGGATAGCGGCAAAATCCCCTCGGTTTTGAACCCGATATCGACAAGAACGGATTCAGCCGAAATAGCAACCACAGTGCCTTCCAGTTGCCGACTGCCGTCGTCACTCTTGTGGGAATGGCTGCGCTCGAATTGAGTGAGTAAGTCCTTGAATGACTCTCCCGGGAACGACTCGTCCGGCTCGGCAGCAGCCGGAGACACAGAAGGCACCGGGCTGGACACGGCAGAATTAGAAACGGATGATTTCAGCTCGCTTGCGTCGGACATGAAAGGTAGGAACCTTCTCGTGGAGGAACCCTTTTAGAATAACATTGGCGTGATTGGGCGATGGCTGTTAGCTTCGAGTGCGTTAGCACGATGGAGGATGTCTGAGTAGGCCGAAAAAGACGCAGTCACGCGGGAGCAATAATTCCCCGCGAGACCCCAGGCGCCGTGATTTCTTGATTCTCTCCAGCCAGGCCGCCGGAGCTGCCTTCATTACAGCGAACCTGGGCGGTATGGCGTACCCGTTTGCGCAGGATTTGAGAGCCTCACCGCCGCACGAGTACTTCTTGCATCCTCAATACCGCGTTCGAACACCCCTCGATGCCGCCGTGCTTGACGTGCAGGCGGGTCACGACGAATTTGTCACCGAGAAATATGCTGCCCAGCTCGAAGCCGTTCTCAGCCGTTGGGGTGCGGCGCTGCGGCAATCTCCACACGGCTTGCAAGGCATAGAAGCTGTACTGGCTTCCGATTTCCTCGGGGCTCCGCTGCAGCCTGAAGGATCGAAACAGCTTCGTTCGGGTGCGATTGAAGCCCAGCGGCGTACGTTTTCCTCGGAGTTGTCTCTAGAACGATCCGGGTTCTTGTCTGAACTACGTTCTCTCTTCGCGGGTACAACAGAATTCCTGACCGCCGACTTTCAAGTTACGAGTATTCGAGATGAGGGCAACGGGCGGTTGAAGACTCGCATACTCTACGAACTGGTCGGCACAGGAGCCGTGTTCTACCGAGAACAGCGGGTGGGCGAGTGGGAGATCGACTGGGCCGCCGCACCGACGGGAGAGTTTCAGGCAATTCGCTGGAAAGCGCTAACGGAAACATGGAGCCGCTCATTCGCCCCCGCATTTGAGGATATTTCCGCAGCAGCTCTCGGCGGAAATTCTTCGTACGAGCAGCAATTGCTGCGTGGCTCCGACTACTGGCGAACTGTCCTAGATGGAGCCAGCGGCATCGACCTTTACGGCCATAACGGAGTCTCGGTAGGAGACATCGACAATGACGGCTTTGACGACCTGTACGTCTGCCAGCCCGCCGGAGTTCCGAACCGTCTTTATCGCAATCGTGGAAATGGAACGTTGGAAGACATCACCGAATTGTCGGGTCTCGGAATTCTGGAGAACACCGCGTGTGCGCTTTTTGCGGATATCAATAACAGCGGGCGGCAGGACGTCATCGTAGTACGAACGAACGGACCTCTGCTCTTCCTGAATGAGGGTAACGGAAAGTTCCGGCAACAACCCGATGCATTCCGCTTCGCGACTCCTCCACAAGGAACTTTTACCGGAGCCGCCATCGCCGACTACGACCGCGACGGGTGGCTGGACATTTATTTCTGCCTCTACGCGTATTACCAGGGTACGGGACAGTACAAATACCCGAGCCCTTATTACGACGCGGAGAACGGTCCTCCGAATTTCATGATGCGGAACAATCGCGATGGAACATTTCGCGATGTAACCGCGGAATCGGGTCTCAATCAAAACAACACTCGCTATAGCTTTTGCTGCGCTTGGAGCGACTACAACCGCGATGGCTGGCCGGATCTCTACGTGGTCAACGATTTTGGGCGCAAGAATCTCTATCGCAACAACGGGAACGGTACCTTCACGGACGTCGCCGCGCAGGCCAGTGTAGAGGACATCGGTGCAGGTATGTCGGTGTGCTGGCTGGACCACGACAATGATGGCGCGCAAGACCTGTGCGTTGCCAACATGTGGACTGCGGCGGGACAGCGCATCGCGGAGCAACAAGTCTTCCAGAAGAACTTGCCCGCGAAGACCCGAGCGATGTATCGGAAGCACGCGATGGGAAACTCCCTGCTCCGAAATGGTAACGATGGTTTCAGGGATGTCACAGCGTCCGCGGGCGTCGGAAATGGCCGTTGGGCCTGGTCCAGCGACGCATGGGATTTTGATCATGACGGTTTTCCGGATCTCTATGTGGTCAACGGAATGGTTTCCGGTCCGTCCACCAGCCCAATTACCGACGACCTTAACAGTTTTTTCTGGCGCCGGGTGGTCGCCAACTCGCCTGAGAAGAACAGAACGGCTCAGGCATACGAACAAGGATGGGACGAAGTCAACGAACTGATCCGTTCCGATGGCACCTGGAGTGGCCGAGAACGCAATGTCTTCTATGCCAACAACCGCGACGGAACGTTTTCGGATATCTCCGGCGTCGTGGGCTTGGATTTTCTCGAGGATGGGAGATCTTTTGCGTTCGCCGATTTTGATCACGATGGCCGCCTCGAGATCTTCCTCAAGAATCGGAACGCTCCTCAATTGCGGGTTTTGAAGAACACCATGGAGGCTCTGCCTCCATCAATCGCTTTCAGACTGCGCGGAGTAAAGAGCAATCGTGATGCGATTGGCGCTGCTGTGACGGTTGAGACGGACACAGTGCGACAGACTCGCATGCTGCAGGCGGGCTCGGGCTTTCTTTCCCAGCATAGTAAGGAGTTGTTTTTCGGGCTGGGAGAGGCGAAGAAAATCTTGCGGACCTCCATCCGATGGCCAAGCGGACTTGTGCAGGAGTTAGGCGAGCTTCCCTTGGGTCACCGAGTGTGGGTCGAGGAAGGCTCGAAGCCTTCGCGCATAGAACCCTTCACGCCGAAACCGCACTACGAGAGCGCTACGCCTGCCTCACAGGGGTGGCACCCGGATCTTGATGTGGTCGAAACATGGTTACTTGCTCCCGTGCCCGCACCGGACTTCTCGCTTCCCGATGCTTCGAGCAAGACGGTGACCCTGTCTGCAGTTCGCGGAAAACCGGTGCTTCTCAACTTTTTGGTGTCGGAATCGGAGTCGTGTCTTCGTGCCTTGGAGACGTTCAGCCAGCGGCGCGGGCGTTGGGCGGAACTCGGCCTGCACGTGTTAACCGTAAATTGCGACGAACCCAACGGAGTCAAGAACCCGCGAGCAATGAGTGCGCTTGGTCTACCCATCCTAAGTGGGTCGCAAGATGTTACCGGCGTGTACAACCTTCTCTATCGCTATCTATTTGATCGTCACCGCGACCTGAGCTTCCCGACTTCCTTCCTGCTCGACGACGCGGGAGATATCGTCAAGGTTTATCAGGGCCTCGCTGCGGTGGAGCACATCGAGCAAGACGTTCAGCAGATCCCTCGCACCAGCGCCGAACGATTAAAGAAGGGACTGCCCTTCCCTGGCAACGCCGGCTTCGAATTCGGACGCAACTGTCTCTCCTACGGATCGGTGTTTTTTCAACACGGCTATCACGATCAAGCAGCCGCTTCATTTCAAAGCGCGCTCCGCGACGACCCTTCGAGTGCAGAAGCGCAATATGGCATCGGCAGCCTCTATCTTGAGCAGGGCAAGAACGCTGACGCAAGAAAGAGTTTTGAAGAAACCGTGAAGCTTCGCGCCGCCTATCCCGATACGTTGCCGAATGCCTGGAACAACTTGGGTATCCTGGCCACGCGCGAAGGGAAAATGAACGAGGCTGCCGAGAATTTCCAGCAAGCTTTGCGCCTCAATCCCGATCATCTAATAGCGCTCGAAAACCTTGGTAGTGCTTACCGAGAATTGCGGCAATGGGATAAGGCTCGGAAGGTATTGGTGCACGGGGTCGAAGTCGGCCCTGACAATGCCGAGGCGAACTACAACCTGGGAATGGTCTACGCCGAGACGGACGATACTGGGCGCGCTTCCGAATACCTCAAGAATGCGCTCAAGTACCGACCTGTTTACCCCGAGGCACTGAACAATCTGGGCATCCTCTATTTACGAACGCAACAGAAGGAACAGGCAGTGGCCAGTTTTGAAGATTGCATTCGTCTCGCGCCTGACTTCGACAAGGCTTACCTCAGCCTTGCACGGGTATATTCGCTGGAGGGCCAGCCAGCGATGGCACGAGATGTCCTCTTGCAGTTGCTAAAACGGCATCCGGATCACGGGCAAGCGAAAACGATGCTCGACGCTTTGCCTCGCTGAGTAAAGATTACTTTTTCTTTGGCGTGGGCGCCTTCAACAAATCGACGAACAGCTTGTAAAACCTCTCGGTGTCAAGATCGACCTGGATCTCGACGGGCCGGACATCTACCTTCGGCTTGTCGTCCTCCGACCAGGTTAAGGTGTTGCCATAACCCGCTCCACGATCTAAATCAATATCCATATAGCGCGTCTCAGTTTTCGTGATGATGCTCGGATCGAGCCACGCCCCTGCAGCCAGTTCATCCCAAAGATAGTTGTAGGTGCCTCTCACTTCGGAATAAGTCCCGACGTATCGCGCAGCCGGCGAGTCCCCGGCCTTGACGCGGTTGAGCAGATCCTTGGTCAGGTTCGTTTTCACCGAAATATCGACAGTCGTACAAACTATCTTCTTCCACGGGGCGCGCAACACGATATGTGCAGCCTCCGGATCGAACCATAGGTTGAATTCATGACGCGGCAGGTTCGCGAACTCTGGGTCCGCAGTCTGAGGGCTCAGACTCGCCCCCATAAACACCAGCTCTTTGGCGAGACCTGCGAATTCGGGATCGATACTTTGCGCCAGAGCCAGATTCGTCATCGGGCCCCCCTCATAAATTGTGATTTCATGCGGATACGTTC
>Ga0209068_10001916_pt1 | contig 10282 bp, 9 predicted proteins | sample ColStrG_CSR_2012_FD_187200 | JGI IMG/M metagenome (GOLD analysis project Ga0209068, IMG submission 187200) | Freshwater sediment microbial communities in response to fracking from Pennsylvania, USA - Cold Stream Run_MetaG_CSR_2012 (SPAdes)... | ecosystem: Environmental > Aquatic > Freshwater >...
GGGGTGGTGCATCCGCGGGCGGGGCCGGCGGAAGCCCGGCCGGCGGCGCCCATGGCGGGGCAGCTGGCGGGGCCGGTGGAAGTCCCAGGGGCGGCGGAAAAGCCGGCGGCGGGCCCAACCCGGGTGCGGGCGCCCCGGGCGGCTGGCTCTGCGGGTCGATGCAGATCAGTGTGCAGCCGGGCAGCTGCGTTTGTGACTGCGGCGGTGTGGCCGGGGTCATCCAGGGGAACATGGGTGACTGACTGGGCAACTGAGATTGTTGGGTGAGGTCGATCATCGGGATCTGCGCCAACGGGTCGCTCATCGGCACGCCCATGATGTTCAGCGGCAGGCCGGGCCCGAGTCCCTCCGGATGCTCGTCGTGAGCGTCGCCGAGCGGGGGCGGGGTTCCAGTGATCGGTGGCAGGTCGACCGGGACGACGCCAGTGGCGTAGGCCGCGGCCCAGCCCAGCACGTTCTGGGCATACGACATCGAGTTGTTGTAGCGCAGGATCGCGGCCAAGACCTGCGACGGGTCGCGCAGGTTGAGCCCGCCGCTACACAAGTACCGGGCCGCCGCCAGTGTGGCGTCGAACAGGTTCTGGGGGTCGGCTAAGCCGTCGCCGTCGCCGTCGGACGCGTACCGCGCCCAGGTGCCGGGCAAGAACTGCATTGGCCCCATCGCACGCGCATACGTCACGCGACTGCCGGCGCTGCTGGAGATAATGGTCTCGTTGCCGGCCAGCGAGCCATCCAGTACGGGACCGTAGATCGGGCGTACCGCGGTGCCGCGGGCGTCGACTGCGCCGCTGCCTGCGTGACCCGACTCGATGCGCCCGATCCCGGCCAGCACGTTCCAGCTGATGCCGCAGCCGGGGGCGGCGACGGCCATCTTTTGTTCGGCATTGCGGTAGGCGGATAGCGCGATCATCGGGATACCCAGTGCGCCCGGCGCATTCACGATCATCGGTGGGGGCGGCGCCGATAATGCGCCCTGGGCGACGTGGAAGTCGGCCGGCGGATGCTCCATGGCGATGACAACCGGGCCGGACAGATCGGGGACGGAGGGGGAAACGGCGGCGACCTGGGTGATGGCGGTACGAACCGCCGGGGCTTTCCCCGGCATTGTGAGCGCCGTGCTGCCGGGCATTGTGGGTCCCGCGCCGGCGACGGCGCTGGCGAATACCAGCGGCACGAGCAGGGCTACGCCGAATGCCGGCGACCGCGTTGCGTGGAGTGTCCGCTTGCCGGCCGCCGCGGCGGCCGGGCGAGCACCCCGACGTCCCCCAATGCGCACTCGACTGTCCTCAAGATGTGGCCGTCAGGAAATAACCTGCTGTTAACGTTCGTGAACTAGATCACCATACATAACCCCTGTGACGGGAGTGGCGCAATGGTGGAACTCGGCTCACCCGGAATTCGTCGCTGTTCGGTCCGAGCCGTCAGCTGCTCGAACAGCATCATGATCGCGGGGTTCTGGGTGTAGGTCGGTCAGGAGAGAGCGCAGTTCTTCCAGCTCGTCACGTAGGTATTCGCGGGTCACCACTTCGCCGACGGCCAACCGCAGCGCGGCCAGCTCGCGGGCCAGATACTCGGTGTCGGCCTTGGTCTCCGCGGCGCGACGACGATCGGCGTCCAGCGAGACGCGGTCCCGGTTCTCCTGCCGATTCTGGGCCAGCAGGATTAGCGGGGCCGCATACGCGGCCTGTGTGGAGAAAGCCAGATTGAGCAGGATGAAGGGGTAAGGGTCGAAGCGTTGCGCCACCGCTACCAGGTTAAAAGCGATCCAAATGATCACGAGGACGGTCTGGATCAGCAGGTAGCGGCCGGTGCCGAAGAAGCGCGCGAGGGCCTCGGTGCTCTGCCCGACGGTCTCGGGGTCCAGGCGCAGCGAGATCCCCCGCGATGTCCGGGGGGTGTACAGCCGTCGTGGTGCCGTGTCTTTGCTCACTCGGATTCTCCGGTTCCATCAAGGCGGCGGATGGTGTCTGACTCCTGCACATCCGCGCGCCAGTCGTGGGGCAACAGGTGATCGAGCAGGTCGTCCACGGTTACCGCTCCCAGCAGGTGGTTTTCATCGTCGACCACCGGCCCGCAGACCAGGTTGTATGCAGCGAAGTACCGGGTCACCGAGGCCAGCGGGGTTTCTGGGGTCAGGGCGAGCAGGTCGGTGTCGGTGATTCCGCCGACCGAGTTGCTCGGCGGTTCGCGAAGCAGCCGTTGCAAGTGCACGCAGCCCAGGTAGAGCCCGGTGGGCGTGGCTGTCGGTGGGTGGGTCACGAACACCATGGATGACAGTGCGGTGATGAGATCGGGATCGCGGATCCGGGCCAGGGCCTCGGCAACCGTGGTGTTCGCGGTCAGAACGATGGGATCGGAGGTCATCAACCCGCCCGCGGTGTCGGGCGAGTGTTTCAGCAGCCGTCGCACCGGTGCTGATTCCCCGGGGTCCATTCGGGTCAGCAACATCTCAGCCTCGGTCGGGTTCATCACCCCGAGCAGGTCGGCGGCATCGTCGGGATCCATCTCGTCGAGCACATCGGCCGCGCGTTCGGTGCCCAGGTGTGACAACACTTCGGCCTGCTGCGACTCGGGCAACTCCTGCAGAATGTCGGCCAATCGATCGTCGTCGAGTGCTTTGAACACGTCGTACTGCCGCTTGGGCGGCAGCCCTCGGATGGCCTCCGCCACGTCGACGGCGCGGCGTCCCTCGAACTGATGCAGCAACTGTGCTACCGCCTGGCCCCGCATCGACAACGCTGACGGCGTCAATCCCTGCACGTTTTGCCAGTCGACCACGTGTGCCGGGCCGCGCCGCCCCAGGCGCCGCTGGCTGCGGACGGCGACTCTGGTCACCAGCCAGTCGCGGGTTCGGCTCTGCTCGATACCCAGGTCGGTGATCAGTACGTCATGGTCGGCCAGCTCCGGCAGTTCAGGATCGGTGACCTTGACCGGGGTGTCGAGCACTTGACCGATGGCCAGCACCTCGCCCGGCCGCTGCTCGAAGCGGCTCAGGGAAACACTGCCCGTGTTGAGCGTCGCCGCGTTGGGCTCGATTGAGGAGACCCTGAGCATCGGAATGAAAATGCTGCGGTGGGTGGCCAAATCGACAACCAGCCCCAGGACGCGCGGCTGCTGGCGGACGATGCTGATGCTGATCACGACATCGCGGACGCGCCCGACCGATTCGCCGAGCGGACCCAGCACCAACATCCGCGCGAGCCGCGCCACGTAGACCCTATTGCCCGATTCCATGGGTCAGAGCCTAGGTAGCGGATCGCCGGATGGCAGCGGTCTCGCCGTGTCGATCATCGCGGTGGCGGCGTGTTTGTTTGCACGTTGCCTGGCCGTCGCCTGGATAGGGTGGGAAGGCTACAGATGAAACCTAGAGATGAAACCTAGAGATGAAACCTAGAGATGAAACAATGCCCAAGGCGGAGCAGAATGAGCAGCGATGACTAGCCCCTTCCAGCCTGGACAGGTTCCCGGCGCGTCACCGTCAGGTGCGGGCGCGGGTCGGCGCAGGGTGCCCGGACTGCCGACTCCGCCCAAGGGCTGGCCGGTCGGGTCTTATCCCACCTACGCCGAGGCGCAGCGGGCCGTCGACTACCTATCCGACCAGCAGTTCCCAGTCCAGCAGGTCACCATCGTCGGCGTGGACTTGATGCAGGTGGAACGGGTCACTGGCCGGCTGACGTGGACCAAGGTGCTCGGTGGCGGCGTCCTCAGCGGCGCCTGGCTTGGCCTGTTCATCGGATTGGTGCTCGGATTCTTCAGTCCCAGTTCGGCGGGCGCCTGGGGCGCGCTGATCACCGGCCTGGTGGCCGGCGTGTTCTTCGGGCTGATCACTTCCGCCGTTCCGTACGCAATGGCTCGTGGTACAAGGGATTTCAGCTCGACCATGCAGTTGGTGGCCGGCCGCTACGACGTACTCTGCGATCCGCAGAACGCGGAGAAGGCCCGGGATCTGCTGGCGCGCCTTGCGATCTGACCCTCTGGACAACATGCGCGAGAGGGCAATGGGTGTTCGTCGCGGGGGCGTGCGCCGGGTGGGCGTCGTGCTGGCCGCCCTTACCGCCGCTTCGGTGCTGTCGGCGTGCGGATCGGGCCATCACGGGCTGGTGATCAGCTTTTACACGCCGGCCACCGACGGCGCCACATTCAGCGAGGTTGCCCGGCGCTGCACCGAGCAGGCCGGCGGCAGGTTCGCGATTGCGCACATCAGTCTGGCCAGGTCCCCCGATGAACAGCGACTGCAACTGGCCCGGCGGCTGACCGGTCACGACCGCACCTTGGACGTCATGGCCATGGACGTGGTGTGGACCGCGGAGTTCGCCGAGGCGGGATGGGCATTGCCCCTTTCCGACGATCCAGCGGGGCAAGCCGAGGCGGACGCCACCGCCGATACCCTGCCGGGCCCGCTCGCGACCGCCACCTGGAAGCGCACGCTATATGGCGCTCCCGTCACCACCAATACCCAATTGCTCTGGTATCGAACTGATTTGATGAACCAGCCGCCACAGAACTGGAATGCCATGGTGGCCGATGCGGCGCGGTTGCACGCGGGCGGCGGCCCGGGCTGGATTGCTGTGCAGGCCAACGAGGGCGAGGGTCTGGTGGTGTGGTTCAACACCCTGCTGGTGAGCGCCGGCGGCCAGGTGCTTTCCGAGGACGGCCGTCACGTCACCCTGACCGATACCCCCGAACACCGGGCGGCCACCGCGGCCGCGCTGCGGATTATCAAATCGGTGGCCACCGCGCAAGGAGCGGACCCGTCGATCACCCGGACCGACGAGGGCTCCGCTCGGCTGGCGGTCGAACAGGGCAGGGCAGCGCTGGAGGTCAACTGGCCGTTCGTGCTGGCGTCGATGCTGGAGAACGCGGTGAAAGGCGGGGTGCCCTTTCTTCCGCTCAACCGGAATCCCGAATTAGCCGGCACCATCAACAGATTCGGCACGTTCGTGCCCGATGACGAGCAGTTCCGCATCGCCTACGAGGCCAGCCGGAAGGTCTTCGGTTTCGCGTCTTACCCGGGTGTGGTGCCCGGCGAGCCGGCCAAAGTGACGATCGGCGGATTGAACCTGGCTGTGGCCAACACCACCGCTCACAAAGCCGAAGCGTTCGAAGCGGTCAGGTGCCTGCGCAACCTGGAGAATCAGAAGTACACCTCGATCAACGGGGGCGTGCCGCCGGTACGGACCTCGCTGTACTCGGACCCGCAATTCCAGGCGAAGTACCCGATGCACAGCGAAATTCGCGAACAGCTGACCGACGCCGCGATGCGACCCGCGACGCCGGAGTATCAGGCGGTGTCGCTTCGGTTGTCGGCGGCGCTGAGCCCCGTCACCGAGATCGACCCGGAAACGACCCCCGACAAGCTGACCACCCAGGTGCAGAAGGCCATCGACGGGAAAGGTCTGCTGCCTTGACCGCCGGCGACGATGCAGAGCGAAGCGATGAGGAGGAGCCCCGCATATGACCGCGACTCTGGTCGCGCCGGCTCCGGTCCAACCGCGCGTTTCCCGCACCGGCAATCGCCGAGCCGAACAGCGACTGGCATTCATCCTGGTTGCACCCGCGGCGATTTTGATGCTGGCGGTGACGGCGTATCCGATCGGCTACGCCGCGTGGCTGAGCCTGCAACGCAACAACCTCGCCACCCCGAGCGACACCGCATTCATCGGCCTGGGCAATTACCAAACGATCCTGACCGACCGATATTGGTGGACAGCGCTGGCGGTGACGCTGGCGATCACGGCGGTTTCGGTGTCGATCGAGTTCGTGCTGGGCCTGTCGCTGGCGCTGGTGATGCATCACACCATGATCGGCAGAGGGCTGGTGCGTACCGCGGTGCTCATCCCGTACGGGATCGTCACGGTGGCCGCGTCGTACAGCTGGTACTACGCATGGACGCCGGGCACCGGATATCTGGCCAATCTGCTGCCGCAGGGCAGTGCGCCGCTGACCGAGCAGATCCCGGCGCTGGGCGTCGTCGTGATCGCCGAGGTCTGGAAGACCACACCATTCATGTCGCTGCTACTGCTGGCGGGGCTGGCGCTGGTTCCCGCGGACCTGCTCAAAGCCGCGCACGTCGACGGCGCAGGCGCATGGCGGCGGCTGACGAGGATCATCTTGCCGATCATCAAGCCGGCGGTCGTGGTCGCGCTGCTCTTTCGAACCCTGGACGCCTTTCGCATTTTCGACAACATCTATGTGCTGACCCAGGGCGAATACAACACGGACTCGGTGTCGATCCTGGGCTACGACAACCTTTTCAAGGGCTTCAACGTGGGGCTCGGCTCAGCGATCAGCGTGCTGATATTTCTCTGCGTGGGATTGATCGCGATCGTCTTCATCAAGGTGTTCGGTGCCGCGGCGCCAGGCGGTGATGCCGATGGCCGTTAAAGACGGAAGCGCATTGGGAGGCGGTCGGCGCGCGGCGTTTTGGGTCGTCATCGACACGCTGGTGGTGGTCTACGCGCTGCTTCCGGTGCTGTGGATTCTCAGCCTCTCACTCAAACCGACGTCTACGGTCAGGGACGGCCGGCTGTTTCCGACGACGGTGACCTTCGACAACTATCACGGCATCTTTCGCGGCGACTTCTTCTCGTCGGCGCTGATCAACTCCATCGGAATCGGGCTGAGCAGCACCGTGATCGCGGTGGTGCTGGGCGCGATGGCGGCCTACGCGATTGCCCGGCTGAATTTCCCCGGCAAGCGGCTGCTGATCGGCACCACCCTGCTGATCACCATGTTTCCGGCGATCTCGCTGGTCACACCGTTGTTCAACATCGAACGCGCCATCGGGCTGTTCGACACCTGGCCCGGGCTGATCCTGCCCTACATCACCTTCGCGTTACCGCTTGCCATCTACACGTTGTCGGCGTTCTTCCGGGAGATCCCATGGGATTTGGAAAAGGCCGCCAAGATGGACGGCGCCACTCCCGCTCAGGCTTTCCGCAGGGTGATCGTCCCGCTAGCCGCGCCGGGACTGGTCACTGCCGCGATTTTGGTGTTCATCTTCGCCTGGAACGACTTGCTGCTCGCGCTGTCGCTGACCGCCACCAAGGCGGCGATCACCGCGCCGGTGGCGATCGCCAACTTCACCGGCAGTTCGCAATTCGAGGAACCAACCGGATCGATCGCGGCTGGTGCGATGGTGATTACGGTTCCGATCATCGTCTTTGTTCTAATCTTCCAACGACGAATTGTTGCCGGGTTGACCTCTGGCGCTGTGAAGGGATAGCGCGATGGCCGAGATTGTGCTGGAACACGTCAATAAGAGTTACCCCGACGGCGCTACAGCGGTGAAGGACCTGAACATCACCATCGCCGACGGGGAATTCCTGATCCTGGTCGGGCCTTCCGGGTGCGGCAAGACCACGACGCTGAACATGATTGCCGGGCTTGAAGACATCTCGTCGGGCGAGCTGCGCATCGGCGGCGAACGAGTGAACGACAAGCCCCCCAAAGACCGCGACATCGCCATGGTGTTCCAGTCTTACGCGCTATACCCGCATATGACGGTGCGGCAGAATATCGCGTTCCCGCTGACGCTGGCGAAGTTGAAGAAGGCGGACATCGCGCAGAAAGTCAACGAGACGGCCGAAATACTTGATTTGACTGAGCTTCTGGACCGAAAGCCGTCCCAGTTGTCGGGTGGGCAGCGACAGCGCGTCGCGATGGGTCGGGCAATCGTGCGCCATCCCAAGGCATTCTTGATGGACGAGCCGTTGTCCAACCTGGACGCCAAACTGCGGGTGCAGATGCGGGGTGAGATCGCTCGGCTGCAGAAGAGGCTAGGCACCACAACGGTTTACGTCACCCACGACCAGACCGAGGCCATGACGCTGGGCGACCGCGTGGTGGTAATGCACGGCGGCGTTGCGCAGCAGATCGCTACCCCCGACGAGCTCTATGAGCGTCCCGCCAATCTCTTTGTCGCAGGCTTCATCGGCTCGCCCGCGATGAATTTCTTCCCCGCCGCGCTCACCTCGGCCGGGCTGACCCTGCCGTTCGGAGAGGTGATGTTGACGCCAGAAGTTCAGGCGACAATCGCAACACACCCGAAGCCGAACAACGTCATCGTCGGGGTGCGTCCCGAGCATCTGGCCGATGCCGCGTTGGTCGATGGGTATCAGCGCATCAGGGCGCTGGTCTTCAAGGCGAAAGTCGATCTGGTCGAATCGCTGGGAGCCGACAAATATGTCCACTTCACCACCGCGAGTTCCGATGTGCATTCGGCTCAGTTGGACGAGCTGGTCGCCGAGTCGGAATTGCCGGCAAATCAATTTGTGGCGAGGGTTCCCGCCGAGTCGAAGGCAGCCATCGGGCAGCCGATCGAGTTGGCTTGCGAAACAACCAAACTTGCGGTTTTTGACGCTGACTCCGGGGTGAACCTCACCATTCCAGCGCCATCCACAGCCGAGTGACACAACCGTTGGACCAAGTACGCGAACACCTGCGCGCCCACTTTGCTCAGGCCGAGCCCGATGCCGCGAGCGTGACCTTCCTGGGTACTCAGCCCATCGAGGTGCTGCGATTTCGTCGCGGGGCAGACGGACTGGTGCATTACGTGTCGTTGGGGTGCTCGCGCCATCCGATGACCGATCCGACGCAGATCCTCGTCGACCAGGAGCGGGGTCCGCGTGCCGAAGTGGTTCTGCGCCTGCGGGATCCGGGGCCAGTCACCGGGTTGGCGCGCAGCCTGGCGATACTGGCGGCGACGCCGGCTGTCGACGGTGTGGTGCTGGTCGCCGACGCACTGATCGACCTCGGCACGCCACTTTGGGAACGACCGTCGGGGCGCGCGCCGTTCACCGCGGTGTTGTTGGGCTGCAGCGACATCCCCGATTTGCCCCTGGATCCGCCCCACGACCCGGTCAGCTTTCTCTCGGCGACCCCCATCACCGCCACCGAGGCGGCCTGGGTGCGACTCAAAGGTGCCGATGCGATGCGACAGGCGTGGCAGAACGACGGCGTCGACGTGCTGGATCCGAATCGCCCAGCAGCCCAACCTCGTTAGTCCGCGAGCAGACGCAAAAGCTCCCGACACGCCGGGGAATTGGGGGCTTTTGCGTCTTCTCGCGGTAGGTCGTGCGCTACAGCCAGTTGTTGTTGCGGAAGTTGCGGTACAGGAAAAGGCAGATGAGGACCATGAGTGAGATCACCAGCGGGTAGCTCCAGTGCCACTTCAGCTCGGGCATGAACTCGAAGTTCATGCCATAGATTCCGGCGATCATGGTGGGCACCGCCACGATGCCGGCCCACGCCGATATCTTGCGCATGTCGGAGTTCTGCTGCATGCCCACTCGGGCCAGAGCCGCCTGCACCAGCGAGTTCAGCATGTCGTCGTAGCTGTTGATCTGGTCCGCGGCCGCCGCCTGGTGGTCGCCGACGTCCCTCAAATAGCGTCGCACTTCTTTCGAAATCAGGTCCCGGTTCTCTGTCTGCAATCGCAGGAACGCCTGGGACAGCGGGGTCACGCACCGGCGCAGTTCGACGACCTCGCGTTTGAGCAGGTAAATCGGTTCGACGTCCAGCCTGCGACTCGGGGAGAACGCCACTTCCTCGATGGCGTCGATATCGCATTCCATCAGCCGGGTCACTTCGACGTAGTGATCCACGACGTAGTCGGCGATCGAGTGCATTACGGCGTACGGACCCAACCGCAGCTGCTCGGGGTCGGCATCCATCCGCTTGCGCACCTCGGACAATCCGCCATGCTCGCCATGGCGGACCGTCACCACGAAATCCTTGCCGACGAAGATCATCACCTCGCCTGATTCAACGATCTCGCGGGCCAGCACCACCGATTCGTGCGGCACGTAATTCACGGTCTTCAAGACGAGAAACAGCGTGTCGTCGTAACGCTCCAGCTTGGGCCGCTGATGGGCAAGTACAGCGTCCTCGACTGCCAACGGGTGCAGCCCGAAAATGTCCGCCACATCCTGCATCTCGCTCTCATCGGGCTCGTGCAGGCCGATCCAGACGAATGCCTGGTGCCCCATCACTTCGATCTCGCGCACCTTGCGCAGTGCTGCGGCGTACGTGTACTTGCCGGACAGCCGGTGCCCTTCGACATAGATACCGCAGTCGACCAGCGGCGCATGGTGATGCACTGGAGCAGGTGGCTCGCGCCGCGGCGGTGCGAGTGCCCGCAACGGGTCGGGCAGTGCGTCTAGCCCCTCGAACACCTCAACCTCCCAACGCGGCGCGGGTCTGACCGGGCGGTGCTTCATGCTACGCGTCCAGGCAAAGCGAGACGTGAAAAGTCGGGGACGGCAAGTGGGCGACGTAGGGT
>Ga0209068_10001917_pt1 | contig 10280 bp, 10 predicted proteins | sample ColStrG_CSR_2012_FD_187200 | JGI IMG/M metagenome (GOLD analysis project Ga0209068, IMG submission 187200) | Freshwater sediment microbial communities in response to fracking from Pennsylvania, USA - Cold Stream Run_MetaG_CSR_2012 (SPAdes)... | ecosystem: Environmental > Aquatic > Freshwater >...
GCTGGACGCCGGCCGCCGCGTCGTCGGTGTCGCACGCACGGTAGCGCGTGGCACTGCGCCCAGTAGCCCGCTCAACGCCACCGTTTCGCGCAACCGGCGGTTCACGGTCGCCAGTGGCCGGCTGGAGGACTACCGGACTGTGCGGGCGCGCTACAACTGCGACGTCAACGATGTGGTGCTGGCGGTGGTGGCAGGCGCACTCGGCAACTGGCTGATGTCGCGCGGCGAACCGGTGGCACCCACAGCGTCGGTTCGCGCGATGGCGCCGCTGCCGGTCTATGCCGATGACCCACTCGGCTCAACCGGTCCTGGTCAGGCGATCAGCCAGGTTACGCCGTTCCTGGTCGACCTGCCGGTAGGGGAGGCCAACGCCGTGGTGCGGCTGTCGCAGATCGCGCACGCCACCGAAACGAACCCGACGGCCGCCAGCCTGGTCGACGCCAGGACCATCGTGACCCTGTCGGGTTTCGCGCCACCGACCCTGCACGCCATGGGTATCCGCGTGGCCACCAGCTTTCCGCGCTTTTCCAAGCGGGCGTTCAACCTGTTGATCACCAATGCTCCGGGGGCTCAGTCGCAGATGTACATCGCCGGTACCAAATTGCTGGAGACCTATGCCGTCCCGCCGCTGCTGCACAACCAGGCGCTGGCGATCAGTGTGACGTCCTACAACGGCATGCTCTATTACGGAATCAACGCCGACCGCGATGCCATGAGCGACGTCGACCTGCTGCCGGGACTGTTGGGCCAGTCACTTGACGAGCTGCTGGAAGCTTCCCGATAGTTTCAACAGGTCAAAACCGCCGCATGCATATACCATCCGTTGTCATGAGCACCGCGACTAATAATGGCGACTCGGCGAAGGCGAAGACGAAGAAATCAAGCGCACCGGCCGAACGCAAGGTCCCCGATGATATCTATGAAGCCGAGTTATTCAGGCTGCAAACGGAATTCGTGAAGTTGCAGGAGTGGGTACGGCACACCGGTGCCCGGGTGGTGGTGATCTTCGAAGGCCGCGACGCTGCGGGCAAGGGCGGCGCGATCAAACGGATCACCGAATACCTGAGTCCACGGATCGCCCAGATCGCTGCGCTGCCGGCCCCGACCGATCGGGAACGCGGCCAATGGTATTACCAACGCTATATTTCGCATCTGCCCGCCAAGGGGGAGATCGTGCTCTTCGATCGGTCGTGGTACAACCGCGCCGGGGTCGAGAAGGTCATGGGATTCTGTACGCCGCAAGAATATGCGCTGTTTCTTAGGCAGACGCCGATCTTCGAGCAGATGCTGATCGACGATGGCATTCTGCTACGCAAATACTGGTTTTCGGTATCCGACACCGAGCAGCTCAAGCGGTTCAAGTCACGTCTGAACGACCCTGTCCGGCAATGGAAACTGAGCCCGATGGATCTAGAATCGGTGTATCGCTGGGAGGACTATTCGCGCGCCAAAGACGAGGTAATGGTGCACACCGACACCTCGAGCAGCCCGTGGTATGTCGTTGAATCGGATATCAAGAAGAACGCGCGGCTGAACATGATGGCCCACCTACTATCCACGATCGATTACCACGAAGTAGAAAAGCCGAAGGTCAAGCTGCCAGATCGTCCGGTGGTGACCGGGAACTACCAGCGGCCGCCGCGAGAGCTCTCGACGTATGTCGACGATCATGCGGCCAAGTTCCTTGCCAAATAGCTGAGTGACGCACGTCTATATCCCAGCCACCCTGGCGATGTTGCGGCAGCTCGTCGCCGACGGCTCGTTGTGGCCGGTCAACGGCACCGCGTTCGCAGTAACGCCGACATTGCGGGAGGCCTACGCCGAGGGTGACGACGAGGAACTTGCCGACGTCGCGCAGCGTGAAGCGGCGCTGGCCTCGCTACGCCTGTTGGCGGCCGCGAAAGCTGAAGGAGCCGACCAGACCTTGCCGCTGCGACGCGCCGTACTGGCCGTTGAGATAGATGACGTCAAGTTCCGCCCCGATCTCGACGACGCCGTCGTCAGGCTCGGCGCTCCGGTCGCGATCGAACAGGTGGTCGCCGCATACGTCGACAACGCCGACGCCGAGCCGGCCGTGAGCAAGGCGATTGAGGTTATCGATGTTGCCGACCTGGGCGACGAGGACGCTGACCTTATTGTCGGCGACGCCCAAGACCATGACCTTGCCTGGTACGCAAACCAGGAGCTGCCGTTCCTGCTGGATCTGCTTGACCCGGGCGACCCGGCATAATCCGCGATCAGCACCCCTACACGCCTAGGTACGGTATCGTAGGTTACGGTACCGTAGCCTTCTGCTGGGAAGGCCGGACCCAACGTCAAAGCGGAAGCTAAACGTCGAATCGTGAGCAGGAGCTTCCTATGGGGAAGAAATACGCGTCGATTACCGGCAATGTCGTCGACACGAAGCGTCCTACCATCTCAGGGGCCGAGAGGCATCCCGGTTGGCATGCGCTGCGCAAGATCGCTGCGCGCATCACGACGCCGCTGCTGCCCGACGACTATCTGCATCTGGCCAATCCGCTGTGGTCCGCGCGGGAATTGCGTGGCCGCATCCTGCAAGTCCGCCGGGAGACGGAAGATTCCGCAACCCTGGTCATCAAGCCGGGCTGGGGGTTCAGCTTCGACTACCAGCCGGGTCAGTACATCGGGATCGGACTGCCGGTAAACGGACGCTGGCGCTGGCGCTCGTATTCGCTGACGTCAAGTCCAGCGGCGGTGGCGTCTGGGTTCGGCTCGCCGCGCACGGTGACCATCACCGTGAAGGCGATGCCCGAAGGCTTTCTGTCCGCGCACCTGGTGGACGGTGTAGAGCCCGGGACCATCGTGCGATTGGCCGCGCCACAGGGGAATTTCGTGCTCCCCGATCCGGCGCCCCCGTCAATCCTGTTCCTCACGGCCGGATCCGGGATAACGCCGGTGATGTCGATGCTGCGGACATTGGTGCGCCGCAACCAAATTGCTGATATCGCACACCTACATTCGGCTCCCACCGAATCCGACGTGATGTTTGGCGCGGAGCTGACCGCGCTGGCGGCCGAACACCCGGGCTATCGGTTGCAGGTGCGGGAAACCCGCGCGCAGGGTCGGCTCGACCTCACCCGGCTCGCCCAAGAGGTGCCGGATTGGCGCCAACGGCAGACCTGGGCCTGTGGGCCCGAGGGCCTGCTGAACCAGGCTGAAAAGGTCTGGTCGTCGGCGGGCATTGGCGACCGCCTGCACTTGGAGCGGTTCGCGGTGGCCAAGGCCGCACCCGCTGGAGAGGGCGGGACGGTCACATTCGCGCGCAGCGGGCGCAGTGTGGCCACCGATGCCGCTACGTCGTTGATGGACGCGGGCGAGGGCGCCGGGGTGCAGATGCCCTTCGGCTGCAGGATGGGCATCTGCCAGTCGTGCGTGGTCAGCTTGATGGAAGGCCACGTCCGCGATCTGCGAACGGGTCAGGAACATGAGCCCGGAACGCGGGTGCAGACCTGCATTTCTTCTGCATCGGGTGATTGCATTCTCGACATCTAGAAGCTACTCGCTGGTAACATCGTACAAGTAACCTACGGGAACGTAGGTTACGATAGCGTAGGTCGTAGACACACGACCGCAGGGGAGGTTAAGACCATGGCGATCACAGACGTCGAAGAATTCACGCATCTGACGGACGCCGACATCGAAAACCTCGGTGTCGAGTTGGACGCAATCCGCCAGGACATCGAAGATTCGCTCGGCGAACGGGACGCGCGCTACATCCGCCGCACCATCGCTTCGCAACGGGCGCTCGAGGTGGCGGCTCGCGTGCTGCTGGCCGCCAGTTCGCGACGCTCGGCCTGGTGGGCCGGCACCGCGGCGCTAGGCGTGGCGAAGATCATCGAGAACATGGAGATCGGCCACAACGTCATGCACGGCCAGTGGGACTGGATGAACGACCCCGAGATTCACTCCTCGACGTGGGAGTGGGACATGAGTGGTTCGTCCAAGCACTGGCGGTACACGCACAATTTTGTGCACCACAAGTACACCAACATCCTCGGGATGGACGACGACGTCGGCTACGGCATGCTTCGCGTCACCCGCGACCAGCGCTGGAAGCGCTACAACATCTTGAATCCGGTGTGGAACACCTTGCTCTCGCTGCTCTTTGAATGGGGCGTCGGCTTACAGCACGTGGAGCTCGGCAAGATCATGAAGCATCGGATGGACCAGGCGGACGGCCGGCAACGGGTCAACGAGTTCTTGGCGAAGGCCGGTCGGCAGGTGTTCAAGGATTACGTCGGGTATCCGGCGCTGACCTCGCTGTCGCCCGGAGCGACGTACCGGTCCACGATGACGGCCAACGCGGTGGCCAACGTGATCCGCAACATCTGGGCCAACGCGGTGATCTTCTGCGGTCATTTCCCCGATGGCGCAGAGAAATTCACCAAAACGGACATGATCGGCGAAACCAAGGGCCAGTGGTACCTGCGTCAGATGCTCGGCAGTGCCAACTTCGAAGGCGGCCCGGCGCTGCGGTTCATGAGCGGCAACCTGTGCCACCAGATCGAACATCACCTGTACCCCGATCTGCCGAGCAGCCGGCTGCACGAAATCTCGGTACGGGTGCGCGAGGTCTGCGAGAAGTACGACTTGCCTTACACCACAGGCGCATTCCTGGTGCAGTACGGCAAGACGTGGCGCACCATCGCCAAGTTGTCGTTGCCGAATAAGTACCTGCGAGACAACTCCGACAACGCACCGGAGACCCGCAGCGAGCGGATGTTCGCCGAGCTCGAGCCAGGCTTCGCGGGCACCGACCCGGCCACCGGACGCCGGCGTGGGCTGAACACCGCCATCGCCACCGTGCGTGGTTGGCGACGCAAGCGCGCGATGAAGCACATGAACGAAGGGGCGATCGGCAATGCCGACAGCGTGGCAGCCTAGACCCTCGTCACGACGTGCAGCACGGCCCACAACAGTAACGAGACCAAGACGAAGCCCAGCGTCCCGGCGAGGAACGTCATCATCGTCCGCAATTGGGTAACAGGGACGTAGCCATCCCAGTCGTGGGTGCGGGTTTGGGGTACAGATGTCATTTGACCCCACCTTCCCATCTGCTTCTTTCACGCCAGCAACAAACGGTCCGCCAACCGCTCCGGCATTTCGTTAGACCTACGAACTAACGTCGCGCGGTGTCCGCGTATTCCACCTTTGGGCTACCCGCGAGACGCTCGTCGTCAAACGTGCCCACGGTTTGCAGCAATTCCGCGTAGCCCGAGCTTGCGCCGCAAGAGTCCGGCGACGCGTCGATTACCTGCGTTTTCGTGTCGTGGCGCCGTAGCTGGCGACCGATTCCGGGCGGCACCGTCGGCGTCTACGATCAAGGAGCAGAAGGAAGGTACGAGATGCTTGCAGCGTTCGGATTCGAAGCCCTCGGTGTAGTCGTCGGGGACATGTATTTCGTCGACCCCGACCCGAACGAAGGTCAGGACACCCCGGAACGGGGAGTCAGGCTGGAAGTCCGCCTCGTCGACCGGGCCGCACCCGAGGGCTCGATTTACGCTGGCGTCCCGATCGCCTTCACCCGCCCGGTGTGGCGGGTAGATCTCTTCGGGTCTACGGAGAGCCCGCCCGGGACGTTGGATCGGGCGCACCATCATCCCCGCTTCAATGGTTGGGAACCCGGGCGCCGAAACTTCGTCCCCGAGCTGTCAGCCGACCCGGTGTCCTGGCTGGCGGAGCAGTTGGCCGACCCGGCCGCAGTGCTGGCCCGGGCGGGCGTTGGTGCCGACGAGTTCACCAAAGCCGACGAGATCGGTCTTGCCGCGGCAGCCCCGGAGATTGTCGCCGCCGTGAAACGAATGCTCGACGGCGTGCGCGACGGCGAACTGGCCCCGACCCCGGCCGAGCCGGTTGCTGCCGCTCGCACCGGCTGGCTCTGATTTCACCGGCTCGTCCGGAGAGGTGGTGACCCGGGCGAGCACGACGGGTCCAAACGTCATGGCATAGCATCAGCCCGCGCGTATGTCGCTGGCTCGACGGATGCACGCTGGCGGTGAGTCGGCTAGCACGATTGCCGCCGCGTTGGGTGTATCGCGCGCAACCGTTTATCGAGTCTTGGCCGAGGACGCCGACGACTAGCTGGGCCGCGGGGCCTGGGCGGTCGAGTTGGTGTCGACTGCGTAGGGCGGCCCAAGGAATCGGCGCACCATCTGCGCTTCGGCGTCGGCGTCTTTGAGGGGCCAGTACCACAGTGCCAGGAACGTACGAATCAACCATTGTGCGGCAAGGGGATCGGGAGTGCTCAGCCCGACCATCTCGATAGCGAAGCGGTTGACGGTGGGTGAGTCGGTGAGCCACTCGTCGCCGGGGATTGTGACCATCGAGCGCATGATCTTCGCAAGCGGATCGGCTCGCAGGCGCTGCAGGGCGACCGTCGTGGCGGTGACGACACGCTCCGGACCGGTCAGCCCGGCGATCGCTTCACGGACCGAGTCGAGGATGCGTTCGGCTTGCAGGCCCAGCACCGCGTCGCGGATTGCTGTCTTGCCTCCGGTATGGCGGTAGACCGTCGCCGGCGAACAGTGCACGGCGGCAGCCAAGGCGTCGATGCTGAACGCGTCGTAGCCGTGGCGCGACATCAGGTCGGCGGCGGCGGTGTAGATCCGTTCCGCGGCCTCGTCATGGCGATCGCGCCCAACCAGCCAGTCGTCTGTGGTCATCGGTCAGTCATTCCAATGCCGCGAACTCATAAAACCGTTTTATCACTGTGAGAAGAAAGCTGGCTGACTTCTCAGTGAAGGCGCTGGTCGGTTGATTGGCATGAGAAACCCGCAGCCTTGCCAGCGGTGAGACGTTTTTCATGTTCGCAGTCCACCGTTGACGCAGTTGTACGCCGCGTTCACCCTGAGCGCATGACCCTCTTGGCGGACGCGACGGACTTCTTCGGCACTGACGCTTTACAGGACCCCTACCCGCTCTATGACCGGATGCGCGACCAAGCAGCGGTGCACCGCATCGGTGACTCCGTCTTCTACGCCGTGTGCGGCTGGGACGCCGTCACCGAGGCCGTCAACCGCGTCGAGGACTTCTCGTCGAACCTCACCGCGACGATGCTGTATCACGGCGACGGAACCGTCACCCCGTTCGACATGGGCACTCTCGGTGGTCCGATGCACGCCCTGGCCACCGCCGACGACCCAGCTCACGACGCGCACCGCAAGCTGCTGCTGCCCCACCTGTCAGCCAGGCGAATACGCGTCATCGAAGAGTTCGCCGAAGCCACGGCGATCCAACTGTGGTCCGAAGAGCTAGTCGACGGTCAGATCGAGTGGATGAGCGCCGTGGCCAATCGGCTCCCGATGATGGTGGTCGCCCGCCTGCTCGGGCTACCCGAAGAAGACGTCGACATGCTCGTGCGACTGAGCTACGCCACCCTCGCCCTGCTCGACGGCGTCGTGAGCCCGACCCAACTAAACGCCGCAGGCATGGCCGGGATGGAGCTAGGTGCGTACGTCATGGAGCACTTCGCGAAGGCCGCTGAAAGCCCTGCGCCGGGTCTCATCGGCGACCTCGCCGCCCGCTACGCCTCTGGCGAGTTGGAGCAGTCTCCGGCGCTGGCGATCATGCTCACGTTGTTCAGCGCGGCGGGTGAATCGACCGCGTCGTTACTGGGGAGCGCCGCCTGGATCCTGGTGCGCCATAGCGACATTCAAGAACAGGTCCGCGCCCATCCCGAACTGCTGGGTGCCTTCATCGAGGAGACGCTGCGCTACGAATCGCCGTTTCGCGGCCACTACCGCCACGTCGTGAGAGACACCAGGTTGGCCGGGGTCGACGTGCCTGCCGATTCGCGCCTGCTGTTGATGTGGGGCGCCGCCAACCGCGACCCCCGACAGTTCGACACACCCAACGAGTTCCGACTCGACCGCAGCGGCGCTAAAGGGCACGTCACCTTCGGCAAGGGCGCACACTTCTGCGTCGGGGCCGCATTGGCGCGCCTGGAAGCCCAGATCGTGTTGCGGATGCTGCTTGAGCAGACCCAGTGGATTGATGCTGCCGACGTCGGCCAATGGCTGCCTAGCATCCTTGTCCGCCGACTCGGACGCCTACAACTGAACATCCGCTGACCTTGGGGTAAGGGGCCGCCACTGGCGCTAGGGTGGCAGGGCGGCTTCCAAAACCGAGCCCCGTGCCTAGCGGATGCAGGGCACGGGGCCTCCCGAATCGGTCGCCTAGCTGAGTCGCTCGATGATCGTCGCGTTGGCCATGCCGCCGCCCTCACACATCGTCTGCAGGGCGTAGCGGCCACCGCGCTGTTCTAGGGCGTTGACCATCGTGGTCATGATGCGCGCACCGCTCCCACCCAACGGATGGCCGATCGCGATGGCGCCGCCGTTCACGTTGGTCTTGGCCAGATCAGCTCCGATATCGGCAGCCCAGGCCAATGACACACGCGAATAGCACCGGTAAAGTCGGACCCTTTTATATCGCAGCGTAAGTCACGTCCAATGCGAGCTGGATGCATGGCGGCCGGAGTGCTCGTCAGCCTCACCGAACTTGAATTGGAACTGGACCGCGAGCGCCGCACAGCATCTCGCGTTTCGTCCGTTTGCCTGCAAGACCACCCCATTGACGCTGCATAAAGCCGTGGTTAGCCTCTGAACAAATATTAGGTCAACTTGCCAGGACATGATAACGACGTCTTGCAGCGCATTGTTGAGGAGCTCATGACAACCAGACAGGTCGATACCCGGCGGACCGAGCGCCGCAGTCAGAAGCCCTGGTTGATAGTGGCCACCATTGTTGGCATCGTGCTGCTCGGCTTGATCGTCCACAATGCCCGTTACGGCGCGGTGTCCCCGCGTATCCGCAACCCCAACGCCACCGGGGGTTCCAATCCACTGTCCGATCCGCTGTTTGGTTACCAACACTGGATCGTGACGGTCGAGATCTTCAGCTATCTCGCGCTAATCGGAATCGTCGGCCTGGTCGTCGTTCTGTGGCGTCGCTACCCCAAGCATCCGTATCTGTTGATGACCTTGGCAATCACCACGCTTGCGTGGCTGGACCCCATTATGAACTGGGCGACGTTCGCGGCATATAACCCCGATCTGTGGCACTGGCCCGAGGATTGGCCGTTGGTATCGGTGTCGCCGACCATCGAGCCGCTCTTCATTGCGGCCATTTCGATGTTCGTCGTGCCGCCCTTCTTCCCGGCCATCTGGGCGTTGCGTCGTGTCCAGGCCCATCGTTCACCGGACACGTTCGTGTGGCGGCACCCGCTGGTCAGTCTGTCGGGTCTCGTGTTCGTATTCGGTTTCGTGTACGACTTCGCTATGGAGGCACTGTGCGTCCGACTGGGGCTGTACACCTTCACGCAAGTGATCCCGTTTGGCTCGATCTTCACAGGCACACGCTGGCAGTTCCCGCTTCTGTGGCAATCATCGCTGATCAATATCCTGATGATTCCTGCTGCGGTGATGATCTACCGCGACGACAATGGACGAACCGTCGCCGAGAAACTCGCGCGGCGCGCTGGCATCTTCAAACATCGGCCTGCGCTGGGTTCGTTCGCGGTGATGCTCGTCGTCGTCAACCTCGCCTTCATGATTTACGGGCTGACATACACGGCCATCATCAGGTGGTCGGGCGCTGCAACATCGGTTGTCTGTCCTTGGCCGTGGCCGAGTGCCAAGATCTATGACCCACAGGGCTTCTACGAACGGAGCGGGCAGCCCGGCCCATACTCGGAGGGGAAGTGGTCGACGTGGATGAGCGCCCAGCCCAGCGGACGTCCCCATGTGATGGCGGCGCAAGTCGCCTGCCAAACGAGGTCTAGCGGGGCCGCAGTCGGCTAGCCGAGCCGCTCGATCATGGTGGCGTTGGCCATCCCGCCGCCCTCGCACATCGTCTGCAGGCCGTACCGGCCGCCGCGCTGCGCTAAAGCGTTGACCAGTGTCGTCATGATGCGGGCACCGCTGGCTCCGAGCGGATGGCCGATGGCGATGGCCCCGCCGTTGACGTTGGTGCGTTCCAGGATGCCCGTCTGCTCCGTGTCGACGTCCTTGGCCCAGGCCAGCACGACGGGCGCGAACGCCTCGTTCACTTCGAACAGGTCGATGTCGGCCAGCGCCAGGCCGGCGCGCTGCAGCACCTTCTCGGTTGCCGGGATGACTCCGGTCAGCATGTATAGCGGGTCAGAACCCACCACGGTCGTGGTGTGAATCCGGGCCAGCGGGCGCAAACCCAGCTTCTTGGCGATTTCGCTGGTGGTGATCAAGACCGCGGCGCTGCCGTCTGACAGCGGCGAGGAGTTG
>Ga0209068_10001918_pt1 | contig 10278 bp, 8 predicted proteins | sample ColStrG_CSR_2012_FD_187200 | JGI IMG/M metagenome (GOLD analysis project Ga0209068, IMG submission 187200) | Freshwater sediment microbial communities in response to fracking from Pennsylvania, USA - Cold Stream Run_MetaG_CSR_2012 (SPAdes)... | ecosystem: Environmental > Aquatic > Freshwater >...
GTCGTGGGCGCTGTCGTCGTGCTCGTCGGCGGCGCCGGGACCGGGGCGGGGACGGGCGCAAGCGCGATCGGCGCGCCTTTGCGCGTGCGTTCGCAGAGGTGGTGGAGGAATTCGGTGAGCAGTTCGTGGTAGTTGAGGTTCGATTCGCCGTACTGGTCATACAGCGACCAGCCGCCGGTGTCGTAGTGGGGGACCTCGACGCGGGCCTCGGCGTCGCCGGCTTCGAACAGCTGCAGGCCGAGCGGGTCCTTGGTGATCGCGGTGTATTCGTAGAGGCCGACGAGCGACTGGATGAAGCCGTTGAGGATGCGGTCGCTCGGCGCGTAGGTGTACTCGGCGTAGGTGGCGCCGGCGGCCGTGCGCACCCTGACCCCCAGCGGCGGGGCCGTGCGGAAGACGCCGAGCGCCTGCTGGGCGGCGGCGAGGTCGGCCGGTTCTTTGAAGCGACGGTAGGCGCGCGCGAGCACCTCCAGGCCGGTGCCCTGTGAGAGCCCGCTCGTCCACGGAGGGCGGCCGCCGTCGAAGTTGAACAGGTACTCCCACGCGATGCCGCCGGCACGGCGGGTCGCGAGCGGGATCACTTCGCCCACGAGCTGCCGCAGGTTGGCGTTTTCGTGACCGGAGAGGTAGAAGCCGTTGCCCTCGCCGAACGTCGCGAGCCACTGGATCTCGAGGCCCTGGCCGGCGTAGTACTCCCAGATCAGCTTGCTTGGAGGGAAAGTGACGCGCTCGCCGCCGGAGAGCAGCGGTTCGGTCGTCCACCAGTGCCGGTTGCGTTCGAGTGTGAGGAACAGCGCGGGCAGGCGCGACGGTGTGAAGCCGCCGGCGGCGGCGATCGCCTGGACGTTGGCGAGCACGGCCCCGAGCTCGACGCTGCGGGTGCCGGACACGCGCCCCAGCGAGCGTTTCGCGTCGGTGTAGGCCACGTAGTACTGGCGGTAGCTCGCTTCGCTGATCGCGCCCGTTCGCAGCAGGCCGGCGAGCGCCGCCGAGACGCTCGGCCCGCGCCTGGCGGCGGCCTGCGCGCGGACGCCGCGCGCAGGCGCGAGCGCTGTTGCCGATGCGGCGCGGGCCGTGGCGGAGGCGGAGGCGGCGGTTGTCGCGGTGGCGGAGCCGCCGAGGGCCGTGGGGGCGATCGCGCCGGCGACGGCGACCAGGCCGAGGGAGAGCGCGGCGAGTCGCTTGACGCGCACGGCCGCGATCCTATGCGCGCGGCGCGCGGCCTTTGCACGTCGGGTTGCACGGGCTTTCATGCGCTTGCAGGCCACGTCCACCCGAACACCCGGGGCGGTGCCGCAGTTGCGGCGCGCGGGCGAGGCCCGCTCAGTCGCGGTCGAGTTCGAGGTCGTCGACGCCGTCGAGCTCGTCGTCCTCGTCCTCGTCGGGGTCGAGCTCGTCGGGGTCGTCCTCGACGTCGTCGTCGGACAGCAGGCCGCCGCCGCCCTTGTATGTCTGCTGGAAGCGCTCGACGAGGTCGTCGCGCTTCGGTTCGTCAACGGCGACCTCCTCGGAGATCAGCACCCACTCGTCGCTCTCGAACTCTTCGGCCTCGAACAGCTCGTGGTCTACCTCGGGCGAGTCGTCGACGACGATCATGATCTCGGTCTGCGGGTTGAAGTAGGTCCCGGGCCGGAGCGTGAGCTCGTCGAGGCTGAAGCGCCGCGCGTTGGTCATCGCGCGTTTATACCCCACACCGAAGCGGCGGTGTTCACGGATCTAGCTCCGCCAGCGTCGCGGCCACCTGTGCCTCCACGTCGAGCGGCTCGAGGCCCTTGCGCTCGCGCCGTTCGTTGCGCGCGAGCACCAGCTGGCGGACCTCTTCGACGAGCCCCTCGTCGTGGGCGCGCACGCCGCCTGGCGGCTCGAGGAGGCGCGCGAGCTCGGCGTCGATGTCCAGCGGAGCCTCGCCGCGGCGCACGAGGCGCTCGCTGCGCGCGCCGAGCATCTGGCGGATCTCCTCCTCGCGCTCGACGCTCGCGGCCGGCGAGTCGCCGCCGGTGAGCGTCCCCGGGCGCGATTCGCCTTCGGAGCTGAGCCCGCCGTGGCCGATCTGGTCGTACATGCTGTCGCTGCCGCGCGTGACGACGAACAGCACCGACATGACGATCGAGAAGGCGACGGTGCCGAACACGACGAAGCTGAGGCCGTTCTCGCCGATGTCGAGTGCCACGGTCGCAAGCGCAGCGTGCACGCCTGGATTGTTGCCGATCGCCGTGGTCTTCGCTACCCTCCCTGATCGAGATTGACTGACCAGTCAATCTATGTTCGAGCGCCAGCCCGTAAGGAGATCCGAGAATGGTCGATTTCACGCTCACAGACGAGCAGAAGAACCTGCGCGAGATGGCGCACGACTTTGCGGTCAAGGAGATCCGCCCCGTCGCATGGGAGTACGACAAGGACGGCACGTGGCCCCAGGAGCTGATCCAGAAGGCGTGGGAGGTCGGCCTGATGAACTCCCACATCGAGGAGGCCTACGGCGGCGCCGGCGCGGGTTACCTCGACGGCTGCCTGATCGAGGAGGAGCTGTCGTGGGGCTGCTCCGGCATCCAGACGTCGCTCGGCTGCAACGGCCTGGCGACGGCGCCGATCGCGCTCGGCGGCTCGGAGGAGGTCAAGAAGAAGTACCTCGGCATGCTCACCGAAGCGCCGAAGCTGGCGTCGTTCTGCCTGACCGAGCCGGATGCCGGCTCGGATGTGTCCGGGATGCGCACGACGGCGGTCAAGAAGGGCGACAAGTACGTCATCAACGGCTCCAAGTGCTTCATCACCAACGGCGGCTACGCCGACTACTACACGGTCTACGCGAAGACCGACAAGGACGCCGGGCACCGCGGCATCTCGGCGTTCGTCGTCGAGCGCGACTGGGGCGTGGTGGTGGACAAGAAGGAGGACAAGCTCGGGCAGCGCGCGTCGAACACGGCCACGATCTCGTTCAACGACGTCGAGGTTCCCGCGGGCAACCTGCTGGGCGAGGAAAACCAGGGCTTCAAGCTGGCGATGATGACGCTCGACCGCACCCGCCCCGGTGTGGCGGCGATGGCCACCGGTATCGGGCGCGCCGCGATGGAGTTCGCCGTGGACTACTCGCGCGAACGCGTCCAGTTCGGCGTGCCGATCGCGATGCACCAGGCGATCCAGTTCATGATCGCGGACATGACGACCGAAATCGAGGCGGCCCGCCTGTTGACGTGGAAGTCGGCCGTGATGCTCGACAACGGCGAACGAAACACGCTGATCTCCTCGCACGCAAAGCGCTTCGCGGCCGACGCGGCGATGAAAATCGCGACCGACGCGGTGCAGGTCTACGGCGGCTACGGCTTCATCAAGGAGTACCCCGTGGAGAAGCTCTTCCGCGACGCGAAGATCATGCAGCTCTACGAGGGCACCTCGCAGATCCAGCGCCTCGTGATCGCGCGCGAAACGCTGCTGCCGCGGCGCGTCGAGGAGCCGACGGCCGTTCCGGCGTAGCGGCTAGCGGATCGCGAGCGGCTGGCCGTAGCTCGAGACCTGCGCGCCGTTGGTGACGCGCACGAGCACGCGGTAGATGCCCGCGCGCACGGGCACGACCCGGCTGAAGCTGGAGCTGGTCGCGTCGAGGTGACGCAGGACGGTGCCGCCGACGAGCACGCCGCGACCATGCGTGATCCGCAGGATCGCGATCTGCATGCCGTCCTCGGCGGGCGAGACGGTGCCGAAGATGCGCGCACGGTGCGGGCGGTGGGTGCGCGCGACGTGGCTGGCGACGCGCACGGCGACGGCGGCGACGGCGACGGGGCTGACGATTGCCGGCTTCGTCGTAGTGGCGACGCGGAACTGGGTGACGGTCGTGAGGCCGAGCACGGGGAAGGAGAAGCCGCCCGTGGCGGTCGTCAGCTCGGGGTTGCCGAGGTTCTGGAAGCCGCTCGTGAAGGGGAACGCGTTGGCCTGCAGGACCACCTCGCGCCCGCCGTTTTCGGTGCCGGAGAGCGTGCCCTGCACGACGATGCTCGAGCCGTAGGCGATCGGGTCGGGCGCAGCGAGAATCGCCAGCGAGAGCGGGACCTTCGTCGTGATGAAGGTTCGGTCGAAGCCGATCGCGGGCCCGGCGCCGTTGACGGTCACGAGCCGGTAGTGGTAGACGGTCAGGGGCTGCAGCCCGCTCAGCGCCAGGCTCACGTCGAACGTGTGTATGCCCGCGCCGGCGTTGGCGATCGCGCTCTGCCCGCCGTAGCGATTCGTCTGCCCGTACTGGAAGTAGTAGGAGGTGTTGCTGCCGTTCGGGTTGAGCGCGCCCGTGACGGTGGCGGAGGCGTAGCTCACGTTCGTCGCTGCGCCGGTGTAGACCGAGGGGATTCCGGCAGCGGCGGGTGCGGCCAGCGCGAGAGCCGCGAGCAGCGCGATCGCGGGCGCGGCGAGGATGCGGCGGGCGGCGCTCGGGGCGCGCTCGGCGCGCTGCCTGCGAAGTCGATGGTATGCGCTCATGTCTGCCTCCAATGCACGGGGTTTGGCGTACGCTCTTCCCCGCCAACCCGCAAGAACGCCCCGGGGTGCGGTCTCACGCCGGCGGCGCTACGCTGACCCACCCCCAGCCAGAGGAGACCGACCAGCATGTTCGTGTTCAAAGCCGCCGTCGTGGGAGCCGGGACGATGGGCGGGCAGATCGCCCAGACCATCGCCGCAGCCGGCATCCCGGTCCTGCTCAAGGACATCGACGAGAAGCTCGTGCGGGCGGGGCTCGAGGAGGCGCGCAGCGTGACGAGCGGGCAGGTCGGCAAACTCGCCGAGAAGGGCCGCATCACGGCCGAGCAGGCCGAGGCGCAGATCGAGGAGATCGTCGGGCGCATCCACGGCACGACGACCTACGAGGGCTTCGGCGACGTCGACTTCGTCGTCGAGGCCGTGCCGGAGCGGATGGACATCAAGCAGAGCGTGTTCGCCGAGCTCGACGCGTGCACGCCCGGTCACGCGATCCTCGCGTCGAACACGTCGTCGCTGTCGATCTCGGAGATGGCCGACGCGACGCTGCGCCCGGAGAAGGTGATCGGCTTCCACTACTTCTACCCGGCGTCGGTGATGCCGCTGATCGAGATCGTCGAGGGCGAGGAGACCTCGGCGGAGACGGTCGCGGCGACGATCACGTTCGCGCAGGCGATCCGCAAGCAGCCGATCACGTGCGCCGAGGTGCCCGGCTTCGTCGTCAACCGGATCCTCAACTCGGGCATCTCGGAGGTGTGGCGCGAGCAGGAGCAGAAGGGCCTGTCGATCAAGGCGATCGACGAGGGCGTCGGCGCGGCAGGCGTCGTGCCCGTCGGCCCCTACCACCTCGTCAACCTGCTCGGCCTCGACACGGTGCTGCACGTCGCCGAGCACCTCGTGCAGTCCTACGGCGAGGAACGCTTCTACGTCCCAAAGGGCATGCAGAAGCTGGTCGCCGACGGCAAACTCGGCGCCAAGACGGGCGGCGACGGCTTCTACGACCCACAGGGCCAGGCCAACATCTCAGGCGACGCCGAGCCGGACGTCGAGGAGCTCGTCGAGATGCTCTCGTTGAAGACCCTGCTCGAGGCCTGCCTGGTGCTCGAGGAGGGCGTGGCGACCCACCGCGACATCGACTTCGGGATGATGTCCGGCGCCGGCCTCGACCCGCGCCGCGGCCTGTTGCCGCCGTTCATGAAGGCCGACAGCGAGGGTCTCGACTCGGTCCTCGAGCGCATGGAGAGCGCGCAGGAGCACTGGGGCGAGCGCTTCGCGCCGCCGACGATCCTGCGCCGCCTCGTCGCCCAGGGACGCCTCGGCCAGAAGAGCGGACAGGGCTTCTACGCCTACCCGCAGCCCGACGCCGAGCAGCCGGCCGAGGTGATCAAGCTCGAGCACCGCGGCGACGGCGTCGCGATCGCGTGGCTGGCGAACGGCCAGATGAACTCGATCTCGCCGCAGGTCGTCGAGGACCTGCAGAAGGTGTGGGCGAGCGTGAAGGACTCGGGCGTGCGCGCGCTCGTGATCGCATCGTCGAATCCCTTCCTCTTCTCCGCCGGCGCCGACATCAAGGCGTTCACGACGATGGACGAGTCCTCGGGCGCCGCGCTGATCGACGGGGCGCACGCGCTGTTCCGTGAGCTCGGCTCGGAGGGAATCGCGACGATCGCGGCGGTCAACGGCCTCGCGTTCGGCGGCGGCTGCGAGCTCGCGATGGCGTGCGACGTGCGCATCGCGGCGCGCTCGGCGATCTTCGGACAGCCGGAGATCAAGCTCGGCATCATCCCCGGCTTCGGCGGCACGCAGCGGCTGCCGCGGCTCGTCGGCGCGAACAAGGCCCTCGAGATGAACCTCATCGGCGACCCGATCCTCGCCGACGAAGCGTTCGAGCTCGGGCTCGCCAACCGGCTGATCGACGACCACGAACTGCTCGACACGGCGCTGCAGTGGGCTCGCAAGCTCGCCGGTCAGGCGCCGCTGGCGATGGCGGAGATCAAGCGCGTGTCCGCAGCCGGCGATCTCGACGAGGGGATCGAGGCCGAGAAGGCCGCGTTCGCGCAGGTGTTCGCGAGCGCCGACGCCAAGGAGGGCATCTCGGCGTTCCTCGGCAAACGCTCAGCGAACTTCACAGGCAGCTGAGCCGGGCGCGACGCTGGCGGGCACATCGACATCAGCACCGGCGCCGGTCGCCGCGCGGCGGGCGCGTCTGGTCGAGCTCGTCTCCTCGGCGCGCTCCGTCGTCGCGCTGACCGGCGCCGGCATCTCGGTGCCGTCCGGGATCCCCGACTTCCGCAGCCCGGGCACGGGCCTGTGGGAGAACGTCGATCCGATGGAGGTGGCCCACATCGACGCCTTCCACGAGGACCCCGCCCGCTTCTGGCACTTCTACGGCGAGCGCTTCGCGACGCTGGGCGACAAGCGCCCCAACGGCGCCCATCGCGCGCTCGTCGGGATGGAGGCGGCGGGGATGCTCGACGCGGTCATCACCCAGAACGTCGACATGCTGCATCGCAGCGCCGGCACCGTCGAGCTGGTCGAGGTGCACGGCAGCATCGCCAGCTGCTCCTGCGTCGCCTGCGGCGACGCGAACGGGAGCGCGAACGGGGAAGCGGTGCCGCTCGTGCGGGCGAGGGAGCTCGTGGCGGGCGCCGCCGACGGCGTGCCCCGCTGTGGCCGCTGCGAGGCGCCGCTGAAGCCCGACGTCGTGCTGTTCGGCGAGATGCTCAGCCAGCACGCGCTGGGCCGCGCGGCGGCCTTCTGCGAAGGAGCCGACGTGCTGCTCTGCATCGGATCCTCGCTCGAGGTACACCCGGTCGCCGGCCTGCCGCTGCTGACGCGCCGCGCCGGCGGCGCGACGGCGATCATCACGCAGGGCGCGACGCCGCTCGACGAGCTCGCCGAGGTTCGCCTCGACGGCGACGTCGAGGAGGAGCTCGAGGCGCTCGCCGCCGGGCTCGGCTGCGGTTAGCGCGCCCGGCGCGCCCGGCGCGCCCGGCGGCGCGGCTCAGGCGGGCACGCGCGCGAGCGTCAGCAGGTACTCGGCGTCGGCGCGGAAGCCGCCATTGCCGGCGACGTTGGCGTTCTCGTAGTGCGCCAGCAGCTGACTGCGGAGCTCCCCGTAGCGGCCCTTCGGCTCGAGCGCGGCCTTGGCCATGATCGACGGCCCGAGGATGCGCTCGTCGCGCTCGAGCCAGCTCTCGGCGGAGTCGCCCGTGAACGCGACGGTCAGGCGCTCGAAGCTCAGCTCCACGCCGGTGCCCTCGAACAGACCGGCCACGTGGTCCTCCTCGCCCCACGCGACCGGCGGCACGAAGCCGGGCGGCGGCGGGGGCATGAAGCTCGCCGAGATCCTGAAGGTCCGACCCACGAAGCCCGCGGGCGTCCAGGCCGCGACGGCGATCGTGGCGCCGGGCCGTGCGACCCGGACCAGCTCCCCGGCGGCGAGCCGCTGGCGCGGCGCGAACATCACTCCGAAGCAGGACGTCACGAGGTCGAAGCGCCCGTCGGCGAACGGCAGCGCCTCGGCGTCGCCTTCGATCAGCTCGATCTCGAGGCCCGCCTCGAGCGCCCGCCCGCGCGCCGCCTCCACCAGCTTCGGAGTCAGATCGAGCCCGGTCACGGCCGCGCCGGCGCGCGCGGCGACGAGCGCAACGTTGCCGCTGCCGGTGGCCACGTCCAGCAGCGACAGGCCGGCGCCGGCGCCGACGCGGTCGACCAGCAGCTCGGCCACCGGCTCCAGCCGCTGTGCCACCTCGGGGTAGTCGCCCGCGGTCCACATCGCCCGCTGGCCCTGCTTGATCTGCTCTGCCTCGGCGCTCATCGATTGCCTCCTGTTGTCAATTCGCGCCCGACAGCTCGCGCGCGGCAAGATCGTCGCGGGGGTCGATGCCCCAGCGCTCCGCGACGGCGGCGAGCTCGCCGTCGAGCGCCCACCGGTCGGCGACGGGCGGGCCGTCGTGTTCCGCGTTCGCGCCCTTCAGCACCATGCAGCCGGTGTTCTCGCCGATCGCGCGGATGCCGGCCAGCTCCTCGGCGCTCAGCACCGAGCCGAACGCGGCGTCCACCGCGGCGAGCTCGGCGCGCTTGTCCTCGATCGGGCGCGCATCGGCGCCGGCCTCCTGGATCAGCGTCGGCGCCACGCAGCGCACGGCGGGTTGCGCGAGATCCCACGCGCAGGCGAGTTGCAGCATCGTCAGATCGTGGCGCTCGGCGTACGGGCGCATCAGCTCGATCCTCTCGGCGGCCGCCTGAACCCAGCCGTCGGGGCGGAAACGCCGGTGGTCATGAGCGGGGAATGCGTGTCCGGGACGGACGTCGTCGTGGAACACGCCGCCGTAGTCGACCACCCGCGCGATCACGTCGACCCCGTTCGCCTCGGCGGCCGCCAGCGCCAGCTCGCCCGGCCAGGGCTCGAGCGGGTTGAGGATGATCATCGCCCAGTCGATCAGCGCGCCGAAGCGCTCGAGGCAGCCGATCAGATCGAGCGTGAAGCCGTTGGCGGGCCCGGGCGCGACGCCGATCAGCCGCGTCAGGCCGGCCGCGCGCACGGCCTCCATCGCGTCCCACACGGCTGGGCTGTTGTAGCCGGTGTGGTCGGGGTTGTGCAGCAGCAGCAGGTCGAAGTGCTCGACATCGCAACGCTCCAGGCTGCGCTCGGCGGCCATGCGGATGTAGGACGCGTAGCCGTCGCGGTCGCGCAGGCGCGCGTCGGTGAAGCGCGGGAAGCCCTTCGCGCCTTCGCGCTCGCCCGTGTAGAAGTCGTGCCCGACCGCGCCGATCAGGCAGTAGCCGTCGCGGTCGGAGCCGCGCAGCGAGCGGCCCAGCGCGAGGTCCGCCTCGCCGCTGCCATAGACGTCGGCCGTGATCACGGTGTCGATCCCGTCGCCCGGGCGGAGCAGGGCCGCGAGGCGCTCGTCGGCGAGCGGCTCGCCGAAGTGCATGAAGCGTCCGCCGCTCCAGGTTCCGATCGCTGTGCTCGTCGGATCCATGCTCAGCGCAGACTAGCTCCGCTCGCGCTCCGCGCGCGGAGCGCCGCCTCCAGGCGCCCGAGCGCGTGCGCGATCGCCTCCTCGTCGACCGCCGCGCCGCCGGGCGGCTGCGCGGCCTGCAGTTGCACCCCGGCGCGGAGCTGCTCGAGCTCGGCGACGCGCAGCGCGAGGTCCTGGCGGCCCTCGCCACGGAGCTCCTCCACGGCACGCGTGAGCGCGCGATCGAGCTCGAGGCTGGCGAGCCGCAGGCGGCCCTGGTCGAGATCCAGGCGCGCGCGCAGCGCCAGCTCCTCGCAGTCGAGCGCTTCCGAGCGCGCGCCGAGCAGCGCAGCCAGGCGCTCCTGCGGGCGCAGCGCCGAGGCGCGCGAGCGGCGCGCCCGCGCCGACTGGCGCCCACGCGGGCGCCAGGGCAGCTCACGCGCGTGCAGCCAGCGCCCGTCGGCGACCTGCTCGCCCTCGCCCCAGCCCGCGCGGACCACGAGCGCCTGCGTCGGGGAGACCTCGTGCACATAGGGGTCGGCGGAGGCGAGCCGGTGCATCTGCTGCACGCGGTTGACGACCGCGATCGCCGCCATGATCTCGCGCTCGTGGTCGAGGTCGTCGAGCCACCTACGCGCCTGCTGCTCGGCCGACAGCGACACCGGGTCGATGACGGTCACGCGCGTGCTCCTCACGCGCGCCGGCTCGGGCGAGGCCGGCGGGCCCGCGCCGCGGCTGCCGAGCCGCGCCAGCCACGTGTCGCCGCGATCGGCACCCGCGCGTGTCGTGCCGAGCGTGCCGAGCACGAGCACGCGCTCCGGTTCGGCGTCGGCGCTCGCGCGCAGCAGATAGCGGC
>Ga0209068_10001920_pt1 | contig 10275 bp, 6 predicted proteins | sample ColStrG_CSR_2012_FD_187200 | JGI IMG/M metagenome (GOLD analysis project Ga0209068, IMG submission 187200) | Freshwater sediment microbial communities in response to fracking from Pennsylvania, USA - Cold Stream Run_MetaG_CSR_2012 (SPAdes)... | ecosystem: Environmental > Aquatic > Freshwater >...
ACCTTCGCCGGTGCCGTCAGCGCCATGCCCGAGGTGATGGAATTCTACCGGATGGCCGGCGACGTCGACTACATGCTGCGCGTCGTGGTCGCGGACATGGCGAGCTATGACGTGTTCTACAAGAAGCTGATCGGCGCGGTGCCGCTGAAGAACGTCACCTCGCGTTTCGCGATGGAAAAGATCAAGTCGGTCACCGCGCTGCCGGTGCCGGCAGCGTAAGGGAACAGGACGTTCAGTCTGTCTGCAAAGAGACTCGTCCTACGCGGGCTTGACCCGCGTATGCATCGATCTTCAAAGGACATATTTTCGAAAAGGATGGATTGCCGGGTCAAGCCCGGCAATGACGAACTGAGCCCCTTCAAATCTTCTGATTATATGCGCCAACCTCGGGATGGGTGCGCAGCACCGAATCCATCGCCTCGAACATGTCGCGCATCCGCACTTCGCTCACGGGGCTTTCCACCACGACCACCAGTTCAGGCTTGTTGGAGGACGCCCGCACCAGGCCCCAGCTTCCGTCTTCGGTCGTGACGCGAACGCCGTTGACGGTAACGAGATCGCGGATCGGTTGGCCCGCGACGTTGCCGCCTTTCTTTTGCAGCGCCTCGAAATGCTTCACCACGGCATCGACGACGCTGTATTTGGTTTCGTCCGCGCAATGCGGCGACATCGTCGGCGACGACCAGGTTTTCGGCAGCGCGTTCTTCAGATCGGCCATCGTCTTGCCGGGCGCGCGATCGAGCATCTCGCAGATCGCGATCGCCGACACCAGGCCGTCGTCATAGCCGCGGCCGAACGGCTTGTTGAAAAAGAAATGGCCTGACTTCTCGAACCCCGCCAGCGCGCCCAATTCGTGGGTGCGGCGCTTCATGTAGGAGTGACCGGTTTTCCAGTAGGTGGTTTTCGCGCCCTGCTTCTGCAGCACCGGGTCCGTGACAAAGAGCCCGGTCGACTTCACGTCCACCACGAACTGGGCATTCCGGTGGATCGCCGACATGTCCCGCGCCAGCATCACGCCGACCTTGTCGGCGAAAATCTCCTCGCCGGTGTTGTCGACCACGCCGCAACGGTCGCCGTCGCCGTCGAAACCAAGACCGACATCGGCCTTGTGCGCCAGCACCGCATCGCGCATGGCGTGCAGCATTTCCATGTCCTCGGGATTCGGATTGTATTTCGGAAAGGTATGGTCGAGCTCGGTATCAAGCGGGATCACCTCGCAGCCGATCGCCTTCATCACCTCGGGCGCAAAAGCGCCCGCGGTGCCGTTGCCGCAGGCGACCACCGCCTTCAGCTTGCGTTTCAACTTCGGCCGGCTAGTGAGATCGGCGATGTAGCGCGTCGGGAAGTTCTCGTGAAACCGGTAGCCGCCACCGGCCTTGTTGCTGAACTCGGCGTTGAGCACGATCGCCTTCAGCCGGGTCATTTCGTCGGGGCCGAAGGTGAGCGGGCGATTGGCGCCCATCTTGACGCCGGTCCAGCCATTGTCGTTATGCGAGGCGGTAACCATCGCGACGCAGGGCACGTCGAGTTCGAACTGCGCGAAATAGGCCATCGGCGTTACCGCAAGCCCGATGTCATGGACCTTGCAGCCCGACGCCATCAGCCCCGAAATCAGCGCGTATTTGATCGAAGCCGAATAGCTGCGGAAATCATGCCCAGTGACGATCTCGGGTTTGACGCCGAGTTCGGAAATCAGCGCACCGAGCCCCATGCCCAGCGCCTGGATGCCCATTAGGTTGATTTCAGTACCGAACAGCCAGCGCGCGTCATATTCGCGGAAGCCGGTCGCCTTCACCATCGGCTCGGATTCGAAGGCATAGGTATTCGGCACCAGCGCGGATTTCGGCTTCGGGAACATTCAGATGACCTTGGTGGGTAGAAAAAATCAGCGCCGCAGCCATAGCGAATGCGCGGGCGCAACGGAAGGCGGGATCGACGGCTGATGGCCGATAATTGCGGCTGATTTGACGATTGCGGCCAATGTCATCGTCGAGCGGTCTTGCGGGGAAGGCCATCGGTCCAACCAGGACTCCGCCCAGCTCCGCGAGCATTCTCCGTACTGGCAGCCATCAGAAAATCCGCAAGGCTTCGCGCTCCACGTCCTCCCGGATGTACGGCGACAATCCCGTACGGGTGGAATAGTCGATCTCGACCTGGTGACTGAATGCGTTCCGAAGAGCCTCACAGGCGTCCTTGAACGGCAGGAAACCGAATTCCTCGTCAGAAGCCGGATCGATGAAGACATCGACGTCAGACTTTGAACTCGCCTCGTTCCGGGCATGCGAACCGAACAAATAAAGCGATGCCACACCAAACCCTCGCAAGACGGGTTCGGTCTTCTTCAATCCGGCAATGACATCGGCTCGGCGCATGGCGTCAATATAGTCCAAGGGCGCCTGTTTTCCAGCTCAACCGGGCTGGCGAACTGGTTGATCCGATCAATCGGGCAGGTCGTAGCCCCCGTCAGCCTTACTGCTCCAGCACAAGCCTGCCATTAGCATATTCGAAGCGTCTCAGCTTGGACAGGAACGAAAGGCCGAGCAGGTTTTCCGACAGGGCCTCGTCCGGCAGCACCATGGCATCGACGTCGCGTACCACGAGCCCGCCGAGTTCGATCATGGCGAGCCGCGTGCGCGCCGCCTTGATGGTACCGTTGGCGGTCGTGACGATCGCATTGTAGTCGCCACGCGAGGGACGGAAGCCGAACCGCGCCGCCGACTTTTCGTTCAATGCCACCAGCGAGGCGCCGGTGTCGACCATGAAGTCGATGCGCTGGCCGTCGATCCGGCCGTCGGTCTGGAAATGCCCGCGAGCATCGCGGGGAATGCTGAGGCTGCGAACGCCGGCCTGCGCGACCGTCTCGGCAGCTTCTTTCCGCGGCGAGGTGCTGGCCGATGCCGGCGTCGGCGTCATCCGGTCCGCCATCTGCGCCATGAAGGTGCCGAGGCCGACCATGATGGCAGCAAAGATCATCAGGTTACGCATGAGACGCCACACTCGATTCCGGGAGCGCCGATCTGACCATGCCGGCTGCCAACCGGCGACTAACAATGACGGCGGGGGCCGTCATTTTGGCGAAAAGGATGAGCGAAACGTTAACGGCCGTATCGCAATCACGTGCCCCGCGGCTTCACCCGTCGCGTCGGTATCGCATGGGCGGGATCCTCGGGCCAGGGATGCCGGGGATAGCGGCCACGCAGGTCGGAACGCACGGCGGCGTAGCTGCCGCGCCAGAAGCCCGGCAGATCGCGGGTCACCTGCACTGGCCGCTGCGCTGGCGACAGCAGTTCCAGCACCAGCGGCACCGCGCCCCTGGCGATCGACGGATGGACATTCAGCCCGAACAGTTCCTGCAATCGCACGGCAATCGTCGGACCCTGCTCGGCCTCGTAGTCGATCGCAAGCATGGTTCCGGTCGGCGCCTCGAAATGGGTCGGTGCTTCCCGCTCCAGCCGGGCGCGCAGTTCCCAGGGCAGCAGCGTCATCAAGGCGTCCGACAGATCGCCGGCCGAGAATTCCTTCAGCGCAATCTTGTCGTGGAGCGCGGGCAACAACCAGGTCTCACGCGAAGCCGCGAGCGCGACGTCGGAGAGATCCGGCCAATTGTCGCCTTCCGCCTTGCGCAGGAACATGACGCGGTCACGCCATTGCTTGAGGGAGTTCGACCACGGTAATTTGTCCAGCCCGGCGGCAGTCAATCCCGCGGCGAGAATTCGTGCGGTCTCGGCTGAGGGGGACAACGCGATCGGCGTTTCCGACAGGGTGATCGCATGGAGCGTGCGCCTGCGGCGCGCGCGCAACGCCATCGCCTGTCGGTCGAACGAAATCTCTTCGGTGGCGTCGATCTGGTCGGCGAAACGCAGTTCGATCTCCTCCGCGGCGATTGGCGCCGCCAGCAGCACGCGCCCCTGCGCCGCCGTGCCCGTCAGTTCGGCGACGGCAATATAAGGCGCGCGCGCCAGGGCAGATGCCGGCTCGACGGCCGCACCACGGCCATTGGCGAGCACAAAACTGCTATTGCCCCGGTTGCGGGCGACGCGATCGGGGAATGCGAAGGCCAGCATGATTCCGGTGCTCAAATCCGCTTCCGCCCGCGGCGTTCCGATCGACATTTCGCTCGCGGCCACTTGCGACGCCCAGCGCTGCGCGAGACTGCGGGCACTGCCGGCACGTTGCGAGCGGTCGCGGCGGAATTGATCGAGCCTGGCGTCGAGATCGACGCTGTCGCCGCCAAGACCGCGTTCGGTCAGAATCGCTGCGATCTCGGCGGCCTGCTGCCCCGCACCCAACCGATGCGAGTCCACGATCATCCGCGCCAGCCTCGGCGGCAGCGCCAGCGCACGCAGGCTCTGGCCCTCCGCGGTGATCCGCCCGTCACCATCGAGCGCGCCGAGTTCGCCGAGCAGGCCTTTGGCCTCCTTCAGCGCCGGCGCGGGAGGCGGGTCAAGAAACGCAAGCGAAGCGGGATCGCTGACGCCCCATTGCGCGAGGTCGAGCACCAGCGAGGAAAGGTCGGCGCTGAGAATTTCGGGTTGCGTATACGCCGGGAGCGAGGCGGTCTGCGGCTCGGCCCACAGCCGGTAACACACGCCCGGCTCGGTTCGGCCGGCGCGGCCACGGCGCTGATCGACCGCCGCGCGTGACGCCCTTACCGTCTCCAGCCGGGTCAGACCGATGTCGGGCTCATATCGCGGCACCCGCGCCATGCCGGAATCCACCACGATGCGGACGCCCTCGATGGTCAGCGACGTCTCGGCGATCGAGGTCGCCAGCACCACCTTGCGGCACCCTTTCGGGGCCGGCGCGATGGCGCGGTCCTGGACGCTGGCGTCAAGCGCGCCGAACAGCGGCACGATTTCAACGCTGGCGTCATGAACCCGCTCGCCCAGAAAATTCTGCGTGCGGCGGATTTCAGCGGCCCCCGGCAGGAACGCCAGCACCGATCCGGGATCGGCACGCAGCGCGGTCGCGATCGCATCCGCCATCTGCCGCTCCAGCGGCACGTCCGGCTTGCGGCCGAGATAGCGTGTCTCGACCGGAAAGGCGCGGCCTTCACTGGCGACGACGGGCGCGTCGCCCAGTAACTTAGCGACCCGCGCACCGTCGAGCGTTGCCGACATCACCAGGATACGCAAATCCTCGCGCAGGCCGGTTTGCGCGTCCCGCGCCAGCGCCAGGCCCAAATCCGCATCGAGCGAGCGTTCGTGGAATTCGTCGAACAGCACCGCGGCGACGCCTGACAGTTCAGGATCGTCGAGAATCTGCCGTGAGAAAATTCCTTCGGTGACGACTTCGATGCGGGTCGCGCGCGATATTTTCGAGCCGAAGCGGACGCGATAGCCGACGGTATCGCCGGCGCGTTCGCCGAGCGTCCGCGCCATCCGCTCGGCGCTGGCGCGTGCCGCGATCCGGCGCGGCTCCAGCACGATGATCTTCTTGTTGGCCGCCCAGGGCGCATCGAGCAGCGCCAGCGGCACCCGCGTGGTCTTGCCCGCGCCCGGTGGCGCCACCAGCACCGCGGCGCTGTGGTTTGTCAGCGTGCGCGCCAGTTCGTCCAGCACGACGTCGATGGGAAGAGGCGTGTCGAAGGTGCGGGGCAACGGTTTCACCAATTCGTCATGCCCCGGCTTGACCCGGGCATCCACGTCTTTCTTGGGCAATCAGAAAACAAGGCGTGGATGGCCGTGACGAGCACGGCCATGACGGAAATAGCAATGGCCTTAAACTCCCGGCTCGGCTCCGCGCCCAACGCTCTCGTAGGTGAAGCCGTGGGCGGCCATATCCTCGGAACGATAGATATTACGCAGGTCGACGATCAGCGGGTGCGTCATCTCTTTCTTCAGGCGCTCCAGGTCGAGCGTGCGGTATTGCACCCACTCGGTAACAATCACCAACGCGTCGGCGCCGCGCACGCAGGCATAAGGATCGTCGCAATATTCGATATCGGGCAGTTCCTTGCGCGCCTGTTCCATGCCGACCGGATCGTGAGCGCGCACCTTCGCGCCCATATCGAGCAGCCCGGTGACTAACGGGATCGACGGCGCCTCGCGCATGTCGTCGGTATCGGGCTTGAAAGTGAGGCCGAGCACCGCGACGGTCCTGCCGCGCAGGCTGCCACCCAGTGCGTTGGCGACCTTGCGCGCCATCGCGCGCTTGCGGTTGTCGTTGACCCAGAGCACCGCTTCGACGACGCGCAGTTGCACATCATGATCTAGCGCGATCTTCACCAGCGCGCGGGTGTCCTTTGGAAAGCAGGAGCCGCCGAAGCCCGGCCCGGCATGCAGGAACTTGGAGCCGATGCGATTGTCGAGCCCGATGCCGCGCGCGACTTCCTGGACATCGGCGCCGACCTTTTCGGAGAGATCGGCGATCTCGTTGATGAAAGTGATCTTGGTGGCAAGAAAGGCATTCGCGGCATATTTGATCAATTCCGCGGTGCGCCGCGCCGTGAACATCAGCGGCGCCTGATTGAGCGATAGTGGCCGGTAGACGTCGCTCAGCACCTTGCGAGCGCGCTCGTCCGACGTACCGACCACAATCCGATCCGGAAACTTGAAGTCGCGGATCGCGGCTCCCTCGCGCAGGAATTCCGGATTGGACGCAATGGCGACGTCGGCCGACGGATTGGTCTCGCGGATCAGGCGTTCGACCTCGTCGCCGGTGCCGACCGGTACGGTCGACTTGGTGATGACCACGGTGAAACCGGAAAGTGCCGCCGCGATCTCGCGCGCCGCGCTGTGCACATAGGTGAGATCGGCGTGACCATCGCCGCGCCGCGACGGCGTCCCCACCGCGATGAACACCGCATCGGCCTCGGCGACCGGCGCTTTGAGCTCGGTGGTGAAATCCAGCCGCCCGGCCTTTACGTTGGAGGCCACCAGCGCATCGAGCCCGGGCTCGAAAATCGGGATTTCGCCGCGGCGCAAGTTTGCGATCTTGACTTCATCCTTGTCGACGCAAGTGACGTGGTGGCCGAAATCCGCAAAGCAGGCGCCGGACACCAGCCCCACATAACCCGTGCCAATCATGGCAATTCGCATGAAACAGCCTGCTCTTGTTGGTTAACGATCGGTGAAATTCGCTGGCGCCTCTTAAAACATTTGACGGCCGAGAGGAAACAGGAAAAGCGCGGCAATCCGGCATGTCATTTGTAAGGATAAAGGGGAATGCAACGGGTTCGACCGAAGATGCGCCGATCACGCCGAAAACAGGACAGCAATGACACCAAACGGGACATTTACCATCGAGGCACGCTCCGCAGCACGTGCAGGCGGACGCATCGACTGGGTCGACTATGCCAAGGGCATCTGCATTGTCATGGTAGTGATGATGCATTCGGTGCTCGGCGTCGAGGCTGCCGCCGGCCAGACCGGGTTCATGCATGCCCTAGTGGCATTCGCAAAGCCGTTCCGGATGCCGGATTTCTTCCTGATTTCCGGGCTGTTTCTGGCAGTCGTGATCGATCGCAACTGGCGAATCTATCTCGATCGCAAAGTGATCCATTTCGCCTATTTCTATATGCTGTGGGTGACCGTCCAGTTCGGCTTCAAGGCGCCGTCCTTGGCCGCGCAGACCGGCTGGAGCCAGGTCGGCTGGCTTTATCTGCAATCCTTCATCGAACCGTTCGGCACGCTGTGGTTCATCTATCTGCTGCCGATTTTCTTCGTCGTCACAAAACTGTCACGACGCCTGCCGCCGGTCGCCGTCTGGTTCGTGGCCGCGGCGCTCGAGATGACGCATGTGGCCACCGGCTGGACCGTGATCGACGAATTCTGCGCCCGCTTCGTCTATTTCTATTGCGGCTATCTGCTGGCCGACTTTGTGTTCGCGCTATCGGACCGCGCACGATCCCATCCAGCCCTCGCGGTCGCCGGCCTCGCGACCTGGGCGCTCGTCAATGGCAGTCTGGTGGAATCGGGCCTGAGCGAGTGGCCGATCGTTTCGCTCGCGCTCGGAATGGCCGGCGCCTTCGCCATCGTCGTGTCCGGCACGCTGCTTGCCCGCATGCGCTGGCTGAATGTCCTGCGCTATTGCGGTGAACATTCCATCGTCATCTATCTCGCCTTCTTTCTGCCGATGGCCGCAACCCGGACGCTGTTGCTGCGCAGCGGACTATTGCCCGATATCGGCACGGTTTCGCTGATCGTAACGCTCGCGGGCATCGCCGGCTCGCTGCTGATCTGGAAAGCTGCCCTCGCATTGGGCGCCAATTTCCTGTTCGAACGACCCGAGGCGTTCTGGATCGCGTCGAAAAAGGCCGGCTCCGTGTTGCAAGCGGCGGAGTAGATCTCGCCAATCACAACACGGCAGTCATCGCCCGGCTCGACCGGGCGAACCAGTACGCCGCACCCTCGCCGATCGATACGACCGCCTCGGAGTACTGGGTCACCCGCTTTCGCAGGTGACGACAACTTGTATACGGTTCAAAAATACGCCTGCGAGGCTGTCAATTCCGGGCAAAAATCCCTAGGTTTCGGCCATGCCGAAATCATCTCCGAACCCCGCCGCCAAATCCGTTGCCACCAAGGCGCCCGCCAAAGGCGACCACGTCTTTCTGGTCGACGGTTCCTCCTACATTTTCCGCGCCTATCACGCGCTGCCGCCGCTGAGCCGCAAGTCCGACGGACTGCAGGTCAACGCGGTGCTCGGCTTCTGCAACATGCTGTGGAAGCTGCTGCGCGACATGCCCGAGGACAACCGGCCGACGCATCTGGCCATCGTCTTCGACAAATCCGAGGTCACCTTCCGCAACAAGCTCTACCCCGATTACAAGGCGCACCGGCCGCCGGCGCCGGACGACCTGATCCCGCAATTCGCGCTGATCCGCGCCGCGGTGCGGGCCTTCGATCTGCCCTGCCTGGAGCAAGGCGGCTTCGAGGCCGATGACCTGATCGCGACCTATGCGCGGCTGGCGGGCGAGCGCGGCGCCACCGCGACCATCGTGTCCTCCGACAAGGACCTGATGCAGCTCGTGACCGACGGCGTCACCATGTACGACACCATGAAGGACCGCCGCATCGGCCGGGCCGAGGTGATCGAGAAATTCGGCGTGCCGCCGGAAAAGGTCGTCGAGGTCCAGGCGCTGGCCGGCGATTCCACCGACAACGTGCCCGGCGTCCCCGGTATCGGCATCAAGACCGCGGCGCAATTGATCGTCGAATATGGCGACCTCGAAACGCTGCTGGCCCGCGCCGGCGAGATCAAGCAGCCGAAGCGGCGCGAGGCGCTGATCGAGAACGCCGAGAAGGCGCGGATTTCGCGGCAACTCGTGCTGCTCGACGACAAGGTCGATCTCGAGGTGCCGCTCGACGAACTCGCGGTGCACGAGCCCGATGCGCGCAAGCTGATCGCCTTCCTGAAGGCGATGGAATTCTCCACCCTCACCCGTCGCGTCGCCGACTATTCGCAGATCGACCCGGCGGACGTGGAAGCGGATGCGGGAAACACGGGTGGGGTGGCGAAAACCACCTTACCTCTCCCGGGGGAGGTCGGATCGCACGGCGATCCGGGTGGGAGAAATCTCTTCGGGGCCGCCAGCACCAATGATGCAAAAACACCCCCTCCCCAGCCATCCGCCGCAAGCGGGAGAGGGGGTGCACCGAGCAAGACGAGAGAGGGAGACCGACAGGACAAATCCGCCAGCCTAAAGGGTACGCCGGTCTCGCTCGCCACGGCGCGCGCGGAAGCGGCACGCAAGATCCCGTTCGATCGCGCAAAGTACCAAGCCGTCCGCGGCCTCGACATGCTGAAGGCCTGGACCGCGCGAGCGCGCGATGCCGGCCATTTCGCGATCGAGGCGATGTCCGACTCGATCGATCCGATGCAGGCCGAACTCTCCGGCATTGCATTGGCGCTGGCACCGAACGACGCCTGCTATGTTCCACTCGCCCACAAGCAGTCCGGCGACGGCGTCGGCCTGTTCGATGCCGGCTTCGCACCGGACCAGATCAAGGCGAGCGAGGCGCTCGCGGCGCTGCGCCCGCTGCTGGAATCAGCGGGAATTCTCAAGACCGGCTTCAGCATCAAATTCACGGCAGTGCTGCTGGCGCAGCATGGCGTCACGTTGCGCAACACCGACGACGCGCAGTTGATGTCCTACGCGCTCGACGCCGGCCGCAACGCGCATGGTCTCGAGGCCCTCGCGGAACGCTGGCTCGGCCATGCCGTGATGAGCTATGGCAACCTCATCGGCAGCGGCAAGAACAAGCTGACCTTCGATCAAATCGCCATCGACAAGGCCACGGAATATTCCACCGAATGTGCCGATGTGATGCT
>Ga0209068_10001921_pt1 | contig 10275 bp, 8 predicted proteins | sample ColStrG_CSR_2012_FD_187200 | JGI IMG/M metagenome (GOLD analysis project Ga0209068, IMG submission 187200) | Freshwater sediment microbial communities in response to fracking from Pennsylvania, USA - Cold Stream Run_MetaG_CSR_2012 (SPAdes)... | ecosystem: Environmental > Aquatic > Freshwater >...
GGCGCGAACCCGGCCGGGAGTCCTGGCGCGATTTTGGCGTTGGCCTATCCGGACCGCATCGCGAAGAATCGCGGGGCTGACGGAGCCTTTCTGCTCGCCAATGGCCGCGGCGCCCGGCTCGATGCCGGATCGCCGCTGGCGCGCGAACCGTTCCTGGCCGTCGCCGAGGTCGCCGGCACCGCCGCCCAGGGCCGCATCGCGCTGGCCGCAGCCTTGAGCCTGGCCGAGATCGAGGCCGGCCAGGCGCGGCGCATCGAAACCCGCGAGGAGATCGTGTTCGACTCTGCGGCCGCGAGCCTGCGCGCGCGGCGGCTGCGCCGTCTGGGCGCGCTGACGCTCGCCGAGCAGCCGATGACGATCGTGCCGAGCGATCACAGCGCGTCGCTCTTGGCGCAGGGCATCGCGCGGCTCGGGATCGACCGGCTGCCGTGGAGCAAGGCGCTGCGCCAGTGGCGCGACCGCGTGATGTTCCTGCGGCGTGCGGAAGGTCATGAGTGGCCCGATCTGTCCGATGCCGCGCTCGCGGGCGCGAGCGACTGGCTCGTCGCCTTGGTGGCCGGCAAGCGCGCGCTCGCCGATGTCACCGCCCAAGACCTCGGCGATGCGCTCGCCGCGCTGCTGCCCTGGGATCTGCGCCGCAGGCTCGAGATCGAAGCGCCGACGCATTTCGTCGCCCCGTCGGGCTCGTCGGTGCCGATCGATTACGAGGCCGAAGCCGGCCCCCGGCTCGCCATCCGGGTGCAGGAGCTGTTCGGCCTCGATCGGCATCCGACCGTCGCGGCAGGGCGCACTCCGCTCGTGGTCGAGCTGTTGTCGCCGGCGCATCGGCCGGTGCAGGTCACGCGCGATCTGCCGGGCTTCTGGCGCGGCAGCTACGCGGCGGTCAAAGCCGAGATGAAGGGCCGCTATCCGCGCCATCCTTGGCCCGACGACCCGCTCGCCGCCCCGCCGACGCGCCGCGCCAAGCCGCGCGGGCAGTAGGATGCGGCGCCAAAGCTTGCGCAGGTCGGCTCATCCGGCAGGATGAGAGTGCGGGTTGTCATTGGCTCGCGGCCCGCGTTGATTTCGATCTTCAGTCGCTCGTCGGGGATATCGCTCATGAGATCGCAAGCCACGACTTTGTATCCGTTCGTTCCATCGGGGCCGAGCTTCACGACAGCTCTCGACTTTTTTGCCGAGCTTGGATTTGCCACGCTGTGGCGGCATGAGGGTCTCGCCGGCCTCAGATTCGGCGGCGCCTATTTCATGCTCCAGGATATCAACGTCCCGGAGTGGCAGAAGAACCAGATGATTACGTTCGAGGTCGATGACCTCGACACCTATTGGTCCGAGATCGACGCAAAGGATCTGCCGCGGCGCTTCCCGGGGGTCCGGATGCGACCGCCGACAGATTTCCCCTGGGGGCGCGAAGTTCACGTCGTCGACCCCGGTGGAGTGTGCTGGCACGTGCGGCAAGCCAGCGGAAAACCGTGATTTGCTGCAGCGACATCGAGCGGCGCGGGAGCGATTCCGCATCACATTTCGCGTCGTGATGATGCCGCGTGCGTAACCGAGGCTTCCGGCCGCGGCTGGCACATCGCCTATGCGAGCCCCAATCTGACCGGCATCCAGGCCACGGTCTCCGTCGGTCTCGAACCTTCGGACGGATTCCCGTCGATCACGAACACGGAAATTGCGCTCGCGGCCGCCAACGCGAGAATCTCAACCGAAAGGCGCTCGCGTTCTTGCGCCTCGCCTCAATCCGCCTCATGCTCAGAAAACTCTGCAATCCCGCGTGAAGTCTCCGGACAGACTCTCAGGGCAGGCGCTGTACGAGGGAGTTCCATTTCTCCGCGATTTGGTTGAACCGGCGCGGTAGGATTGCAGGGGCGCTCACCCAAACCTTCGCAAACAGCGGCGGCGGTAGCTCACCGGGAAGGAACTCGATCCGGATCACCTGCTGCCGTTCGACCGGCGTGAAGGCGCGCTGAAACTCGCGTGGAAGTGCCGCGGCGAAGGGCTCGACACGCGTGACGATGCCGCGCTTGGCCTGCAAACCCGTCTTGATCGATACTTCATCGCCTTCGTTCACGCTGTAGAGGCTGCCGGTTGGCACATAGGCGAGGACGAAGCGCTGTCTTCCGCTCAATTCTATGATCGGCTCGCCGCTGCGGACGACTGAACCCTTGTTGGCCGCCAGACGGGTCACGACGCCGTCAACCGGAACGGTAAGCCGGCCGTCATCATAAATCCGACGAAGTTCGGCGATTGCTGTTTGAGCTTCGGCCAATGCCGTGCCCAGCATGCCGAGCTCGCCTTCGACAGTGCGCTTCTCCGCCTTCAGCGTCTCGAAATCCTGAACGCCATGATACTCATCATCAAGCGCAGCCGTGTGTTGACTTAGCCCCAAGTAGCGGCGTTCCAGTAGCGTCTCGAGCTCCCTGCGAGTGTTGCTCGCGACCTTTTGGCGGTTTTCCGCGAGCGGGATCATTGCATCGATGACTTGGCTGCGGATGAGCAATTCGCTCCGTCGTATGACCCGCGCGGCGACGTCGGAGCTGAGGCGGGCAATTGTCTCGGCGACGGCCTGCGAGGACACGATAGCCGCGGCCTGACCTGCTTCGACGGTCTCACCCTCGCGGACCAGGACGTCGCGCACCGTTACCGGAAACTCGGCCGCGATGATCGCAGGTTCGCCGAGGACGAGACCTTCACTGCCCAAGAAGAGGCGATCGCCGAACAAGAAATTCCCGAGCCAGATCGCCAGCGCAAGAACGCTCGTGAGATAGAGCCAGCGGATCAAGGTCAATCGCCGCGACCGCGGTTCGTTGGATGAAGCCTGCAGCGGAGGTCGCCGTTTCAGGGAGCGCATCACACCATCTCCACTTGACTCATGACCTTGCGCGGCACGTAAGGGTCGCGATACGAGCTCCGGAAAATCAGCTCCTGCGCGATCGCAATGAGGCGAACGGTGCGCACGAGCGAAACCTGCAAGACTGTGTAAAGCGGTAGGTAGAGGATCAGCCCGATGGGCGTACTGATTCCAATTGCGGCCGCGGCGATGAAGGCCAGCAGATCGAGCGCTCCGTAGACGATGAGCGTCGCGCCAACGATCTTTGCGGCGAACCCACCGAAATAGTAGCCAAGCCAGACGAGATAGACCGGGAAGGCCATCGCAAGCAGCACCTGAAAGAATATCACGTCGAGGACCGTCATCGCATCGGCGATTCGGAAGGCTGATTGCCGTGGATCAACCGCACCGCGGAATTTGCGCGCCCAAACGGTTATTAGCCCGCGGTCCCAACGCAGGCGCTGCGCGATGAAGCCCGAAACGGTCTCAGGGACATCGGTGAGCGCATGGGCCTCGGGTGCGAAACGAAGCCGCCAGCCGGCGCGCCGAAGTTTCATCGTCAGATCGGCGTCCTCGCCGACCTCCACGTCCTGACGGCCGACGCTCTCGATGGCGGCACGCCGGAACGCGCCGAAGGCGCCTGAAATGACGGAAAGAGTGCCGAGCGCGTCCGCAATACAGCGACCGAGCGAGAGGCCGATCGCATACTCGATGGCTTGAAAGCGCGTCAGCAGGCTGACAGATCCGTTGCGGACTCCGAGATTTCCGCTGACGGCTCCCACACGCGGATCGGAAAAATAGCTGAGCAATTCGGAAAACGCGTTGCGGTCAAGCGTGGTATCGATGTCCGAGATGACGATGATGTCTCCGCTACAGACGGAAAGAGCGAGATTGACGCCTGCGCTCTTGCCGCCGCGTTGTTCCAGGCGCAGCGCCTGGTGAACCTTCCCTTCGTGCTGCAGACGGCGCGCAATTTCGCTCATCCGATCGGTTGAACCGTCATCCACGACGACGACCTGCATGCGGCCACGCTGGGAGGCGAATGTCTGTTCTGCCAGTGATTCAACGCAAGCGCGCAGTGGCTTCTCCTCGTTGTGTCCGACGAGAACGACGCTAAGGGTGAGGCTCGGATCGAGGGGGGATCGCCGCCGCGGCCAAAGCATTACTGTCGGCACAACAAGGGTGCCGATCGTATAGCGCGGAATCTCGAGCAAAGTCGTGAACCAGAAGAGCAGCACGAGACTTTTCATGTCGAGCGAGGTGAGAAGGGATAGCGCCTCCATGATGATCAACTCTTGGCCAGCATCTCAACGATGGCGTCGCCTTCGGCGACCTCGACGCCGAGTTCGATATGCGAGGTCGCGTTCGCATCGATGGTGCGGCGAATCCTGCTCTCTATCGCGTCGAATTCCTTGGCCGATGTCCCCGGAAATCCGATCGTGGTTGAATGCTTCGTGCCAACGCCCACAAAGTCGCTTGTACGCAATGCGGCCACGACCGCGTCGGTAACGCGTCGAAAGCTCGCATCAGTTGCGACCGGTCCGCGTTGGCGCATAAGCGCTTCGAGATTGAGAACCGTAAAGCGTGCGACCGTAAACGGCCGATTGAATCGTGCCGCGACCTTCAATTCATGCGTGGCAAGCAGGCGGAATTCGCGTGGCGAATGAGCGTGGGTGGGGCTTTCAAGAAGAGGAGTAATGTCAAATTGCGGCAGTCGTCCCTGCTGGAGCGCACGAATGCCGTCGTCGGTGAGATGGTAATGATACCAATCCATTGTCGCCGCTTCGTCGGCGGACGTCACCGAAGAGCAGTCGAGGCAAGCGAACTGAACGAACGGCTCGGAATTCGTCGCCCCGCAGGCGGCGCACACCGTTGTCTTCCCGGGTTTTCCGTAGTCGACGCCGAAGTGTCTCAATTCGCGATGACATTTCGGGCACACCAGAAGCTCGCCTTGAGTGAAGCGAGACTCGATTTCCTGGCAACCGCATCGATAGTGATGCACCAGGGTTTCTTCCCGTAGGTCGGCTCCCGCACATCCGGGGCACGCCTCATAGGCATGCAGACGCGCGGACTCGCACTTCGCGCAGGCATGGGTCCGAGTGAAGTGTCGGCGGCGGAGTAAGTCGAGGCCGGCCAGCATTTCCAACTGCCGGCGCTCGCCCGCCGCTGTTCCGAGAAGCGGATATTCTACAAGGCGATGCGAATTCGGAGCAAAATGCGCCTCGATCGCTGTGTCGCGCGAATAGGCCAGGCGCAAAGTGGTTAGTTCCGAACGGCCCTCTCGCTCGGCTTTGAACGGAAACTGGGCGAGCCGTCGCCAGATTGGGGCAAAGCTGTGCTCGATCTCGTGGGCGCTCGCGGCGTCAAAGCTTGAGCCGACAAAATCACGGCGGAGCGCGTCATTGTTGCCGAAGTCGGCGATCGGCACCGCCGGATCAGGCGCGTCCTCAAGAACGGTGCTGAGCTCCGCAGGATCGATGTGGGCGAGTAGAATGATGCCCGCAAGGGGCGAGCCAATGCTACCGCCGAGGTTTACCCCTGGAACAATCGGAGGTTCTCCTCCCATGGCCAAGAAAGATGCTTCCCGGCCAACCCTTGAATCGGGGAAAGGAATCAGAGCTGGCACGTTGGCAACCTGCATGACTCTACTGTGCGTTTTTCGCTGTGGGGCCTTCTCACGCCATCAAACGGGAATTCGGATAGCCGTGGTTGATTTGGGTCAAACCATACGCGATGCGTCGTTTCATGGTTTATAGTTGACTAAAGGCTATGGCCGATGACTCGCTTTGACCCCGGCGGAGTGCGCTGGCACGTCCGGCAAGCCGGCGGAAAACCATGATTCTTGGTCTTCGGCGCGTCGCTTCTGCAAGATCTTTGATGGATGGGTGCGCGGGAGCGATTCCGCGTCACATTTCGCGTCGCGATGATGCCGCGTGCGTAACGAGGTAGATGCCGATGGCAACCGGCACGACGCCGATGAGATCGGTGAACGCGACCTGCTCGTCGAGCAGGAGCCAGCCGGACAGCATGCCCAGCGGCGGCATCATGAAGTGATAGGAGCTCGCCGCGGTCGCGCTCGACACGGTGAGCAGGTGGAACCAGAGCAGATAGGCGAATACCGAGACGAAGGCGACGAGATACATGAACGCCGCCAGCAGGCGCCAGCTCGGCACGACGTCGCCGACGCTTTCGACGGCGAAAGCGAGAGGAGACAGCGCGAGACCGGCAGACAGGCTTTGCACGCCGTTGCCGATCCAGAGCCCGCCATGGGGCGCCAGCCGCTTGAACAGGATGGTGCCGCCGACCAGCGAGATCAGCGCCGCGATCGTGAAGACGATTCCGCCGGAATGTTCCGCTCCGCCGACGAGACGGCTTTCGACCACAAAGGCAACGCCGCCGATGCCGAGCAGTAGGCCGGCCGTCTTGCGCCAGGTCATCCGCTCGTCGAGGAACGCCGCCGCCAGCACGGCCGTCAGCACCGGGTTGGCGCTGATGACGAGCGCCGACAGGCCCGACGAGACGGTGAGCATGCCCACATAGCCGAGGCCCAGATAGACCGCCTGGTTGGCGATCCCGAGCGCGGCGAAGATCAGGAGATCGCGGCGGCCGAGGCTCCACGGCACGCCATGGACGGCGGCGGCGCCGAGCATGAGGACGCCGGCGATGAGAAATCGCATCGCAAGCAGGATGAGCGGCGGACAATCCGCAATCGCGAGCTTGGCGACCGCAAAGGCCGAACTCCAGAGCAGGCAGAACGCCGCAACCAAGAGCGGTAACGGGATACGGGAGATGGAGGATGGAATCGCAATATTGGCGGAGCTCATGGGAAATTCCTTTCTGTCGGTCCACATAGGCGCGCTCCTTGTCATTTGGAAATTAAATGATAAAATGAATATGAGTTGATTTTCGAATGATATGGCGGGCATGGACAATGTTCGACCTCGATCTTCTCCGTAGCTTCGTTTCGGTGGTGGATACGGGCGGCTTCACGCGCGCGGGCGAGCGCGTCCATCGCACCCAGTCGACGGTGAGCCAGCAGATCAGGCGGCTCGAGGAGACCTTGGGCCACCCGCTGCTGCACCGGAATGGAAAGCAGGCCACGCCGACCGAGGCAGGCGAGCGGCTGCTCTCCTATGCGCGACGGATTCTGTCGCTCGCCGAGGAGGCGCGCGATGTGGTCGGGAGGCCGGGGGGCGACGGTGTGGTGCGGCTCGGCCTTCCGGAGGATTTCGCCGCCTATCGGCTCACCGAGCTCCTGTCGGACTTCGCCCGCTCACGGCCTGGCCTGCGCCTCGACGTGCGCTGCGGCCTCAGCGTGCAATTGCGCCGCGCGCTCGAGCGCGGAGAGCTCGATCTCGCATTGTTCAAACGCGACGCCGGCGAGAAGGGCGGGATCGCGGCCTGGCCCGAGCGCTTGCATTGGGTCACCAGCCAACGGCACCCGATCGATTTCCATCGCGATCCGTTGCCGCTTGCGGCGTCCGAGCAGGGCTGCCTCTATCGCAATCGCATGATCCACGCCCTCGAGGCCTCCGGCCGCGGCTGGCACATCGCCTATACGAGCCCCAATCTGCCCGGCATCCAGGCCGCGGTGTCCGTCGGTCTCGGCGTCAGCATACTGTCCGAGGTCGCGATCCTGGCGGATCATCGCGTGATCGAGCCTGCGGACGGATTTCCCTCGATCAGCAGCACGGAAATTGCGCTGGTCGCTGCCGCCGACGCGAGCCCGGCAACGCGTCGCCTGGCCGAGGTTTTGGCGGATTTCTGCGCGACCGCCTATGCGCGCAAGGCGGCGTAGGGAAACGCGCCTGCAGTTGCGGCTCCGACCCCGACCGGGCGCTGGAGATCGCGCATCCGGACAATCTTAGTCTTCGCCTTGACGATCTCCTTACCAGTCCGCCCGAATGCGTTGCGCGCCCGCGACCCGTTAGAACGTTCTTGGTTCCGCCTGTGATTTGATTTCGCCCGGATTCAAAGAGAACGGGCGGAGGATCATGCGCCAGATCATCATCTTTGCCGGAATGGTGGTTGCGGTGGCCGTCGTGGCGGCCAAGATCGCCGACCAAACCGCCCAGGCGCCGGCCATGCCGCCCGCTTCCGCCGCGCTGGCGGTGCCGTCGGCCCCGGTCCAGCAAAATTCATACGGAAGCAGCGTCACCATCCCGCGCGACGCACGCGGACATTTCGTGGTCGATGCCAGGGTCGACGGGCGTCACTTGGGGTTCATGCTCGATACCGGCGCCTCGGTGGTCGCGCTGCGGGCGCGCGATGCCGCGGCTCTGGGCATCCATCCGGTCGCGCGGGATTTCACCGTCGAGGTCAAGACCGCCAATGGATCGACGCGGGCGGCCCCGGTGCAGCTCGGCATGGTGGAGATCAGCGGGCTGACGGTGCGCAATGTGGCGGCGCTGGTGTCGCCGGACGAGGTGCTGAGCGAGAACCTGCTCGGCCTGTCGTTCCTGTCGCGGCTGCGCCGCTTCGAATACAGCAACGGCAAGATGGTTCTCGAACAGTAGCCTTTCCCCGCCCGCCGGCTTGGGTTATGTCCTCGGCGCCGGTCGCCAGCGTCGAGAGAGCCGATGTTCCCCAAGCCGAAGCCTTCGCTCACCCCCAATACCTATGCGTACGAGTCCGAGCCGTTGGTGAAGGCCACCGGCTTTCGCGAATACGATGCACGTTGGCTGCTCGGCGACGAGATCAACCTCATGGGCGTGCAGGCGCTCGGGCTGGGGCTCGGCACGCTGCTGCACGAGCTCGGTGCCAAGCCTGAGATCGTGACCGCTCACGACTACCGCTCCTATTCGGCCTCGGTGAAGCTCGCGCTGGTCTCCGGTCTGATGGCGGCGGGCTGCCGGGTGCACGACATCGGGCTTGCGGTCACCCCGATGGCGTATTTCGCGCAGTTCGATCTCGATGTGCCCTGCGTCGCCATGGTGACGGCCTCCCACAACGACAACGGCTGGACCGGCGTGAAGATGGGCGCCAACCGTCCGCTCACCTTCGGGCCCGACGAGATGACGGCCTTGAAGGACATCGTGCTCAACGCGCGCTTTGCTTTGCGCGCCGGCGGCTCGTTGAATTTCGTCGAGAATTTTCCGGCCCGCTACATGGCCGATCTCACCAACCGGCCAAAGCTCAAGCGCCGCCTCAAGGTGGTTTGCGCCTGCGGCAACGGCACCGCGGGCGCGTTCTCGCCGCAGGTGCTGCAAGCGATCGGTTGCGAGGTGGTGCCGCTCGACTGCACGCTCGATCACACCTTTCCGCGCTACAATCCCAATACCGAGGATTTGAAAATGCTGCATGCGCTGGCCGAGGAGGTGCGGCGCACGCAGGCCGACGTGGGCCTCGCCTTCGACGGCGACGGCGACCGCTGCGGCGTCGTCGACAATACCGGCGAGGAAATCTTCGCCGACAAGGTCGGGGTCATGCTGGCGCGCGATTTCTCGGCGCTGCATCCTGGCGCGGTATTCGTGGCCGACGTGAAATCGACCGGCCTGTTCATGACGGATCCGGTACTGCAGAAGAATGGCGCCCGCACCGACTACTGGAAGACCGGCCATTCCTACATGAAGCGCCGCACCCATGAGCTGGGCGCGCTCGCCGGCTTCGAGAAATCAGGCCACTTCTTCTTCAACAAGCCGGTCGGCCGCGGCTACGACGACGGCCTCATCTCGGCGCTCGCGGTCTGCGACATGCTCGATCGCAATCCGGGAAAGAGCATGGCGGATTTGAAGAACGCATTGCCCAAGACCTGGGGGTCGCCGACCATGTCGCCCCATTGCGCGGACGAGACCAAATACGGCGTGGTCGATGAGGTCGTAAAGCACTTCCAGGCCGCGCAGGCCGCGCACCAGAAGGTCGCCGGCCAGCCGGTTCGCGATCTGGTCACGGTCAACGGCGTGCGCGTGACGGTGGAGGACGGCACCTGGGGCCTGGTGCGGGCCTCCTCCAACAAGCCGGAATTGGTGGTGGTGGTCGAGAGCCCGGTCTCGGAGGCGCGCATGCGCGACATGTTCAAGGCCATGGACGCCGTGCTGCGCACGCATCCCGAGGTCGGGGAATACAATCAGACGATTTGATTGTATATCCTACGACTCCGCCGTCTCCTCGAACGTTGTGCGGAAGGCGTGCGCCGGATACACGCCGAGAATCTTCATCTCCTTCGAGAAGAACGCCAGCTCTTCCAGCGCCAGCACCAGGTTGCGGTCTTCGGGGTGGCCTTCGACGTCGGCATAGAACTGGGTGGCGAAGAAATTGCCCTCGACCATGTAGCTTTCGAGCTTGGTCATGTTGACGCCGTTGGTGGCGAAGCCGCCGAGCGCCTTGTAGAGGGCGGCCGGCACGTTGCGCACCCGGAACAGGAACGTGGTGATGACCGGGGCGGGGCCGCTTGCCGCCCAGCTCGCGTCGCGCGCCAGCACGATGAAGCGGGTCGTATTGTGGGC
>Ga0209068_10001922_pt1 | contig 10258 bp, 12 predicted proteins | sample ColStrG_CSR_2012_FD_187200 | JGI IMG/M metagenome (GOLD analysis project Ga0209068, IMG submission 187200) | Freshwater sediment microbial communities in response to fracking from Pennsylvania, USA - Cold Stream Run_MetaG_CSR_2012 (SPAdes)... | ecosystem: Environmental > Aquatic > Freshwater >...
GCGAGGGCTTGCATGTCGGAGCCTGAGCGGAGCGCCCGATGGCCGGCGAGCACCGTCTGTTGCGTCGCCGCCACCAACCTCCACCCTTCGAATCCATGCTGCCCGGCGATGTCGGTCAAGCGGGTGAGCCGGTCTTCGGCCTCGTTGAAGTGCTCCTGCTCGAGCCGCATCCACGCTTCCACCGACAACGCGTAAGCGGCACTGTAGGGTCCCTCGGGGAAGTTCATGGTCTGCGCCCGCTCAAGTGCGGTAACAAATGCGAGGTCCGCCCCGGCGATGTCACCCATCACGAATCGGACAAGACCGACACAGGTCAGAATGACCGTCACCGGCTCATTGGGATTGAACCACTCGGCAAGGAAGTGGTCCTCGTCCGATTGCATGCGGTTGGCATCGAAGGTCTCGAGGAGGTCCCTGGCTGCCCGGAAGTCGCCCCCCCAGCAGTCGATGATTCCGAACGCGGCGATATTGAAGATCAGGTACCACTCCCGCTTCTCGATACTCCGGTAGGTGAAATCGCTGATCTCTCGACATCGCGACAATTCGCCTCGGATGAGGTGGTAGGTCCATAGGACGATGACCGAGTTGAACATCTCATCGCCGAACGGATCGGCGGCCGTCAGTTCGAGACAGCGCTCGTAGTCCGCTCTCCCTGCCGGACTTACGGGGCCTTCCTCGGAGACCGCGAGGTATCCGCGCTGCAGCCGGAGCCTGACCTCCTGGACGTCCCGGTCGAGGTCGTGGTCAACGCTGGAGGTCAGCAGCTCGATCGCCCGGTCCAAGTGTCCCCGTGCCTCTTGGAACGCACCTCGCATGCGGGCCGCGGTCGCCGCACGCTCGCGGGCGACTGGGGCTTCAGCATCTCGTCCGGCTCGCTCGTAGTGCGAAGCCACCACACCCCAGTCGACGACGTCGGCGCCGATGGCGGCCGATGTGAGCGCATCAGCGAGCCTGCTGTGCACGTACCGGCAACGGGACGGAGGTTGGAGCTCGTAGGCGACCTCTCGCAGCAACTCATGGCGGAACCGGTACTGTACCTGGCCATCCCGGCTCTCCAATACGCCTTGCGCGCAGAGGGTCTGGAGAGCCGTGTCCAGCTCCGACGGGGGAAGATCGAGCACCTGTTGCAGCAGTCGACGGTCGACGTCTCGCCCGATCGCTGCCGAGGCGGTCGCCACCGGAATGATGCCGGTTGTCTCGTTGAGGCGCGCCGCCAACAGATCGTAGAGAAGGTCGGGCACAACCCCCGAGGCCCGATCACTCACCCCTTCCTGCTGGGCCGGCGCCGGCTCCAGAACCCCGTGTCGGGCGTTGGCTACGAGCTCTTCGATGTAGAGGGGAATGCCGTCGCTTCTGGCCACGACGTCGAGACGGATTGCCGGGCTGACGCGAGTGTCGGCGCAGAGTGCGTCAACGAGGCGGCCGCTGTCCTGTTCGGAGAAGGTTGCAAGCTCGATCACTTCGACACCGTCAAAGGGCACGAAGTCGGGGCGGGCGGTCATGGCTACGACACATGGTTCCCTCCGTTTGCTCAGGCGTGCCACCAGATCCAGCGTCGAGCTGTCGAGCCAATGCACGTCTTCGACTACGAGGACGGATGGCGCCTCGCCGAGACAGTTCCCGACATAGGTGTATGCAGCCTCCAAGATCTCCTCGTTGAGCATGCGTGCATCCATGGGCTCGGCTACGTAACCCGCCGCCGGCTCGAGGCCGAGAATGGGCGCCAGCCTGGGCAGCAAGCTGTCCGCTTCGAGGCCTCGCCGGGCCAGGTCGCGGCGAAGACGCTGCAGGCGCTCCGAGCCTCCGGTGTCACGCTCGACACCCACCGCCCGCTCCAGTAACCGACGGACCGGATAGAGCCCGACGTCCTCAAAGAAGGCGGATCCCACCAACTCGACCACGTCGGCACCATCATCTTCCGCCAGCCGCGCAACCCTCGATGCAAGGCAGGACTTTCCGACGCCGGCCTCGCCCCGTAAGAGCAGGGCGACAGGTGCATCAGTCTCCCGTTCCCGTACCCCGCTCCAAACCGTGCGCAGCCGTTCCCATTCCACCACCCGATCGATCAATGGAGTCGGAACTCTCAGCCGCACGGGCCGGTCAGCTCGCACACCTGCAATCCGGTGGGCACGGATCGGCTGGTCGACGCCCTTGACCAGCTGCGGCTCGCCCGCCTCGGACTCGAACAGATGGCCGACCATGCGGTGCACCTCGTCGGAAATGACGACGTCGCCGGCCGCTGCCAACGTCTGGAGTCGAGCGGCAACGTTGACTGCCAAGCCGTAGACGGAGTCATCCGCGGCCCAGTACACCTGTCCGCGGTGGACGGCGACACGCACTGCCAGGGCCTCCCCGATGTCGCGTTGGGTCGTGAACGAGAGTATCCGTACCTGCTCGACCACTCCGAGAGCAGCTCGGATTGCCCGCTCTGCATCGTCGCCGCGAGCGCGTGGAGCGCCGAACAGGGCGAGGAGTCCGTCGCCTTCCACGTTGACCACGTGCCCGCCGAATCGATCTTCGATCGTCGTTTGCACCTCGGCGAGGTAGCGCCGGACAATCAGCCCGTAGCGCTCGGGTCCGTGTCGTCCGGACAGCTCGGTCGAACCCACGAGGTCGCAGAACATCACCATGGCCCTGGGTTGCCAGCTGCCGCCCTCGTAGAGGGCCGACGGGTGCGACGGGTTGTCCGGCACTACGCCGGTTCGATCAGGGGGATTGTCGGGGCTGGGCATTGACGCCGCCGAACGATCCAACGCGACCGCCACAGTAGGGCACGACGGCGGCATCCATCAGAATGAGGCACCGATGGTCGGATACCGCATCGCCTCCTGCTCCGAAGACTGTCACCAGGTATGCGAGTCCGTTCATACGCTCCCGACCCTGCTGCCGATGGCCTACCCTACCTGAAGTTCGACGGGCGACGTCTGGTCGGCGACCACCGACGATGGCCCCGTCGCAAGCGGCGCGCCGGACTCCATACCCAGGAGTGAGTGATGGTGGAACGAGACGACGAGAAGGCAACTCTCGGCGAGGGATTGCCATGGGGCTTCGTCCTCGACCCGGCGGCAAACGTCAGAGCTCTCGGCGATGTCCAACGACGCGGTCTGCAGGCAGCCCGCGAGCTCGTCGACCGCGCTGTCTCGACGATCGAGCATTCCGGCTCGTCGCCCGCCACCGCCCCGTGGAGCGGTGCGAGGTCGACGGGCACGGAGCAGAAGCCCCCGCTCGCCGACCTCATGCAGGCCTGGTTGGAGCTCGCGGCGCGTGTCATGGCCGCCGTTCCCGCAGCCGATGCAGCACCATCCGGGGGCCCGGAGCCACCGGAGGGGTGGATAACCCTGGACGTCACCGGCGAGGGTCGGCCGACCCCGTGGCGACTGCGAGCGGACGCGAGCGGTCGGCTCCTCGTCCCCGCTGAGCTCTGGCTCCACAACCCCTCACCGAACCGGGTGGGACCAATTCGCCCCAGCGTTGGGGAGTTGCGGGCGTCGGTGGGGACCCTCCTCGGCCCTGGCTGCCTCCGGTTCGACCCGTCGGGGGCAATCGACTTGCCCGCCCGATCGGCTCGCGGCTTTGCCGGGACCCTGTCGGTGGAGGATCCGCTCGAGCCCGGTACCTACCGCGGCCTCGTGCAGGTGGAGGGCGCTCCGAATCTTTGGGTAACGCTGGAAATCGCCGTGACGAGCCAACCCTCGTGACGGCAGCCACCTTGTCGAGGGAGGACCTCGAGAAAGTGCTGTGGAACGTAGGACGGGACGTCCGCCGGGCCATGCTCCATGCTGTACCAAACGCCGAACCCCACCAGTGGCTCTACGAGCTCGTGCGGAGCTATCCTGGCCGCCCCGGCAAGGCCATCCGACCGGCCCTGTGCCTCGCCACCTGTCGCGCCTTCGGCGGCTCGGACGCCGAAGCATTTCCCGTTGCCGTGGCCATTGAGATGCTCCACAACGCCTTTCTCGTCCACGACGACATCGCTGACGGAAGCGAGCAACGCCGTGGCCGACCCACCCTGCACGCTGACTACGGCCAGGCCCTTTCGCTCAATGCCGGCGACGCCCTGGTCGTCCTGGCCAATCAGGTTCTCCGACGACACGCTCGTTCATTGGACCCGGCGCTGGCCGACCGGGTGCTCGATGAGTTCGACACGATGGCGATGCGCACACTCGAGGGGCAGGCAACCGAGCTCGGGTGGCGTCGCGACCGCGTCACGGATCTGGCTCCGGAGGACTATCTCGATCTCATCTTGCACAAGACCTGTTGGTATACGACCATCCATCCTCTGAGGGTGGGTGCGCTGCTCGGCTCGGGAGGGGCCGCACCCCCGCCGGCCATGGTGCACTTCGGGTTCTATCTGGGGGCCGCGTTCCAGATCCGCGACGACCTCTTGAACCTCATGGGTGACGAGCTGGTCTACGGCAAGGAGATCAACGGCGACCTTTACGAAGCCAAAAGGTCCTTGGCGATGATCCACCTCGGGAGAGCGGTCGAGGGCGACGACTCGGCGGTCCTCCACGACTATCTGTCCGTGGACCGCCCGGCGCGGACACCAGCGATGATCGAGGGGATCCGGGCACTCCTCGAGAAGTACCGAAGCATCGAGTTCGCGCACGACTACGCCCGAGGTATCGCCATCGCGGCCATGGAGGCGTACGAGGAAGCCTTTGGCGACTGCCCAGAGAGCGATGACACGCGGTTCGTGAAGGCGCTGGTTCCCTACATGTTGGGCCGCGACTCGTAGTGCACCCGCGGCTGTAGGGGCGTACCATTCGTGTGTGCCGCCAGACGAGTTGAGCGAGATCATCGGTCAGATCACTGACGCCACGGTGCACCTGGTCAACGTGAACCTCGACCTGGTGCAGCGGATCGTGACGAACGCTTCGAAAGCGGATGGCAATGAGGGTGGGGGACCGGCCGAGGAGACCTGGTTGGCCTGGACTGAGAGCGCTGGCGATCTCGTGCAGATCTCCTACCTCACCGCCCAACTGGTCGATGGGCTGTGGGGCCGCCCCCCACCATCCGGTTCCACCTGAGTTGGCTGGATGGAGGACCGCGACCCCCTGTTCGTGGACCACTTGGTGCACGACGTCAAGGACGCGGTCGTCAGATTCTGGTCCAACTTGCACGCTGTGACCTACCGGGTCGCCGATGGGAGGGTGCTCAATCGGGTCCTGGGCATGACAGTCGTCCAACTCACCACCACCGGGCGCCGGAGCGGCGTCTCCAGATCCACCATGCTGACCGCGCCGATCGTCGAGCCTGAGCGTGTCGTTCTGGTTGCCTCCAACGGCGGTGACAACCGGGATCCACAGTGGTACGGCAACGTCCTCGCATGCCCCGACGTGACTGTCACCTTGGAGGGCACCACCTCGCCGATGCGGGCCCATGTGGCAACCTCGTCCGAGCGGACCGAACTCTGGTGCCGGATCCGTAGGGTCACCCCGACCTACGACCTCTACCAGAGCCGGACGAGCCGCCAACTGCCGGTGGTCGTCCTCGAGCCGACGGCAGGGAGAGCCGGGCCAAGGGCCGGCCGGCCTGAAGCATGAGTCTTGCGGTACGAGTCCGCACACGTCGGACGCGCTCATGCGGAAAAGGGCTTCTCCGCATTCCCGTTTCGGCATTTGCGGCGACGTGGCATCGCCCCATCGCTGCGGGGTTTGGCCAGGTTGACGGCGCCGTCCGAGCCGAGAATCATGGCCGGCTGAGCCGGGCCCTGGTTGGTCGGGCTGCCCGGATTTGAACCGGGGACCTCTGCGTCCCGAAAGCGAAAAGGGGGTTTGTCCACAACTACCGGGCCAGGCTACATGCCGCCTGAACTGGGATGACGCGCATAGGGGAACACCCCGAAACAGGGGGGAGCGGCTGGACAATCGCGACAGAATCGCGACAGAAACTCAAATTGAGGACCCCGTGGAAGGAAGCCTCCGCACCCTGTAGATTTGGACCAGCAACGGTGTAACTCGCCGAGGCCAGATAGGGAAGTCGAAACCATCTGAGCTAGGGAGTTACCGCTGTGTCCACAATCGAGATTGCGCCCCTCGATCCCCTCCGCGGTTACAGCGTCGCCCAGGTGTGCGAATTCGTTCCCTGCAGTCGCACGCATCTGTATCGGGCCATGAGGGACGGCCGGATCCGGTACTCGAAAGATGGTTCCAAGGTGCTCATCATGGGCCAGTCCATCACCAACTACCTACTGCACGGGGATGGCTCGCACCCCGCTGCCGCAACCGTCCATGAGTAGTCCCCCCTACGACCTGATCAGGTCGGTCCTGATGCCAGCAAACCATCCCCGAACGGGAGCGGGTTACATATCAAAAGTGGCACAAGTCTGCGAGCAGTGATCGAGTCAGGTCTCTGAAAGGACGATTGCCATCGCCTGGTTGGCAACCTCGTCGGCATCGGGAGTCCTGAGTCCGACCCACACAGTGATGGCGTTGCCGCCTTTGATGGCGTCAAGCCGACCGCCGTCGAAGAGGGGGGTCCATAGGGTCTGCGTGCCCTCAATAACACTGATGTGGGAACCGGGAAGCTTGCTATGTACCGTCAAGAAGGCTCCGGCGTTGGCGAGAGTTTGCGCAGTGGTGAACCGGTCAACTATGAGCTGCGCCCCATTTGTGGTGATGTAGTTGCATTCCTCAGGTTCTTTGGGCCGTGGATACGGACTCGCCTTCCGACGCAGAATCTGGCTTGCCTGGCCCGATGTGATCAACACGCATGAAGTCGTCCTGTCCGGATGAGCGCTGCCGGAGCCGGTATTCGCTCCACAGGCGCTCGCCACCGAGCAAAGGACGACCAGGCATAGCAACGCCGTGCGTTGCGCCATGCGTGGCGGGGCCAGCCTGGACTGCTCATAGTCGAGTGCGATGACTGTCTATCGTCAGCTTTGCGGATGGGCTTCACTCATGATGCCCTGGTGCCCCCAAACACCGGGTAGGTGGGTCAGACGGCTTGCGATCCGAGCATCACCCACAGAGAGAGCACTGTGACAACAGAGCCGATCGCAATGGCAGCAATTGCCATCCCACGGCGACGTTGGTCTCTGGTTCTGACAAGTGCAACGAGCCCAGTGATGACGCCAAGTGGGGCGATGAAGATTCCCACCGGTCCTGTTCCCAATAGGAGTCCCGAGCCAATTGCCGAGCAGGCAAAGGCAAAAATGGCGAGCGGTGTCGCACGTACACCTGCCTGTGAAGTCGCCGGACTTTGGTCGTTGTCGGCGTCGAGCGTTGCTTGGTCAGCCACCCTCCTACTGTGACGAGATGACCGGGTCAAGTCAATGTTTGCGGAGACAGGCGGGGGTGTCACCTACCACCGGGTAGGAGAGGCAGCAGCTACCCGGCGAAGGCGATCGGTGCAAAGGCGGCGTTGCTATTGGCTCCCGTGGTCGCCACAACCACGCACGTTCCAGCGCATGGAACCAAGACCGAGCTGAGAGGTCCTGTTGCGGCACTTGATCGCACCGTGAAGAATGCCAACCCCGATCCGTCTCCCTTGCTGTCGGTGAGACCAAAGGGCTGAGCGGCCAACTGGCTCCCGCACCCCAACGCATTGACCTGCAAAGGTGACTCGCACTCAGACAGGAAGAACTTGATCCCCGGCACACCCGGCTTGAATCCCTGGACGCGAATGGTCACTTGCTGATCTTCTCGGAGTCCTATCCGAGGAGAGACAGTAACTTCTTCCGTCGTCAGAGTCACGGTCTTGGCGGCCGTAGAGGCCGTTGGCTGGATCGCTGCTGGCGCTGATGGCCCACCACCGCACGCAGTAGCGAGGATGAAGACTGAGATGACTGCAACCTGCGCGCGACTCTCCGACCGCTTCACAATGTAGAGCTTTCCATAACGCGTCCCCAATCACCGGGTGGGTGGGACCCCACCGAGGCCGCATAGAGCTGAAACCTTCTGGCTTGATCATGACGCCGTTGGTTGGGCGGCAGCTATTGGATTGGGCACACGGAAGCCGTAATCGCCGACGCTTAGGGGTTTGTATGGGCGCGTTTTTGTTAGGTTTCCGCAGGTTGTGCTTCATGACCCTAGCCCATCGCACCTTCCCTTGGGGACGCCTGCAACGCGAACTGATTGAGCAGATTTACAGCGAGAGTGTCGCCAGGTCCCGCCCGCCACGGTGCCGTCGGTATATGAGTCACGCCCCTCTGGCGCAGATATGCCAGCCATCGAGGAATGTCGGGCCTGATGGCATCCAGTGACGGGCCCACCAACCCCGAGTTCAGCAGGAAGGCTTCGATGCATTCGGCGTCAGTCATACCTATTTGCGATATCTGCCTTGCCCTGGGGGGTCATCACCACAAGTGGTGCTTGGATCCGATCCTGCCCCACATCACCGGCCGTGGGTGCGTTGTCGGTTCGCGGGTGCTTGCTCCTCACTGACTGACATCTACCGGCACATTGGTGGCAGATCATCTCGGTCGGCCCCAAAAGTCCACGGTATCGAGACAACTGTCAACCCAAGTGTACGCCCAGTCGTAAAACAGGTGGAAGATCGGCGACACTGGTTTTCAGCATCGTTTGCACCCGTGGAGGGAAGATGTTCACAAGGTGGCTCGGAGTCCCACTAGCCGTTCTCGTAGCCCTGGTGGCAGCAGGCGCATTGGCCTCGGGGTGCGGAGGGACAGCCCAAGCCGATCATGCACACCAGGCTCGACCCTCTGCCGCCAGTCGGAACAAGCTTGCCTGTGAGTACGTGCTCGTCACATTCTCGCCGCTGGCACAGAGGGTTCCCAAGGGATACAGGACTGCGGACCTCCCCCGCATCGTTGCTGGTGCCGCTAGTCCGGTCCTTCGACAAGAACTGTCAGCCATGCAAGCCGCCGCTGCATCGAAGAACTTTGCCGAAGTCCCACAGGCAGCCAGCGAGATGGTGGAGACGTGTGACCAGCTTGGTTTCAGCGATGTTGACCGGAACTGAAAGCTCTTCTCGCTGACTGTCACCAAACACCGGGAGAGGGTCGTTTTGTCGATCTTGGTCAAATCAGGCACAAGTGGAATACCCCGGTGGTCGACGGTCGCCTGGTCACCGAAACCTACGATCGAAAGCGCGACGCGGAGAAGCGTCGAACTGCCGTAGAGACTGCACAGGATACTGGCTACGCCGTCGATCCTGCCGGTGGTCGGCTGACCGTGGACGCACTGGCGGGGAAGTGGCTGGCATCGGACCCCGGCAAACGCAGCGGAACGGTCGGCAGGGACCGGTCAGCTCTACGTCGACACATCAGTCCTGCCATCGGCACTCGACAGATCGCATCCATCCGTCAGCCCGATGTTCAAGAACTGGTGAACGGGTGGGCTACTCGGGTGAATCTCAAGACCGGGAGGACGCTGGCCCCTAAGACGGTCGATCGCACCTACGGCACGCTCCGGGCCGCGTTCACCTTCGCTGTCAAGGCTGGACTCATCGGTCGATCACCCTGCCACGACGTGAATCTGCCGAAGGTGACCAGGCGGGCGCGGCGGGTGGTCAGTCCCGATGATGTGGTGTCGCTCGCAGATGCCATGGACCCCCGATACTCGCCGATGGTGTGGGTGGGTGCTTTGCTGGGCCTAAGGTGGGGCGACGTTGCTGGTCTCCGCGTAGGTCGGCTCGACATCCTGACTCGGACCCTGGCAGTTACTGAGATCGTCACCCGAGACGAGCATGGTCGACCGATCCTCGGACCCCCTAAATCGGATGCGGGTGTCCGCACTCTGTCGATGCCGCAACTGCTGGCTGACATTTTGGCCAATCATCTGGCTCAGGCCGGACTGACCGCCTCCGATGGCGACGCCCTGGTGTTCCCTGCGCCTGGTGGCAGCTACTGGTCGTATACCAACTATCGGCGCCGGATCTGGCAGCCTGCCACAGTCAGGGCAGGGTTAGAAGGTGCCGGATTCCACGATTTGCGAACGGACGGCCAGCACTCAATTGGTCCTTGGCAACGTAGACCTAAAGACGGCAGGGACTCGGCTGGGGCACTCTGACCCTCGGCTGACATTGGCCGTCTACGCGCAAGCGACGACCGAGGCAGACAGGGCCGCGGCCGACACAGTGGGGGACCTGTTCGCAGTCGCTGCCAGTTTTGGTATTCGCGACAGAATCGCGACGGAGACTGCCTAAGCGCGAAGGACCGGGGCCGAGACCCCGGTCTACCTGCGGTTCAGTTGACCTATACCCCAAAAGGTGGACCGCCTTTGTGACAATTTGGCCCTGATCAGCAGGAGCCAACATGCCAAGGCACTATCCCGCCGAGTTGCGGCGTCGAACC
>Ga0209068_10001923_pt1 | contig 10256 bp, 8 predicted proteins | sample ColStrG_CSR_2012_FD_187200 | JGI IMG/M metagenome (GOLD analysis project Ga0209068, IMG submission 187200) | Freshwater sediment microbial communities in response to fracking from Pennsylvania, USA - Cold Stream Run_MetaG_CSR_2012 (SPAdes)... | ecosystem: Environmental > Aquatic > Freshwater >...
GGAGGCGATTGCGATCAAGGCCGGCGCAGAACTGACGCACGTTCCCTATACCAGCTCGCCGCAGGCAATTACCGCAGTAATTCGCAACGATGCCCAAATGACCTGTCTTCCGGCCATATCGGTGACGCCTCAGGCTGCATCAGGCGCGGTGAAAATTCTAGCAGTCTCTACCGCGAGACGCTCATCTTATTTGCCGGAGACGCCGACCTTGAAGGAGGCCGGCATCGACGTTGAGGCCGACGCCTGGAACGGCTTGATTGCTCCTGGTGACACACCCAAACCGATCATCGACAAGATCAGCAAGGTTGTCGCCGAGATCATCCGACAACCGGCCGTGCGCGAAAAACTGGCGGCACAATTGATGGAGCCGGTCGGCTCTTCGCCGGAAGAGCTGCGCGCGCGCATGGACGGGGAGATCGTGCGCTGGGCACCTGTAATCAAGGCTGCGAAAGTGAAATTGAACTAAGCTGCTTTATTCTTAACGTCTTTGATATCGGTAAAGGAAATTCCAGCCGCACGTTCGCGTGTGTAATCGAGGATAAACTGATTGCGCGCCATGAAGACCTTGTCGCCGTCAAGGTCTTCAGCGCAGCTCGAATAATTGGATTGTACGAAATCCTCGAGCTTTCCCCCTTCGGCCGAGGCAATCCAACGCGCAAGCTGAAATTCCGGCTGCTCAAAACCAATATCCAGGCCATATTCCTCCGATAGTCGCACTTTCAGCACGTCGAGCTGCAAAGGACCAACGACACCAACCAACGCCGGTGCACCGTCCAAGGGGCGGAAGACCTGCACGACCCCCTCTTCCGCCATCTGTTGAAGCGCCTCTTTCAGCTTTTTGGCTTTCATCGGATCGCCAAGCTTTACTCGGCGCAGAATTTCCGGCGCGAAATTTGGAACGCCGAGAAACGCGATATCCTCTCCCTCGGTAAGAGTGTCGCCGATCCGCAGTGTACCGTGATTGGGAATACCGACCACATCGCCGGCATAGGCTTCTTCAGCGAGCGCTCGATCTTGGGCGAAGAAAAATTGCGGGGTAGACAGCGTTAGCGGTTTGGCAGTTCGCGTAAGTTTCACCTTCATGCCGCGTCGCAACTTTCCTGAACAAAGGCGAGCGAAGGCAATGCGGTCCCGATGATTTGGGTCCATATTTGCCTGAATCTTAAAGACAAAGGCCGTCAGGGAGTTTTCATGCGAATCCACGGTGCGCACATTGGATACTTGTGCGCGGGGTGCCGGCGCAAATGAGGCTAGTGAATCAAGCAAATCTTTAACCCCGAAATTCTTAAGTGCTGAACCAAAGAAAACCGGCGTGAGATGACCCTCTCGGAATGATTTGAAATCAAATGATCGGCAGGCCCCTTTTACCAATGTAAGCTCGTCAGCTATCGCCTTGGCGTCGAGCATTGGATTCTTGGCGGCGAGCGCGGCCAGATCGAGCGCTTGCCGTTCAACTGTTTTGCCATCTTCACTGACAAGGCGCATCTCGCCTGTCGCAAGATCGTAGGTCCCCGCAAAATCCCGACCGCGACCAATGGGCCACGTCATCGGCGCGGTATCGAGTGCGAGCGTCTTTTCAATCTCATCGAGCAATTCGAACGGATCGCGACTCTCGCGGTCCATCTTATTGATGAATGTGACGATTGGAATGTCCCGTAATCGGCAGACTTCGAATAGCTTGCGTGTACGGTCCTCAATGCCTTTGGCGGCGTCGATAACCATCACTGCCGAGTCAACTGCGGTCAAAGTGCGGTAAGTATCTTCCGAAAAGTCTTCATGGCCGGGCGTGTCAAGCAAATTGAAGACGCGCCCATCGTAATCGAAGGTCATGACGGAGGTCACAACCGAAATGCCGCGCTCCCGCTCGATCGCCATCCAATCGGAACGGGTCGAGCGACGATCACGCTTGGCTTTCACTTGACCGGCGAGATTGATGGCGCCGCCGAATAACAACAATTTTTCTGTCAGTGTGGTCTTGCCGGCATCCGGGTGCGAAATGATTGCGAATGTCCGGCGCCGGTCGACTTCGGCCGCGAGCGGCGTCACAGAGATCGAATCGGAGTTAGCCAGAGGCTTGTTCATGAGGCGCATGTGGCAGGGAAAGCCTGCCGGATCAAGGGGGCGATTTAGCCCAGCGCCGCGGCGTATTGCTCCGGCTTGAACCCGACCAGCAATTTGCCTCCTCCGGCGTCAAGCACCGGGCGCTTGATCATCGACGGCTGTTTGAGCATCAACACGATCGCTTTCGTCTCAGAAAGACCGGCTTTGTCTTTGTCGGGTAGCTTTTTAAATGTCGTCCCGGCGCGATTGAGCAAAATCTCCCAGCCAACTTTCTTCGTCCACCGCTCAAGGCGCTCGCGCTCGATCCCCACGGTCTTGTAGTCATGGAAGACATATTGGACGTGGTGTTTGTCGAGCCAGGCTCGCGCCTTCTTCATAGTGTCGCAGTTTTTGATTCCGTAGATGGTAATGGCCAAAGTCACTCCCATTCGATTGTGCCCGGCGGCTTCGAGGTCACATCATAGACGACCCGGTTGACGCCCTTCACCTCGTTTATGATGCGCGTGGCGACCGTACCCAAAAACTTCATGTCGAAAGAATAGAAATCGGCGGTCATTCCATCGGTCGACGTTACCGCACGCAGACCGATGACATGTTCGTAGGTGCGATAGTCGCCCATGACACCGACAGTTTTCACCGGCAGCAGCACCGCAAATGCCTGCCAGATGTCGTCGTACTGGCCGCTGCGGCGGATTTCTTCGATGTAGATCTCGTCGGCGAGCCGCAAGATATCGAGTTTCTCTCGCGTGATCGCACCTGGGCAGCGAATGGCGAGGCCCGGCCCGGGAAACGGGTGGCGGCCGACGAAAGCCTCCGGGAGGCCGAGCTCGCGGCCGAGTACCCTCACCTCATCCTTGAATAGTTCGCGCAGAGGTTCGACCAGCTTCATGTGCATGCGTTCCGGCAGGCCGCCGACATTGTGGTGCGACTTGATGGTAACCGAAGGGCCACCGGTGAAAGACACACTCTCGATCACGTCTGGATAAAGCGTGCCCTGGGCGAGAAACTCCGCGCCGCCGACCTTCTTCGCCTCCGCCTCGAACACATCGATGAACAGTTTGCCGATTGTCTTGCGTTTGGCCTCGGGGTCCTCGACGCCGTCGAGTGCCTTGAGGAATTTTTCGGACGCATCCACGTGCACTAGCGGAATATTGTAGCTGTCGCGGAACATCGTAACGACTTTTTGCGCCTCACCGAGCCGCATCAGTCCGTGATCTACAAGCACGCAAGTCAGTTGGTCGCCAATCGCCTCGTGGATCAGGACTGCGGCGACCGCACTATCGACACCGCCTGACAAGCCGCAGATTACACGGCTCTTGCCGACCTGTTTGCGAATTTTCTCGATCGCCTCGTCCTTGAAGGCGCGCATTGTCCAATCGCCGGTGAGACCCGCGATCTTGCGTACGAAATTGCGCAGAAGCGCTGCGCCGTGCGGTGTATGCACCACTTCCAGGTGGAATTGGGTAGCGTAGAACTTACGCTTGTCGTCGCCGATAATGGCAATTGGCGCGTTCGGCGAAGTACCGAGCACCCGAAAGCCTTGCGGCAATTTCGTTACTCGATCGCCGTGGCTCATCCATACCGGATATTTTTCGTTCTTGCGCCACACGTCTTCGAACAGTGGCGTGTCTTCGGTGACGGTTACTTCTGCGCGACCAAATTCCCGATGATGCCCCCCCTCGACTTTGCCGCCGAGCTGGTGCGCCATCGCCTGCTCGCCGTAGCAAATTCCAAGGACCGGCACGCCCGCTTCGTAGATAGATTTGGGCGCCAACGGCGCGTCCTTATCGAGCACCGACGCGGGGCCGCCCGACAGGATCACCGCTTTTGGTTTCATCTCTCGGAATGCAGCTTCCGCCCTCTGATAGGGCACGATTTCGGAATAGACCTTTTCCTCCCTCACCCGACGCGCGATGAGCTGCGTGACCTGGGAGCCAAAATCGACGATCAGAACTTTGTCGTGCATGGACGGCGATGTGTCCCGAACGTGTCCGGAATCGGGTGCTTAAAGGCCGTTCGGGGCGGCTTTTTGCGGGCTTTGCGCTGCCGGGTCAAGCCCGACGTTCCCAGCGCGACGTTAGCTCCGAACTTACTGGAAATATGCACTTCGTGAGGTTTGTTCGCAGCCGAAAACTGTGGGAGCCGCGCACCACCTGGCAACAGGGCTGAAGTCTCAATGTCGGGCGTTGTCAACCGCTGAGCCTAGCAGCGGAATTGCTGAAATCCATTTGCCGATACGTGATCGGCCATGTTCATCGGGCTTGGCGACATCGTCGCGGGCACGCGGGACAGAATCCGGGATCGACTCCGGCGGTACGGGGTGATCATCATGAGCCTGCGCAGCAGCAGGTGGCGGGGCAATCGAGATCGCTGGCGGCAACGCGGGCGCGGCCGAGGGCGTCGGCACGGCCGCCGCAGGTGGCGGCAAGACAGGATCATGGGTTGCTGGTCGTATGGCCGGCGCCGGCGCTGGTTGCGCCTTGGCGGCATTGGGCGGCGTCGCCGGTATTTCCTCTTTGTGGGTCACCAAGGCCTGACGGACCGCGTCAAGCCATTGCGAATCCGATATGTCAGGATCCCGACGCGCAGGCTCTGCGACAACTGGGGCTGCCGCCGTCGCTGGCTGTTTAGCGGGTACTTGCGATCGTGGTTCGGCCTTGCGTACTGGCTCCTTCGGCACTGTTTCGACGCGTTGCGTTTTTGGCGCGGTCGGCGCGATCGGCGCGATCGCAGCAGGAGCCGCCGTCTTTTCAACCGAGAGCAGCGTCTTGAATGCCGCGGTCGCGTCAGGATCGACCGAAGCACAAGCCTTCTCGAAGGCCTCGACATCGCGGCGGACAAGAATGCGACGGGTTGCAGCGTCTACACTCTTATCAAGCATAGCGACAATGCCGCTGCGCAGACCCTGGCAAGTTATCTCAGGAGAAAAATTGGAGCGGTAGAACGAATAGGCGCTGGCAATACCGACCGGAACCGCCAATAGAGAACCTACCATCTGGATCGCGGCCACAAGCCGGGTCAGACCCGACGCCTTTCGGACCGGATAGGTACCCGAGTTGGCGCGCACAGCATCCTGCGCGTCCACATGAAATGGCGGATCGCGCCTGGCCACCAGCATGGAAAAACTCCAAAAAGAGCTTCGCGGTTCCACAATCACTGGATTATCGCGGATAAATTTGGCCCGGATTGCGGCGCAATCGGGGAATTCCGATTGCACTTTATTACCAAATCGTAAGCGAGGCCTTACTCTCCACGTCGCAGAATCGAGACGAAGAAGCCATCCGTGTCGGTTCCGCGCGGCGTCATCAAGATCCCCTCGCCGGACAGCCGAGCCGCCTTGCCGAACATGAAAGCGCGCTCGCCGAGGGACTGAATGACGTCGGCCGGCGGTTGCACCGAAAATTCAGCATGCCGCGTGAGGAAGTCGCAGACTTGAGTGCTATTTTCCTGCTCAAGCACCGAACACGTTATGTAAGCAATGCGTCCACTCGCCTTGAGTAGTGGGACGGCGCGGTCGAGGATTTCAGCCTGCTCCTTCTGGCGCTGCTGCAAAGCGCCTGGCCGCACCCGCCATTTAGCGTCGGGATTGCGACGCCATGCACCTGTCCCGGTACACGGCGCATCGATCAACACGAGATCCATGCGCCCGGCTAAATCCTCAATTTCCCCGCCGACTGATTTGGGCGTACGTACCTGCACGTTGCGCGCGCCGGAACGTTTTAGACGATCGTGGATGGGCGCCAGCCGTCGTTTGTCGTCGTCGGTGGCGAAAATCTGGCCCTTGTTCTTCATCATCATCGCCATGACCAATGTCTTGCCGCCGGCACCGGCGCAGAGATCCACCACCTGTTCACCCGGCTTGGCCGCTGAGAGCAGCGCCGCCAGCTGCGACCCCTCGTCCTGCACTTCGACCAGGCCTTTAAGGAACGCCGGTTCGGCATGAATCGCAGGGCTTTTTGCGTCGGCCGGAAGGCGAATGCGCAAGCCCCAGGGCGACCAGCGCGTCGGCTCTGGCCGCAAATCCGACAGCATCGCAGCCACAGCGTCCTGCTCGGCCTTTAGTGTGTTTACCCGCAGATCGAGCGGCGCCCGCGAGGACAGCGCCGCCCCTTCTTCCGCGCGCTCCTCCGCAAACGCACTCAAAAAATGCGGTTCAAGCCATTCCGGGTAATCGCCGAGCACATATGGCGGCGCACCAGTCATATCAGCGCCGTCAAGCCGATTGCGCTCATCAGAACTCAGCGCCTCGGATGCATATTGCGAGCCGTCGCAAAGCTTGGCGATTGCTTCAACGTCAAGCCCACGCTCGCGCTTGAGCATACCCAAGAGAATTGCGCGTGGTGCATCTGCGCCCATGACAAAAGCGCTCGACGCACGGCGCCTCAGGGCGTCGTAGACGAGGCCTGCGATGGCAGCGCGGTCTCCCGAGCCGGCAAAGCGATGAGTGAGGCCCCAGGCCTTTAGCGTATCGGCGGCCGGGCGGCGCTCAGTCTCGATCGCAGCGAAAACCTCGATGGCAGCAGCAAGCCGGGCAGCCGGCGTCATGGCAACGCGAGAACGATACGCACGATGTAAATCACCCACATGATGAACAACACCAACGCGCCCGCTCCATAAAATGCTCCACGAACGCGAACATTGTTGTTGGTCACGTGGACGACGGCTTGAAACACGCGCAACACGACGAAGACCCAGGCAAGAACGACGTAAAGGAGATCGGCATGATGAGTGATTATTGCCAGAATCGTCAGCACATAAAACAGAACTGGCAGCTCGAATTGATTGGCAAATGCATACGCGAATTGGGTGGCCCGCACCGGCCAATTCGGCTCGCGCAAGGCAATGTGCTCCAAGCGCGTCTCACCGCGCCGGATCGACGAGGTGCGGAAGTGCATCATCCCGAACATCACGCCGAAAGTGAGCAGCACCTCAATAAATAGCGGCAGCAGGACAAACTGAATTGACATGAAATAGTCCTCTCATCCTCCCCGGGGGAGGATAACTACACGCGGCTCGGATAGTTCGGGCTTTCACGCGTAATCGTCACGTCGTGCACGTGGCTCTCGCGAAGTCCCGCACCAGTGATACGGACGAATTCCGCTTTGGCATGCAGTTCATCAAGATTTTTCGCCCCGACATAACCCATTGCAGCGCGCAGACCCCCGGTGAGCTGATGCAGCACAGTTGCAGCTGCACCCTTGTAGGGAACCTGGCCCTCGACGCCTTCCGGCACCAGCTTGAGAGTATCTTTGATGTCCTGCTGGAAGTAGCGATCGGCTGAGCCACGCGACATCGCACCGACCGAGCCCATCCCACGGTAAGTCTTGTAGGACCGCCCTTGATAGAGAAACACCTCGCCAGGGGTCTCGTCGGTGCCAGCGAGCAGTGAGCCCACCATCGCACAATCGGCGCCCGCAGAGATCGCCTTCGCCAGATCGCCGGAATATTTGATGCCGCCGTCGGCGATGACCGGTGTCCCGGTCGATTTTGCCGCATCGACGCAATCCATGATCGCCGTCAGCTGTGGCACGCCAACACCGGCGACGATCCGCGTGGTGCAAATCGAACCGGGGCCGATGCCGACCTTAATGGCGTCAGCGCCGGAAGCGATCAGCGCCTTGGCGCCCTCGGCAGTCGCGATGTTGCCGGCGACCACCTGAACTTTGTTTGACTGCCGCTTGATCCGCGTGACCGCGTCGAGCACGTATTTCGAGTGGCCGTGCGCTGTGTCTACCACGACAAGATCGACTCCCGCCGCGATCAACGCTTCGGTGCGCGCGAAGCCCTTGTCGCCGACTGTCGTTGCCGCGGCCACGCGCAGGCGGCCCTGCTCGTCCTTGCAAGCATTCGGATTGGCGACCGCCTTCTCGATATCCTTCACAGTAATCAGGCCCACGCATCGATACTGCGCGTCCACCACCAATAGCTTCTCGATGCGATGTTGATGAAGTAGACGCTTGGCTTCATCCTGGCTCACGCCCTCTCGTACGGTGATGAGCTTCTTTGTCATTAACTCGGAGATTTTCTGACGTGGATCGGTCGCGAAGCGCACGTCACGGTTTGTGAGGATGCCGACCAGCTTGCCAGGCTGCGCGTTGCCGGCGCGCTCCACGACGGGGATGCCCGAGATACGGTTGTCCTTCATCAGGTCGAGGGCCTGCTGAAGCGTCGCATCGGGCTCGATAGTCAGCGGATTCACGACCATGCCCGATTCGAACTTCTTGACCTGGCGGACCTGAGCGGCCTGCTCGTCCGGGTCCATATTGCGGTGGAGCACGCCGATGCCGCCAGCCTGCGCCATAGCGATTGCCATTTGAGCCTCGGTCACGGTGTCCATGGCCGAGGCGATGATGGGAATATTGACGGCGATCGAGCGGGTAATACGGGAGCGGATATCGACGTCCGCGGGTAGCACCTCCGACAGGCCGGGCCTGATCAGCACGTCGTCGAATGTGAGCCCCTCACGCGGGCTTGCGTTGCTTTTTGTGGCCATCGCCAACTCCGTCTCGCCCGAAAGGCATCGGACCGCCGACACGGGGTTAAAAATGCCCGTTGCGAGGGGTCCCTCGCCTTGCGTCACGGCCCGCTTTTGGGTTGGCGTGGGTCGATAGCACGGGATGGCGCCGATTCCTAGGCCAATTGCAGATGGCTGTTATGAACTCGTAAACGTGAAGGAGCCTTCCTTCCACCACCGCTTTACGCTTCAAGAACGCCAGTTTCGATGACGACAAAGCCCCGCCGGTTCCTCCATGCCCCGTGACCGCATCGTCCCGCTGATCATCGCGGTCGCACTGTTCATGGAAAACATGGATTCGACCGTCATCGCCACGTCCTTGCCAGCGATCGCGTCTGATATCGGCACGAACCCGCTGGCACTCAAACTGGCCGTCACGTCCTATTTGTTGTCGCTGGCGATCTTCATTCCGGCGAGTGGCTGGACCGCCGACCGGTTTGGGGCGCGCACGGTATTCCGCGCGGCAATTGCAGTGTTCGTGCTCGGCTCGATCGGTTGCGCGCTGTCAGGCTCGCTCACCGACTTCGTCATTGCCCGCATCGTCCAGGGCATGGGCGGCGCAATGATGACCCCGGTTGGTCGCATCGTGCTGGTTCGCACGATCAGCAAGCGCGAACTTGTGGGGGCAATGGCCTGGGTGACCACGCCCGCGCTCATTGGGCCTGTACTAGGTCCACCGGTCGGGGGCTTCATCACCACTTACGCAACGTGGCATTGGATCTTCATCATCAACGTCCCGATTGGTCTTCTCGGTATACTTCTTGCCACACGTTACATTCCGGACGTGCGAGCCGAAACGCACGAACGGTTTGATATCGTCGGCATGGTACTCGCTGGGCTTGGTATCGGCGGCATGGCCTTCGGGCTCTCAGTGCTGGGCCTTAACTTTCTCCCATGGACCGTAGTGGCCGGCCTCGTGCTTGGCGGTGCGTGCTTCATCGCAGCGTATCTCGCGCACGCGCGCCACACCGATAATCCCGCGCTCGATCTGTCGTTGTTCAGGGTGCCGACTTTTTTCGCGAGCGTTGTCGGCGGTTTCATCTTTCGCCTTGGGCTCGGGGCTCTGCCCTTCCTGCTGCCACTGATGCTGCAGATTGGCTTCGGCATGACTCCATTTCAATCCGGCATGATTACTTTTGCGACTGCACTTGGTGCCATGAGTACGAAGTGGGCGGTAGCAAACATTTTGCGGCGTTTCGGCTTTCGAAACATTTTGGTCATCAACTCCATCATCAGCGCGGCTTTCCTCGCCGTCTGTGCCGGCTTTACCGCCACCACTCCGATATTGCTGATGGTATTCCTCTTGCTGGTTGGCGGCTTCTTTCGCTCGTTGCAATTCACGAGCATCAATACGATTGCCTATGCCGACATTGAACCTAGCCGGATCAGCCGGGCGACCGCTTTGGTCAGCGTTGCGCAGCAATTGGCCGTATCGTCTGGCGTTGCAATCGGCGCCATGGCAGTGGAACTCACAGTTCACTTCAAAGGCAACGGCCCCTTGCAAGCCAGCGACTTTCCGCCGGCTTTTATTGCAGTCGCGGCAATTTCCGCGCTTTCAGTATTCATATTTGCTCGACTATCGCCGGAGGCCGGAGCGGAAATGGCCGACAGACTTCCAACTCCCGCGGAGCCTTCGGATCAACGCGCGGGCTAGACAGTGGCGTCCGTGGCACCACGAAAT